>Ga0315294_10000332_pt1 | contig 51181 bp, 41 predicted proteins | sample YL17G13_40_MG_FD_203626 | JGI IMG/M metagenome (GOLD analysis project Ga0315294, IMG submission 203626) | Sediment microbial communities from Yellowstone Lake, YNP, Wyoming, USA - YL17G13_40 | ecosystem: Environmental > Aquatic > Freshwater > Lake > Sediment | place: USA: Wyoming | collected... | reverse complement strand
GCTTCCGGGATTATGCGCGTGACCAATACCGTATGCCTCGCCATGCTTCCTCCTCACAATAAAGATTCTGCGCCGACACCGCCTCTGGCATGTTGTTGAAAAAGTCTATTTGGGCGCTGGCGGCCAATTTGAAAGGAAGGATGGTTTGGCCTATCATATTCTCACCTCGTTGGTTTGGTGTTTTGGCGTTTGCACAACTCCATCATACCAGATTTACGAGGTTTTTTGTCAGCAAAAATTATCAATCGCGGATTTAGGGTTATCGAGGTCACTTGACAAATTTATACATAGCAGATACTATCATACCGCCTGAAACATTCAAATGTCTGGGCCCCCCTGTAAACCATCTCTTTGGATCAAGTTTGCCCAAAAGACTAACTTTAGCGCTGGCCCAGTTTTTTTAGGGGGCGGGTCAGTGACCAGCCCGACCAGGAAATATTTCCCGTCGCCATAAGCCAGGAACTCACTGCGATCTTTATCGGTCTTCCTGAAGGAGCCTCTCAGCCCTTTATTTGCCGCGAGCGCGCGAATCGATTTCAAGAAAAGCCGGCGTATTTCCGGCACAGCAAGAGGTCCTCAGATTCATCCCCCGAAGGCCACTCGGTGACAGCATCATTTGACAGCTCTGGCCGCGGGCCGTAATTTGGTCTTGTCGGCATATTTTACAGAGGAGAAATGGATTGAAAAAACGAGTCTGGCTCGACGCCGATCCGGCCATCGGGGTCAGATATCGAGACTTGGATGACGGCTTGGCGATCTTATTATTGCTGGCCTCGCCGGAAGTCAGCCTGGAAGGGATCTCGATCAATTTCGGCAATGTCAATGCTGACCGAGGCTTCGAGGTGGCCAAAGAAGTCCTGCGAGTGGCGGGCGCAGAGGTCCCTGTGTTCAAAGGCGCGCATATCCGAGATGAGCTTGGCCGGACCAACCCGGCCGTGGAGGCTCTGATTAAAAAGGTTAACGGCCATCCGGGCGAGATTTCGCTTCTGGCCGTGGCGCCTTTAACCAATGTGGCCACGGCGATGATGTTGGATAAGAATTTTGCCGCGAATTTGCGGGAACTGGTGATCATGGGCGGGTCGCTCCGCTTTTGGCCTTTATCGTTTTTTGGAGAATTTAACTTTCACCTGGGAGGCCGCGCCACCCAGATCGTGGTCTCAGCTCCCATCCCCAAGACGATAGTAACCATGGACCTGTGCAAACAAGCAGTTTTCCGAGAAGGGCATCTGGAAAGGATCAGGGCCGGCCAAAGCCAAGTGGCCAAATATCTTGCGGAAACCATTCCATCCTGGTTGCGGTTCAACCGGAGAGTGTTTCGCCAGGAGGGTTTTTATCCCTGGGATCCCATCGCCGCTTCCTTCCTGCTGGATCCAAGTTTATTTGACACCCGGTTCTGCACTTTCCAGGTGGTTCCGGAAGGATGGAGAAGGGGCAGGATTATCAACCTGGAGTCATGTAATAGTTCTGAGACAAGAAATGGACTGGTCCCGGTGAATATGCCCGGAAAATTGGACGGAACACGGTTCATGATTTTTTTGCTGGAGAGACTCCTCAGCCTGTGAAAAGGAAAAAATGAAGACAGTCATAAAAAGGATTCTAAGCTTCGGGTCGCTCAACATTGATCATGTATATCAGGTCGAGCATCTGGTCCGGCCCGGTGAAACCGTCGCCGGCAACCAATACTTTCGCTTTGCCGGCGGCAAAGGCTTGAACCAGTCTCTGGCCATGGCCCGGGCCGGCGCCCGGGTTTTTCATGCCGGCAAGATCGGCGCTGACGGGCTCTGGCTCAAACAGCTTCTAATAGATAACGGTGTGGATGTGAGTTTTGTAAAAGTCGTTAAAGGCCCGACCGGGCACGCCATCATTCAGGTCAACCGCAAAGGAGAGAACGCAATCGTGATCCATGGAGGCGCCAATCAGGAAATCAAAGCCTCCGAGGTTGGCCATATATTTAAAGAGTTCATGCCGGGTGATTTCCTGGTCATCCAAAACGAGATCAGCGCCGTGCCTACCATCATTAAACAGGCGGCCTCAAGAGGACTGCAAATATTTTTCAATCCCACTCCTATGCGGCCGGAGGTTCTAAACTATCCGCTCAGACTGGTGAGCTATTTCATAATTAACGAAGTGGAAGGCGCACAATTGACCCGCCGGCGAAGACCCAAAGAGATCCTGGAGGTCATGCAGGAAAATTTTCCGCAGGCTTCGGTGGTCCTCACCCTCGGTGAAAGGGGTGCTTGCTTTTCAGGCCCGGGAAAAAGAATCGCTATCCCGGCCGTGAAGGTGAAAGCGGTTGACACCACCGCGGCCGGGGACACCTTTATCGGATATTTGGTAGCGGAAATCGCCGCCGGCAGGGACATCTCAAATGCCCTGAAAACCGCATGCCAAGCCGCGGCCATCTGTGTCACCAGACACGGCGCCGCTGATTCAATCCCGTTCCGACGCGAACTTCCGAAATAGGACCACTACGCTTTCGGTTTTTCCCAGCTTAATGCTTTGGCACTTTGGCCTTGATCAAGGCGGTCTCCCTCCGCTTCCCCCACCAGACGCCTAACCAGCACCCGGGGACCACTGAGGCCATGGCCACTCCGGCTTTGAGGCAAGCGGCCGAAAGAGGAGGGATGGTGGCGCTTCCAGCTAGTGCCATGGGCGCCCAGACCACGACCCCGACCGCGAGGAAGCCGAGAACGATCAGGAGTATAGAAGGCACGGCGGGGGCCTTGCGCTTGTCTTCAGGCACGCGGCCGAGATGAACATCGGGTCGGACCTGGATCTGGGAGGACAGCCACATAAAGAAGACAATGATCACGGCGACAATGCCGGAGTCACTTGCAGAAGTGAGGATGGGGATGTCGCCTCCGATTTTATGAGCCTCGTTATAAAACTGCTTCCAGCCGATGGTGAAATTGATTATCCCCTGAATCAATGCCCAGGGCAGAATGTGCTCCACCGACAGGTAGCGGCGGAAAGGAACGGCCGGCATCTTCGGGCCGGCGAGCGCGGCGGCATAAGCCGGCTGGTCGCGGGGCAGGATGATCCCGATCAGAATTGCGGACACGGCTAAAAGCGGAATTCCGGCGAGGAAATTGATGTTCAGGAAATGAAAGGGCTCGCGGGAAAATCTCGGGACGTTCCCGGCGACCATCGCCGCGGTGATCAAGCCGGCCATGATGGAAAAAGGCAGTGTCAGCCGCCAGGGATTCTTTATAAAACGGATCTCTTTGACCGGAACCGCGGCCATTTTCCACTTTGCCCGCAGGTAATCCAGCCGGGTATTGTTCACCGCTCCCAGGCACTGAATTATCATAAAGCAAAAGATGAAGAAAAAGACAAACCCCTGAACCGGGGTGAGATCGCCCACTCCGCGGTCAAAGAAGATAAAAACGACCGCGGCCAGAATGGGGGTGGTGAAGAGGATGCCGATAAAATTGCTCGCCTGCTGGAAGATGACATATTTTTTCGCATCAACCGCTTTGTTTTTTTGTTGCTCTGTTTGCATATCTCTCTCCAGGCCAATCACGTTCCAGAGCCGATGATTTGATCCATCTCGGCAATCGAAGCTCACCAGTTCCCGCGGTTGAGGAGTACTCGCAGTTCGCCCAAGTGGTCGGGGTCATCCAAATAATTCAGTATGATATCGCTCTTCTTGTCTCCGTTCAGGTCATCCACTACGGGAATCCCGCTCATGGGCACGGAAACGGTTTCGCGCAGGTTGGTGTTTTTGCCGGCGGCGTCATTGATGATTACTTCCAGCTGGGTCTTGGATTTGGCGATCACCTCGTCGGGCAAGCCGTCGCCATTGAGGTCGCCGAAGATGCCCGGAATTCCCGCGGCGAGGCGAAATTTTGCCAGGTCGAAGATCAGGTTGACGGTTCGGATGTAGCTGGGCAGGTCCGGGAAGGAGTGCAGCGGGCTCTGCAAGTAGTAGTTCAATTTCACCGGGAAGGTGCCGGAGACCAACACGCGGCCCACGCTGACGAAATTGAGTCCCAGGGTGGGGATCACCAGGTCGAGCAACCCGTCATGGTTCACATCCGCGATCAGCGCCATGATCGCGATGTCTTTGGTGATGAACTCCCGGTCGGGTTTGGCGGCCGCGAGGGAACCGGTGCGTCCCCAATACAATTGGACCTTGCTCTTCATCTTGCCCAGCAAGCCGATCATCTGCTGTGCCACCACATCCATTTTGCCGTCATGGTCAATGTCGGCGAAGCTCAGGCTGGGGGGCGCGCTCGGATAAAGCGAGTTGAGGGTATTGGGGTCCTCGGCCGGTTTGAATAATTGAACTTCAAAATTCCTGTCCGACTGGGTTGGGTATGTGCCGACCGGCGCTTGCAAAAAGACATGGACATCTTTTCCGCCGACGACAATCAGGTCTTTTCTCCCATCTCCGTCCCAATCGCGGGGATAGACCCTCGGAAAAAAATAAGTGCCGCCCACCGCGTCCTGCTGATCAGCCACATCGCCATGGATGCCGGTCAGATAGATCATTTCCGCGCGCGGTTTGATGGCGAGGGGCAGAGGCTGGCTCAGGTCCAGTCCCTTTCCGGTCCCCAGATAGAGCAAGGCTTGGCCGAACTGAAAGAGCAAAAGATCGTCCCGGCTGTCGCCGTTAAAATCCCGGACAAAGTCCAGATAGGTGGTGACGGAAGCCGAAGGCAAAGCCGCGGCCGACTTTTGGTTAATCAGAGGGGTCAAGCGGCCGAAGCCAAAACCCTGGTTGGGGTAGTGTTTCACCCCGGATTGGCACAGGCAGACCAAGTCCAGCCCCTCCTTGCCGTCCACCTGGCCTACATCTATCACCGCCACTTCCGATGCGGGCTGGAGACTGAAACTCCGCTTGAGATCAAAGCCGGAGGCTTGGTCCTGCCAGAGCACAGTGACCCAGCGCTCCGGTTTCTTTGGGCCCAGCACCGTATGGATCACCAACAGGTCCTTCAAGCCGTCCCGATTTATATCCTTGACCACCAAGTTTGTGATCTGGCCCCTCAGTTTCAGGCTGTTGATCCGGAACCGCCCTGGTGCGTCAGCGGCCAAGGCGGCCACGTCCATGATCATCAAACCGCATAAAAATAAGGCAGCGATCAGAAGGTCGCCCCTGCTGCGCCGTGAGATCATTTTTCATCCTCCCCGCAATTCATTCAAAACTTATGTCAAGCCAAGCTGGTCATCCGCCATGAAATTAGCCGCCCGCCACGGGCCGGGCCTTGACCTTCAAGGGATTATCCCGGATCTCAAGAATTTGTTGGACCTGTTCAGGCATTAAATCTTTTTTATAATAAACAGTGGTGGTGAAAACCGAGTACTTGACTCCGTTTCTAACGTTCTCCTCGGCAGCTTTCTGCGCATTGTAGAGGGAAAGGCCCATTCCACAGGTGCCCGGTTCGCTCTCGGGACTCTCCGCTTTGGTCTTGTCGTCAAGATAGAAGAGCCTGGGCCAGAGCGATTGGTCTTTGCTGAGCGGAGTCACATTCACCCGGGCGATCAAAATCCCCGGGTTGAAATAGAGTCCTTCCCAGCTTAAGGGAACATTCCGCTCCAGATTTTTTTCCGCCTCGCTCATCTTGCCGTCAAAGACCACCCCGGCGGTTACCGGCGAAATTTTATTAAACAGCCGGCCGCCGTAAGCGCTGGACCGAAAGTCCAGATATATATCTTCATTAATCACTGTCGGGTTGGGTTTTGCCAGCTCCTCTGGAGGCAACTCCTTGCCGGAGGTATCCGCGACCCGTCCCTGGTCCATCCGCATGGGGAATTCCATGGAATTGGGATACAAGGCGATAATCATATCGCCGCCCATTCTGAACTTGATGAATTTGGCAATCTGCGCATATCCTTGATGGAGGCTCAGCACCCGGATCGGGCCGTCAATCCAGGCTTGGTTGTTTGATTTAATCATCCGGTCAACCCTCACATCAAAGCTGACCCGGATCGCCGGGATTTTGACGACCAGGTCCATCTTGATTTTGTCCAGGATATTGGGACCGGCTTTCCCATCCGGCTTGACCGGGGCAATGGAGTCTATGAAAATCTCGTTGTCCGGGGATTCCGCAATGAATTCCTCCGTAATATATCGGACTCTTTTTTGAGCGGGAATTCTTTCCAGCTTGACATAGTCCCGATTGCAGCGCGGGGGATTGTCGGCAAGCTTCATTAGATAGCCCCATCCCTTGCCCCCGTCCTTGGGGTCGGAGACCTCTATCTCCATCACGGAAAGCATTCCCTTGGGCCGGCTTACATTCTCGGCGCGGTCGCCTAGGTCCATTGCCATAAACGCCAGCTCGTCATTGGCATCCAGGTTGGGATCCGGATCCTTACTCGCCGCAGGACCGGAGCTGAAGGCATAGGTCTCATCCGGCTTTCTCTGATCAAGCTGAAACGGCGCCGGTGCCCAGGAATTGCCATCCCAGGCCATCAGGGCGAGCTGATCCATCGCGCTGCCGAATAATGGCTTCAGATCCCCGCATTCCATCACCACCGGGTCAACGGTTCTTTTTAAGCTCTTGGTCTCGGCGGGCAAAAAAGACGGCAGAAGAAAGCCCGCGAGAAAGACCACAGCAATCAAAACTTTTTTCCTCTGGATAAACATCACCTGTTTTCTCCTTTGATTACTCGCGGCTTCTCTAACGGTCATGCCCTCCAGTTCCTCGCCTCATCGAGCATAATCAGGTAATTTTTCACCGGCACATAATTGGTCACCGAATTGCCGGACCCGAATGCATAACGGCCATGCGGCATGCAGTCGTCCAGGACTTTCCTGCAGTATTTCCTAAGCGGCTCTTCTTCCAGGCGGGCCAGTTTGTCCACATCCACTCCGCCCAGAGATGCGACCCTGCCACTGTATTGTTTTTGGAACTCCCCCACCGGCATGATCTCATCCTGGTAGGAGTGGTATGCGTCAATCTTTACATCGGTAATCAGTTCATCGTAGACTTGGCGCAGGTTCCCGCAGGAATGGAGCCAGAACATTTTGCCGTGGGAATGGGCGAGTTCGGAATATTTCTTCAGCCAAGGGAAAAGCAATCGGCGCAGGTCGTCCGGGCGGATCATGGTCCCGTTTTTATATCCCATGTCATCAGTGTGAAAGAGCGCACCCACGAAATCGGCCTGCACCGCCTGCTGGTAAAAGTCGCACACGATTTCGCCCATGCGGTTAAATACCGCCTCTACCAGGTCAGGTTGGTCATGAAGCATCAGGTACAGGCCCTCGGGACCCAGCAGGAACCCCGAGACCAACTCGTAGAGCATACCCTGGAAGGTGATCTTCATCCCGGGCGGAAGGTTCTTCGCCCAGAACTCGTACCACAAGCTGAAGTTCACTCGCAGCCGTTTCCAAGGGAACTTGTTGAAGTCCTTCCAGGAAGTGATCACGCCCCGGGTCTCCTCGATCCACCACCGCTGTCCCCGGTTAAGCTGCGCGGTGTCCGAAGTCATGCGGCCCTTGGGCAACATCATAAAAATCGCGTATAACCCGGGCAAACAGTCATGGACGTAGTCATATCCCATCCGATAGTTGAACTCGATCAACTGCTTGACGAACTGTTGCTCGGTCCGACCGCACATGGGCAGCAGGCCCCGGCCCAGCCCGAGATACAAGAGGCGTTTGCCGATTTCGTACTTGCTGAAGACCTTGGTGAGGGGGATCATCTTTTTGCCGAAGTATTGTTCGTAGATGGCCCCGACCACCTCAAAGTCGATGAGCAGTTCTGAAAGGTGGACCTTTCCCGGCTTGGCCTCGCCGAGCAGGACCTTCCGGAACTGATTAAAGTCCGGTTGGGGATTTTTCAATGGGAACTCGTTCATCTTTTTACTCCTTTTGTGTCCATGATGGCTCCGGCCTTGGCAAAAATGGGCATGGTTTCCAGTTCCTATTTTTGGTCCCGGTCAGGCGAGCAGGCCTTGGTTATTTTTCCCCTTCTCTTTTAGTCATTCCCGACCAGCGCACAAAGTCCAGTCCATCGTCTGACGCGGCCTTCGCCAGTCTCTCCATGGTCTCCCGAATAACCAGTTCCTCTTTGACCAACGGATATTCAAGGTCCAGCCGTTGGTATTTGGCTATGCACATATTATTAAATGCCAGGAGGTCGTATCTTGTCACCGTGGGCAGTTTTTCCTTGATGAACAGAGCGATGCTGCGGATGTTCTCTTCGGCGTCGGTATATCCGGGGATAACCGGAGTGCGCAACCAGACCGGTTTTCCGGTCTTCGCGATCTCAATCGCATTATCGAGCACCAGTTTCAAAGACACGCCGGTGTGACGGCGGTGATTTTCCTCATCCATGATCTTAAGGTCATAGAGCACCAGGTCGGAAAGCTCAATCAACGGCGCGAGTTTTTTCCAGTTCAGCCCGCCGCAAGTGTCCAGAGCAAGATGAATTTTTTCCTCGGCCAAGACCTGCATCAGGGCCTGAGCGAACTCCGCCTGCATTCCCGGTTCGCCGCCGGATAGGGTGATGCCTCCACCCGATTTTTGGTAAAATATTTGGTCGCGCAGGGCCTCCTTGACCACCTCGTCAACCGACATCTTTTTCCCGAGCACTTCCAGGGCCGCGGCCGGGCAGGCATCCACACAGTCGCCGCAGGCGTCGCAGAGCTTGCGGTCAATCACCATGCCCCGGGGCGTAAGATTTAGCGCGGACTTGGGGCAAGCTTTGAGGCAGTCCCTGGCCCCGATGCACTTCGTCTCATGCCAGATCATCTGGGGCTTCATTTCCAAGCCTTCGGGATTATGGCACCACGGACAGCGCATGGGACAGCCCATCAGAAAAACCGTGGTCCGGATTCCCGGGCCATCCTCCGTGGAGTGACGCTGGATATTTGAGACCAAGCCGGCTACGGCCTCTTCGACCAAGGGCATGCTCATCGCTCGCAAAATTCGGTCCGGGCGATAATGTCATCCTGAAGCGGCTTGGACAGGTCCGCGAAAATCGCCGAGTAGCCCGTGACCTTGACCGTCAGGTCCGGGTATTTCTCCGGATGAGTCTGGGCGTCTTTCAAGGTCTTGGCATCCAGCGGATTGAACTGGACATGCCGGCCGCCCATCTCGAAGTAGGCTTCCAGCAGGGACGCCATCTTTACCAGGCTCTCGTCATTTTTAAGCAGACCCGGTGACAGGTTCATGTTGAGGGAGGTGCCGTCGCTCAAATAAGTTCGGCCGGCTTTGGCGACCGAGTGGAATACCGCGGTCATGCCCTTTTTCTCGGTGCCGTTGACCGGGGAGACGCCGTTTGAGACCACCTCGGTGGCCAGCCTGCCGTCGGGAGTGGCTCCGATGAAAGCCCCTTCCACATGCTGGGTGCCGGAGGAGAACAGACTGGGCCGGTAATGTCCTCCTCTCCAGCACTTGTGCTTGCGCGTTTCGCGGGTCAGCGCTTCTGCGACCCAGGCCGCAATCTCATCCGCACGCGGATCGTCGTTCCCGTACTTGGGCGCCTTGTTGAGAAGTTTCCGCCGCAAGTTTTCAGCGCCCTTGAAGTTATGCCGCAGATGGCGGACCAATTCCTCCATGGTCACGATCTTCTCGTCGAACACGGCCCACTTGAGGGCAGCCAGCGAGTCGGCCACCGAGGCCAACGCCTGCGCGTTGATGTGGCCGTGGTTATACTTGGCGCCGCCGCTGGTGATGTCCTTCCCGCTCTCCAGGCACCCCTCGATGGTGGCGGAAAGAAGCAGGCAGGGGAATGCCTCCGCATACGCTCTGTCCTTGATCTCCGCGGCCTGGACCGCGTGCTCGACAAGATAGGCAAGCTGTTTCTCGAATGCGTCCTTGACCTCCTCAAAGCTCTTGAAGGCGCCGGCGTCGGTGGTTTCGACGCCGACCGTCGCGTTGTCTCCCAGCACCCGGCGGCCGCGGTTCAGGGCCAGCTCGAGTGCTCCCAACATCATGATGCCGTTGCCTGCGGTATATGAAAAACAATTGCCGCCGGAGGTCGGCTCCACGCATCCGATCACGCCATAATCCCGGGCATCCTCGAGGGAGAAACCGTCTTCCAGGAGATCCCGGATCACGATCTCGTCATTGTAAAAACCGATGCCGCCGGTAGCCCGGTGCACCTCCAAAGCCTTGAGTAAAAACTCGCGCGGGGTCTTGGGAGAGATCCTCGCGGAAATGGTGGAGCCTAAGCCTCTGACATTGCCAAACCCTTCGAGGAACATGTGGGAAATCTCGTTGGTGGCGTCTTGGCCGTCCTGGCCCACCCCGCCCACAGTCATGGCGTTGGGGCCGTGGATGTATGAATCCGCGGCCTTGATGATATATTCCTCCACCGCTTCCAGGGCCTGCTCGCGGGTGATGCGGCCGGCCTCCCGGTCCGCCTTGTAATAAGGATATAGGTATTGGTCCACCCGCCCGGGCGAAAAGACATTGTCCAGCCCGTAGCTGATCTCCAGCGCCACATTGGTCATCCAGATCGCCTGAACCGCCTCCATGAAATTTCCGGGAGGCTCCGCCGGAACTCGCCGGCACCTCTCGGCAATCTCCCGAAGCTCCGACTTCCTGGGTTCATCCGCCTTGGCCGCCATCTGCTCCGCCAGAACCGCGTAACGCTGTGCATACCCACATACCGATTTTGCCGCCAGGCTTGCCGACTGGTAAAAATCTTTTTTCTGCTCGTAATCCTGATCGCTTGGCTCAAGTTTGGCCAGTTCCTTATCCGCCCAGTCGCCGATGCCCTTGAACCCGATCGCCAGCACCCGCTTGTAGCCCGGGATCGTATGGCCCTGCAGGCCAAGGCTCATGTAAATGAGGTCTGGAAGCACATCCTGGAGTTTTGCCCTGGCCGCGGCAATTCCGGAGATGGCTTTGCGCAGAGCTTGTATTCCACCCCGCTTCCTGGGAGATGGTAATGAGGTGGCGGGCATGGTGGCCTCGAATTTGTTCCTGGCGATGGTGGCGGAGATTCCCTTCATCCCGCCCAGACCTCGGAATATTTTATACCACGCCATCGGTCCCAGCTTGGGCGGCCCTTTGAAAACACGGGCGTCCTTGATCATCTTGGTTTTAAGGGCGCTCACGGTCCGATCCTTCCAAAAGGGCAGGATTTCATCCGACCATTCCCGCGCCTCGTCAGCCGAAATGCTCCGAGCGAACTGCTCCGCGCGGGCCGGGGTGGCCCCGCCCACCGAGGACCTGAGCGAGGGATGGGAATAGGGGTCCGCGAGGACCTCAACCTGGCCGTTGAAGGTCCCCTTTTCCACGCCGATTACGCCTCCGCGCCGCTTGTTTGATTTCACTCCCGCCAAGAGTTCGTCGTCTTCAATCCTGATGCTCATGTTGGCCAGCGCCTCGGAAAGACCTTTCGCGGCCCGCATGCAAGGACCGGCGTTTTCCATTTGCTTCCACGCCTTCGTGTAGTAGCGCGCCCGTTCAATATCCAGACTATAGGGGCTTTCCAGAAAACGCTCCTTAAGCCTCCGGATTCGCTCCGAAGCAATACCCGAATTCGTTGGCGCATGATTCGCAACACCCTCGCCGGTCTTCTCGCCTGAGAGCAAACTTTCGCTCATCTCGGTCCCCTTAAGATATCGCCACTAACAACCATTTTTTCTCTTGACCTTTGCCAGCGCTTGTGCCATAGTTATATAGTAAAAATTTTTACACTGTCTACTAAAATAGTAGAGCAAGCCGGCAGGGATGTCAAGAAAAATATTTAACCGGCCAAACCACGTTAAATTTTCATAACTATTTGATTTATAATAAAATAACTAAATTGAAAAACTTGGTTAATATCAAAAATGGCTGATAATCATGCTGAATATTAATTTTCCACTATAGAGTTATTATCCAGATTACTGAACAGGTTCAGGGGGAAACATGAGCAAGGAATCCAGGATGAAGATGAGCGAACTGGTGAAAATTTCCGGTGTCCCCAGGACTGCGATCCATTTTTATTTGCGCGAAGGGCTCTTGGATCCGCCCGACAAAACCGGCGCGACCATGGCATATTATAATGAAACCCATTTGCGCCGGCTGGAAGCGATTCAGAAGATCAAGTTGGAGTTCCTGAAGGACCGAAAGAGCGCACGGATTCCCCTGGACTTTATCAAGCACCAGCTTCAGGAAGCCTATACCCTGGCCAAACCTCGGGGATTGAAAGGGGCCGTCGGTAAAAAAAGGACCGAGGATCAAAAATCGCAACGCAAGGTCGCGATTATTGAAGCCGCGCTCAAGCTCTACGCCAACCGCGGGTTTTATCTGACTAGCGTTCGAGACATTGCCAAGGCTGCGGGGATCTCTCCGCCCACCTTTTATCTATATTTCCCGGACAAGCGCGAGCTGTTTGTGGAAGTGATTGAATATGTGATTGGCGCTTTCAACCGGGAGATTCAGGCCGCGCTCCAAACCGAGACCAATATGGTGAAACGGACCATCATCCTGTTCCAGAAATTCTATGAGAACTATTCCAAGATCGGGGAAATCCTCAACCAGCTCCGGGCCGGCGTGATCGTCAAGGATTCCTGGGCGAAAGAGCGGCTGGCCAAGGTCTATGAAAAGCTCACCGGATTCCTGGCGACGGAAATCAAGGCCAACATGGAGCTCGGCCTGGTCCGCAGGATGAACCCGGACCTGCTCGCGTACTTCATCGTCACCATCGCCGAGGCCGAAATCCATCGCGCCTCCTTTGACGACCAATATTCGCTTGAACAAATCGTGCTCTTCGCCGCCGACCTCCAATATAACGGTTTCCTGACCAATCCGGGCCGTAAGCTTCTGGGTATTGATCCTAAATATGACGGGTGAATCATTAATTAACTTTTCGAAAATAGGGCGGGGGCAACTTGACCTGTGGCCCCAATCCTTGTACAACTCTTAAGTTGGCGTCAAACCCCCTTGCAACGAGCAGAGCGGAGTGAAACTCTCTGCAACCGACCCTAAAGCCTACGGGGCCGGCTCGGAAGTGACCTGGAAAATAATCCCGCTTTTCATAAAAATGTGCCAAGATTGTGCCAACTTTTTGTCAAAACCAGGGGATTTGGTCAGGATAGTCGAAATAATCAGGAGCAATAACCGGCCCGCATTTTGTTTGGGTTTCAATAAGTTCCTGATTTCCTTGCGAATGAACGCAGGTCATGGTCAACCATTTTAAGTCCCCTGCGTCTTCCATTCCGCCACCCGGGCATTAGGAATATTTTCATATGTCTAAAATAGGCTATTCATAACAGACAAAAAAGTCAATTGCCGAGGAATAACTGCGTTTCGCCGTTTTTGGCGAAATTTTGCCGCTCGATTGTTTTTTCCCGATATCGAGCGCAGGAGGGCGAAACTCTCCATCTTTTTACGGAAATTCCCTTGCTTGATTTTCGCCGGCGCCAGTAGTTGGCGAGGTTGGCCAGCGCGGAGATGGCTCTTTTAAGCCGGGATCGGCGGGAATTCCGAGATCAAGGGAGGCTTGCAGCGCTGCGAGAGTCCGCGGATCAGCATCAGCAAGCAAATGATCTCAGCTTTCATTAACTTCCTTTTCCGGGCTGGTTTTTTTGAGCAGATGGTGAGCTTGGATTCGGAATGAATTGACCAGCAAGGATAAGGGCCAGGCCGAAGGCTTTTTCCAATCGGGAGGCTTGATTTTTTCTATGGGAACGCCCAACAGATCAAACTCCGGGCTGAGTCCTGCCTGCTCCAGGTGCGCAAGATAAGGAATGTCCCGGATGGAATATCCCATAATTTGCGAGAGCACCCAGTCGGCGCAAATGGCGTCACCCGAGCTGAGAATAAAATTGGTTTGCCTGGGAGAACCGAATGGCCCTTGTCCTTCGCCGCTGATGATTCCATCGATGACGACCAGGTCCGGGGTAAAGTTTCGGTAGAGGTCAAGGAAAATCTGGCCGCCGGGGTCAGCAAAGCCTTTGGTATGATAGAGCAAGAGCTTGTGCGGGCTGGGGGTGAGTCCCAATAGATTCTTGAGCGCGCCGGACATCTTGTAATAGGCATGGGTCTTGGCCACCGGCAAATCGATGAGGACATGGGGTTCAAAAAGCAGGGCGGGGAACCGGTCGGCGCCGAACCTGCCGGCCAGATTGCGCTCCAGCAAAGGCTCCCGGCTCAGGTTGACAAACTTCACCCCTCTTTGTTTCAATACTTTTTCCTGCTCGCTGCCCAGATAACAGGAATCCAGATCCCACCAGAAAATAGAAGCGCTCTCTATGGCCATGATCTCCGCCCCGGGCGCGGTCTCGCGGATCAGGTCAATCAGCGCGGAGAGCAAAGCCGGACTGGTCTGGGTGCCGGGCATTCCCTTTCCGCCCCCGGCAAGGTTGAGCTTGAGCAAAATGCGGGAACTTTTTGAACTCATCAAGTCTTTTAAATAACCCAGTCCCTGCCAGAGATCCAGGGAATTCCTCAGCGCCGACCTCACATCGCCCTCAACCCGGGCCAAAGACACCACCCTTTTTCTGCGCTTGAATTTCTCCCGGTCCTCCCCGGTCCATCGCCAATCCAGCTCCCTGCCGAAATAGCTGAGGATATAAACCAGCGCGCTGATGGCCAGGGAAAATCCGATGATCAGAAGAACGAAGAGCGGCTCGCGCCTGGCCAGAAAAGGCAGGGCGCCCGCCCGGAACTGCTCCAGGCTCCCTACAAAAAACAGCCGCCGGAAAAAAATCACCATAAAGACCGGAAAAATGGCGATGGAAATATCCGGAATTTTTCTTCCCAGCCCGCGCCTCATTTGCTCGGCTCGGGCTGAAACGCCGAAGCCAATGGTCATCGCGGCATAGTAGCCAAGGAAAGCCAGAACCACCCAAAGCCGCGGGACCTGATCCGCGTCCAGCCAGTACATCCAGCACCAGTCCGGATAGACCAGATAACAGTAAATAGACAACGGCATGCAAAAGACGCTCTGGAAGCCGAGCGCGGACAGATAGTAGCGATTGAAGAAAAGCGAGCCGGAGGCCTGCACCTGGCGAGAAGTTCCCCATCCGAAAATCAAGCCGACGACAAACAAGAATCCCCAGTCCGCCCAAATTGTGGTCATGAAAATATCCTCCGGCCAATAATTACATCAAAATCCAAAATAAAGTTGCTATCCCAAAACTTCCTTGAAGGCTCGAGATAATTCGCAAGAGTCGGGCAGTTCTGTCCGGGGAAAAATTGCGAGATTTTCCACGGACGCTCGCCGCAGGCCCACTTGACCGTTACGGGGCGAGCTGCAATTGCCAAATCCCATCAATTGGACAATGATCCACGCGTCTTAGCCTGCGGTTGAAATTTGATTTCGATAGCCCGGCCATTCATGGCCGGGAACCGCGGAAGCGCCCCTCCCCTTGCTGCGGCCCACGCCGCGGCGTGGGCCGCAGCAAAACGGAGAGAGCCCCGGCTCCCCGGCGCTGAAGCGCCGGGCTATCGAATCCGGCAATGAGCGGAAAATTTTTCCCCGGACAGTAGTGAGAGTCGGGCGGAAATTGATTCCCGAGTGTAAATATTTCAGGAATTGAAATATAATGTCGGAGAGGGCCGGCGCTGGTTGAAAATAGCGGTTCAACTTTCAAAATACGGGAGATGCTCAAGCATGCCTGTTAGAGCCAGTCAGGATCACTTAAAAATAAGAAGGCCGTCTCTTGGCGTCATATTTTTCCTGTTTTTATTTTGTTTCGCCTTTGCTTCAAAATCCGATCAGAACTCCAAGCCTCCTCCCCTGATGACCTGGTTTCCGCCGCGGCCCGGAGACAAGGTGGAGATCACTGAAGGGCTGGAGCTCAAGACCCTTGAGGCATTGGCAGATTCAGGAGTGATCCAGTATTTCCAGCCGCGCAAGGAAAAAGGACGCTGGGATGTTGTGGTGGGGATGATGGTTTACGCTCCTGCGGAGGTGGTCTGGGAAGTTGCCACTGACTATTCGGGCATGTGCCAACTGATGCCCAGCACTATCAATTCCTGCGAAACCTTGTCCCACCAGGGCGACAAAACCATTATGCATTACCTGCTCCGCACCTCGGTGCTGCGCTTCTCCCTCAAACTGGACATCATTGACGAGATCACCGAGTCCCCCCCGTATCGCTGGCACATCAACACGGCAAAGGGCAGTCTGGCCGGCCGCGAGGTTGACCTGATTTTGGTCCCTGTCAACAATGACCGCACCCTGGCCTTGATGCGCTATTACGGAGCCCTGCCCTCAATCAATGCTCTGGTCAGAACCGTCCTGGGGTTGCTGCCCGACCTGGAGTCCCCGGTCTATGCCTCTGCCGCCGCCTACCACCTGAGGTCTTACAAAAACGAGGCCGAGAAGAGAGCCGGATACATTCCCTCAGAGTCAAGCGCGCCCCTCGACTTCACGAGACTGGACCCCGCCACCCTGAGCCGGCTTTGCCGTTGGTATGGGGGATTGCTCCACGAAACCTCCCAGGGCAAGACCATCAATGCCGTGGCCTTCTCCTCCATGGATGCGACCCGGCAGAAGGTCTGGAAGGTTCTGTCTGATTTTGAGCATTACGACCAATTCTTTCCCGGCTCCACCACCGTGGTGGAAAAACGGGAGAAGAACCAGGCCATTTTGCGGCAAAGGCAGAAACTGTTCAGCGCGTATATCTTCAGCTATTCCTTTGACCTTAACGCGCATTATCTTCTGGAAGAGCCGGAGCGAATATCCTGGCAGGCAATTGACGGTCCCTACCGGGACAGCAAGGGCGATTTCTGGTTGGTGCCCTGGGACCAGGGCAAAAAAACTTTTGTATTTGCCACCACCGACATTATCACCGAACGAGACCAGTCCCTGACCATGAGGATTGTCAAATCCGGAGAATTCCCCTTTGAACCCATGATCGATCTGTTTTTCTCGCGGAACGTGCTCAACCAGTTCAAGCTCGAGGCTGAGCAAAAATAATTGTTACGTTTGCCCCTCTGCCCCCATTCTCAAAATCCGGTTTTTTGTTCAACCTTTTTCAGGAACTTGAGTCCGCGCGAGGCGAGCTCTTCCGGGCTGTCCGCGAACTTGCGCCAGATGCAACAGAGCTTGGCGATGTTCTCCATGTCCGGGTCAAAGGACTCTATGGTGATCCAGCCGTTGTAGCCAACGGCTCGCAACGCGCGATAGAATTCCTCCCAGGGGACCATGCCCGTCCCCGGTATGCCGCGCTGGTTCTCGCAGGCATGAACATACCCCAGACGACTGCCGCAAATCCTCACCGCCTCGGCGAAACTGTTTTCCTCCCGGATCATGTGGAAGGTATCGAGGTGCACCCGCGCGTTTTTCTCGCCGACCTCCTTGAGGAACCTCACGGCATCCGCGGCAATGTTGATGAAATGCGACTCGAACCTGTTGACCGGCTCAATGCAGAGCATGACGTCGGTGTTTTCTCCGGCGAACCTGCATATTTTCCGGAAGCCATCCACCGCCCATTCCCATTCCCTTTGCGTGCGCATCTTGCCGGTCAGATACCCCCAGCCCGCATAGTTGACTCCGGTCAGGTTCTCGGCGCCAATCTTCGCGCTAAGCGCAACAATCTTTTTCATGAATTCAATCCCGCGCTTCCTGGTTCTGCCATCCGGCGAGATCAGGTTATGTTTCTCCGAAAGACCGATCCCGGTGTTCAGCCGCAAGCCGAGCGTTCTGGCACGGGCCTTGATCTCCGCGACCGGCAGGGAATCAGGATCAAATAACGTGAGCTCAAGGCCCTCAAACCCCAGTTCCCTGGCCCGGTCAAGGATCCAGAGCTCCTTTTTGGTGCAAGTCTCCGAAAACAAAAGCTGGTGAACACCGTATTTCATTTTCCCCTCCTTGATCATCCATCCCCCTGATCCCTGTCTCCTATCTGCCAACTACTTTTGAATACTCCGAGCAAAGCGGATACAAAATCGCTTCATCTTCCTCAATCGCCGGGAACCGGACCATTGGCTTGAGAAACCGGTTGTCCTTTTCATCGTCGTTGACCGAGCTGACCTCGCCGACCAGCACCGGGCCCCCGCCCTTCTCCGGATAGAACCTGTGGTAGAGCCTCTGCCGCAGGCATACGCTCTCCCCGGGAACGAGCCGGAGCTTGCCCCCGGCCCTGAGCTTTTTAACAACCCCGTCCACTGTGACCGTGACCGGGGTCCTGGCCAGCCGATCTGACCGGGTTGAATTCCACAGCTCAACCACCAGGTTGGCCCCGCCGCGGTTGATGATGTCCTCCATCTTCCGCCAATGAAAATGGATCGGCAGCGTCTGGCCCTGGCGCATGATCAGCGCTTTCTCGCCATAAGGCTTGCCCTTGCCCGCGGGGTCTCCGTTCCGGATGGTGAAGATGACCAGGCCCACGCGGGAAAAATCCCCCTGCCCGAAATCAGTCACATCCCACCCGAGCTTGTAGCGCTTGATCTCGCTGTAATCTTCCCGCAGTTTTTTCCAGTCCGCAGGCCTGAAATACGCCCAAGCCGGAAGATGGAAACCACGCTTCGCAAGAAACCGGACCGCTTCCCGCTGCAACCTGTTTATCTCCGAACGCTTCATGCCTTTCTACCCTTATTACGATCCCAGCCGATGAAAGTACTCATTTTTGGTCATCCGAACGGAATCCGATGCGTTTCCTGGCCGGGAGAGAGGGCTTCATAAGTTCCCGGATGACGTCAAACACCACCTTGAATCGCTCGTCATATTTTTTTTCCAGCGCATCCAATCTCCTGGCGAGGCTCTGATTGGAAGCAAGCATCAGGCGCAGTTTCACAAAGGCGCGCATGATGGCAATGTTCACTTGAACTGCCCGCTCGCTGTTCAGCACGCTGGAAAGCATTGCGACCCCCTGTTCGGTAAAGGCATAAGGCTTGGCCCGCCGCGCTCCGCCCCAACTTGAAATCACAATTTGTGATTTCAAGATTGAGAATTCCCGCTCGCTTAACTGGAACATAAAATCCCCGGGAAAGCGGGAAAGGTTTCTCTTTACCGCCTGCATCAGGACCCGGGGTTCCACCTCATATAGCTCAGCCAGATGCGTGCTCAGCATCACCTTTTGACCGCGCAGCAAGAAGATCCGCTTTTCAATCCGCTCCGGCAGAATTATCTGGCTCATTTGAATTCCTCTTCACTATTTTGCCCCGGAAACACCGCCGCTTCCCGCTCCAACCTGTTTATCTCCGAGCGCTTCATGCCTTTCCTCCCATACCATTCTGGCCGCGCCAGAATAATCATTCAAGCGGCCGCAAAAGCCAAACCGCCCCTGTACTTGCATTTCAAAAATATTGCCGCCGGCAATAATTCTATTCGCTCAATCCGGCGAAATGTTTTTTCATCCGCCTGCGTGTCAGAGGCGCGGTCAAGGCCAGGCCCAGGCCTCGGATCACGCCCGCAACGCGGACCGGGTTTTCCCGGCTCAGGCCGTAACGCGGCCCGAATTTGCACAAGAGTTCCTCCCCGTCCAGCGAAGCGGCTATCTCCGCTTCATGCACGATTGGCGAGAACTGAATCATGCCCCTGGCAAGCGCCTCCAGGATTTCTCGGCCCGCGATAAAAAAAGCGTCCAGCCCTTTTTCTTCGACAAGTTTGGAATTGAGCCGGTCAATGACCGCGGCATCGACCAGCACCGCCTGCAAAGGCCTTTGCAGTTCAGCTTCATTCTTCTCCCTGAACGAATCCAAGCCGCGGAAAGAGCGGAGCGCGTGGCCGGGGAGATTCCCGGTCAAGCCTTTGGCCAGCAGCAGCGAAAAAACCGGGCGGCCTTGGTCCGCGACAAGGATCAGGGCATCCATGCCTTGCGCCGACCCGGCTGAGTCCAGGAGATATCGACTCCAGACAAGGTCCGGATTTTGAGCAAGATAATATAGCCCGCGATTAATGAGCCTGAGATTTGCCCGCGCCAAAACCACCGGCCGGCGGGCAAGCAAGCCCAGCAGCCTCAACACCTGCCTAAATTCCAAACCCGGCTTCATCCGATTTCCTCCAGACAGGCGTAAACCGAAAACTCCGGCAGTTGGAACCGGATATTTTTACCCAGGTCATTTCCCCTGAACTCAATTGGTCCGCCTTCCGGGAAACACATGCAAAAGGCTCTCGGCGCCGGGCCGACACCTTTATCGATCACCAGCTCCGCGCCTTTCACCGGAATGAAATCATCCTGTGGGTAGCGATAGTTGCGGTTGAGCATCTTGATCAGCATTTTCCCGTTGGCATCCCCAAGCCTGAGCAAAGGCGCAGGTCCGGCCGGGTTATTCACCAGGACCCGGGGCTTCAAACCCATGCCCGCAAGCCATTCCACCACCACCTTATCCTTGCCGCGGCTCCCGCGCCGGCTTTTGCGCGCCAGGTCTTCCGGCGAAAAAAACAACACGCCTTTGCCCATGTGATTTACGCCGGGCGCAAGCGAGGAAAACGGCGGGGCGTCCCGCTTCTGGTCCAGGCCGTCGCGGACCGCGCATTTGCCGATGATCAGGCCGCGGCCTCCCTCTTCAATAAACCCGCGCACCCCGGCGACCTGCGCATCGGTCATGTGGCTGACATGAGGCAGGATCAGGAACTCGCTGCTGGAAAGACCTCCCCTGTCCCGCATTAAATCATCGTCGCCCCGGATGACGATTCGGTATTGAACCCCAAGCGCCTGCAGAAAATGGGTAATGGCCAAAAGCGATGCAAAATGCCTCCCGCTCATGTTGAGAAAATCAAAGCTCCAGAAATAGCTGGGGAATGAAAGCACCACGCCGGCCTGGCTCATGTTTTGGGCAAGGCGCCATTTCTCGCGATGGTCTTTGACAAATCGGAGAAAGCCCGAGATTTCTTCAACCGGGGGGAAATAAGCTCCCTCGCCCGTGAGCGCCAGGCACGAATACGGGACCATGAAGTCCCCGCCGGCAAACGCCGCCTCCGCGATCAGGTAACGGAGCTGGTTGACATCGCCCCTTAAGCCATCGGCGTTTCCGGCTTTGGCGCGCTCGCGCAGGTGCGCCGCAAAACCGATGTGCGGAACCATGGTCACGGGCTTTTCGGCGTCAAGCGCATGACCGATCTCAGGATAAATGATGCTGGTGCCCGAAGGCGGAAAGACCGGGTGATACTCCATGCTGAAAACATCCACCAACTCGGAAAGCGCCAGGTGGTGGGGCATCCAGATGGAAAAATTGGCCGCGACCTGGACCTCCCTGCCCCTGCTCCGGGCATAAGCGCGGGCATGCTCAACCAGTTCGGAGAAATTCCGCCGGGCGTCAACCAGCAGGGACCGCTTCCAGTCCCGCCAGAAAGGCAAGCCCTTGAAATAGGCCAGCTCGGACAAGACCCCCGCGCCTTTTTGCCTGAGCAGGCCGGGATAGTCCAGGCTCTTGAACTGTTCGCCGTGGCGTTCAACCATGTAGCTCCGGAACCTGTCCTGGCAATGCTCGCAGAAACCCGCCCGGGCGCCGCCGACCTCCATTGAAACCGCAGGCTCGTCAAACTGGACGCCGTCAAAGCCCGCGTCAATCTGCATCTCAACCATGGTCTTGAGGTGCTCGCGCCAGAGCGGGCTGTTCTTGCACATAAAATAGTCCGTGTATTCAAAATCGCGGGCAAGGCCGGTACTCATGAGCCAATGGCAGAGGCTCTTGCCGCCCTGGAGGTCGCGGCATACGGTCTGCTCCAGAAAATTTCCTTTCCCAAGCGCCTTTTCCACCAGAGCCAGCCGCTCCGGGGGAAGATATTTCCGGAAACTCTGGTAAAGTTTTGGATAGCGGTCCTGATAAAACTCAGCCAGGCCCCAGCTCCCGGGTTTCCCTCTTCCCGATTGCCTGCCGAAACCAAGCAGTTCGCTCTCGTCCTGGTTAAGTTCGACGGATACCTCGTAGCCCTGGGCGGTAAATACCACGCCAAAAACCCTGATCCCGCGGTCGTGACATGCCTTGATGAATTCGATATCACACCTGCCCTGGCCGTCCCAGGCCCTTTGCCCTTTCAATTCCGCTTCCAGGTCAGCCAGGCTGATCACCCCGCTGCCGGCGCCGGACCAGAGCAGAGCCTCGGAATGGAGCGCAACCATATCGTCCACAATCCGGTCATCCTTGCCCTTGAAACACGCGCAGATCGCGCGATCATTCCGCGAATAGAGCGAGCACATGCTGAACCGGGTCTGAGCACCGAAATTCATCCTGGCTTTATTATATCCTGAAGGCTCGACGAAAAAATCAGGCGCGACCATTGCCATTGATGGAAATTTTATTCATTGTGATATGATTATAAAAAGATGGGAAAATATAACCGGAGCAAAAGCAGGACTGCCGGCTTGATAGCGCAAAGCAGTCCTCTGAAAGGCGGGGCCAAAAAAGATACCGGGCCTTTACTGTTTGCGCTTGATAAATCATGCTCCGGGCTTGCCAACGCTTGCCGTGCTTATCGGCCCGGGCATTTTGAGGTTGACCGGATATTTTTCGCCAAAGGCAGCAGGTCCGATCCCGAGCGCGCGCGTTTCGTGGACGGCATCTGCGAATTATATCCCGGCGCTGAAATCATTGACTGCCGGTCTGTCCCGCACAACCAGGTTGACTTGAAGGAAAATGACCCCGCGGCCAGAGTCGCCAAAGGCAAGCGGAGCCTGGTCTTCGGGGAGCACAAGAGCGCGGTCCGCTTCAGCGATGAACAGGGCAACGCTTGCCCCAACTACCGGCATTTCTCGCCTTACGGGTTTTGTTTCTATGGATGCAAATATTGCTACCTTGCGGGCACGCTCGGCGTGTGGCATTCGCCGGCGGTGAAAATTTTCGTCAATATTGAAAAGATCATTGCCGAGATCAACCGGACTGCAAACCGTCTGGCCGGGCCCGCGGCATTTTATCTGGGCAAGCTGCAGGATGGTCTTGCGCTGGATCCGCTCACCGGCTATTCCGAGTTGCTGGTCCCTTTCTTCGCCCAACACCGGTTCGCCCGGCAGGTCATTCTCACCAAGAGCGACGAGGTTGACCGCCTGCTTAAATTGGACCACCAGGGTCATACCATCCTTTGCTGGAGCTTGAACCCGCCCGAAATCGCAGGTCGCTTTGAGAGCAATGCGCCGGACGTTAAAAGCCGGATCAAGGCCATGCAACGCTCCGCGGAAAAGGGCTATCCGGTGCGCGCGGTGATCATGCCGATGATCCCGGTCCCGGGCTGGGAGAATTATTACGCTGACTTCATTGGCGTTCTTTTGGAAAAAGTCCCGCTCTCCAGATTGACAATAGGCGGGATTTGCATCTATAAAAATGCCCGGAGGCTGATGGATCGTCAACTCGGCGCCGGTAATGAAATATCTGAAAATATTGACCAGGGCTCGGGCCTTGCGGACGGCCGGGCCCGCTATTCAGCCAATGTCCGGATCGAGATGTATTCTCACATCATCAAGGCCGCCCGCAAAGTGAGACCTGAGCTGGAGCTTGCGCTTTGCCTGGAAGAATCTTCGGTCTGGGAAACCTTGGGGCTGAAAAATTCAACCGGGCGATGCAATTGCGTGCTCTAAGATGAAACAGCAGTACTGTCCGGGGAAAACAATCGCATGCCCGACCGCAGCATTTTTTGGAGTGCGAAGGCTTCGGCCTTCGCTTTCTGCTCGGATTTCCATGGAGAGCTATGCCTCGTGACCATCCGTATTTCCAGATTTCCAGTCCCCTGACCGCATCGTAAAGCGGCGGCCGAAGCCGCCGCAGTCCAAAGGTTCATCCTCGCCATCTCCGCTCCCCGGCAACGGCGCCGGATACACTCTGGAGTTGGCGCAGATTGTCGGAGCGAAAAGAGCCTACCTCAAAAGCGGCAGCCCTTCCTGCGACCGCCAAGGCGTGACCGGGGAAATGCTGAAAAGAGCCGGCATAAAAGTTGTGAGAGTCGGCTGAGTTTGAGGGCCGCGAATTTCTGCGGGAGATTCCTTGCCATTTTTTGCTTCCGTCCCTGGCCGGCCAGGAAGTATTTTTCAGGTCTTTGACTCTTGCGGGTATCTGCCCGAGTTCAAGAGCCTGCTTATGTAGTTCAAGATGTAATGATAAATAATCGGGTGGTGGTGCTTGCAGTAGTAAAAGAACCTCACGTCCAAAGAAGTGATCACCATGAATTTGTTCTTGCTGACCGCGCTTATGATCTGGTCGGCCACTTTATCGGGCGAAACCGCGTGTTCGGTAAACCTCGCTTTTGTCTCTTTGAATTTCTCGCTAGTCGCGTCCACCCCCAGGATTTCAACCGCGTTCTTCATGGGCGTGTCCACCGCCCCCGGACAGACCACGGTCACGCCGACGTTGTGCTGGCGCAGGTCCACCCATAAGACTTCGGACAGCCTGACCAGTCCCGCCTTGGACGCGCTGTAGGCCCCATGCCACGGCAACCCGATCAGCCCGGCCAGCGAGGCGACATTGACGATGTGGCCTTTTTTGGCGCGGATCATCTCCGGCACGAAACATTCGATGGTGTGGATGGGCCCCCAGAGGTTGACATCGATGACCTTTTTCCAATGCTCGTGGGTCATGTCTTCGGGCAGGGCGAACAGGGCGATCCCCGCGATGTTCATCAAGATGTCCAGCGGCCCGAAATTCCTGTGGATCTCTTCCGACCAGGACTTGATCGCGGCATAATCGGTCACGTCCAGGACTTTGCTCGCGCAAACCTCGCCGCGGTTCTGCAAGACCAGTGACGCGGTTTCTTCAAGACCCTTGGCGTTGCGGTCGGTCAAAAACAGCCGGCTACCCAGCCTGGCCATGGCAACCGCGGTTGAGCGGCCGATCCCGCTCGCAGCGCCGGTGATCAATACCTTGCTGCCTTTGGTTATTTCCATATGTCATCCCTGCCCTGTTCCGCGGATTCCTTGACAGTTTAACGGGATTTGCGGAGAATTGAGCATATCAATTCCGCAAAGCGATGTCAATTCAAAATTGCACCAAAATGCGGCGCCCCTCGGAGGATGCCTGTGCAAGGAGAACGGCAATGCAAAGAGCGGTAATTTCCGCCTGGGTGGTTTTGGTTTTTTTGCTTAGCGCTGCGGTTCTCCGCGCTGAGCCCGCACCAGGCAAAGTCCCGGCGGAAAACGCGCTGGACCGCCTGACCCCCGAACAGCAGAAAAAGCTCCTGGCCGGCGAAGAGGTTTACGAGCCGCGGCTGGAGGACGCGGCCGGCGAGGCCGGTTTCACCGCCGCGGCCATGATCATCATCAACGCGCCGGTGGAGCAATGCTTCGATATGTTTTGCGATTTTGAAAAGCAATACCTGTATTTCCCGCAGATCAGCAAGAGCAGCGTGCGCTCGCGCTCACAGGACCGGGTTGTGATTCAAAAGGAGCTGGACTACCGGGTGGTCAAGATCAGATACACCCATATCCTGACCATTGACTCGCAAAACCACCGGGTGGGCTTTGTCACCGACCCCAAGGGCGTAAACGACGTGAAATTCTCCAAGGGCTTCTTCCAGTTCCAACCAATCGACGACAACCGGACCTTGTTCACCTACGGCATGGTCAAACTCGACCCCGGGATCAGAGTCCCCCAGTTCATCCGGAAATATATGATCTCCAGGGACCTGCCCAAAATGGCGGTCAACTTAAAAAAATGGATTGAGTCCGACGGGAAATGGAAAAAGTAAGCGCTGACGCGCATGGAAGGTGGTCATGGTCTACATTCCGGGATTCCTGATCAACAAGGTCTACAACCGAGGGAGCCTGCGCAACATCGAGGACGGGTTTGAGTTTTGCTTCGAAAACCGGATGACCCCGCTCAAGATCTCGGGCATACGGGACATGAGCCTTGAGGTCGACGGCCATCGCTTCCGCCCTGAACAGTTGCGGTTGTTCCTGGGCGAGCGGCCCATTGCCCTCAATGAAGGGTCCCTTGCCGAGGCGGTCACCTTTGGCCGGGACTCGAACCTCCGTATTCAGGTGGCCGCGGAGAAGCTGTCCGCAGGGGCTCATACCATCAAGATAAGCTTCATCACCAATGAGTACGGGGGCGCCACTCTCAAAGTGAGCGACGTGATCGGCGCGGCCGCGAAGACTCCTTCCATTTGGCGGAGATGCAAGCAGATTTTCCGTGATCCCGCTCCGGAGGAAAAGGGCCGTGTTATCATCGAGGGCGAACTCGGAGGAGTGCCCCTTGATCCCGACTTCTCGCGGCTTGAGACTGCTCTGCGAAGAGAAGAACCCGACCGGGTGCCTTTCTTCGAGGCTGAGATTGCCATTCCCATCCAGGAAGCCTTTCTGGGCAGGGAGATCAACAGCGCGCGCGATGAGGTCGAGTTCTATATCAGGGCCGGTTACGATTTTGTGCCGGTATTGCCTCCGTTTTTCACCCCGCGCCTCATGCGCACGGCCTCGGATTCGGAAGGAACCCTTTCCGAAGGCGACCGCGAACGGGCCTGGCTCACGGAAAGTGAAGGCATCATCAAGAGCATGAAGGATGTCGAGGAATTCCCCTGGCCCAAGGCCGAAGAGGTTGACTTCTCGTCGTTTTATGAAATGGCGGAGCTTTTGCCGCCCAAGATGAAGATCATGGGCATGCTTTCGCCTGCGGCCATCTTCGGAAACACCTCCCAGTCCATGGGCCTGCAGAACTTCAGTTACGCTCTTTACGATAACATCGCCATGGTGGAGGCGCTGTTTCATATCATTGGCAGCGCCTACCTCCAGATCGCGAAACGCCTGGTGACCATGCCGAAGTTAGGCGCGGTTTTCATGTCCGATGACCTGGCTCATGCGACCGGCCTTTTGGTTTCGGCCAAGGTCTATCGCCAATATGTGTTCCCCTGGTATAAAAAAATCGGAGAGATACTTGCCGGCGCCGGGCTTCCTTTCATTTTCCACTCGGATGGAAATATCATTCCCGTGCTCGACGATCTGGCCGAATGCGGAATCAAGGCCATCCACCCTATCGAACCCCAAGCCATGGATATCGTGGAGGTTAAAAAACGGTTCGGCAGCCGCTTCTGCATCTTCGGAAACATCGATCTCGACCATACCTTGACCCGAGGCACGACCGAGGACGTGGTTGAGCTGGTGAAAAAACGGATCAGGGAACTGGCGCCGGGAGGCGGCTGGGGTCTGGCTGCGTCGAACTCGGTGCCTGATTACGTCAAACCGGAAAACTACCGGGCCATGGTCGAGGCCGGCAAAAGGCACGGGAAATATCCCATCAGTTTTTAAGAGAATCTCCGGCCCGCCGGACTGATCCCGGGCAAGCCCCAACCCCAAAAATCAATCAAACCCTGGTCCCGGCCGGGATCACGGTAATGTGCTTGCCGTCTTCGACCTCAACGATCTTGAAGCCCCGCTTCTCATCATTGCCCCGGTCAAAGCCTATGATCGCACCTTCGGATATGAACACGTCCCGGTCCGCGATCACCCTCCTCAGATTGCACCACCTGCCTATTTCCGTGCCCAGCGACTTTTTACTGCCCAGGATCACGCATTCCTCGAGATAGGACCAGCTGTTGACCTTGACGTTCATGCCGATCACGGTCCGCTCCACGTGGCTGCCGCTGATGATCGACCCGGCGCTGACAACCGAGTTGGTGGCGTATCCCACCCGGTTCTCGTTCTTGTTGTCATGGATGAACTTGGCCGGAGGCAGAGTGTTGGGCAGGGTCCATAACGGCCAGTCGGAGTTGTAGAGGTTGAGCTCGGGGTCGATGCTGCAGATGTCCATGTTCGCCAGCCAGTACTGGTAAATGTCGCCCACGTCCCGCCAGTAATGCTGGTGTTTGCTTTCGGCGATCCCCGGAATGCTGTTCCGACGATAATCATAGGCATAAATGTTCAAGGCTTTCCTCGCAACCTCGCCCGCGATGATGTCCGTGCCGAAATCGTGGGTTGAATATTCTTTCCGCGCCTCGGGATTGGCCGAGAGCCGCTCCAGCAACTCCTTTTTGTTCACGTAATTCTTCGCGGAGTCGGCCTCGAGCAGCGCAAAAAGCTCCTCGAGGCTGAACAAATAATTGCCCATCGAGACCAGGGCCTTGTCCGGCTCGTTGGGAATGGGCTTGGGCGACTTGGGCTTCTCTTCAAAGCCGATGATCCTCCAATTCTCGTCCACCTCGATCACGCCGTATTTGTAGGCCTCGGTCAGGGGAAAGGGCACCGCGGCCACGGTGATGTCCGCGTTACGTTTTTCATGGAACGCGGCCATTTTGGATACGTCCATCATATAGATGTGATCCCCTCCGAAGACCGCGACATGCGCCGCCTTCTTGTTAATCCGCTCCAGGTTGCTATAAACCGCGTTGGCGGTCCCCATGTAAACGTCGTCAGCGGTGACCAGCTTGGGATGGTAAATGGAGATGCTCCCCCTCATGCCGATGTAGCTGGGATAAGCCTTCATGATATGGTCGTCAAGCGAATGCGACTGGGTCTGGGTCAGCACCGCAATCTCGTTGATGCCGGAATTGATGAGGTTGCTGAGCACGAAATCGACTATCCGCAGCCCGGCAAAAGGCACGGCCGGCTTGGACCGTTTGGCGGTCAGGGGCCAGAGCCTTTCGCCCCTGCCTCCAGCGAGAACTATGGCGAATACATCTCTCATCTTGATCTCGTCCCGGCTATTTTTTCTCCAGGTTTTTGGAGAGCGACCCGGTAAGGACTTCCTTCAAATCCCGCGCCGCATACCACCGGTAACGGGTGACCTCCATTTCGCTGAGCGGCTGGTGAGTGATTTCGACATTGAAATAGAGCCGCTCGCGGTCTTCCGGGGCATAAGCCGGCCAGACCGGATGGTCCTGGCCATTAGGGTTTCCGGTTTTGGCGAAATTGGTGACGTAGTCCATCATGATGTAGCCGAGGTAGCTGTATTTTTCATAGGTCTTTTTGCTGGCGAGCATCTTGGCCAGGTCAACGTCGGCGTTGAACGCTCCGAACACGAACGGCACGTCCACCGCATGGAACGCTCCCATCTTGTGCGGGAAGCGCGTGCGGTCCCAGTCAAACCGGTACATGTACACGGGATTATTCTTGGCCATGGCCTCGGCCATCATGAAACCGGGAGTGTCAAACACCATCTGGTTGCCGAAGCTGATGGCCAGGTCAATCGGACGACGGAAGTCCTTGTAACTGTACATCTCCATGATCGCTTTGGAGTTGTCCCCGGTGAGGAATTTCATAAGCGCGGTAACCGTCCCGCGCGACCAGGCGCCCAGGCCCGGGATCAGCATGGTGTACATCCTGAGCTCGTCCCGAGTCGTGCCGATCAGCACCGGGACCTTGTGGTAATCCCCCTGCTGGATCATCTCCATCGGCATGGCCGGCAAAAAAGAGCCGTCCACCGTGGGCGCCCAGGGAGTGCCCCCCTGGATCATGTCATTCCCGTATTTTTCCTTGAAGGCTTCCGCGGGCTTGGACCGCAGGCAGGAAAGCACGTCATTGCCCTCGCAGCCCATCTTTTTCAGGAGCGCGCGGCTCTTGGCATAGCCGTCCTCTTCCGTGGTCATCAGCCGGCAGGGACCGCTCATGAGCATGGCGCGATGGAAAAGTCCCTGGGACTCGGGCGAGACCAGCAGCGCGCATACGCTCATGGCGCCGGCTGACTGGCCGAACACGGTCACGTTAGCCGGGTCCCCGCGGAAAGCTCCGATATTATCCCGCACCCATTCCAACGCCCGCGCCTGGTCCTGGATCCCGTAATTGCCCGTGCTCTTTTTCGGGTCCTCATCCTTCAGCTCGGGCAGCGCGAAAAAGCCGTACGCGGCCAGACGGTAGTTGATCGTCACCACCACCACGTCCTGGCGCGAAGCCAGGTGCGCGCCGTCGTAAATGTCAAAGCTGCCGGCCCCGCCGGCAAAGGCCCCTCCGTAAAGCCAGACCATGACCGGGAACCTGCCCTCTTTTTCAGGACGCCAGACATTGAGATAAAGACAGTCCTCGCCGTAGGACTCGGCCTTGCCGCCGTTCAAAATGCTTTGCTCCTGAAGACAGGCCGGCCCGAACTTTACCGCTTCAAAAACGCCTTCATGCGGCAGAGGCGGCTCCGGCCGCTTCAAACGCAAATCACCCACCGGAGGCTTGGCAAACGGTATGCCTTTATAAACGCAGGCCGAATATTGCTGGTCAACCATGCCCGTGAAAATCCCCTGGCCGGTCTTGACCTGCTCCGCGCAAAAATCGGCCCGGGCCGTGGAGGATACCGCGCCTGCCAAAACCACCGCCAAAACTGTCGACACCATTCTCTTCATAACAAGCTCCTTGTAAAATTCGGGGTGTGTTTCGTACGCGTCCAACCAGACTTTGTTCCCTGCCTGCCCCCTGATTATTATATACGCGTTTGGCAAAAGAAAAATTGTCATAGGAGTCGGATTCCATTGGCGGTGGAGGCTTGATAATTCTCGCCGGGTTGGCTAGGATGAGTCGGTCTTCGAATTGCCGCGAAGAAACGGGGGGCACGGAGGACGAGGGATGAAGAGGTTCATGTCAACCTTGCTTTTGCTTCTGGCAGGCGCGTCTCTGCTTGCCGCAAATATTGCAATTAGAGTCACCGCTCCGGTCAACAACCGGGAGAGGCGGGTGGTCGCCCTTGACTGGAAAACCCTGGTCAGGCAAAACAAACGGCTTTCCCCCAAAAACGCCAGGGTGCGCGATGCCGGCGGAAAGGTCATCCTGAGCCAGCCCGTGGACAATGACGGGGACGGCGAAATTGACGAGTTGTTGTTCCTGGCAGAGCCCGGGAGCCAAGGCGGAGATTACAAGGTTCTGGCAAATGCTTCTCTGAAAATGCCGGAGGCGAAAGTCAGGGCCTTTGCCCGCTACGTTCCGGAGCGCAAGGACGATTTTGCCTGGGAGAACGACCTGGTCGCTTTCCGCGCCTACGGCCCGGCGCTCCGGGAGGGGGCGGAGAACTGCGGGTTTGACTGCTTCATGAAGCGGGTGGAGTATCCAATCATTGACAAGTGGTATTCGCTGGAGCAACAAGGCCGGGGCTATCACCTTGATTACGGGGAAGGCTACGACGGCTACAAGGTGGGCGCGAGCCTGGGCTGCGGAGGCTCCGCGGTGTGGCGCGACGGTCAGATGTTCAGGTCCGAGGTTTATGCCGGCCAGCGGGAGTTGAGCCGCGGGCCGCTCCGCGCGGTGTTTGAACTGAGCTACGGACCCTGGGAGGTCGCGGGAAAACAGGTCACGGAGAAGAAGATCATCAGCATTGAACCGGGCAAGCGGATGTTCCGGGTTGACGACCGCTTCTTCGCGGACGGCAAGCCCGCGGAGATGGAAATCGTGATCGGCGTTACCACTCACGGGGGCAAGGCCGAGGCCCGCGGCAATCCTGAAAAAGGATACCTCTACGCCTGGGAAAAAATAGATGATTCCCATCTCGGCACCGCGGTGGTCGTGCCGCGGGAATCCATCAAAGAATACAAGCTGATCGATTCCCGAAATCCGGACCAGGGCCACGCCCTGTTCGTGGCGAGCACTTCCGGCGACGGCAGAATAACCTACTATGCGGGTTACGGCTGGGAAAAGGCCGGCGGCATAACCACAAGGGAGCAATGGGAGCAATATCTTGAGCAATTCGTCCGGGAACTCAAAGCCCCGGCCGCGGCAAGAATGAAATAAGCGAGGAGCGGACATGGAGACCAGACCCGGAGTTGACAGGATCAGGTACCAGACCATGACCACGCAGGAGTTGCGCGAGGCGTTTCTGATCGCCGGGCTTTTTGCGCCGGACCGGCTCTTGCTCAACTATTGCGAGTCGGAGCGGGCCGTGGTCGGTTCCGCGGTCCCGGTCAAGAAAACGCTGCGGCTGGAGGCGGGCAAGGAACTGGCCGCGGCGTATTTCTGCGAGCGGCGCGAGGCCGGGGTGCTCAACATCGGCGGTCCGGGAAAGATTGCGGTGGACGGCGCTGCTTTTGAAATGTCGAACCTTGACTGCCTTTACATCGGCCGGGGCTCAAAAGAAGTGGTTTTTGAAAGCGCCGAGGCCGCGGTCCCGGCGAAGTTCTATTTGCTCAGTTATCCCGCGCATGCGAATTATCCGACCACACGCGCCCGGAAGTCGGAGGCCGAGCCGGTGCGGCTGGGTTCTCCGCAGGAAGCCAATCAGCGGACTATTTATAAATACATCCATGCCGGGGGGATCAAGAGCTGCCAGTTGGTGATGGGTTTCACGGTCTTGGAGCCGGGCAGCGTCTGGAACACCATGCCGGCTCACACCCATGAGCGCCGGGCGGAAGTATATTTGTATTTCAATATCGACGACAACGCGGTTGTGTTTCACCTGATGGGCGCTCCGCAGGAGACCAGGCACCTGGCGGTGAAAAACGGCGAGGCGGTGATCTCGCCCATGTGGTCCATCCACTCGGGAGTGGGCACGAGAGCGTACATGTTCTGCTGGGGCATGGGCGGTGAAAACCAGGAGTTCAACGACATGGACGCGGTTGCGATCAAAGACTTGAGGTGAGCGGCCGCCGGGCTTTAGGAGGAATAATTTCATGATCCTCGATGCTTTCAAACTTGACGAAAAAACAGCGCTGGTCACAGGAGCGTCCTCGGGAATCGGACAGGCCGTGGCCATCGGCTTGGCCGAAGCGGGCGCGGACGTCATCGCCCTGAGCCTGCCAATCACGGGAGAAGACGCGACCGGGAAAGTGGTCAAAGGCCTGGGCAGGAAATATCAACATTATAACGTGGACTTTTCCGACCGGAAGGAGCTTTACCAGACGATTGCGCGGGTGAAGAGCGATTTCAAAGTCATCGACATCCTGGTCAATAATGCGGGCATGATCTTGCGCAAGCCCGCGGCTGAGCACCCGGATGAATACTGGGACAAGGTGATTGAGGTCAACCTGAACGCGCAGTTCATCATGACCCGGGAGATCGGCAGGGACATGGTCAAGCGCGGCTCCGGAAAAATCGTCTTTACCTGCTCGCTCCTCACCTTCCAGGGCGGGATACTGGTGCCGGGTTATTCCGCGAGCAAGGGCGGGCTGGGACAACTGGTCATGGCTTTTGCCAACGAGTGGGCGGCCAAAGGGGTGAACGTCAACGGGATCGCGCCGGGATACGTGGCCACCGAGAACACCCGGGCACTGCGGGAAGACCCGGCGCGGTCAAAAGCGATCCTGGAGCGCATTCCCGCGGGGCGGTGGGGCAGGCCCGAAGATTACGCCGGACCCGTGGTTTTCCTCTGCTCTAGAGCCTCGGACTACATGCACGGCGCAATCATTATCATTGACGGCGGATGGATGGGAAGATGAAGACCGCGCGGTTCATGACCTTGGCGTCAATTATTTTCGGACTTGGCTTTTCGGTTCTTGCCGCTTTGCCGGCGCGGTCCGCGGAAACAAGGGAAGACCGGGCAGAGCTTTTCCTGTCAAGAATCCCGGCCAATTCCATGGGGGCTTATGGCGCGGTGGCCCGGATGGCCAAGAGCAGGGAAGTAAAGCTCTCGGACATTCTGGGGGACCTGGACCATGTAAATTCGCGGCGGGACTGCGCGGATTTCAAGGCCGCGGGTTTTTTGAGGATGCTCTACCTCTACCGGGATAACCCGGAGATGCCTCCGGAAATGCGCCGGCAGGTTGAGGACGCCCTGCTCAATTTCAAGTACTGGATTGACGAGCCGGGCAAAGACAGCATGTGCTACTGGAGCGAGAACCATCAGATCATTTTTCATTCCTGCGAATACCTGGCCGGGGCCTATTTCAAGGACAAGCTCTTCAGCAACAACGGCATGACCGGGCAGCAACACATGGAAAAGGCGCTGCCCATGCTCGAGCAATGGTTTGGATGGCGCGAGCGGTTCGGCTTCTCCGAATGGCAGTCCAATGTCTATTACTGCGAGGACCTTTTCGCCTTGCTCAACCTGGCGGATTTCGCGCCTGACCCGAACATCCGCGAACGCGCGGCCATGGCCGTGGACCAGATCGCGCTCAACATGGCCTTGAATTCCTTCCGGGGCAATTTCACCACCAGTCACGGCCGGTCTTACTCGCGCGAGAACCGGAGCGCCCGGGAGGAAGACACCCAATCGTTCATGCACCTGCTCTGGGGCTTGCGCGAATTCAGCCCGGAAATGGCGCAAGCCGACGGCGCCGCGGTCTCGCTCGCAACCTCGTCCTACCGGTTGCCGCCCGCTCTTTACAACCTGGGACGCGACACTGAAAACACTTTTGAAAACTACCAGGCTCTGGGAATTGACCTTGAGCACGCGGAACAGCTCGGACTCTCCAAAAAGGAATTCCCAAACGGCATGTTCTTCTGGGGAATGGGAATGTATGCTCATCCCGACACCATAGACCTGAGCGCAAGGATGTGGGAGCAATACAATTTGTACGGCAACGCTTTTTTCCTGGGACTCGCCAGGACCGGGGTATGGCTCTCCAAGCGGGGCAAGCTGGACGATTTTATCCGCAGGATTTATGACGCAGCCGAGGGGGCATTCCTTGACAACGCCCATATCTACACCTACCGGACCCCGGAATACATCCTGTCCACCGCGCTCGATTTCCATCCGGGCAGGATCGGGGCGCAACAGACCATCTGGCAGGCCGGGCTGGGCACGGACGCCGTGGTCTATACCACTTTTCCGGGTTCGGTCATCGGCGGAAGCCCGGGCTACTGGCAGGGCAACGGCTCCAATCCCAGGGCGGCGCAATACCAAAACGTCATGGTCGCCATCTATAACGCTCCGCTCGGAACCGCGGCGGGCGAGAACTTCCGCTATGGCTTCACCCACGCCTGGTTTCCCAGAAAAGCTTTTGATGAGGTCAAGACCGGCCGGGGCTGGACTTTTGCCCGGAAAGGAAACGGGTATCTGGCATTGTATTCGGCCGGGCCCGCGTTCTGGAGCGGGTCCAGCGAACTGGTCGCGCCCGGAATCCGGAACGTCTGGGTCTGCGAACTGGGGAACGCCGCGAGCAATGGCGCCTTTGAGAATTTCATGAACAAGATCACGTCCGCAAAGATCGTTGCAGGCAGGGGCAAGGTGCAATACTCCTCTCCCAGCCTGGGAGAGGTGTCTTTTTCATGGGCAGGGCCGTTCCTGGTCAACGGCCGGGAAATTCCGCTCCGGCGCAAAATCAGGTATGACAATCCCTATGTCCGCGCGCAGCGCTACTCGGAAAGACTCGAAATAACCAGCGGTGCCAACACCCTGATCCTCAATTTCAAGAATGGAGAGCGGATAATACGGTAAATTCGAACCGGCAAACCCCGGTCTATTTTTTGTTTTCCTCTTCCAGCAAATACATTGCGGTTGCCGCCCACAAGAACCCGGCCTGGCCGTGGAGGTCCCCGGTCACGCGCGGACGAGTCATGTAATGCGTTTTGTTGTTCAGGGCACTGGTGCCGATGCACACCTCCCGGACCTTGCCGTCAGCGTCCAGATACCCGGGCAGTGCCTGCCATGCTTTCTCGACCGCTGCCCGGTATGGCTGCTCCGGCAGCCAGCCCTTGCGCACTCCGGTCGCCAGCGCAAAGATGAACATCCCGGACGATGAACTCTCAATATAGCTCTCCGGCTCGTCAATCAACTGATGCCACAACCCGGAGGGGTCCTGGTATTTGATCAGCGCCGACATCATCTTTTGATATGCCTGAAGCACCTCGCCCCTCTTCGGGTGGTCCTCCGGAGCCGCCAGCAGCAACTCGGTCATGGCAGCCCCGGCCCAGCCATTGCCCCGGCCCCAGAAATATGGGGCCTTGTCCGTATGGAAAAACAGCCCGTTTTGCTGCTGGAGCTTGGCGCAATACGCAAGCACCTGCGCGAAGGCCCGGTCAAGGTAAACACCGTCTTTCAAAGATTTGTAAGCCTGCACCTGCAGGGACCCGACCATGTACATGTCATCCACCCAGAAGCGGGTATAGGAAGACAAATTGTCCGGACGCGGGTCTTTAAACTCGTCATCCGCCAGCATTTTGGCCAGCTTAAGGTATTCGCTCCTGCCGGTCTGGCGGTGGAGTTCAAAAGGAACGATCCCGAACACGTTATTGTCAACGTGTCCCTTCCAGGGCTTGGCTTTGCCTTCCAGGAACGGCTGGTAGGCCCGCTCCAACCTGGCGCGCAACTCGGGGGCATTGGCTGCTTCCGAGAAAATGAGCACGCCGTACCGGGAGCAGACCATGGGATAGGTAATATCCGCCCTGCCCAGGATGAGATCTAACAAATTGTCGTGGCGGGAGTCGCGACTCAGCACGTTGAGCGCGGCTTTGCGGCCGGCAATGGCCGGATCGGTCTCAGCAGCGGTTTTCGAAGAACCGGCGACGGCGCCCGAATGAGACGCGCACAAGATCAATGCCGCGAGCAGAAGCAATGACGGCTTCACCTTCCGACCGATGTCTGGCATGAGCATTACCCGCCTTTCTCAAAGATAGAAAATTATAGCCTTGGGCCGCCGGGGAATCCATCGGCCCCGCGCAAAATATCGGAAGACTTGGCCGCGCCCGCTTCATTCGCTGGTGTCAATTCCTTGATAGGACGAGTTGAGCCGTTGGATGGTCTCGCTTGCGACTCGTCCGTCCGGCACAAGTTCCAGTGCCTTTTGACACATCCGGACAGACTTGCGTATCCGCCCCATGTATTCCTGCTCGGTCGCCGCGTAGAGATAATTTTCATAAAGGTACACCGCGCCCAGGCTTTGGGCGTAGGCGTCGGCGGCGGCTTGGACCGCGGGAGCACCGGCCGCGGGCCGCGCCAGGCGCTCATCGATCATGGTCTGTAATATGGTTTGCGCGATGAGCCGGTGGCCCGCAGGGTTGGGATGCACGTTATCGAGGAACCACTCGTCTCCGGGAGGCTTGCCCTGGTTTTGGGCTTTGAACGCAGCCTGGACGTCGGCAAGGTAAACCGGTTTTTTCCCGGCCTGCTCGCGTATGATCTGGTTGATGAAGCTTTGGGCCTGGCCGGGGAGGTCGGTGAGTTCAACCGCGGCGCGCAGTTCTTTTTCAGCCTGGTCATACTTGCCGGCCGCGGCCAGCGCCCGGCCCTTGCGGTAACGGGTCATGGCGTATCCCTCTGAATTCTCCCGGGATTCGTCCGCGCCCGGCACCGAACCCTCGGGCGCCCAATCCAGCAGGTTGTACTCCACCGTGCACAAGACCAGGGGCGTCCCCGACTGTTGCGTCATGGCGATGATCTCCTCCAGGTTGCGCCGGAAATTCCCGGCCGCCTTGAGCCGGGACTTGGGAGCATAGAAATATTTATCGCGCTCCGGCGGCTGGCCTTTCCTCCGAAGGCCCGCGTAATGCTGGAACACCGCCTTGCGCCTGGCCGAGTGGTCATTATGAAAGAAGCCGAAGACCAGACGGTAGAGCCGGAACCTGAGCAACTCATGGCTCGCCCGGCTGGCCAGGCCGTCAAGCCGGAGGCTCCCGGAATAAGTCTTCTCAATCATGCAGTCATTGTGACCGGCGTAAATTATCGCCACGTCCGGCTGAGCCAGGAGCGCCTGCGGCATCAGGACTTTCAGCTCATAACTGCCGATGCCGTTGATCCCGAGGTTGAGTACCTCAAAATTACGGCCCGGGACCGATGCCTTAAGCATGACCTCCAGCCAGCGCGAAAAAGCAACTCTCGGCCCGAACGGATGACCCGCGGCCGAGGACTCCCCCAGAACCAGAATCCGGAAAACATTTTCCGGCTTGGGCATTTCAAAAGAGCGCCTTATGTCGCTCTCGTAGTAGCGCATCTTCCCGAACCATTTTTTGGAAGGATACCAGTAAGCGGCTCCCCCGGCCTTGTCGGATTCAAACAGAGGCACTTTGGATTCGATTCCGAAATTGCCCATGTTCCTGCCCAGCTCCGGGTTGACCTGGAAAAGCACCAGGCAAAGCTCCGCCAGCGGAAATACCGACAGCCCCAGGGCCAGGGCGCACAGGTTGCGGAGCCAGTTCCTTTTTGCGAGCGGTTTCCGGAAAGGTTCAGAGACGCTGGACATCAACCCTAAATTATACCAAACCAAGAGCCTTTTCAATCGCGCCTTATTTATGGGGTCAGGCCTCTTCGCCCGTGGGGTCAGGCCCTATCATCGAAGTTCGGGCTTCGGCGTTAGGGCCTGACCCCATTGAGGCCGGACCCCTCGCTTTTTCAACAGCCTGCTAAGGCTCCTCATACCAGAATTCCACGTATTTGTTGACCGGGCCGTGAAGGGTCTCCGCCCTTGAGTTGTCGCCTTTGAGATATTTGTTGAAAAAAGCCACGGAGTAGTCCTTGTATGCCTGAGCTTTCTCTTGGTATCCGGATCGAAATCCGGGCAGGAACAATTTGACGAGCGTGGGGTTTGCGGCCAGGGTCATGTCTCCAATTGCCATGTGATCGGTCTTTTTGAGCCGGACCGCGTATTTGGGCACCTTGAGGTTCTGATAAATGATCCAGACCGGCTCCCAGGGCGTCTCCATCCTCTTGCTGTCCCCGTTGATCATCATCACCGGGATCGTGATCTCCGACGCGGATCTTTCCAGATCGGGGAAAAACGCCGCGGCGCCCAAAGGCAGGATTGCTTTCACCCTTGAATCGCGCATGAAAAACGGGTCTGAAAAATCTTGCACCTGACAACATGGGTTCATTCGCGCTTTCGGCTCGCGGCCCTCCTTGCTGCATTCTCCGGCCTCGGGCTTGAGGCCCTCGCAATGGAGCGGCAGCCCTCCCACGGCAAGCGTGGTGAACCCTCCGAAAGAATGACCGGTGACGCCTATTTTTTCCGGATCAATGGTCTTGTATAATTTGGAATTCTGATCCTGGTTCAGGGCCAGGGCGTAATCCATGGTTTCCGAGGCCTCGCGCGGGCGATAAATGCGGTCAAAGTCAGATTCCGCGATCTTGTCCTTGAACAGCGCATAAACCGTCGGCCCCAGATTCCCGCCGCTCTTAATGGTGGCCCATGCGATCTGCCCGAAGGTGATATCGGGCGGGGCATCGATGTGGCACATGGCCGAGTCTTTGTGGTCAGGCGCGATCACTATATACCCGAAGCTGGCAAGGTTTTCATTGTAAAACACCGACTGGCACCCGCACCCGCCCATGCCATGCGAGAACATGACCAGCGGATAAGGCGCGCCGGACTTGTCCAGGTCCGCGTCCCTGACCGCATGGCCCTCAAAATTTTCAGCGTACCTGTAAGCAGCGGCGCCTGATGAAAGTCCGGCGGGATACCAGATCGCGGCCTTGGTCTCCCGGCCGTCCAGCTTAAGGTTCGCAATCATCACTCCCACCTTGTAGGGGCCGTCCGGGGCAAAGGACTTCACCAGTTTGGCGCCCCGGGCCGCGGACAGCGCCGAGATAAAGATCATCAAACCCGCGCCGCAAAGCAAAATCTTTCTCGCCATCGCCTTAACCTCCGGATTGAAATCAGAAACAATCGAAGCATAGTCAAGATGTCCAAAACTGTCAAAAGACCTGGTCATGGGTCCCCGCCCAAACCGCGATTGGGGAAAAGCGCAGCCGGAATAAAACGCAATTCTACCGGCTGCGGCCTTTGAGCATCTTTTTGATTAAGCCCTCAAGCTTTTTCAGCGCCTGGTGCGGACTGAGACGAGCGCTGCAAACTTCCTCAACCAAACCCGGGTGCTCCTTCAAAAGTTTTTGCGCCAATTCGCTCCGGAACCGGTTCATAACCAGCTCCAGCAGGTGGCGCATCCTCAGTTCCCTCCTCCCGTCCTGCCCGGTCTGGTCCAGGTATTGACGGTGCTCGCCGATGGCGCCGACCAATTCCTCGATCCCTTTGTTTTCCAGGGCCGAGGCCATGAGCACCTTCTTGTGCGCCGCGAGCGAACGGTAGTCCCCAAACATGGCCGAAATCTCGTAGTAGAGCGCCTGCGCCCCGGGCCGGTCCATCTTGTTGATGATGAAAATGTCGCCCACCTCCAGCAGGCCGGCCTTGAGCACCTGCACCGCGTCTCCGGCCTCCGGGGTCAGCACCACCAGCACGGTCTCGGCGATGCCCGCGACTTCAATCTCGCTCTGGCCCACGCCCACGGTCTCGATGATGATCTCGTCCATGCCAAAGGCATCGAGCAGCAGCGTCATTTCAATCGCGCTGCGCGAAAGCCCGCCCGGCTCGCAGCGGCTGGCCACGCTGCGCAGGAACACCCCCGGGTCAAGGAAGTGCTCCTGCATCCGGATGCGGTCGCCGAGCACGGCCCCGCCCGAGATCGGGCTGGAGGGATCAACCAGCACACAGGCCACGGTCTGGCCTCGAGCGCGGAAACTCCTGATCAGGCAGTTGATCAGCGTGCTCTTGCCCCCGCCCGGAGGGCCGGTGATCCCGATCTTCTTGATCCCGCGCGCGCGCTCGTAAAGCGGCGAAAGCCGGCGCCGGCTTTCCGCCGTGTTTTTTTCCGCCAGCGTGAGAATCCTCGCCAGGCTGGTGCGGTCCTTTCGCCAAAAGCCTTGAACGAGGTTTTTTAACGCAGGATTTTTCATTGCCAACTTCTCCGACCCCAAAGCAAAGCCAGTCTATTTCCCGGCAATTTTTTTCTTCCCAAACTCAACGATCGAGTCAGTGTTGGTCCCGGACAAGAATATTTCCAGCACGCCCATGGCCTTGAGCTTCTTGACGTCATCCCGCGGGATGATCCCCCCGCCGAATACCTTGATATGGCCCGCCTTCTTTTTCTTGAGCAGCTTCAGCACCTCCGGGAATACGGTCATGTGCGCCCCGGAGAGGATGCTGATGCCGATGATGTCCACGTCCTCCTGGACCGCGGACTCCACGATCATCTCCGGGGTCTGGTGCAGCCCGGTGTAAATAACCTCAAAGCCCGCGTCACGCAAGGCGCGGGCAACGACCTTGGCCCCCCGGTCGTGTCCGTCCAGACCGGGCTTGGCAACCAGAATCCTGATCTTTTCCGATCCCATTCCAACCCCCGCATTCTCTTTACGGGGTCAGGCCTCTTCGCCGGAGTTTGTGCTGCGATGCTGAGGCCAGACCCCTAGAATCCCGCAACTTCCTCGTATTCTCCGAACACCGCGCGGAGCGTGTCGCAGATTTCGCCAACCGAGGCGTAAACCTTGACCGCTTCCAGCACATAAGGCACCAGGTTGTCCTTGCCCGAGGCCGCGCTCTCCAGACGCGAAAGGCATTTCTTCACCACCCGGTTGTCACGCTCTTTCCGCAGCCTGTTCAGGCTCCGCACCTGCTCCCGCTCCACATTCGGGTCAATCCGCAAAAGCGGGATTTCCGCAGACTCGCCCGAAACATACTTGTTAACCCCCACGGTAATTTTTTCTTCGCGGTCGAGCTGCTTCTGGTACCGGTAAGCGGCGTCCGCGATCTCCCGCTGAGGGTAGCCGTACTTGATCGCCTCGATCATCCCGCCCATCTTGTCAATGGTCTCGATGTATTTCCAGGCCTCGGCCTCCAACTTGTCCGTGAGCCACTCCACAAAATAAGACCCGCCCAGCGGATCAATGGTGTTGGCCACTCCGCTCTCCTCCGCAATGATCTGCTGGGTCCGGAGAGCAATGGTCGCCGCTTCCTCGGTGGGAAGCGCGTAGGTCTCGTCCAGCGAGTTGGTATGAAGGCTCTGGGTCCCGCCCATGACCGCGGCCAGGGCCTGAACCGTGACCCGAGCCACGTTGATGTAAGGCTGCGCCGCGGTCAGCGAGCAGCCCGCGGTCTGGGTGTGGAACCGGAGCCGCATGCTCTCCGGGTTTTTGGCCCCGAAGCGCTCTTTCATTACTTTGGCCCAGATGCGCCGGGCCGCCCGGTACTTGGCGATCTCTTCAAAGAAATCGTTGTGGGCGTTGAAGAAGAAGCTCAGGCGGGGAGCGAACTTGTCCACCTCCAGCCCGCGCTCAATCCCGGCCTTGACGTACTCCATGCCGTCGCGCAGGGTGAACGCCAGTTCCTGGATCGCGGTGGACCCGGCCTCCCGGATGTGATAGCCCGAGATCGAGATCGGGTTCCAGCGCGGGACCTCGTTGGAGCAATATTCGAAGGTGTCCACGATCAGCCGCAGGGAAGGCTCGGGCGGGAAAATCCACGACTTCTGGGCAATGTATTCCTTGAGGATGTCGTTCTGGATGGTGCCCCCGATTTGTTTTTTGGAAACGCCCTGCTTTTCCGCCACCGCGATGTACATGGCAAGCAGCACCGCGGCCGGGCCGTTGATGGTCATGGACGTGGTCACCTTGTCCAGCGGGATGCCTTTAAAAATGGTCTCCATGTCCTTGAGCGTGTCCACCGCCACCCCGCACACCCCGACCTCACCCCGGCTCAGGGGATGATCCGAGTCCCGGCCGTAAATAGTGGGCAGGTGAAAAGCAACGCTCAGTCCGGTCGTTCCTTGCGCCAGCAGGTAATGGTACCGCTTATTGGTGTCCTTGGCGGTCCCGAACCCCGAGAACTGCCGCATGGTCCACAGCCGGCCGCGGTACATCGATGGATATACCCCGCGGGTGAAGGGATACTGGCCGGGGTAGTTGAGCTTTTGGTCGTAACTGTATGGGCCAAGGTCTTCTTCGCAAACCAGCGCGGGTATTTCAAGGTCCGAGATCGTGCTGAACCGTTTTCTTCGTGCAGCAGCTTTGGCAAGATGCGGCTTCAGACATTGCGCTTCCCACTTCTTCTTGCCACCCTCACTCATCCGTTCATCCTCCACCCAAATTCTAGCAATTCCCGCCAAATTAGCAAAAATATTTCTGACAAATATTCGCCTGGCGGATGATCACGGCACCCGGTCGCGGTCGCTGATTTTTTGGATGACGCGGGCGGGCGCTCCGGCGACCAGGGAATGGTCGGGGACGTCCTGGTTGACGACGGAGCCGGTTGAGATGATGCAGTGGTCTCCGATGGTCACGCCTTTTAATATGGTGACGTAAGAGGTGATCCAGACGTGGGAGCCGATGTTCACCGGCGCGGTTTTGACTTCGGAGAGATTATCGACCTGGTGGAGGTCGGAGTCGAGGATGGTCACTCCTTTTCCGATCAGGGTGTGCTCTCCCACGGAGATTCTCTTGCTGGCGCTGTAATGTCCGCCGGTGCACCAGCAATTTTTGCCCATAACCACCTCTGCCCCGGGCTTAACCGTGAAAATAATGTGATCATTGACCATCCGGAACCAGGTGCCTTCTCCGATTTTGACTTTGGCCCCGGGGTCGAGGTTGAAGAAAACCTTGAACAGGCCCCGCTCAAAGATTACCCGGTCTCCGAGCTCGACCGTCCCGGTCCCGCGCAGCATGAGGGTGTGGGGATCAACCCTGACGTCCTTGCCGAATCTCACCCGGTGACGGTATCTCCACCTGAGCCATCTGGCGTTGAGCAAATGCTCCAGGTAATAGAACCTGAGCAGCGCCCTCTCCCGCCGGCTCCAGCCCGGTTGTCCGAATCCGGAAAATTCCTTTGGCCCTGACGCTCCGCTATTGAAGTCCTGCACAGCGCAACCTTCCCAACTTAAATCCCTCTATTTGCGATCACGGATTTATACCACCGGGCGCTCTCTTTCCAGAGCCTATCCTGGGTGCGGTAGTCCACGTAGATGATCCCAAACCGCCGGCTGTATCCAAAGACCCATTCGAAGTTGTCAAATACCGACCACAAATAATACCTCTGAAGGTTAACCCCCCGGCTGATCGCGCGGGCCGCGGCCTCCAAATGCCTTTGCAAAAAATCCCGCCGGCGGTCATCCCGGATTTTTCCCTTGACCGGCTGCTCGTCTCCAAACGAAGTCCCGTTCTCGGTGATGAAGATCATCGGCTGGTCGTAATCGCGGTCCAGGCGGATAAGCAGGTCGTAAAGCCCCTGGGGATAGACCTCTCCGTTGGTGGCCCAGGTGTCGTCGCGGTTGATCACCAGTTCGGCGCCCAGCACCGGCTCGCTCGCCGAGGTCTTGACCATGTGGCGCGAGTAATAATTCACGCCGATGAAATCCGCGGTGTTCTTCCGCATGATTTCGAGGTCGCCCCCGGTGATTTCCGGGGCCTGGAAACGGTCGCGGTAAAATTCCAGCATGTCCTCCGGGTAGCGGCCCTTGAGCATGGAGTCAATGAACCATCGGTTCTGGAACCCGTCATACCGTTTGGCCGCGGCCTTGTCCGCATCAGAGCCGCTCACGGGATAGACCGGCGCGAGCGCAAACGCCACCCCGATTTTGCCGCGGTTGACCAGCGACCTGAAGCGCTCAACGGCGGCCGCGTGCGCCAGAACGTAATGGTGCGAATTTTTCACGGACTGGGTCATACCCTCGACCGTGGGCTTTCCCAGCATGAACTGGGCCGCAAAGATGTCCACCCACGGCTCGTTCATGGATAGCCAGTATTTGACCCGGTCGCCGTATGCCTTGAAGCATGCTTCCGCGTAATCCGCGAACCAGTCGATTGCGGAACGGCCGCTCCATCCGCCTTTCTTGGCCAGGGCCATGGGATAGTCCCAGTGATAAAGACAGATCATGGGTTCAATCCCCGCGGCCAGGAGTTCATCGACCACCCGGTTGTAAAAGTCAACGCCTTTCTGGTTGACGGTCCCCGTGCCTTCAGGCAATACCCGCGGCCAAGCGATGGAAAAGCGATAGCATTGAAGCCCCAGTTCCTTCATAATCGCGATGTCGCTCCTCCAGCGGTGGTAATGGTCAATGGCAACGTCCCCGGTCTGCTTGTCCGTGGCGATTTTCAACGTCCGGCAATAATAATCCCAGACCGATTCCCCTTTGCCGTCCTCGTCCCACGCCCCCTCGATCTGGTATGCCGAGGTTGCCGCGCCCCAGAGAAATCCTTCTGGAAATCTGGTTTTTGCCACTTGAGCACTCCCGTGCAGGGTCAATTGAAATTCTTCAATCGCTCCCTTGCTAATTTTTTATAAAGCCGGTTTTCCGGGACCATGTCCGGCAGCGCCCCATCAGGCAGGTTGGCGCAGAACTCGTATTCTTCTCCGGCTTCCTGCCTCCGGCCGAGCTTTTCATAGGTTTCGGCCAGCCAGAAATGGTTGAGCAGATAGTTCGGCTCCACCGCAATGGCGCGCTTGTAAATCCAGATCGAGTCCAGGTCGGTGAAATGGAGGAACCTGCTCATGATTTTGGGAGTTTCATAGATCAACCTTGCCCAATGCCGGTAAACTCCGCCGTAAAAAAAATTAACGTCGCCCTTGGAGACCATGATGGTGCCGATGACGCCATCCTTCAGATTCCAGCCGGAAAAGACGCCCTTGGCCAGCGTGAGCGCTCCCATGTCCCACATCATCCAGTGCCAGGCCGCGACGTTGTCCTCATCCTTGTCTATGACCTCGCGCAAGTTTTTGATGGCCTTTTCAAAAAGCTCGATCTTCCTGCTCCTTTCCGTCACCGACTTCTGCTCTTCAATGACCCAATATACCAGCCGGCCGACTTTGATCCTGGAGTCAAGGTCACCGGGGTTCTGGCGCGCAAGCTGGTCGCAGAGTTCAATGGCGAGCAAAGCCTTGGCGGGATCCCCCCGTCCCTGGAACGCGGCTTCGGCCCGGTCGGCCAGGTCCGGGCCCGGCCGGCAGACCAGGGGCAGGAGCAGGCCGAGCAACATAATCAAACCGGGCTTTCTCATTGCATAAGTCCTCACATTCTTCCGGAATCCGGGTCAAACAAATGGTATCACGGCTCCCAAATCATTCAAGCGGACTTCCGGCTCAAGCCTTGACTTGGCAGCCCGCGCTTCGTTGTCAAGGCCTACCCCAAAGATTCGGCCTGCCCCTTCCAGGTCTGGCCCCGGGGTTCTCAATTTGACCAGAGTTCCGGTTGTCATTAAAATGCCTCGCAACGTCGAGGACTTCTTTTGCGCTTTGACTGAACAGTGCTCTGATGCCATATTGGAGTCTGTGGAATTGGAATGAGGGTCAGGTTCAAGATAGCAGTGCTGGCCGCAATCGTGGTTATTGCGCCCTTTATCTCCTTTGGCGGCAGGCCCGGCTCCGACTCGTTCGATCCCGGCCTTTTCGTCACGCCCGCGCTGAAATATTCGGTGATGGGCAAAGGCCTGGGACTGATGTATGAGCCGCAGCTTTTGTCCATGACCCGGCGGGTGCACGAGGAGGTCCAGTCCAACCGTTTCGAGCTCCTGGACATCAACCGCTCTCCCATGGCCAGCATCGGCTTTTTCCAGAACCCCTCGGACGCCAGCCCCACCATCAGGTTCCTGGGACTTACCGCGCGGGTGAAGATCAACCTCACCTATTTCCCGGACACCGACGGCGGAAGGCTGAGCGACGCCATGGACGCCTTCGGCAAGGACCTCTTGACCATCCAGGCGCAGACCCTGGGCAGCGTCCAGGAGGTGGGCGTGCGGGGCGTGGTGCTGGTGCTGATCTACGGCAAGCGCGAACTGGCGGACCCGGAATATTACACGGACGCGGAGGCGATCGCGGTCTTCATCCCCAAGGAAGTGCTGGAGCAATTCAACGCTTACAAGATCCGGTTCAACCAGCTTTTCGAGATGAGCGAAATGTTCGTGTTCAAGGGCAATGAGCAGATCCAGACCCTGCTCGGCGAGTTCTTGCGGGGCTGAAGGGCTTGGGGAAATTGATTCCATTTTCAGGAGGTATATAATTGGACGTCAGGCCCGATGAATTATTAATCAGCCTGACCCGGGCCCTTAAAAATTGAAATCATGAGGACTAATTTTCAAATTATTGCTCTCAAGGGGCTGTGGGTGTTGCTGCTCGCGGCATTGTTCATCTTCCAGATCATCTTGATCTTCCAGCCGGGAGCGAGGTCCGAGAAATCCGTGTACCAGCCCGGTCAAAAGGTGAATGACTTCACCTTGCAGGCGATTGACGGAAAGAGCTACCAGCTCGACGAGCTGGTCAAATCCGAGGAAACCTTGCTGGTGTTTATCTCGGCCAATTCCGGTCTTTGCCGGATCCAGGCCGGGGAAATTGACGATTATCTTAAGCGGCAGTCCAAGGCGGATTTCCAGGCAGTCCTGATTTCCGACGACAGCCGGAGCGACCTGAAGTCCATGCAAAAGGATTTGAAACTCGCCCTGCCCATACTCGCGGACCCGGAAGGAAAGATTATGGACAGCTTCGGGATAAGCAACGTGCCCGCCAGCTTCCTTATCGATAAGGACCGGAAGCTGATCAATGATTGGGTGGGCAGCGAGGGTTTCAGCGTGTATAAAATCCAGGCCCTGCTCACAACCCGGGGCGCAACCTTTGAGCTCCAGGAACGGCCGAAAAATCCCGAGGGGAACAAACAAGGAAACAAATAAATGGCCGAGCCGATCATAGTAACCCGGGACCTGATCAAGTATTACCGGCTGCGCGGCTTTTCGCGCAAGCGCAAGCTCGCGCTGGACCACCTCAGCCTGCAAATCGACAAGGGCGACACCGTGGCCCTGCTCGGACCCAACGGCGCGGGAAAAACAACCCTGCTCCGCATCCTCTTCGGGCTGGTGCTGCCGACCGACGGCGAGGCCAAGGTCTTCAACACCCCCTGCGACGAGGTTTCCTGGAAAAACCGCGCGGGCTACGTGCCCGAGTTCTTCACCCCGCCCAAATTTCTCAAAGGCCGGGAGCTGCTCGAAATCGGCGGCAAGACCCACGGCATGACCCACAAGCAGTTTGAGGAAAGGGTTGAATGGCTGGACAAGGCGATCGGTTTGAAGGATGGGCTGGACATGAACATCGGCCATTGCTCGCGGGGCATGCTCCAGCAACTGGCCCTGGCGCAGGCCATGATCCACGACCCCGAACTCCTGGTGATGGACGAGCCCTCGGCCAACCTTGACGCCATCAGCCGGAAAAAACTGAAAAAACTGATCCTGGAGCTTTCCGCAAAAGGCAAGACCATTCTGATCAGTTCGCACATCCTTTCGGAAGTGGAAGAGCTGTGCACCAAGGTGATCTTCCTGGACAAGGGCAAACTGGTTCAGCAGGGAAAAACCCAGGACCTGATCGGATGCGGAGGCGGCTTTATCATCCACTTCAAAACCCCGAACTTCCTGCCCGACCAGCTTGCCAACCTGGGCGTGCTCAGCAAGAGCACCGAGCCCGGAGTCACCATCCTTGAGACCCGGACCGAGATGGAAAAGGACCTGGCGGTGAAAAAATTGACCGAGAGCAACATCTCGATTGACTCGCTGGATCCCAACCAGAAAACCCTGGAACAACTCTTCCTCGAGCTGCTTGAGGAAAAAATACTGGAGAAATATCTCACGGAGCTGCTGTCCAAAAATGAAAAATAGATACCTCTACAAATACTTCTGGAAGAACGCGCTGCACAATTTCCTGTTCTGGCTGGTGCTGTTCGCGGTCGTTGTCCTGTTCCTCTATCCCTTCGCGCGGCAGATCAACAAATTGATGGAACTGAGCCAGTCCAGCAACTCGCAGATGACCGCGCGCATGCTCCTGGACCTGCTCAACTTCAACCTTTATTTCCTGGGTTTTTTCCTGGCGCCCCCGCTGGGGATCATTGCCGGCCGCGCCCTGGTCAACAAGGAAGGCGAAGTCCTGCTCGCGCACCGGATTTCCCGCCGCGATTTTTACCTCGGCTCATTCCTGTTCTACGGGCTGTTGCTGTTGTCGATCTGGGCCGTGTTCGTCGGCCTGTATCTCATGGTCACTTACATTTTCAACCAGCCTTTCACCACCGACCTGGTCTTCAAGCTGGTGATCTCCGCGTTCGGAATCCTGCTCCCTTTCCTCTGGGTCGGGTTCCTGGCGGTGACCGTGCGGCCGGTCGCCGCGATCATGATCTACCTGATCATCTTCCTGGCCGTGCCTTCGGTCGCAACCGTGGCGCTGCCGGAGAAAGCATCCGCCTCAACCAAGGCCATGACCGTCGCGGCAAAGGTCGTGTCCATGACCGTGCCCCAGGCCAAGCCCTTCCAGATGATCGCCAGCCCCTTCTCCAAGCTGGATCGCTCCGCGGCAAACCTCACCTCCGTCAAGCTCTTCAGCTACGGCACGCTCTGGTCGGTTTTCCTGCTCCTCAGCGGGTTCCTCATCTACCGCAAAAAAGACATGATCGACCCCCACGCCTGACAACGCCGTCCTCATTTGCCGATCAACTTATCAACCCCTGGACTATTCCAGGAGTTAACAAGCGGTCAACCGAGAGCCGGGTATTGCACTCCCTGCTTCCGTGCTCATATTGATACGGGGTTTGGTTCGAAGGCTCCAACGTGGACGCTAAGCCACATCACCGCTTGAAAGGAGGGCGACCATGACAACCCGGGGCGACATCTTGCCGAGGGACGAGCATAACACCGCGCTGCTCGCCAACGTCCACCCTGCAAAATGGGTCAACCCCGAGCCGGCGCCGGCCTATAACCTGGCGGTGCTGGGGGGCGGACCCGCGGGGCTCTCCGCCGCGGCGACCGCGTCCGCCCTGGGCGCCAAGGTCGCGCTGATCGAGCGGGAGCTCTTGGGCGGGGAGTGCGTCAACGCCGGGTGCATCCCCTCAAAACTTTTGATCCGCTCGGCGCGGGCGGCGTATGATGCGGAGAACGCCGAACGCTTCGGCGTGAAAACGGGCAACCATGTCGCGGTGAATTTTGACGCGGTGATGGAGCGGATGCGCAAAATCCGGGCGGCGCAAAGCGCGGGCGACGCCGCGGCGCACTTCCGGGACGCGCACAAGGTTGACGTTTTTTTCGGCGAAGGCGCCTTTTCGGGCCCGGACGCGGTGGTGGTTGACGGCCGGCGGATCAAATTCAAGAAGGCAATCATCGCCACCGGCACCCGGCCCAACGTGCCCTTGATCCCGGGCCTGGCCCAAGCCGGATTCCTCACCAACGAAACCCTGTTCTCGCTCCAGAAACTTCCGGAGCGGCTGGCAATCATCGGCGGCGGCGCCATCGGCTGCGAAATGGCCCAGGCCTTTGCCAGGCTCGGCTCGCGGGTGAAAATCCTGGAATCAAACGCCCGAATCCTGAGCCGCGAAGACTCCGAGGCGGCGCAACTGGTTGACGATCTTTTCCGGAGGGAAGAGATCGAAATTCTCACCCGGGTGCTGGTCAAAGACGTCACGCTTTACAACACCAGGCGGCTGCTCTACCTGACCTGGGACGGCCGGCAGGAGGAGTTGGAAGTTGACGAAATCCTGGTGGGGGCGGGCCGCGTGCCCAACCTGGAGGCCATGGGCCTGGAAAACGCGGAGGTCGACTACTCAAGCGCGGGCATCAAAGTCGATGAGTTCCTCCAGACCACCAACCCCGACGTTTACGCGGCCGGCGACGTTGCCCTCGATTACAAGTTCACGCACATGGCGCACTTGAGCGCGAGGGTTGCGGTCGAGAACGCGCTCTTGCTTGGCCGGAGGAAAATGACGGACTTTGCGGTCCCTTGGGTCACGTTCACGGACCCGGAGGTCGCCCAGCTCGGCATCACCGAGCGCGAGGCTTCCGAGTCAGGCATGCCGGTTGAGGTTTACAAGAAGGAATTCAGGGACCTGGACCGGCCGGTGATCGACGGCGACGACCAGGGCTTTGTCAAGGTGCTCGTGAAAAAAGGCACGGATAAAATCGCCGGCGCCACAATTGTTGGCAGGAACGCCGGGGAAATGATCAATGAGCTCACCCTGGCCATGCAGGCCGGCCTGGGCCTCAAGCAGATCGCTCACGTGGTCCACCCGTTCCCAACCTATGCCGAGACGATCAAGGCCGTGGCCGACCTCTACAACCACTCCACCCTCCGCCCCGCAGTCAAAACCCTGGTCTCCAAATGGATGGAATGGATCAGATAAAATTTGGGGTCAGAGCTCTGTTTTATGTTTAAGCACTGCTGAATAATAGAATACTATTCCATATCACCCTTGAACCAAGTTCAAAGTAGAGCCTCTGCCCCCAATTCCAATCGTTTTCTCATTTCCGGCATTTTTCTCAATTTTGGAAAGAAAATATTCCCGGTACCAATGATTCATTTTCCCGGCATTGTTTGTAACCCATTGATTTGGCTGGAATACAAATACGATTCCGTTCTTGGCACGACGGTTGCAGGATATTATGGCCGGAATAGATGATGAAGGGTGAGACGGAAAGAAATTAAAAGGCATGAAGGGCGGGAGGGGAAAATGAAGGCGGTCAACAGTGAAATAGTTTTGATGGTTTTGAGGCATAGTTTCGGAAACATTCCAGATAGCGCGTTGCACAGGCTGGCGTCAAAAATAATCAATCGGCCCCTTAACCCTGGGCGTGGCATGGCTGATTCGCGCGGCGCATTCAAGCATATTGCTTCAAAAAGTCAGTCCTATTAAAGCCCTGGCATGAAAAGGAGGTGAAACGAAGACAGTAATTACCCTCTCCTCAAACCAAAAAGACCCAAATCGAAAAGACGCCCTGGACTTGGAATCGCGGCCAAGTCCAGGCGCCTTTTTGGGGTCATCTATGAAAGGCCAAGTCAAAAGACGTTCCTCCCCTCAAGGCCTTTTTCAGGTCTTTGACTTGGAAGGGCGCTCCGTGTCGGCGACGCTCATCCCAACAGGTTCCCGGGAAAACGAG
>Ga0315294_10000331_pt1 | contig 51215 bp, 46 predicted proteins | sample YL17G13_40_MG_FD_203626 | JGI IMG/M metagenome (GOLD analysis project Ga0315294, IMG submission 203626) | Sediment microbial communities from Yellowstone Lake, YNP, Wyoming, USA - YL17G13_40 | ecosystem: Environmental > Aquatic > Freshwater > Lake > Sediment | place: USA: Wyoming | collected... | reverse complement strand
AGAGGAGACTGCTGCGATGCGAATGGAGACGACCCTGCCGAGACTGCGAGCCGCGTGCCTGCTGATGGGGCTTGCGTTGCTATGCGCCTGCGGCCCCAAGGCGACCCCGGCGCCGACAGCAACGCCATCTGCTGCCGTTCCTCCCACCCGGAGGGCGACTACACCCGCGACTGGGGTTCAGCCCACCGGGTCTGCCCCGTCTGGGTCCGTTGGCTCGGCGCTCGAATGGTATCCGCTGGTCGACAAGGCCGCCAAGGAATGGCAGCCCGACGCGGTCGTGAATGCTGTGATCGGCGGCAACATTGCCGCAGGCGGCGGCTCGCTGCCATGTGACGGCAAGGCCGAGCGTTGGAACTACACCTTTGTCTCGGTTAGCGCGCAGAAGCAGTTGCAGATCGCCGCGCAGGGCGGCGTGCTCGGCCCCCAGACCGAAAGCGCCCTGACCACGCCCGATGGAAAGGCTCTTTCGGAGAAGGACCTTGAGTTATACAAGGACACCTATACTGCCAGCGACTGGAAGGTGGACAGCACGCAGGCTGCTACGGCTGCTAATGCTCTCTTTACCGCCAAATACACTGTGAAACCGAAAACTATCTCCTACGTGCTGTTCAACAACAAGACCGTGGACATGAGCGGCAAGACGGTCAACTGGATGCGTTGGATCATCTCTTACGACCCGGAAAAGTACCCCTTCCAGGTGACGCTCGACGCGCGCACCGGCGAGGTCAAAGCACAGCCGTAGGTGCGGCGGGGACGAGTGCCTGCATGAAGCCCCGGGTGTACGTGGGCTGCGCCGGCTGGAGCATACCCGGCATGCACAGGGAGCACTTTCCCGTCGCGGGCAGCCATCTGCAGCGCTACGCGGAGCGTTTCAGTGCCGTAGAAATCAACACGTCCTTCTACCGCCCGCATCGACCGGACACCTATGCGCGTTGGGCAGCTTCCGTGCCCGAGGGCTTTCGCTTTGCGGTCAAGGTGCCCAAGCAGTTCACGCACGTCAGTCGCCTCGCGGACGTGGCGGTCCTCAAGCGCTTCCTAGCGGAAGCCAGCGTGCTGGGCGAAAAGCTGGGCCCTCTCTTGCTGCAACTGCCGCCCAGCCTGGCGTTCCGGCCCGAGACGATCCGAGTGCTGCTGGAGGCAGTGCGTGACTGTTTCACAGGCAGCCTGGTGTGCGAGCCGCGCCACGCTAGCTGGTTCATGCCCGAGGTCGAGCAGCTTTTGGCGGACTTGCAGGTGGCGCGCGTGGCGGCCGACCCGGCGCCAATGGAGTTGGGCAGCCAGCCGGGCGGGTGGGGCGGCTTGGTCTACTACCGTCTGCACGGCTCGCCGCGCACGTACTACTCGTCGTATCAGGGCGAGCGTCTGGACGCATTGGCAAGGGTGTTGACCGACGCCGCGCGCGTAGCCCCTGTCTGGTGCATCTTCGACAATACGGCCGAGGGAGCCGCGACAGTCAACGCACTCGCTCTCCAGGAGCGAGTGCAAGTGGATGAGCAAGACGGCGGTCGAGCAGTGCGTTAGGGGGACGGGCCATGCGCATGACACCTGAGGCAAAGAAGGAGAAGGTCATTGCCGAGTTGATTGAGGCGCGCCGCACGGTTCTCAACGCGGCCGCTGCGCTGTCTACGGTGGAGCAAGACAGGGTTTTCCTAGGCACGTGGTCTGTGCGAGACCTGCTGGCGCACCTGGTGGGTTGGGACTACACCAACATCGAGGCCGCGCAGGCGATTCTCGCCGGCAAGCTACCCAGCTTCTACGCCTACTTTGGCCACGACTGGCAGACCTACAATGCGCGCCTGGTACTACAATGGAAGCGCGACGACTGGGCAGAGTTGCTGGCCCTGGTGGAGGAATCCCATCGCAAGCTGGTCGAGTGCCTGAAAACCATCGCCGCCGAGGATTTTGGCAAAGATCGAGGTCTGCGCTTCAAAGGCTTCGAAGTCACCATCGCAACGCTGATGACGGCAGAGGCGAGGGACGAGAAGAAGCATTGTCAGCAGGTGGAGGAATTTAAGCGCCGAGGCAGGTTGGAGCTTTGACGATTGCCGGCTCGTGCCGCATTGTCGGGCACGACAAGTACTGACTCATTCCGCGGGGGCTCTGCATGATCCCCATGACCAAACGCGAACGACTCGAAGCCACCATCGCCGGCGCACCTGTCGACCGGCTGGCGGTATCCCTGTGGCGGCACTGGCCGGGCGACGACCAGCGCGCCGAGGACCTGGCGCGCGACCTGCTGACGTGGCAGAAAGCTTACGACTGGGATTTCCTCAAGGTGATGCCCGCCAGCAACTACTGCCTGGCCGATTGGGGTGTGCCATCGCGCTGGGTGGGCAACGAGGAGGGCACACGCGAATGGGGGCCGCGCCTGATCCAGCGGCCCGAGGACTGGACGCGCCTGCGCGTGCTGGACCCGCGCCTGGGCATGCTGGGCGAGACGCTGCGCTGTCTGAGGCTTATCGCTCAAGGGGTCAAGGATGAGGTACCCTTTATTCACACCATCTTCAATCCACTGGCCCAGGCCAAGAACCTGGCCGGTGAGCGGCTCGTCTCCGACCTGCGCCAGCACCCCGACGCGCTCAAGGCTGGGCTGGAGGCCATCACCGAGACCACGCTGTGCTTCATCGAGGCCGCTCGCGAGACGGGCATGGCGGGCATCTTCCTGGCGCTGCAGCACGCCTCGTACGACCTGCTCAGTGAGGCCGAGTACCGCGAATTCGGTCGCCCCTACGACCTGCGCATCCTCGGGGCGGCCAAAGGCTGCTGGTTCAACCTGCTTCACCTGCACGGCAAGAACGTCATGTTCGACGTGGTGGCCGACTATCCGGCGCAGGCCATCAACTGGCATGACCAGGAGACGCCGCCCTCGCTGCAGGAGGCGCTGACGCGCTTCCCGGGCGCGTTGGTGGGCGGCCTGCGCCAGTGGGAAACCATGCTGCGTGGCACGCCCGAACAGGTGCGCGCTGAGGTTGAGGTGGCGCGCGCACAGACCGGCGGGCGACGCTTGATCATCGGCACGGGTTGCGTCACGCCCATCACTGCGCCGCTGGGTAACCTGCGCGCGGCGCGTGAGGTGGTGGGACCGGTGGAGGGGTGGAGACACTGAATGAGCGAGTCCTAGCCTCCGATCACGTTTGGCACGTAGAGCATCAGCGACAGAATCGAGTCCGTCGCTGCGAACAGGGCAAACGCGGCCAGCACCAGCTTGCGATCCGACCGCCGCGAATACACCCCCATCGCCGCCAGTCCGATGGCCGCGAGCAGCACGGGTAGGCCGTACAGGATCCAGTCCGTGAGCCTGGGCGGGACGATGTCAAGAAATGGCGCGTAGCCCAGAAACGACGGGACCAGGAGGACCTTGGACACCACGTAGAGCAGCACGGCCACCACCAGACCAACCCAGCCTGTCCGCGTACGCAGGTCGCTGTCGGGACGGGCCACAGAGAAGACAAACAGCCATAGGGCCGGCGCGAAGAGCCACAGCACCAGAATGGGGAAGAAGGAGAGCGCGGCCGCGGCGCTCCATGTGCCGCCCGCCAGGGACGCCAGGACGTCCGCAGCAGTGATGCGGTTTACCGCCTCTCGCACCGAGGTAGCGGTGCTGGCATAGTACACGTCGTACAGCCCGAACCCGCCAGTGTCCAGCCAGGCCAGGTGCACGGCCCCCTGGTCATCCACCACGACAACGGGGCGCAGGGATGCGGAGCGCGTGATGCCTGCCACTTCCATGCCCCTCCACAGCCCGTCCTTCATCACAAAGAACACAATCTGAACGGTGCCCTCGCCCGGGCGTTTCGGTGTTGCCATCAGACAGCTCACCACGACTCCGAGTTCCTCGCGTTGATCTAGCGCCACATAAGGCATGTAGGTGTCCTCGACGCCCACCCGCACCGTGAGCGGTTCGAACTGATGCGGAGGGTTGCGGGCGCGTTCCACCTCTTTCTCGATGCCACTCATCTGGGCAGGCTCCTCCAGGTACGCCAGTGACGTGTAGTTGAACGCTCCGGTCGTAACCTGGTACTGGGGCCTGAGTTCCGATGGAATCTCCAACCTGGCGCCCTGGTGCGCCTCTGGGTGGCCGATCGGGAAAGTCTGAAAGTCGGTGGTGGCGCTGCCCGGAGTGCGTCCGCCCCCGCGACGTTCCTGCGACCAGAAGATGTAGACGCGCTGCAGGTCTAGACCTATCTCGGGCGGAAAGAGCACCAGGCCCACGCCTGTGGGCACGGTCGCTATCAGGTTGGGCGTACTGAGCGTAAGCGTCTGTGGATCGAACGTGGCGTAAAGGATCTGGTCGCCGCCCAGCGCCAGGGTTCTGCGCCAGGTGAGATGTACGATGCCCTGACGGTCGAAGGCTGTTGCGGGGTGCGCCCCTTCGGCCGGCAGGGGGTGGGGAGCGAGCAGCAGTTCACCCAAGGCCTGCACGCGTGCATGAAAGAGGGTGGGCGTGGGTCCGCTGGACCAGAAGACGTCTAGCACGCCGGGCTCCGTTTCCGACAAACTGTAGCCGCTCACGTCGCTCTGCGCTTGCGAAACGCGTTGGGGTGCCGACTGCAGCTCTCCCGCCGGCGACAGCAGGGTGTGGTACAGGCCGAGGCTGCCACCGGCTTCCGAGTCCAGCCAGAAGAGGTGGTAACCGCCCCGCTGGTCCCGCACGAGCCTGGGGTAGGAGGGTTGACGTAGGGCCAGACTCAGTGTCTGGACACTACCGCTTTCTCCCCGCGGGCCGATGCGCGCGCATTGCAGGCGCCACTGACCCTCGACTTGTGCCAGCCAGGCCACAAGCGTGCTTTTGCTCTCCGGCTGCCAGACGATGGCGGGGCAGTTGTTGATTCCGGCGTGGCCGATGAGCTCCCCGCGGCTCCAGTCCGGCCCGGCAAACTCGCTGCGAGTGCTGGCGGCTCCACAGCCCGCCAAGGCCATGGCCAGCATGGCGAGCGCCAGAGCCAGGAGCGCTCTATGCACGCGGCTCTTGCCCCAGGTTGCCTGGCACATTGTGCCTCCCTTGCTTAGACAGTCCTCGCACCGCTTGTCGCCGCTTGCCACACAACCCCCTGATGTTCTGCTACAGAAACACCTGGATGGTCCGCTAGGCCCAAATTGCCCTTTTGGGCCCTGGTTAGCGCCACGCGTTCAGCGCGGCGGCTACCGAATACACGATCAGCAGTTGGCCGCTCACGTAGGTGGCCCAGATCACGTCGTTGACCGAAGTCCACAGGTGGCCGCGGATGACCCAGTTGCCCAGCACGAAATCGGAGATCAGGAACAGAAGCGCACCCGCGGCCAGGCCCAGATAGTGCCCGTCGTGCGATGCCAGGGCCAGCGCCAACCCGGCCACGGCTCCGATCAGCAATCCGTAGACCAGACTGGCGGCGTTAAGGCCCTTGCTGCCGCCGGGCCGGCGCACCTTGGCATACCAGGCCCACGCGCACAGCCCCAGCGCGCCGGTCCACAGTGCAATCTGGGGCCAAGCGACGGAGAAACGGGACTGGAGGTAGAGCCCCAGCAGCGCGGCCAGGTAGAAGCAGTGGCCGACGCCAAAGGCACCCATGCCAAAGATCAGACGGCTGGGAGTGGGGATCACGCGCGCCATAATCAGGTCGCCAACGAATCCCGCCGCCATTCCCAGAAAGATGCGGGTCGCCAAGTCTTGCACCGCCGTGCCCGTGCTGCCGGCTCGCCATTTCACCAAGGCGGAGAGGACCAGAACGGCGGACAGGGTCATGCGCAAGGGTCGCGGCAGGCGGCAGCTCTTCTCCTCGTTGAGCGTTCCCAGGGCCAGCCCCGAGGCCAGGAGTGTAATCTCCAGCCCAAAGAGGACGTACAGAATCACGTTCAGCGAGGGACTGTAGGGCAGCGGAAACATGGCATCGCTCCTTTCGCGCTGCACAGCGTGCGCCCCATATTGTGGGCGAGAAACCCGCGCGCTGCAAATGCACTGGTGTTGACTTTTTGCGACAAACTGGCTATGCTTTTCGTGCAAGAAAGCACGAACTATGTACTTGGACTAACCCTGGAGGTAGCGTGAAAGCCAAGTTCGGAATCCCTGTGCCCAGCCTGCGGCGCTTGCCGATCTACTATCGCCGCCTGCTGCAGGCCGTTGAGCAGAGCAGCTCCTTTGTTTCGTCCGAGGACCTGGGGCGCAGCGCTGGAGTTCCGGGCGCCCAGGTGCGCAAGGACCTGAGTTACCTACCAGAATGTGGCTTCCCGGGAGTGGGTTATGACGCCAGGGCCCTGGCGTCACAACTGGAAGAGTTCCTCGGACTGATCAATGACAAAGAGGCGGTCCTGGTCGGCGTGGGCAATCTGGGGCGGGCGTTGGCCCTCTACCAGGGCTTTGCCCGCTATCGTCTTCAGATCATCGCCCTGTTTGACAGCGATCCGGCCAAGATCGGGCAGATGATCGGCGAGCGCCAGGTGCTGCCGGTGGAAAAGCTGCCCAATCTGGCACAGCGTTTGCACATCCAGATGGGCATCATTGCGGTGCCCGTCACGGCTGCCCAGCAGGTAGCCGACGCGATGGTCGAGGGAGGCATCACGGTAATCTGGAACTTTGCACCGTGCAGCCTGCAAGTGCCGCCGCACGTGATGGTCAAATGCGAGGACCTGGCCGCCGAATTGGCCATGCTGTCCCATCACATCAGGCAGCGGAGACTCGCGGCCCAGGAAGAAGCGAAGCAACCTGAGCCTAATACGGAGGAGTACTAACCTTGAGCAAAGCAATGTTGAGGAGGTTCATTGCCTGCTCAGGCCTTGTGCGCTTCCACGTAGATGCGCAACGCCGCGTTGATTCGCCGCTGGAATAGTCCTCACGCTCATCCCCCTGCGCCACGCTCCGGGGACGCTTCGCAGCCACTGCCACGAACATAGCCGCTTCGAATACCACCCGAGCATCAACCAAGTCGATGCCATGCTTGCGGATGTTCATGGGGTTCTTTCGCTTCTAGAGCAGGCTGCTTGGATCCACGTCCACATGCCAGCCCTGGGGCAGAGGCAGATCGGCCAGCAGAGACATGGGGTCGGGGCTGCGTAGCACGATCTGCCAGCGGTACTGGCCGCGGATGCGCGCCACAAAGCAAGGGGCGGGGCCGATCAGGTCCAGGCCGGGCAGACCCCAGCGAGCGATCTCGGCCTCGAGCTGCCTGTGCAGCCGATGCGCTTCCTCCGCGCACTTGCGGGGGTTGGGGTTGGTGAAGAGCAGCTTGACCAGACGGCTGAAGGGCGGGTAACGCTGCTGGCGGCGAAACTCGATCTCCTGCTGGTAAAAGCCTTCGTAGTCATGCCTGCTGGCGGCCTGGATGGCATAGTGCTGCGGAAAGTAGGTCTGGATGACCACCCGTCCGCCCAGTATGCTGCGCCCGGCGCGCCCAGCCACCTGCGTCAGAAGCTGGAAGGTGCGCTCGGCGGCGCGCGGGTCTGGCAGTTGCAGCGCCGTGTCGGCCGTGACTACGCCTACCAGCGTGACCAGTGGCAGGTCCAACCCCTTGGCAATCATCTGCGTGCCCACCAGCACGTCGGCTTGGTGGCGCATGAACTGGTCTAGGATGACTTCGTGCGCGCCCTTGCCGCCCGTCACGTCGCGGTCCCAGCGCAGCACACGCGCCTGGGGCAGCAGCTCGTGCACGGCCTGCACCACTGCCTCGGTGCCCACGCCAAAGAACTTGATGCGCTTGCTGCCGCACTGGGCGCAGACGCCAGGCACCGGCGCGCGCCGGTTGCAGTGATGGCACACCAGTGCCTCCCCCTCGGCGTGAAACGTGAGCGGCACCTCGCAGCGCGGACACCTGACCACGTGGCCGCAGTCCCGACACATGACGAACGAGGCCGTTCCACGCCGGTTGAGGAAGAGGATCACTTGCTCGTGGGCGGCCAAGACGGCTCGCATGCCGTCCTGTAACGCACGGCTGAACATGCTGCGGTTGCCGGCACGCAGCTCGGAGCGTAGATCCACCACCTCCACCGGGGGCAGGTCCATGTAGCGCGCGTCTTCGTAGCCCGGCCCCAGCGCCTTGACCTGCTCGCGGCTCTCGTCGATGCCGAACTGCTGCGCCTGCTGTTCGATGCTGCGCTGGTGGCCCATGATGCGCTGTGGTAGCCGCAAAAGCGTGTATTCGCCGCGTTGGGCATGGTAATACGTGCCGACGTCCGGCGTGGCGCTGCCCAGGATCACCAGCGCGCCCGTCAGCTCGGACAGCTTGACTGCCACATCGCGCGCGTGGTAGAGCGGCGGGATGTCCTGCTGCTTGTAGGTCCACTCGTGCTCTTCGTCCAGCACGATCAGCCCAAGACGTGGCAGCGGCGCAAAGACGGCCGAGCGGGGGCCGATCACCACGTCGGCTTGGTCCGCGCGGATGCGTCGCCACTCGTCGTAACGTTCGCCTTCGGTGAGCCGGCTGTGCAGCACGGCCAGGCGGCCTGGGAAGCGTGCGGCAAAGCGCCGAATGGTCTGCGGAGTGAGAGCGATCTCGGGCACCAGCACGATGCCCTGCCCACCACGCCGCAAGACGTCGGCCAGAGCGCGCAGGTAGATCTCGGTCTTGCCACTGCCCGTCACGCCGTGCAGGAGGAAGACCTGGCCCCGGGTCGACTCGAGCGCATTGGCGATGGGCTGCCAGGCGGCCTCCTGATCCGAGGTAAGCTTGGGAGGTTCCGTGGTCACGAACTGGCGGCCTGCCAGTGGATCGCGGCGCACCTCGCGCTGGCCGATCTGGAGCAAACCGCGTTTGGCCAGGCTGTCCACGACGACGCGTGTCGTGGCGAACCGCTGGCAAAGTTCGGACAGGGGGATCTCCACGCCGGACGGTCCGCCGGCCTGTTGCGCCTGCTGCCGCAGGTAGTCCAGGATGGTGCGCTGCTTGTGCGCCCGGTTGAGGCCCGCCAGAGCCTCGTCGCTAGGCATGGCCGACAGACGCACGACGGCCTCCAGCCTTGGCTTGACCTGAGGAGCGCGCACCTCGATCTCGCGTCGCACCCAGCCCTTGCGCACCATGTGACCCAGGGCGCGTCCAAAGCCCGGCATTTTGAGCTGACGTTCGGCCTGGCGCAGGGAAAGCGGGCCGCGTTCGCGCAACAGGGCGAGGATCCTGTACTCATCTTTGCTGGGGGCAGTTGCGTTTGCGGCAGCCTCTTCCAGGTGCAGCATTGTCTCGGCCTGCCAACTGATGCCCGAGGGGAACATGCTCCAGGCGACCGCGTGTAGCGGCGCACGATAGTACTGCTGGATCCAGCGCATCAGCTCGAGCTGGTAGGGGGTGAGCACGGGCTGAGGGTCGACGATGCCCAGGATGTCGCGCGTGACCGACACGGGTGAGGTCGCCGACGTGGCTACGACCACGCCGGGCAACTGGCGTGGCCCGAAGGGCACCCAGACAAGCAGACCAGGGACGATGCTGGCCTGCCAATGGGCAGGAATAGAATAGTGGAACGTCTGCCCGAGACTGGATGGCTCTGGCTCATGTCTCGCGCTGGGTGCAGACGAAGTGCTGCTATGGCCCAGGGGAGAGTGCACAACGACTTCTGCAAAGAGCACGGCAGAGTTCAATCTAATGCCTTCCGGCTCAGTTATGCACGCAGCAGCGCAGCTGCGCCGTAACCAACCACGCTGCTCTGGTCGCCCGTCACGTCGCCCGAGTTCATGTACTTGAGCACCACCGCACGGTTGGCGCCCAGCGCCCTGGCGGCCACCATGACTGCGGCCACAGGGCCGCCGCCGCAGGCCTCGGCCTTGCGGGCCGCCAGCACGCGCGCCAACCCCTCGGGGTCGAACGCGCTGATGCGGTCCAGCACGACTTGGTCGAGGTGCACTGCCTGCTCGTAGCGATGAAAGTGCGAGAGGTCGGTGCTGGCCACCAGCAGCACGCTTTGCTTGCCAATGGCCTTGGCCAATGCATGGCCCAACTCGACGTCCGAGGCCCAGTCCTGCTCGCCCATCATGATCGGCGTCAAACGGAACTCGCCCAGGACGTGCTGCAAGAAGGGCAGCTGGATCTCGAGTGAGTGCTCTTCATCCACAGCCACGCGGTTCAGTTCGATCAGACCCTCGACCGCCTGCACCAACTCGGCATCCACCGGCACCAGGCCCAGCGGGGTCTCGTAGGTGCTCATGCTGGTGGTGGCAAAGCGACCGGGGTACATGCGGTGCATGGGTGAGATGATGGCCACGCGAGTAAAGGCCTGTGGGCGCAATTGCGCGTAGGCATGGGCGGCGACCGGGCCCGAATACGCATAGCCAGCGTGCGGCGAGATCAGTCCGACCACCTTGCCCTCCAAGGTCCGGGGCGCGACCTGGTCCAGAAAGCCCTGGATCATGCCCTGCAGTTGCTTGGGCGTCCCGGGGTACCACGACCCGGCAATGACCGAATGACGGATTCCTTCAGTAGGGGTTGCCATCCAAGTTATCCCTCCTGCAAACCCGGGCGAATCGCTCACCGCAGCAGCGCGAGTGGCAGAATTCGCCCCATAGCGTGCCCTGCATCACAGCCGGATCGTGCGCTGCCTGGCGCGGCACTTTTCCGCTGAGATGATGGCAGCAATCTGCTCCACGGTGCGATCCAGTTGGCCCGTGCGGTTCACCACTACATAGTCGAATTCGGGTATGCGCCGTAGCTCCTCGTGCAGCGTATCGATGCGGCGCTTCAGGCTTGCGGCCGTCTCGGTCTTGCGCTGCCGCAGACGGGCAAGCAGTTCCCCTTCGGACTCGGGAAGAAGGAAGATCAGTAGCGCGTCTGGCACCAGTCGACGGGCGGTGGCCGCGCCCTGCACGTCGAGGCGCATCACGACGTCCTGGCCGCTGGCCAGTGCGCTCCGTACCTGATCCTTGGGGATGCCCTTGTATTCTCCGTATACCAGCGCGTGCTCGATCAGTTCCCCGCGCCGGATCAAGTCCTCGAACTCTTCCTTCGAGACGAAGAAATAGTCCACTCCGTGTCGCTCGCCGTGGCGCGCAGGCCGGCTGGTGGCCGTGACCACAAAGGAGAACGGGTAGTTCAACTCCTTCATGCGCCTGACTACGGCATCCTTGCCCACTCCGGAAGGCCCCGAAATGACCACCAGCAGTGGGTTGGGGCGCTCCAGAAAAGGCCGCAGGTTGGGTGTACTCGCGGCGGTGTCGCCAGGCGCAGGCTTTGTGTTCTCGGCTATGGGCATCATTCCTGTCCTTGTTGTTTGTCGAAAGACCTTCCCGAAGGGTGGCGTCATGCCATGTGTCAGTCCTCGTCGAGTGACCCTTCGGGGAGGCCGCTCCAGACTCTTCCTCGACGTTTGAACTTATGGCGTAGCGAATGTATAATCTGTGCGAATCCTGATCTGCCGAGAGCGTTGAGGTGGCTGAATGCCGATCTATGAGTATCGCTGCTGTAAGTGCCATCGCCGGGTGAGCGTGTTCCTGCGCAAGTTCAGCGATCTCGAGACCGCCAGGCCGATCTGCACTCATTGCGGACACGACCAACTCGAACGGCTGGTCTCTCGCGTGCGCACGCTCAAATCAGAAGAAGCGCGCCTGGACGCTCTGTCCGACAGCGCCTCCCTTGGCGATCTGAACGAAGAGGACCCGCGCAGCCTGGCCCGCTACATGAAAAAGATGGCCGGCGAGGTGGGCGAAGACGTAGGAGACGAGTTCCACGAGCTCGTGGATCGCCTCGAAGCCGGGCAATCCCCCGAAGACATCGAGAAGGCGGTGCCCGACCTCGGCCCAGGTCCCGCCGAGGACTTCTAGAACCTCTCTGCGCGCTCCACGTTCAGCACGAAAACGGTTGCTCCGCCTACCTGCACCTCCACTGGCCTGGGGATGTACAGCTCGCCCGCCTCGGCCACCGGAGGTAGCGGGCTGACGAATTGCGTCCTGGCGTGGCAGCTTTCCTGGATGATGCCAAGCACCTCGCCCACGTGCTCAGGCTCGGTACCGATCAGAATCGTGGCGTTCCCTTCGCGCAAGAACCCTCCGGTGGTGCTGATTCTCGTCGAGCGATAGCCTCTTTGCTGGAGAACTCGCACCAGCGGGTCGGCATCGTCGCTGTGTACGATGCCAATGATCAGTTTCATGTGTGCTGGCCTCCTCTCCCAATCTCCTGGTCCGCAACGTCCCGCGGCGTGGCTCCCTTGCTGGCAGGCTTGCCCTGCTGCCTCAGGAAAAGAACCACCTTCTCCCAGATGGACGCCTGGATCGACGCGATCGGGAGCGTCGCGTCGAGCAAGAACCAGCGCTGCGGATCCTGTGCTGCCATCTCAAGATAGCCCGCCCGCACCCGTCGGTAGAACTCCAGGTCCTGCTGATCCATGCGGTTCCACTCGCCCTGACCCGCACGCGCACTGCTTTGCCTGCGCAGCAACCCGTCCTCGGTCGCGATGTCCAGATAGACAATCAAGTCCGGGCGCAGGCCTCCCGTCGCGAACTGCGTGATCGCTTTCAGCGCCTGCAGATCCAGCCCCCGGCCGTAGCCCTGGTAGGCGAGGGTCGACTCGGCAAAACGGTCACACAACACCAGCCAGCCGGATTCGAGCGCCGGACGGATCACCTGGCCGACCAATTGCGCCCGCGACGCCGAGTAGAGCAGCAACTCGGCGTGGGGCCGCAGCTCCACGTTTCGGGTGTCGTGGAGGATGAGCCGGATTTGATCGCCGATGGCTGTGCCCCCGGGTTCACGCACGCACAAGACTTCAAACCCCTCGCGAACCAGACGTTCGTGGAGGGCCAGAATCTGCGTGGTCTTCCCGCTGCCATCTGGGCCTTCAAAGGTGATAAAGCCGCTCATGTCCGTGTCACTGGTTTTGATGGATGCGCACACGGCGGTAGGGCTCTTTGCCCTTGCTGTACGAAGCCAGGTTGGCCGCGCGCGCCATTTCGTGCTGCCGCCTGCGCACGAGGGCATCCTGCGGCGACAGTTCCACGGAGGGGCGCTCGCCGCTCAGGATCTTGTCGATGGCCTCCTGGGTCTCCTGGACAGCCACGCCAAAGGGATCCGCTGGCGTAGACTCCAGTCCAAAGATGTCGGCTAGACAGTTCTCCATCTGCGTCACGGTATTGCTGCGCAGGACGTACACCGACATGCCACCCCGTTCCGCATCCGAGATGGCTTGTGGGCGCTTGCGATAGTAGCTCTTGGAGGTCAGGAGCACGTCCGCCTGGCCCAGTTCGCTCACGATTACTGCCGGCACGTTGAGCGCGCGCGTGGCCTGACGGAGCCGGTTCTGGCTGATGCCATACGGGAAGATGCGCATGACGCGCCCTGGCTTCTCGGTGGGGCGCTCGCCAGGCGCTAGAAGCGCGTGGCGCGGCGCCGCGGGGCGCGTGGGTGCTTTTTCGGTGTGAATCTCCCCGCTGTCGTCCCGGTAGCGCAGCTCTGCCGGTGCGACGCGCCCACGCAGGATGTTGTCCACCGCCTCGGCCACGTCGTGGCGCAGCGCCAGCCGATCCCAATCCTGGATCTCCACGACTACTTCAAAGGTGGGCGGCGCCTTGCGTTCCAGCACGGACTTTTGTGTGCCTCTGCGGCGTGCCTCCTCGTCGCTCAGGGTCACGGTCTGGATGCCACCTACCAGGTCGCACAGCGTCGGGTTCATCATCAGGTTATCCAGCGTGTTGCCGTGGGCCGTCGCCACCAGTTGCACGCCGCGCTCGGCGATGGTGCGAGCTGCTGTCGCTTCCAGTTCGGTGCCGATTTCGTCGATGACGATCACCTCGGGCATGTGGTTCTCGACTGCCTCGATCATTACCGCGTGCTGCATCACGGGAGCCTGCACTTGCATGCGGCGCGCGCGGCCCACAGCCGGGTGCGGAATGTCCCCATCTCCACCGATCTCGTTGGACGTGTCCACGACAATCACGCGCCTCTTCTCGGCCAGGACACGCGCCATTTCGCGCAACATGGTCGTCTTGCCCACGCCGGGTCGGCCTAGCAGCAGGAGGCTCTCGCCCGACTCGACGATGTCGCGGATGATGTCGATGGTGCCGTACACAGCGCGACCTACGCGGCAGGTCAGGCCCACGATGCGCCCTTTGCGGTTGCGAATGGCCGAGATGCGGTGCAGCGTGCGCGCAATGCCGGCGCGGTTGTCCTCACCAAAGTCGCCAATGCGGCCCACGACATAGTCGATCTCGGCCTGCGTGATCTCCTGCGCGCTCAGCTCGATCTCGCCATCGACAAAGCGCGCCTCGGGTCGTCGGCCCAGGTCCAGGATGATTTCGAGCAGGTCCTCGCTGCGGTTTGCGCTCTGCAGCGCCGTAGCCAGCGGTGGCGGGAGGACCGCAACCAGCGCATCCAGATCGTCGGTAATCTCGAGTTTTGTCACTTCTTGGGAACCTCACAGGGATACAGGTTGCAGCTAATGCACAGGCGCCAGTGGGGCAGCCTCGCTATGGGATACGGTTGGCGTGATCTCGGCCCTTTTCTCCAGGACCTGCACCAGGTTGCGCACGGGCGCCTGCACGCGGACAGTCGTGTGCTTGACCAGGAGCGAATCCGTGCTCACCAAGGCAAATCCGCGCTCTTCGAGAAGCGCTTGGATGCCCCCCTGATACTCGCGCACTGCGCAGTACAGTGGCCTTGGAGCGCGATCGCTGGTCGCGGCCAATGCATGGTCCAACATTTCACCAGTGCGTTCCTGGGCATCCGGATGCACCATGACGCGCAACCATGCGCCGCGCGGTCCACTGAGGGTGCACACATAGCCCTGAATCTCTCCACTGCGGCTGTGGAGCGCAAAGCCTTGCCGGTCTGGGGCCCCAGATGCCAGCGTCTCGCCAGACTCGGCCTGGGGATGAAACCCGTTGGGTTCTTCCACCTGCAGTACGAGACGCGGTGTGACCCTATGGTAGAGCCGCTGGACCTCAGCCAGCCCTTCGCAGCCCACAGGGTGCAGGTCCGGGCTCAGCGCACCGATTCGGTCGGTGAGGGGCCTGGCAAAGACCCGTTCGTGTGCATACACGGCAAAGCTTGCCTGGCGGAACACCTCTTCCGCAGGGCTGTCCACGGGCAGCCGGGCGAACAGGCGCTGCACGCCACTCTCGCCTGCGGCGATGCACAGGTGCAGCAGCAAGCGGTACCAGACGGTGGCTGATTCCTCAGCGCTGTCAAGAGGCGGGGCCATGGAGACAATCGTCCAGGCGACGCCAGTCGGCCGCGAAGCGTCCCCGGAGCGTGGCGTAGGGGGCCGCGCACGCGCTTGAGCGAAGCCTCGCAGCCCAGCCTCATGCCCACGCCCGGGCCACTGCAGCCGGCCCGCCGAGTCGGGGGTCTGAAGCACAAAGGTAAAGACGCCCGAACGTGGACCCAGCAGGCAGCTCCGTAACGCAGCGCGCAAGGGCGTGACCGGCTCGGCCAGAACGCGGCTCCAATCCAGAACGCTGCTGTCGCTCGGCAGCTCCCGCACCAACAGAATATGCCGCAATCCGAAAGGTGTGATCACACGTCACCTCGGCCCTGCACGGAAAGGGCTGCCATCAGCAAGCCAGGGACAGAAAGTAGCGATGAAAGCGAGTGTCGTTGCTGAGCTCGGGATGAAAGGCAGTGGCCAGAAGGCGGCCCTGCCTGGCCGCGACGATGGGGCCCTCGGGAAGATGAGCTATGGACTCGACACCGCGCCCTACGCTCTCGATGTAGGGCGCGCGGATAAAGACAGCCCGAAAGGGTCGCCCGCGCTCCTCCACCTGGCTCACCGCATCCAGCGCCGGAACCTGCAAGTCCGTCTCAAAGCTATCAACCTGACGTCCAAAGGCATTGCGCTTGACCGAGATGTCCATGACCCCAATCAAAGGCTGATTGTGCCCCACGTCCCTGGCCAGCAGGATCATGCCCGCGCACGTGCCCCACACCGGCAGGCCTTGCTCGGCCATTTGTCGAATGGGCTCCATCAGCCTGTAGGCCACCGCCAGCTTGCCGATGGTGGTGCTCTCGCCCCCCGGAATGATCAGACCGTCCAGACCCTGCAGTTGCTCTGGCAGACGTACCTCCGGGGCCTCTACGCCCAGGCTGCGCAGCATCTGCACGTGTTCGATGAAAGCGCCCTGCAAGGCGAGAACGCCGAACCTGGTCATCCTACCAGCCCCGCTGGGCCAGACGCTCACCCTCTGGAATGGACGCGATCTCCAGGCCGGGCATGGCCTCGCCCAGGCCCCTGGACACTTCGGCAATGATCGTCGCATCTTTGTAGTGCGTCGTGGCCTCAACTATGGCTTTGGCGCGGCGCGCCGGGTCTGCGGACTTGAAGATGCCAGACCCAACGAAGACGCCATCCACGCCCAGTTGCATCATCAGGGCCGCGTCGGCCGGGGTGGCAATCCCACCCGCCGCAAAGTTGACCACCGGCAGCTTGCCGAGCTGCGCCACCTGCACCAGGAGCTGGTAGGGCGCGCCCATCTCTTTTGCCTCGTGCATCAGCTCTTCGGGAGCCATGTTCTGCACGCGGCGGATCTGCCCCAACACGCTGCGCGCGTGGCGCACGGCTTCTACCACGTTGCCGGTGCCTGCCTCGCCCTTGGTGCGGATCATGGCTGCGCCTTCGCCGATGCGCCGCAGCGCCTCCCCCAGGTTGCGGCAGCCGCACACGAACGGCACCTTGAACAGGTGCTTGTCGACGTGATGCTCCTCGTCCGCAGGAGTGAGCACTTCGCTCTCATCGATATAATCGACGCCCAGCGCCTCCAGTACCTGCGCCTCCACAAAGTGCCCGATGCGGCACTTGGCCATCACCGGGATGCTGACCGCGTCCATGATGCGTAGGATCACTTCGGGATCGCTCATGCGCGCCACACCACCGTGCGCACGAATGTCGGCAGGCACCCGCTCCAGCGCCATCACCGCACAGGCTCCCGCGTCCTCGGCGATCCTGGCGTGCTCGGGCGTCACCACGTCCATGATCACTCCGCCCTTGAGCATCTGCGCCTCACCGACTTTGACAGTCCACGTACCCTTTTCCGCTTCCACAGTCCACTCCTCCTTGGCGTTTGAAATCCTCGCCAGAGCATCGAACCTGCTCTGAGATAATTGTACTCCTTTTCCGGCCAACTGACAAGTATTCTCGATTTGACAGATAGAACAATTGTTCTTATACTGGACAACGATGGCTGAAGCCGTTACTGCAAGCATGGGGTGCGGGCATGGACAGGCACGAAAAGATGAAACTGCTGGCCCGTGCGGCCCAATATGACCTGTGCGCCGCTTGTGGCACGCAGACCTCGCGCGTGCGCGACGAGATCGGGCGCTGGCTGTATCCGGCTGTTTTGCCGGATGGCAAGCGGGTCGCTCTACTCAAGGTGCTGCAATCCAACCTGTGCGAGAACGACTGCTTTTACTGCGCCAACCGGCGCTCGCGGGGTGGCGAGCGCGGAGAGTTCACTCCAGAGGAACTTGCGGCCGCCTTTGACGAGCTGACGCGCAGTGGCAGGGCGCAGGGATTGTTCCTGAGCTCCGCCGTTTGCCACAGCACGTCGCGCACTATGGAACGCATGATCGCCACCGTGGAACTCGTCCGGCGCAAATACCAGTTCAAGGGCTACGTGCACTTGAAGCTGCTGCCTGGTTCCGAAGAAGCCGCCGTCGAGCGTGCCGTCCAGATCGCCGACCGCGTTTCGGTGAATCTGGAGGCGCCTAACCCCGAAAGGCTTCAGCGTTTGAGCGGGGACAAGCGTTTCACGCTGGACCTGATCCAGCCGCTGCAGTCGGCCAGACACTTTCGCGAGCGGGGGCTGGGCGCCAGGGCTGGCATGACGACGCAGTTCGTCGTCGGGGCGGCGGGCGAATCGGACCACGAGATCCTGAACACCGTGGAAGGGCTCTATCGCGGAATCGGCCTGACGCGCGCCTACTTTTCTGCTTTTCAGCCCATTCCGCGGACACCGCTGGAGGGCCTCGCGCCGACGCCGCTGCTGCGCGAACACGGGCTCTACCAGAGTGATTTTCTGCTGCGCCTCTACGGATTTGCGCTGCGCGATCTGGTCTTTGATGGCGATGGCAACCTGTGTAGCGAAGCCGACCCCAAGTTGGTCTGGGCGCGAGCGCACCCCGAGTTCTTCCCCCTCGAGCTGAACCGTGCCAGCCGGGAGCAGTTGCTGCGCGTGCCGGGCATCGGACCCAAGTCGGCCAGCCGTATCGTAAGCCTGCGCGGCAAGGCCAAATTCCGCCACATTGAGGACCTGAAAGCAGTCGGTATCGTAGCCACGCGTGCTGCACCCTTTGTCCTGCTGGATGGTCGCTGCCCGCCGCGACAACTCGCTGTGTGGTGACTGTCTTCAGTCAGGTTCCCGTCACCTCAGAGGTGACGGGAACCTGACCTCCTCCGCTTGGCATAATTGTACCTGGCACGCGCCGATTCGACAACCTGTGCACCCGCAGCCTTTGGCGCAGGGCCGGTTCTGGGATATAATCTGACTTGCCAGAGCGCGTCCTGGACGGCGGACAGGCCCTGGCTGTTGGATATATCACTGCTCATCGGGCAGAAGGACCATCCCATGAAAAGCAGGACAATCTGCGTCTTGCTGACGGCCTCCGTGATGATTGCCGGCGGGGTCAGCGCTTGCGTGCCGTCGCCACGGGCTTCACCCACTCCGCAACCGACGGCCGTTTCGACGACTGTGCCCTCGCCTACTCCCCAGAGTATCGAGGCGCTGGATCCCAAAGGCTGCGAAGTGCACATGTGGCATTCGTTCACTGGTCCGCGCGAGGCAGCCCTGCAGGCGCTCGTGGCCAAGTTCGAGGCGGACAACACCTACGGCATCAAGATGCGCGTCGAGTTCCACAGCCCCCTGCACAAAGAAGTGTTGGCCTCGTTCGCGGCGGGAACCCCCCCGGACATCGTGGTGGCGGGCTGTGATCTGATGGCTGCGTATGCACAGTTGGATGCGCTGGTGTCTCTGGGTGACTATCTCAGCAGCGCCAAGTACGGGCTCAGCCAGACCGAACGGGCTGACCAGTGGCCGGTTGTACTCCAGGCGGGCTACCTGTCGGCCGGGTCCAAGCAGCCGATGGGCCTGTTCCTCGACGCCCAGGCCGTGGTGATGTTCTACAACGCGCGCTGGCTGAAGAAGCTCAAGTTTGATGCTCCCCCTCAGAACTGGGACGAATTCGTCAAGGCCTGTGCTGCCGCGCGGGATCGCAAGGCCGGCACGTGGGGTTATGCCTTTGCCGCCAGCGGGCCAGCACTGTTCAACTGGATTGCTGGCCTGGGCGGCACGCTCGTGGACATGGAGCACCACGAGCCGCAGCTCGACAGCCAGGAGGCGCTGGCTGCCATGTCCTGGCTGGACCAGGGTGTGCAAAAGGGATATGCCTACTGTGCTTCCGATCCCGGGGCCGACCGCGCGGATTTTGCGGCGGAAAAGGCGCTCTTTACCTTTGGAACCACTGACGAGCTGACGGCGTATACGCAAGCGGTGTTCAGCACCAAGACCAAGAAGCCACGCTTTGACTGGTCGGTTGCTCCCTTACCGCATGCGACGAGCGAACCGGTTGTGGCGGTGCAGGGCTTGTTGGTGGGCATTCTCCGCACGACCCCGCGTCAGCAACTGGCGGCCTGGGCGTTCCTGCGCTGGCTGACGCGACCTGAAAACGATGCGCAGTGGGCTCTGGCCACTGGCGCTCTGCCCCTGTACAAGTCCAGCCAGAGCGTTCCAGAGGTGCAGGCCTACATGAAGCAGAACCCGCAGTACCAGGCGGCATGCCAACTGCTGCCCTATGCACGCACTGAACCCGCTGAGCCCAGATGGCCGCAGGTGCGCGCTCTGCTCGTCAGCGCAGCCAACAGCATCTGCCAGGGGAAGGCGACTCCTACCGATGCTCTGGCGGCCGCCGACGTCGAGGCAGGCAGCCTGTTCCAGTAGCGCGTGATCCGCAAGGTGGAGAGCAATCCATGCAGAGACAAATGGTCGTGTCGTGCGCTGTGTTGCTAGCCCTCTGGACGAGTTCCTGTCGGCCGGCTGCAACGCCCTCGACCACTCCGACCAATTCGCCCACCATCGGCCCTGTCGCTGTCGAGCGGCTCAAGCCGCGGGTCGTGGTGCTGGCCTTCGACGGGGCCCGGCCTGATTGGATTTCCAGCGACATCCAAAATGGCACCATGCCGAACCTGGCTGCCCTGGCGCGGCGTGGCGTGACGGCAGAGCATCTGCAATCCGTGGACCCTGCGCTGGCTGCCACAGCCTACGCTTCCCTCAGCACCGCATCCTTCCCGAACGAAACAGGTGTGGTGTCGGACCGATACCACGTGCCACAGGGCGACCTTCACGAACCCGCAGATCCCTTTTCTCAGCGCGTGTCCGCACCGGAACCTGTCTGGCGCTTGGCGATGCGTCATGGACTCAAGACGGCCGTCCTCTTCTGGCCCGGCGCCTTGCTGGATCTGCCCGAGCAACACGCCGACTACATGGTGGCCACCGCGTCCAGCGATGTGCCTGCCGCGCAGCACGTGGTCACCTTCCAGGAAGCCCGTGCCTGGGATGCTCCGCCCCATTCCTTTAGCCCACTGCGCGAAGGCACACTCCGTATCACCGGTGCCAAAGGTAGCACTGTAGCTTCCTATACCGTGCTAGTGCTTGACAGCACGGACGACAATGCCAGCAACTATGACACGCTGATCGTCGACCTGGATAAGAACCTGGCGAATGGGTCTGTGACGCTGGGCATGGGCAAGTGGGTTCCAGTGCTCGTCAGCCCTCGCTTGCAGAGCGGTGCCTATCTATGCTTTACGGCGTCGAGCAATGTGAGCGCCACCGTGTATGCCAGCCAGGTCAGCTACACCCAGGCGCATCCAGATGGCCTGCTGCGGGCCATCAATCTCAAGCTGGGCTTCCCTCCTCCGGCGCCCGACGCCACAGCGCTGCACGATGGTTGGATTTCCCCGCAGCAGTACTTCAACATGGCCGAGTTGCGGGCCAAGTGGATGACGGACGCGGTGCTGCAAGTCTACGAGACTCTGCAGCCCGACGTCCTGCTGGCTGCCCTGGGTGTCATTGCCGATTGCGCCCGCGCATTCCTGTTGGTGGACGAGCGGCAGGAAGGCTATTCGCCAGAGCGCGCCAGCCAATATGCCTCCTACCTGGAGAAAGCACACAAGACCGCGGACGATAGCCTGGGCCGTCTGCTGCGACAGGTCAATCTGGCCGACTCGGCGGTGTTTGTGCTCTCGGGGGAAGGCCTGGCGCCCGTCCACACGGCCGTGCGGCTGAATACGATCCTGAAAGGCGCCGGGCTTCTGCAGATCAAGACCGTGAGCGGGCAGGATGAGGTGGACGAGGGCAAGAGCAAGGCTCTGGCTTTTGCCTCGGGTGGCAGCGCTCACATCTACGTCAACCTGCAGGGTCGAGAGCGCCCAGGGCTTGTAACGCCGGAGGAACTCGACAAGGTTCAGAAGCAGATCGTTCAAGCCCTGCAGGAGACCAAAGGCACTGACGGGCAGCCAGTCTTTGCGCGCATTCTCAAGCGCGAGGAACTCAAGGCAGCCCACCTGGACTCGCCCAACTCTGGCGATGTATTCGTGCAGGCGGCGCCCGGTTACTGCCTGTCGGACGAGCTGGGCTTTCGCAAGGCGCTGACCACGCCCACGTACCGCGCCGCCGCTGGATTCGATGCCGCACTGCCCGAGATGCACGGCTTCTTCATTGCCGCTGGCGATGGCCTGGCGGCCGGGGCGAAGATGCCTCCGGTGCAGGCCGTCGATGTCGCGCCAACGCTCGCCAAGCTTCTGGGCATACCGCTTGCAGACACGCTCAGTGGTCAGCCTGTGGATGGGATCTGGCGATAGAACAAGAGGTCCGGCGATCAGCCGGACCTCTTGAAGCTCGCGAGCTTTGCAGCGAGCCGTCACTCTGACTTGTAGGTGACCTGGTATTCGGGCGGCACGATCTCTATCCAGGTTTGACCAGGCCGCAGCGGGACCGGCGAACCGTCTGGATAGAGGTATTGCACAAAGTCCTGCTGGCCCGGCCTCGACCATTTGGCCTCGATTACTACCCCGTCCCGGAAGATCTGCGCGCGGCCTTCGCCGGTGAACGTGATGTCAAAGGTGTGGACTCCGTTTGCGTCTGTGATCTCCTGCAGCTCGTACTTGCTGTAATGAACGATCACGTCAGCTGCCATCAGTTGTTGCCCGTTGATCGCGTCCGTGTGGGGCTCGCCGCGCACCCAGCGTTTGTACGTGTGCTTATCCGCGTCGTAGCGCCACTCCACCAGGCATTTCTTCGGGTAGGGGATGTGGATGTAGGTCGCGGGTTCGCCCTTGGGCGCAGGGTCCCCCTCATGGAAGAAGGTGAAGCCACTCAGGTGTACCGCCTTCTCCTTGCCCTTTTTTGCCAAATAGTCGCGAATTCGCTTGGAGCTGGTCACGGTGCGGCCCATCCAGGGGTAGTCCTTCCAGGCGCCTGTTGGCTCGATCCAATAGTAGGGTGCATCGTTAAAATACTGGTCCAGGTCGGTGAGCGTCGTCTGCGAAAGCAGCCAGCGCACCTGGTCATTGGCGCCCGAGTGCACCAGCGCGCCGTCAAACATGTAGCCGAGCTGGATTGTCAGCAGTCGCGCACTGCGGATTGGCTTGAGGATCTCGGGGTCCTTGCTCCAGATCACGGCCGTAAAGCGCGTGCCCGTGAACTCCTCGATTGCCTCTTCGAACACCAGGTCGGCTTGAGAGAGGCCTGATTGCGGACGAACCTCCGCGTCGTTGCCTATGCGCACCAGCAACGGCCTTCTCTGCAGGACGGCTGGATCCTGCACCAGCTCGCCGGTCAACGGGTTCCAGTTTGGGTTGACCGTCGGCGTAGGCGAGGACATGGGGGTGGGAGACGGCATGGACCTGGATGTGATGACGGGCGTGGGCGGCTCTGCCTGCACTGTGAAAGTAGGCTTGGGGGTGCGCGTGGGCACGCCGCCCGTGGGGCCAGGGCTGCCAGCGCAGGCCGCCAACAAGGCAGCACCGAGCAATCCCAATGACAGCAAGGCGAGTGCGTACCAGGAGTCGGACTTGACATCTTGGCATGTCTTCATAGTCAGCGTCGAGGACCTCCCCGTCTCAGGTTGAGCGAGATTATACCACAGTCGTGCACGGGGTTCCAAGCAGGATCGGGACGAGTGATTGTTCCATCACTATCCCACAACCTGGCGGAACACGCGCAGGAAGTTGCCGCCCAGGATCTTGCGCACGTCAGACTCTGAATGGCCTCGCGACACGAGACCCGCAGTCAGCGCTGGCATGTGCGTGACGTCTTCGAGGCCGGCCGGCGCAGGTGGTCCAAACCCGTCAAAGTCCGAGCCCAGACCCACGTGGTCGATGCCTGCCACATGCACGATGTGGTCTACGTGGTCCAGCAGCTTCTCCAGACTGGCTTCTTTGCCCCCTTCCGTGATGAAGCTGGGCACGAAGGTCACGCCCACCACACCGCCCTTGGCAGCCAGCGCGACCAACTGCTCGTCGCTGAGGTTGCGCACGCTGGGGCACAGGGCATGGGCATTGCTGTGGGAAGCAATCATGGGCTGGGTGCTGAGCTCCAGCACGTCGCGCACACCGGCAGCCGCTAGGTGCGAGATGTCGAGCAGGATGCCAAGCCGGTTGCACTCCTCGACCAGTTGCGCGCCAAAGCTCGTCAGGCCGCCGCCCGTGCGCGATTCGTACGCGCCGTCGGCCGCCTGGTTGCGGCGGCTCCAGGTGACCGTGAGCACACGCAGGCCCAATCGGTAGAACATGCGCAGCACCGCCAGGTCGCCTTCCAGAGCCTCCGCGCCCTCGCAACCGATCACGGCAGCGACCTTACCAGTCACCTTGGCCTGCTCGATGTCCGCGGCCCGGGTGGCCAGCAGGAACGTATCGGGATTGTCCTGCAGTTCGGCGTAGAGTGTGTCCAGGACACGCAGCGTCTGCTTGACTGCACCCGCCGGCAGATACTCGTCCTCGAGAAAGACCGCAAAAACCTGCGCAGTCACACCACCTTCCAGCAGGCGCGGGAGATCGATGTGGCCGTCCTTGGCGCGCTGACCCAGTCTGCGCTTCTTCTCCAGGACCTGGAGAATGGTATCACAGTGGCCATCGAAAACAATGCTGTCACGGTGCAAGCTCAAAGCGTCCATCCCGATCCTCCCAGGAAGAAGCAGTATCGCGCGCCTTCAGACAGCTGGCGCACATAAGCAATTATCACCCAGGTCACTCGCTTTCTGCAAATGGGAGAGCGCACTGGCTAGGCCTACAATTCCGTTTGGGGTTGGCTTTTGCTGTGGTATAATACGCTATCATTCCTCGGCGAGGACAGACCATGGACGCAATCGATCGCCTTTTCGACCGGACGGTGGCTGAAGTCATCGTCAAAGAAGAGCTGGAGCGCAAGCTGCGCTCCGGGCGCAAGCTGCGCGTCAAGGAAGGCTTTGACCCCAGCCGGCCCAACCTGCACGTCGGTCACGCCGTCAGCCTGCGCAAACTGCGGCAGTTCCAGGAGCTCGGCCACCAGGTTGTGCTGGTCGTCGGCGACTGGACCGCGCGCATCGGTGACCCGAGCGGTCGCGACGAGAGCCGCACGATGCTCACGGCCGAACAGGTGCAGCTCAATGCCGAAACCTACATGCAGCAGTTCTTCATGATCGTAGACCGCTCGCGCACCGAAGTGCGTTGGCAGAGCGAGTGGTACGACCAGTTCACTTTGGTGGACGTCTTCAACCTGACCAGCCGTTTCACCATGGCGCAGATGATGGCTCACGAGACGTTTCGCAAACGCTTTGATGAGGGCCGCCCGCTGAGCCTGATGGAACTGATGTACCCCCTGCTGCAGGCTTACGACTCCGTGGCGATCCAGGCAGACGTCGAATTCGGAGCCATGGACCAGAAGTTCAACAACCTGGCCGGTCGTGAATTGCAGACTAGCCTGGGCCTGCCTCCGCAGGACGTCTTCCTGACGCCGCTTCTGCCGGGCACCGACGGGCGCAAGATGAGCAAGAGCCTGGGCAACACGATCGACTTCACGGACCCTCCGGACCAGATGTACGGCAAGGCCATGTCCATCAGCGACGACATGCTGGACTCGTACCTGACCCTGGCTACCGAGATTCCGGATGAGGAGCTGGAGCAGATTCGTCACGGACTGGCTGCTGGCACGGTCAACCCGCGCGATGTCAAGATGCGCGTGGCCCACGATATCGTGCGCCAGTTTCGCGGCGCGGGGGTCGCGTCGCAGGCGCAGGCGGAGTTCGTGCGCATCTTTCAGCAGCACGAGCTGCCGAACGACATGCCCATCTATAGACTGCCTGGTGACGGACCCGTGGGCATCCTCGAGCTGCTGATGGGTGCTGGCCTGGCGCAGAGCAGCAGCGAAGCGCGCCGGCTGGTAGCGCAGGGCGGGGTGCGCGTGGACGACGCAAAAGTCGAGGATATCCAGACTCGCGTCGCGGTCAAGGACGGCACGATCCTGCGCGTGGGCAAACGCAAGTTCGCGAAGATCGTGCGCGCTAGCTGACGGCTCTCCGAACACCCAGACAAGACGCGAAGACACCAAGGGTTCATCGCCTTGGTGTCTTCGCGTCTTGGGATGCTCTACGCGCAGAGCTCGGTCACCAGCAAGTCGAGCGCCAGTACGTCGGTGATCTCCCCAGTCTTGATGTTGAACTCTACCTCCGCCAGGTGCCTGTGAATTTCCTCCAAGCGGGACAGCGAAAAGTGCTGCGCCTGCCGCAGGCTCTTCTCGATGACCCAATCCTGGCGGATGCCCAACGCCTTCTGCATCTCGGCCATGCTGGCCCTGCGCTCGCGCAGCTCCTTGACCTGCAACAGGATGCGGAATTGCCGTTCGATCATGGTGAGCAGGTAGAGTGGCGCGGCGCCACCCTCAAGCAGCTCATGCAGGTAGTTCGTCGCCCGCTCGCCCTGTCGCAGGCCAATGGAATCCACCAGCGCAAAGACGTTGACAGTCTGCGCCGCATGGACCAGACTATGCACGTCGCTTACGGTGATGTCGCGCTGAAAGTTGGCATAGGCCAGCAGCTTTTCGAGTTCCTGGTCTAACTGGCGCAGGTCGTTTCCGGCCAGGCGTGCCAGTTCCTGGGCCGCCTGGGGCTCGATCTTGCCGCCCTTGGAAACCATGCGTTGCTCGATCCAGCGCTCGAGCTCGCGTCCCTTGGGTGGCTCAAATTCCTTGATGTAGACGGTCTTCCTATCCGAAGGCAGGGCGATCAGCACGGGGTTACTTGCGCTCAGGGGGCGGCTCTCCACGAAGGCCAGCCGCGCCGGCTCTGGCATGCGCGGCAGGTACTCCAGCAGCCCCTTGACAAAGGCGGCATCCGCAGCGCTGGCCTTGGGTTGGCGATCCTTGCTGGTCTTGCGGCCTTCTTTGGGCTCGAAGCGTGAGAGCAAGTCCTGCACAATCACCAGCCGACGCTCGGCCATGAAGGGCAGCGCGTCGCAAGCCTGCACCAGAGCAGACAGGTTGACGTCACGGCCGCTCAGCACAGTCGTGTTCAGGCTAGCGACGGTCGGGTCGCCCAACTTGCTGCGCAGCTTGGCTAGTTCCTCGGAGCGCGTGAATTCGTCGTCGCCGTGCAAGACGTACAGCATGGCCCTACTCTAGCCGTGTGGAGATGCGGTGCACGATCAACGCGCCCGCTTCCTGCCGGCACACGCTGACCACGCACAGGCGCGCGACGTCGGACGACGTGGTCACGTGCTCCTGCAGTTTCTCTCCAAGCGGTTGTGCCAGGGTGACGGCGGCTGCCAGCCCTGCGGCCAGGCCCAGGATCTTGAGCAGCGTGGACCTGCGCTTGTTGTCCCAAACCGCGTAGGAAGCCGCGCCAGCCAGGACCACGCTCGTGGCCAGGTTCGTCCCACAGCGCGGATGGATCGCGAGCTGGCGTTCGCCCGCACGCAGGCGCTGCAACGCCATCAGCACGCCATCTGCCACCTCATGGATGTCGATGTTGCCGTACAGAGTGAAGCCACGCCAGTCGCTGCGTCCGGCCAGGCGCGCGCCTGGGTGGCGCTCGGTCAGAACGTGCAACGTGGCATGCTCCAGAGCGTGATTGCGCCGCACAGCGCCTACGATGGGCAGTTCTAGTGGATTCAAGTGGCGGCTCCCTTCCAGGTCGTCTCATAGATCCAGATGGCGCCGTCGGCCTCTAGCTCTGGCTGATAGCCAGCCTGCAGGAAGGCCTGGCGCAGCAGCGAGGCCGCGGGCAGCATCGCTCCGACTTTTTCCAGGTGCAGCGTCGCGGCGTAGTGGCGCAGGGCCAGCGCCAGGTCTTGTGCATGGGACGCGCCGCCGTCCACATATGCGACGGGCAGCGACTTGTCGATCGTGTCGGGGTCCAGGGTGATCGCAACGGCCGCGATTTCTGCCTCGCCATCACACAGAGCCAGCACCTGTCCACGACGCAGATGGGCCCGCAACTTGTCTTCGGTCATTGCCTCCCAGGTCCAGCCAGCCCCGTACAGGCCGTGCAGCGCTGCCAGCGTGGAACCCTGCAGAATGCGTGTCGAGATCGGGCCCCAGTCGCTCATGCCCAGATGGGTCGGCGATGCAGACTCCTGCTCAGAAGCGAGGGCCAAGGCTTCCAGCGGCCAGGTGGCCGCCACGCGGTGCATGCCGGATCTCTCCGCCATCCTGTGTACCGCCAGGTTCTTGGAGCCCGTGGCCAGGCGCGCCACATCAGCGCCCGACCTGCGCGCCACCTCCAGGCAGGCCGTCTGGAACTGCCAGCCCAGGCCGGCGTGACGGTGCTGTGGGTCCACCCGCAATCCCTCCAGCCAGGCCTCGCTGGGTGTCAGCAGGGTGACCTTGGCCACGCCCACCGGCACGTCGTCCTGCGTGGCCACCAGGAACTGGCCCTTCTCGTCCGCCAGCCACTGCTCCCACACCTCGGGCAGGTAGTCACCCCACTCGAAAGTATGTGCGCAGAAGGCCAGGACGGTGTCCTTGTCCTGGGCCACCGCCCGGCGGATGTTGAAGACGGTTTGGTTTGTCAGAGCTGTCTCGACCACGTCGCGCGCACCACCATATCGCCGGATCACGGGCACCTCAAGGGTGCTGGCCCGCGATGCCTGTCGGCCCTATGCGCCTAGGCAACGCCGATCCTATTTGGCGACACCACTCGGCGCCTCGCCTTGCGATGGAGGGGGCGGTGTTGGCTGGGCGGCGTGACTGCGCTTGGTCAGTTTGCCCCGAATTCTGCTCGCCAACACAAACACGCCCTCCGTCCCCAGCGACAGCAGGCCCACCACTGCCGTTTGCAGCAAGCCGAACAGCAGCAGGAAAGCCGCCACAGGCACGACCAGGTTCCAGCGGCCCAACGCGCCATTGACCACGGAGGAGACCTGCGCCTGCAGGAACAGCAGGCCCGCCAGGGTGGCGCAGAACGCTGAGGCGGCCGATGTATAAGGGGCTGGCGTCGCGACCTTACCCTTGCGCACAAGGCGCAACAGCCCCAGCACGAGCAGCCCCAGCACGACAGCAAGCAGGGCGCCTGCAGCCAGACTGATCGCTACGTAGAGGTAGCCGCCGGAGATGCCCAGCGTGCTGAGCGAATACACCTGCCCGCGCAACAGCCAGAAGGCGTGGTAGATCACAACCCCCAGAAACGCGAGCAACAAAGCGACCTTGTGCCCGGCGCGCCAGTTCAAGAAAACGGTGATCACCAGGAGCGCCAGAGCCACCAGAGCGACGGGCAGCCTGGCCAACCGCCCCTGGTTGATGCGCGCGCTACGTGCGCGCGCCACTCGCTGCGCGATCTGCGCCAGCAGGCTGGTGCCCAACCGGTTCGCGTCGGCAAACTTTTCCTGTTTGACCAGGGCGCCCAGGCGGCTCGCCTCATTGCGCAGCGTCACCGGCAGGGTCTCGGCCTTGATGGACCACAAGTACGCGTCGGCCTGCGCCAGCCGCTGCTGCACCAGCGCCGACGTGCCGCGCGCCTTTTCGGCATCGGACACGTCCAGCATCTCATAGAGGATGCGTCCCTGTCCCGAACGGGGCAGCGGAAGGCCCAGCAGGGCCGCCACGGTCGTGGCAAGGTCGGGTTGCTGGATGGCGGCATAGTCGCCAGGGCGCACGCGCTGTCCGGCCATGACAAAGGGGACCTGTGCCACAACCTTGTCGTCTCCGCCATGGCCGCCTGGGTCTCGCTGGCCGTGGTCTGCCGTCACAATCAGCACCGTGTTGCTCCAGTCCAGCTTGGAGATCAGCGCATCCAGGTTCGCGTTCAGGTGTTCGATGGCCCGCATGGCCGCTGGGCTTTTCGCCCCGTGCGAATCGCTGGCCTCATCGTACTCTGCCATGTAGAGCAGCGTAAAGTTGATAGCCGGGTCCTGAACATACTCAACGGCAGCTTGCGACGCCTCGCGATCTCCCGCCTCGTCCCAGGTTGTGACAAAGTGGGACTTGTCCAGGTACTCGGGAGGCACCATCTTCTCCCACCACAGTTCGCCGGCCAGGGCAGTGGTGAGGCTGGCCTGCTTGGCCAACTGAAAGAGATGCTCGACCTGGATGGGTTGGATCGCGTTGTCTTCGGCATTGAAGAGCACGGCTCCGTCGATCTCTGGTCTGGCGCCACTGACCAGCGTGGTCCACGTTGCCTGCGACATGGAAGGCACGGCTACGATGGATCTGCCTGCTGCGCCGCTCTGGCGCAGACGCTGCAGCGCTGGCATCGTCTCAGACACGTCATAGCGCAGCCCATCGACGATGACGAAGACTACCCTGGACACCAGCATGGGCGTGGGCCGGCCCTGCTCCAGCGGCTGATGGTACGAAGGGCGATAGGTGAACGTTCCTATCGCCGCGATCGTGGCCCAGACGAGCGCCACGACGGTGAGGACGACCACAAAGAGCAGATTCCAGGTTTTCGTCTTCATCCCCAGGGTTCCTTTTTCGGTTTGGATTGGTCAGCAGCAACGAACCGAGTTCCATCATACCACTGCATGCTCAGTGTGCCCTGACGGCGGACTTGCTCAAGATGCGCTGGAGTGAGAAGAACAGGACAATCAGGACAACCAAAATGCCCGAACCGATGGCCAGGGCGGTCCAGTCCTTCTGAACACGCCGCACCAGAAGGCCATCGACGTCGACGCGCGAGCCCTGCTCGCCCACATGCACCATCTCCACCCGATGAGTTCCATCGGGCAGTCCTTTCGCCAGGGGTATGTGTAGCCCGTAGGTCGGCTTGGTGCTGTGCAGGATCAAGAACGTGGGCTTGCCGCCGTCCACGCTCACGCGCAAGGTGCCGCCCTGCGCGTCCGTGTGCACCACGAGTTCAAGCTCCGTCCCCACAAATGTAAAGCGCAGTGTGCTTCCGGGTGCGCTGCTGCGGCGGAAGGCGCCCAGCACGGCCTGAGGGTCCAGGACGTCCTGCCAGCCGCCCTCGTACTGCAGCGCCCAGTGGTCCGCCTGGTGGAAGCCAACATAGACTCGAGGTTCCTGGTTCGCGTATGCCTTCATCGCCTCGTAGACAGGCAGTGGGCCAAAGTCGGGCTCGACCATGCGGAAATAGTAGAAGACCTGTTTGGTTTCCGTGTCTGTGGCACGTTTGAAGAACCAGTAGTTCAGCACGCCCATCCAGGGCCATTCCTCTTGGGCGCGCTGGTAGGCCTGCACGGCGTAGCGTGCCTGCTGCTCCAGAGTCACGCGGCCGTATTGGGGAAAGGCCGGGAAATCAAACGGCAGGGCATTCCAGCCTACCTCGGTAGCCCACAGAGGCTTGTCCGCGTCGCCATTGCGCACCATGCTCTCGCGGATGAGTTGTGGCCGAGAAAAGTTGGTCAGTCCGGGGCTGGCGCGATGGTCGCCGGGCCCGGTCCACAGGCCATAGGCCATCACACCCATAATGTCAAAGTAGCCCTTGACTCCCGCGTCGTACATCTGCTGCAGATAGGTCAGATCGTTCAAGTTCTTGGGACCCGTCTCCAGCGTCTGCGCCAGGCCGGCGCTAAGGATGACGCAATCAGGATCGGCTTCTTTGGCGCGCCGGTAGGCGATCTGCAGGAGCTTCACATAGCCCGCGGCGTCGACGGGCTGCTCGCCCCACTCGGGGTAGATGTTGGGTTCGTTCCAGATCTGGTAGTACGCGACCTTACCGCGGTAGCGGCTGACCACGGTATAGACGAAATTGCCGAAATCGGCGGGATCGTCGGGTGGACAAAAGGTGCCGCGCGTATCGCCGTCTGCGCGCGACCAGGCGGGCGGGTGGTCGAGCCGCGCGATGATCTGCACGCCGTGCTGGTTGGCCAGGTCGACAATCCGGTCATATTTCTCCCAAGCGCTCTTGTCCCATTTGTGGTCCCAGAAGTCGCCGCGCGCGCTGTGCTCGATATCCTCCCAGGGGAACTCCTGGCGGATCCAGCGGAAGCCAGCTTCGTGGATCATGCTCAAAGCCTGTTCGATCTTCTGCGGCTCCACTTCCTGCTCCAGGAAGGTATTGATACCAAAGGGGTTGACCCCCGCGTGGGCCATGGGTACTTCTGGCGCCAACTGCAGCGGCGGGCGCGTCAGGCGCAGCACCAGCAGCCGCCCAAGACCTTTTATCTGCTCCCAGGTGTTCTCCTCACCCGTCACGTTGCTCAGGTAATTGCGCAGTGGAGCGCGCCCGAGCCAGAGACTCAGGGCGAGCAGGAGCACCAACAGCAGAACAGCGATGGAGATGCGTTTGTCTCGCAGGACGTTGTGGCTGCTTCCAGGCATCTGCTTCATTGTCGTGAGACCCCAAGACCTCTTCTGCCACGGGTTGCATTGGCGCTATGGCGTGATTTTTCTCTCTGCGGCAGCTCGATCCTGCCGCGATAGCTTGGCGCAGTGATCTCCCACACCTGGCAAAGACGGGTATCCAGGATGCGCGTCTTGACCCGTGGATCGAGTTCCACGTCGATACTCATCGTGATGACTGTGGGCAACTGTGCGTTGTAGCGGTAGTCAAAGAGCTGGAACAGCTTTTCCTGGGCCCAGGGTGTGGCGCTGTGTGTTCCCAAATCGTCCAATACCAGCAGTGGCACGCGTTTGATCTCATCAAAACGCCGGTCAAAAGTGACCGTGCTGCTGGGGCTAAAAGTCGCGCGCAGGTGATCGAGCAGGTCGGGGACAACCACGAAGACGGCCGCCGCCCCCTGGTTCACGCGCGCGTTGGCAATGGCCGCGGCCAGGTGGGTCTTGCCACAGCCATAGTCGCCGGTCAGAGCCAGCCAACCTTGTGGGTTCTCCGCGTACCTTTTGGTTATGGCCAACGAGCGCTTGAGGTTCGCCCGCTGTGGGGCATCCAGTCCCGATTCGTCCTCACGCAGGTCAAAGTTGTCGAAAGTCTGATCCGTGTGCAGGCCGAGGCTGCTGAGTTCTGACTGCTTGTTTTCGGTCCCTCCGCGATAGTCGGGTGCTAGGATGTGCACCAGACTGGACCACTCAATCTCGGCCAGGCGCGAACGGAGACGCGGATCCAGGTCTTCCAGCTCATAGTTGGTGGTGATCACGGTCGGCAACTGCGCGTTGTAACGGTAATTGAGGATCTGGTACAGCTTTTCCTGCGCCCAGGCGGTGCTGCTGTGCGCACCCAGGTCATCCAGAATGAGCAGAGGGGCGGTGCGCACCGTTTCGAAGCGCTCGTCAAAGCTTACCGGGCTGCTGGGGGCATAGGCCGTGCGCAGGTGGTCCAACAGGTCTGGCACAACGACGAATAGCACGGGGCGGGCATTCTCTACCTGGTAGTTGGCGATGGCGGCGGCCAAGTGCGTCTTTCCGCAACCATACCCGCCCTTGAGAATCAGCCAGCCCTGGGGGGCCCGGGCGAACTCCAGCGCCTTTTCATAAGCCTTGTTCAAATTGTCCTGGTAGTGGGGGCTGAGTCCATGCCCGGCCGGAAGAAAAGTATCGAACGTCATGCGGGCCAGCAGGCCCAGATTGCTGCTCCGGCGCAGGTCATCCAGCCGCCGCTGTGCCCGCTGCACCATAGTGCACTGGCACGGCACGGCACGGCCAAAATCGGGATGGCCGACCGGCACGTCGCGGCGCAGGTAGCCCGCGCCATGGCAGATCGGGCACACGCCGTCGGTCTGGGAATCAGCGTTTGATGAGTTTTGACTCTTCGTCGGTGTACCAGGTCTTCTCACGTCTCTTGTCCTTGCCCTCGGCCTCCCAGCGCTCCAGGATGCGCCGCACATACTTCCAGTTGCGCACGTTCTGCTCAACGGCGATGCGGAATGCTTCCCCGATCCATTGGGCGGGATAGGTGTCTTCCGCATCCCTCAGTTCCTCGGCAATCATCGGCTGGAGCAGGCCGATGTTCTGTTCGTACAGGACAAAGATGTTGGGGCGCTCCACAGCGACCACGGGCTCACTCAGAGCACTGCCTGGCGCCAGCTCAGCTTCGCCCAGGCCGCTAACGGCTTGCTCCACAGTCCTGCGGCCCTGGGCGCTGTTGATGAGATAAAAGTGCTCCTCCACGCCTCCTGTGCTTACCAGGTGCAACAATGTGCCGCGCGCAACGGCTCGTTCCAACCCTTCGCGCAGCGCTTGATCTGGAGAAGGGGCAAGCCCCTGTAGCCCCGCCGTCAGGATGCCGTCTGCAAGCAGTTCCTGAAGCGTTACTTGGCGCGGGCTGCCCCGCTTCTGGTAAACCAGCCGGAAGATGTGCAGCGTCACCTTGAGCTCGGCCAAGTCATCAATGCGCGGGAGCAGTTCACTGAAGAACAGGTCGGGGAGAGGCGTATAGCTCATTCTCCCGGCAGGGAACCCCGGGAATGCGTTCATGGCACCATTGACTCCGAATAGTCCAAGTCCGCGGGGAACACGTCCAGATCCACAAAACGGGTCTCTTCAGGCATGAACAGCAGCGATACTTGGCCCGTGGGCCCATTTCGATGCTTGGCCACCAGGATCTCGGCAATGTTCTTCTTCTGAGGGTCCTCGTCCGTCTCGGAGCGGTAGATGAAGAGCACCACGTCTGCATCCTGCTCGATGCTGCCCGATTCCCTCAGGTCCGACAGGATGGGCCGCTTGTCCTGGCGCGCCTCGACCGCGCGCGAAAGCTGTGACATGGCCACCACGGGCACGTTCAGTTCGCGCGCCAGGCCCTTGAGTGCGCGCGAGATGTACGACACCTCCTGTACCCGGTTTTCGCTGCGCGTCCCGCTCCACATCAGCTGCAGGTAGTCCACGATCACCAGGTCCAGCCCGTACTCGGCAGCCAGGCGGCGGCACTTGGTACGGATCTCCATGGGCGACGGCGACGACGAATCGTCGACAAAGATGGCCGCCTCGGCCAGCGCCCCACCCGCCTTGACGAATTTGTCCCACTCGATGTCGCGGATGTCGCCAATACGCAGGCGCTGCGAACTGATGCCAGTCTCGCCCGCGATGAGGCGCTGCACCACCTGTTCACCCGACATCTCCAGGCTGAAGAACGCCACGACGGCGTTGTGCTTCATGGCCGCATGGTGCGCCATGGTCATGCCCAGGCTGCTCTTGCCCATGCCTGGCCGGCCAGCGACGATGACCAGGTCGGAGCGCTGCAGCCCGCCCAGGAGCTTGTCCAGTTGAATGAACCCCGTCGGCAACCCGACCATTTCATCCCTGTGCTGGTGCAAGTACTCGATGCGGTCATAATAGTCCGTCAATATGTGCTTGATGGGCGTGAGGCCGCGCGTGGCGCGCTTTTGCGAGATCTCGAACAGGATTTGCTCGGCGCGGTCGACGACCACGTCGACCTCTTCCGCTTCCTCATAGGCCAGCGCGGCGATCTTGCCTGCCGCTTCGATCAGGCGGCGGAGAACAGCGGTTCTCTCCACGATGTGGGCATAGTGCTCCACGTGGATAGAAGTGGGGACGCTGTTGATCAGCGAAGTCAGGTACGCTGCGCCGCCCACGGCCTCCAGCTTGCCGCGCCGTTCCAGTTCGTCACTCAGCGTGACCAGGTCGGCTGGCTCGCGGCGCTCGTGCAGATCGAGGACAGCGCCGTAGATCTGGCCGTGCACCTCGCGGTAAAAGTCCTCCGGCCTCAGAAAGGGTGCAATCTTGATGATTGCCTCGCGGTCGATCAGCAGGCTGCCCAAAACCGACTGCTCGGCGTCTACGTTCTGAGGGGGCAATCTCTCGATACTTGTCATCTAGCTTTCCTCTTGATCCCCGAGGTCCAACGTGTTGACGAAATCACGAAAGGCAGACAGGCGTTCCTCTTCCTCTGCTGAAACGTGTCCCAGCTCCGGGCTGACCACAATGCTGGCCTGCTCGATCACGTCGTCGGCAGCGTAGATGGGCGCCCCACAGCGCACGGCAAGCGCCATGGCGTCGCTGGGGCGCGCGTCTACCTCCGTGTGGCGGCCATTCAGGTCCATCACGATGCGGGCGTAAAAGGTGTTGTCCGCGAGCGCGTGGATCAGGATGTGTGAAACTGAGGCGCCCAACTCAGCGATGACGCTCCTCAGCAAATCGTGTGTCATGGGTCGCGGCGTCTCGATGTGCTGCAGGGCCATGGCAATGGCGTCTGCCTCAAAAGGGCCAACCCAGATCGGTAGGTAACGGTCCGCTTCGGCGTCTTTGAGAAGCACCACGCGATGGTGAGATAGAAGGCTGACGCGGATGCTGTGTACGGTAGTCGCAATCATGGTGGTAACCTCCTTGAACCTCATGCAGCCTGGGAGAAGGCTTGGAGGTCACTGCGGCAAGGGTGGCCGCAGCTCGTGGGTGATTATACTACACAATTGTGTGAAATAGTGAAACGTGGTATAATTGCCGCCGAATCTTGCGGAGGAATGGTCTACATGCAACTGCCAGCCAACATCATGTCTGTGCTGAACTTTGTCCTGGTCCTGCTAGGCGCCTATGGCGTGCTCTTTCTGATCAGTCTGACCGTTTGGACCTTTCGGGACATCCGTTCACGCTCGCGCGACGTCCTGGTGCAGATTCTGGCTACCCTGCTTGTACTGGTTTTCAATCTGCCGGGGTTGATTCTCTACTTTGTGCTGCGCCCGCGCGAGACTCTGACAGACGCTTATGAACGTGCTCTGGGCCAGGAGGCTTTGCTCCAGGACATCGAAGAGCGCTATGTCTGCCCGGGCTGCAAGCGCAAGGCGGAAGGTGATTTCTTGATTTGCCCCCACTGCCACAAGGAGTTGCGCAAGCGCTGTCCGAACTGCGGGCGAGTGCTGAGTCTGGACTGGGACATCTGCCCTTACTGCGGGAAGTGATCGTCAGGCAAAAGCAGGAGGGGGGCCTCGGCCCCCTTCTTTTTTGCACACAGGACCGATTCTCGCAAAGGACCGGATACCTAGGCGCCCAGCCAGCCTGGCACGTAGATGATGAGTGAGAGCACGGCATCCGTCACCACGAACAACAGATAGGCGACGAACAACGACCCGTACTGCCTCTTGCGGGAGTACAGGGCGACTGCCCCCAGTGCTGCCAGTGTAGTGACGGCCAGCGTACCCAGAACAGGCACGTACTGCAGGTTCTCGGGTACCCGGTCCACAAAGGGCGCGTAGAAGAGCACGCCGGGCATCAGGAAGAACTTGCTGAACAGGTAGAGCAGAATCGCGATCACCAGGGCGATCTGCGAGACACGCCGCTCCAGCCCACCTTCGACCTTGACCAGGTAGAAGACCACCACCCACACGAACGAAGCGATGCTCCACAGCAGAAAGATGGGCGGGAAGAAACCCATGGCGGGAGCCAGGTTCCAGACGGCATCCAGAAATTCCATCGCCAAGTCCTGTACGGTCACCCGGTCAAGATTGGCGCGCACCGTCGGGGACGTGCTGGCGTAGTGCACATCGTACTGGCCAAATCCGGCCGCGCTCAGCCAGGCCAGGTGCACGTTGCCCTGGCTATCGATTGCGCCAGTAGGGCGCATCGAGTTGTCAACATTCTCTGGTAGTTGATAACCCTTCGCCTCGCCATCGGAGTGGATTACCCACATCACTTGCATGCTGGACCGGTTGCGCGTCGCGACCTGGCCTACGAGAAAGACTCCCAGCTCATCCCTCTGACCTGCCAAGGTCGCGGGCATGTACAGGTAGGCAGTTGGGCCGCCCGATTCCACCGAGGCCAGTTGCCGATAAGGTAGGCTGCCAGACGTGCTATGATACGTGGGCCTGGCGGCGCTCGGAATATCGACGGTGGATGCCTCAGTAAAAGCCGGGGCTCCCAGAGGGAATGAGACGCCAAAGGTCTGCGCCTCGCCCGCGTTGCGGCCACCACGCGCCTCAGACGCCCAGAACAGGTACACCGTAGTGCTGTCCAGCCCCATGACCGGCGCGTAGGAGACGACCCCAGTGCCCGCGCGATAGAAGCCTACGCGCGTCTTGGGCGTCAGCTCTCTCGTCTGCGAGTCAAAGGCCGCATAGTAGACGTTGTTTTCCTGCAGACTCTGACCCTCGACCCAGGCAAGATGGACCTTTCCGTCGCGAGCGATCTGCAAGGTGGGCTTGGAGCCGTTGCTCAGGAGCAGTCGGTTGGCGCTGACGACCTGGTCGTCTGCAGAGAGTCGCAGGTGGTAGATGCCGCCATCTGTGGGAACCTCGGTCGCCCAGAAGATGTCGAGGGTGTCATCTGCGTTGCGAGCCAGTTCGAAATCGGACACGCGCACGCCGTCGGTGGAAAGCGGTTGAGGGTCGTGCAGCAGCAGACCGTCCGCGGTAACCCTGGCCAGGAACAGTGCGCGTGGGATGCGAGGATTGTCGGTCCACAGCACGCGCACCGAGCCGTCGCTTGCGATGGCGAGTCGTGGGGCGCTGGGGTGCGCGCCGCTAATGGGCAGGTCTGTGTTGATTTGCACTTGTCCTGAGGAGTCGAGCCGGCAATAATGTAGGGTCCTGCCCTCGCCAGCGACCCAGACCAGATGCACACTGTCGTCGTCGGAGACCATGTCTACCCGTTGGTTGAGCGCTGTGATACCGACCTGTTGTCCGCGGCTCCATTCTGCCAGAACCTTGCGTGTCTTGGGAGAGCCGGCAGCCTGGCAGCCCGCAAGGGCCAGGGCCAGACACAGGATCACCAGCGCGAGTCCCACTCGCTTCGACATGGCTCTTTCCTCCCCTGAAATGAATACATTGTATTGCATGCCCGGCGTAACGACAAGTCAGCTACGCTGCGCCATATCCCCTACGCCAATTGTGCCATTGCGGTTCATTGCCGCCCGTCCTGCGATTGTGCGCACCGGGCATGTGAAGTATAATGCACAGCGATGGCGCGACGACGCGGCGGAGGGTGGTCCGCGTTAGAGATGTGCGCTGGAGAGTGAGAAGCATGGCAGAGCGAGAAATCGTCCTGGCGGGCGAACCCGTGCTGCGCCAGAAATCGAGGAAGATCAAGGCCTTTGGGCCTTCCGTCGACGCCCTCGTCACCGACATGGTGGAGACCATGCGTTCGGCGGATGGGATGGGACTGGCTGCGCCACAGATTGGCGTGCCGTTGCGCATGGTGGTGATCGAGATGCAGCCGCAGAGGGACGAAGAAGGAAACGAGGTCGAGCCCGGCCGGCTGTACGTATACTGCAACCCCGAAATCACCGAGGCCAGCGGCGAGGAAGAGGACGAGGAAGCATGCCTCTCCGTCCCCGGCTATGTGGGCGCGGTGAAGCGCGCCACGGTCGTGACCGTCAAAGGCCAGGACGCGAAAGGACGCAAGATCCGCACCAAGGCCAGAGGGCTCCTGGCACGTGTCTTTCAGCACGAGATCGACCACCTCAACGGCATCTTGTTCATCGACCGCGTTGACAGCCCGGAGAAACTCCGCCGCGTACCACCGCGCCAGGGACAAGAAGAGGAAGAATAGATCTCAGGAATGGCGTCTCCCAGCCCTAGATGGCCCGCAAGATGTGCAGGTCGCCGGGCAGTAGCCGGCGGAGATGGGGCAGGACTTGAAGGAGCAATGGCGCGAGCGTGGACCGCTCGATGGCTGCGCGCGGTACCAGGCCGGGCAAGCGCACGCACAGCAGCAGAAGACACGCACACAGGAACAGCCCCGCCGCCAGGCCGACCAACACACCGAGCGCCCGGTCCAGCCAACTCAATCCAATTGACCTGAGTATATTTATAGTGATGCCGCTCAGGATTGCCGAAGCGGCCCACACCGCCGCCAGGACCAAAACGAAGGCGAGTGCTTCCGTCAGAAACGAGTTCACAGTCCAGCCGCGCAGGGCGTTGGCTGGTGCCGTCCGGTATACCAGCGCTGCATAAACTCCCAGCACGAACCCCAGCAAGCCAAGTGCCTGACGCATGAATCCTCGACGCAGACCCGACAGGACAGCGAAGGCCAGCACCAGCACCAGGACGACATCGATCGCGTTGATCATCTGACGTGTTCCCTCATTCACTCCCCAGGTACTGCAGCGTCAGCCGGATCTTCTCTTCGAGAGGCAGGTCTTTCGTAGGCAGAGAACGGAGAGCGGACTGGGCCTCTGCAATGCTGTAGCCCAGGGATGTCAGCGCTGCAATAACGTCGGCATCGACGTGCGTCATCGCGGGGTAGGCCATGAGCTCGCCCACGCCGAGCTTGTCTTTCAGGTCTACCATGACGCGCTCGGCTGTCTTCTTGCCCACGCCAGGGATGCGAGTGAGCGCGGCCGCATCGCCCTGCGCGATGGCCTCGCGCAGGGCCTCCACGGACATGATAGACACGATCTTGAGCGCCACCTTGGGCCCGATGCCGGAAACGCGTAGCAACAACTCGAATAGCGCCAATTCATCCGCCGAGCTGAAGCCGTAGAGCGACAGTTCGTTTTCGCGAACGTGCAGGTGCGTGAAAAGGCTCAGTTCGTGGCCGACTCCGGGGATCCGGTCCAACAACGAGGAGGGGACATGCACTCTGAAGCCTACGCCAGAGACGTCCACGACCACATAGTTCTCTCCCTTGGCTGCGACCCGTCCCTGCAGAGTGGCAATCATTTTGAGCTTCTCGTCTCCTGGGCGTCTTGGGCCAGTCGCACCGCCACGGACGAGGAATGCGCGTGGCAGATGGCGATGGCGAGTGCGTCTGCTGCATCGTCGGGCTGAGGTATCTCCCCCAGACAGAGCAAGAGGCGCACCATCTGCTGTACCTGGTCCTTGGTAGCGCGGCCGTAGCCTGTGATGGCCTGTTTCACCTGCAAGGGTGTGTACTCGTAGATCGCCAGGCCTGCTTCTGCCAGGGCCAGCAGAATCACGCCCCGGGCATGGCCCACCGACAGCGCTGTGCGTGCGTTACGGGCGAAGAACAACTCCTCAACGGAGCCTTCAGAGGGATGGTACCTGTCGATGAGTGCCAACAGCTCACGGTAGAGATGCTGCAGCCTACGCGAAAATGGTTCACCCGCGGCTGTCGTGATGACACCGTAAGTCACGGGCTCCAGCACCTCTCCGTCAGAACGCACAATCCCGTAGCCGGTGATGGCAGTGCCGGGGTCTACGCCCAACACTAGCATCGCTTCGCTTCCATCTACAAACGGGCCGAGGGTTACTCGGCGTCTTCGTACGAAGCCATGGCCGCGTCGCTGATCTCGAGATTGGAGTGCACCGCCTGGATGTCGTCGTTCTCTTCCAGGGCATCGATCATACGCATGTTCTGATGCGTAGCCTTATCGTCCAGTTGGATGTACGATTTGGGTATCCACGATAGCTCGGCGCTCTCGACTGAGATGTGCTTGCCCTCGAGAATTGCCTTGATGCGTTGCAAATCCTCGACCTTGGTGTAGACTTCGACTAGATCCTTGCTCACCTTGACGTCGTCGGCGCCCGCGTCGATTGCCACAAGCGCCAGTTCGTCGGCGTCACTATCGTTGGGCTGGACGCTGATGTAGCCTTTGCGCTCAAAGAGCCAGGAAACGCAGCCCGTCTCGCCCATGTTCCCACCGTGTCGTGAGAACAGCCGGCGCACTTCCGAGACCGTGCGGTTGCGGTTGTCCGTCACCACTTCGACGATCACTGCCGTGCCCTGCGCGCCGTAGCCCTCGTAGGTGATTTCCTCAATGGCGTTGCCCTTGAGCGCCCCGGTTCCACGCTGGATGGCGCGCTCGATGTTGTCCTTGGGCATGGCGGACTGCCTGGCCTTGTCCACCGCCAGACGCAGGCGAAAGTTTGCCGTCACATCGCCGCCGCCGTTGCGAGCCGCGATCTCGATCTCGCGACCGAGTTTGGTAAACAGTTGTCCGCGCTTGGCATCCGCCGCGCCTTTGGAGCGCTTGATGGTTGCCCAATGCGAATGTCCAGACATATGCACACACCTCCTTGCTTAGGCCTTCGCTGGCCCGAGTTGTGCCCTTTGACAGATACTTATTATATCACAAGATATCTCAATCTGCGCAAATGCAAGCGCTAGCTGCAAATCTCACAAGGGGGGATCCCCCCCCTTTGTGAATCATGCTGCGCTTCCCCGCTACCCATTGGAGCCTACGGCAGCGCCGATTCGTCGTCCTCAGGCGGTTCTGCCAGCGCGTCAGAGTGCAACAGCACCGTTCTGGAGCGGCCGGCGTTTTCGGCGGCTCCGACGATGCCCTGCTCCTCCATCAAGTCCATCAGGTGCGCAGCGCGGGGATAGCCAATGCGCAAGCGGCGTTGGATGAACGAGGTGGAAATGCTCTCCCGGCCCCGTGCTAGCTCCATAGCCTGTTCCAGCAGCTCATCGTTGCCCTCTTCCTCCGTGAGCAGGTTGTGCCAGGGTGGCGGTGCTGCTGGCTCGGGGGTGATCCAATCGATCTTCTCCCGCCAGAACTTGACCAACCGCTCCAGCTCCTCGTCCGAGACGAAACAGCCCTGCAGGCGGACCAGTTTGCTCGAGTCTGAGGACATGTACAGCATGTCGCCGCGGCCAAGCAGTTTCTCCGCGCCGCCGGTGTCCAGGATCACGCGCGAATCGATCTGCGAAGTGACGGCAAAGCTGATGCGCGCGGGGAAGTTGGCCTTGATTAGGCCGGTCACGACGTCCACGGACGGCCGCTGTGTGGCGATCACGAGGTGGATGCCCGTGGCGCGCGCCAATTGCGCGATGCGACAGATGGAGCGCTCCACCTCATCGGGCGTGACCATCATCAGGTCTGCCAGCTCGTCGATCAGCACGATGATGTAGGGCAGCTTGGCCGCAGCGTCGCCGCGGGTCTCCACGCTCCGGTTGTAGGCGTCGATGTTACGTGCCTGGGCCCGCGCAAACAGGTGGTAGCGTTCGTCCATCTGCGCCGTGACCCAGCGCAGCGCGCGCACCACTTCCTCCACCTGCGTGATGACCGGGGCGATGAGGTGCGGGATGCCGTCGAACGTGGTCAGCTCGACCATCTTGGGGTCAACCATCAGCAGGCGCAGGTCGTCGGGCGTGTTGTTCAGCAGCAGGCACGCGGTGATGGCGTTGATGCACACAGACTTGCCCGAGCCAGTGGCTCCGGCGATGAGCAGGTGCGGCATCTGAGCCAGGTCGGCCACCACCGCACGGCCGGCCACGTCCTGCCCCAGCGCGATGCGCAGCCTGGAATCCAGATTGCGCATGGCCTTGGACTCGATCACGCTGCGCAGGCTCACCAGCGAGGTCTTGGTATTGGGGACCTCAATGCCGACCACGGAGCGGCCGGGCACGGGTGCCTCGATGCGCAACGAGGAGGCCGCCAGGACCAGCGCAAGGTCATCTTGCAGGGCCATGATCTTGCTGACCTTGACTTTGCGCCGCCGGACCTGGCCATCGGGGCTCGGGTACTCCACGAAGCCAGGCTCCAACCCAAATTGCGTGACTGCCGGCCCCTGGTTGACCTCCACCACGGTGGCCGGCACGCCAAAGCTGGCCAGGGTCTCTTCAATCAACTGCCGCTTGTAGCGCACGTCCGCATCGCCGTAGGGCTCGTCGCTGCCTCCGTTGAGCAGCTCTAGAGGTGGCAGCCCGCGATCTCGCCGCCGGCGGGGCATGCGTGGAGGCGGCTCTGCAGCTACTTCGACTGGTTCTGGGAGCGGAACAGACCTTTTCGCAGGCCTCTTTCTCTCCTTGAGCACAGGCGGGGCGGAGGGCGGTGCCGTGGGCTTGCTGGGCCGGGGCGCGCTGGGCAGACGGGCCTTGAGTTGGCTCAGAAGTGACAGCAGGTCATCCCAGAAGATGCGCAGGAAAAGCCCCAGACCAACGCAGGCGGCCAAAAACAGCAGCACGAAAGCAAGCCCGCGCCCCATGGCAGTGACGAGCAAGTAGCTGACAGTCCAGCCGACGAAACCACCTCCGCCGCCGCTTTCGGCCAGATGCAGCGCCTGCTGCGGGCTGGCCACGAGATGCGACAAGCCCAGCAAAGCGACGAAGAGCAGTTCCAGGCCGCAGAGGGACGGCAGGGGAATAGTGAGGCGCTTGCGCAGATCCTCCCAGAGCAGCAGCAAACCTCCGAGCACCAAGGCCAGAGCAGCGGGATAGACGCCCCAGCCGAGGATGCGCCGCAGGAACAAGACCCACGTCTTGCTCAAGTCGCCCTGAGTGATGGAAAGCAGCGCCAGAACGGTCACGCTGCCAATGGCGATAAGCAAGACGCCCAGGATTTCCTTTTGCAGGGCGCGGTCGAGAGTGATCGGCAAGCCCTGCGCCGGCTTTTTCCCCGGGCTCTTCTTGGATGACATGCGTAGACTCCCTCATCCGATGAGCGAAAGTCCTCTTTTGGCCACCACCGCTGGCTACAGAGCGCGGGATGGCGTACCGCAACTGGCGTGGCGCAGGCACAGACCACAACTGCACGTCCATTATATGTCACACGGAGGAGCCTGTCAAAGCGCCGCGGGAGGCTGTATGCCACGCACGAGGTCAGCGAGCGGGTTCCAGGGTGGCTGTGGATGCAGTCCGGCCCACAGGTATAGCAGAAGCAGACACACCACCAGCAGCAGACCGACGTAGCGGAGACGGCTCTCTGTGGGGTGTGGCGGTGCGTGCCAAAGAGACCAGCTCACACGTACTAACCCGAGGACGATGCCCAGGGCAGCCACGAGCCACGTGATGAGCACGTAAGACCCTTGTGGTTGCAGGGCCGCATAAACCTGTTTGCGCGTGGCAAAGCCGCCCAGGGGCGCCACGCCCGCCAGCGCCAGGATGGACACAACGAAGGCAAGCAGCGCAAGCCAACCTTTCCAGCGCGTGGCTGGCCTGCCGGGCTGCCCGGCTCCGAGGGTACCCCCCAGGGCAGCCAGAGCAGAAGTGGCCAACAGAATGGCCAGCGAGCGGTTCGCCAGAAGCCATACTGCGGCGCGCACACCATCTGGCGAACTGGAGGCCACGCCCTGCACAACGATGCCCAACTCACTCATCGCTGCGCAGGCCAGCAAGGCCCCAGGATTGGTCTGCAAGTAGGCCCACACGCCGCTGACGGCCGCCGTCGCCAGGCCCAGCACTCCCAGTACCAGCACAGCGGTATCTGTGTGAAGCATGGGATTCTGCCGCCACACCGTCAGTAGAAGGTAAACGACAGCCCAGTCCTTGGCCACCCACAGAAACGCGGGCGTCAGAGGAACGCTGTCGTCAGCCCACCGTATGGTGATGCCCTGAAATGGAAACAGCGTCAGCCACAAGGCAGTGATGGGCACCACGAGCAGCGCGGCCAGTTCTGCCAGGGCCGTCTCGTCTGGAAAGAGCACCAGGCGCTGCAGAAGCCCGAAGGCAGCCAGCATGAACGGCATGGGCAGCGTCACCAGGGCGAGGAAGCGCGCTGCGCCCTGTACTGCAGACGACGACGGGCGCGCCGTCAGCACCAGCACAACCAGGGCTGCGGGCATGAGCAGGCAGGCCAGCCACAGCGAACGCAGCAGCAGTGTCACACTCAGCAGGCCTGCGCTGGTCAGGGCGGGGGCACAGAATGTGTCGGCCTGCTCTGTCGTGGCGGCACTGGCCAGCAGCAGTGCTGTGGCGAGGAACAGACCTGTCAGCAGTGTGCGCGTGGAAGAGTCTAGCGCCCACGTTTGGCCCAGGAAGAGTGCGGTCTGCTCCCTTGGCAGGGCCAGGGTGATGCCCGCGCACGCCAGAGCGGTTGCCAGGCTGAGACTGACCGCCAGTGCACGCTGCTTGTGCAGCATGTACACCACGGCAGCCACCACGAGTGGCACGAGGCTCAGCCAATACGGTTTCAAGGCTGGCCCCCGGCTGGCTCGCCCTTGGCCGCGGCTCCTGCGCTGTGGAGGTAGGCGGCCGCCAGCGCGACCAGCACGTCGCAGGCACTCCACAGCCCCCACACCAACAGGTTGGGCTGGCTGAGCGCGTACAGCACGCGGCAGCCGTCAGCGAACCCTAGCACGCCAAGCCCTGTGCCCAGACCGCTGCCCGCCAGCAACAAGCTGAGCAGGCTCAGCGCGATCAGCCAGACCGTGACAAAGGCCATCGTCTGTGGCAGCCAGGGGAAGGAGTAGGTTTGCACCGAGCCGTACGCCACTAGCAGCACCAATGCCGCCGCCAGCGCCCGGAAGGGAGCGCTCATGGCAAAGGGCTGCTGCCGCCATGCGTGGGGCGCCCCGCGTGCATTTCGACGGCGCAAGCTCCACTCGGTGCCGCTGCCCACGAGCACCAGGGCTAGCACGGCGATCAGGTTGGTGACTCCCATGCTGGCTCCGATGGCCGGCCACAGCAGAACGATCACGATCAGGCGTTGGACCAGGAAAGCCAGGATGGCCAGACGATGGTCAGAGAGGACCAGGGACGTCGCGCCACAGATCACCAGGGCAAGCGTGAGTTGTGGGGCACGTGAGGAAGAAAGGGGCTCCAGTGCACGCAGCCAGGATGAAAGCAAGGTGACGTTCTCCTTTCGCGGCGATTGTAGCGCAAAAGGCGCGTTGCGCCAAAGACCGGGTGTCGGACCGCTCTTGACGACGCGCAATCCCGTTTCTTGTCACTCACCCTAGAATGGGCTATAATGGGGCTGTAGTAACCCCAATGACAGGAAGTGGGGATGTCGGACAAGCTGGATCGGTTCACCAAGAGATCGCGCCAATCGCTGACGCTGGCTCAGGACGAGGCGTTGCGTCTTGGGCACCGCTACATTGGCACCGAGCACCTGCTGCTGGGCTTGCTGCGTGAGGAGCAGGGCGTGGCAGCCAGGGTTCTCGCGCGCCTGGGCGTCACGCTTGAGCGCGTGCGCCAGATGGTCGAGGATACCATCGGCCACGAGGAGCGTCACAACATCGCCACGCTCGAGCTGGCCCCCCGCACCAAGCGTGTGCTTGAACTGGCCGTGGACGAAGCGCGCCGGCTGGGCCACTACTACATTGGAACGGAGCACCTGCTTCTGGGGCTCATCCGCGAAGGACAGGGCATCGCAGCGGGCATCCTGGAGACGCTGGGCCTCGACCTGGATGAAGTGCGCAAGGAGACCATGCGCCAGATGCAGCTCACTCCAGCCCACGTGGGACAGGCGAAAGAGAGCGCACAGTCTCAGTCCATCGTCGATCAGCTTGGCATCGACCTCACGGAGGCCGCCCGCCAGGGCAAGCTCGACCCCGTGATTGGCCGCCAGAAGGAGATCGAGCGCGTCGTGCAGATCCTCTCTCGGCGCACCAAGAACAACCCCGCGCTGATCGGCGAGCCAGGCGTGGGCAAGACTGCCATTGTGGAGGGCCTGGCCCAGCGCATCGTCAACGGCGAGGTCCCGGAGCGCCTGATGGACCGCCGCCTGGTGATGCTCGACGTGGGCTCGTTGGTGGCCGGCACGATGTACCGTGGCCAGTTCGAAGAGCGTATGAAGCGCGTCATCGACGAGATTCGCAAGACCAAGAGCATCCTGTTCATCGACGAGTTGCACATGCTGGTGGGCGCAGGGGCCGCTGGCAGCTCGGTGGACGCCGCCAACATCCTCAAGCCGGCGTTGGCGCGCGGCGAGTTGCAGTGTGTGGGCGCTACCACGTTGGAAGAGTACCGCAAACACATCGAAAGCGACCCGGCGCTGGAACGCCGGCTGCAGCCCGTGCTCGTCGAAGAACCCACGATTGAAGAGACGATGGAAATCCTGCGCGGTATCCGCTCGCGCTACGAAGAGTACCATCGCGTCACCATCACCGACGGTGCGATCCAGGCTGCCGCCAACCTGGCCGCGCGCTACGTGTCGGAGCGCTTCTTGCCGGACAAGGCCATCGATCTGATTGATGAGGCCGCCTCGCGTGTGCGCACGTTCCGCGCCTTTCAGCCCGCCGCGGTCAAGGCTGCCTTCCTGCGTCTGAAAGAAGTGCAGAGGTCCAAGGGGCAGGCTCTGGAGCACCAGGACCTGGAGACGGCCACCGGGTTGCGCGAACAAGAGCACGAGTTGCGGCAGAGCCTGGAGCAACTGCGCCTTGGTCTGCGCGAAGAAGAAGCGGCCGAGGGGCTCACGGTCACTGAAGCGGACGTCGCCGAAATCGTCTCCATGTGGACTGGGGTGCCCGTCACCCAGATTGCTGGCGAAGAAACGGAACGCCTGCTCAAAATGGAAGAGGCGCTGCACCAACGTATTGTGGGCCAGGACGAGGCCATCACGGCCCTCGCCAAAGCCGTACGGCGGGCCCGGGCGGGCCTGAAGGACCCCAAGCGCCCCATTGGCTCTTTTCTGTTCATGGGCCCCACCGGAGTGGGTAAAACAGAGCTGGCCAAGGCGCTGGCAGAGTTCATGTTTGGCAGCGAGGATGCCCTGCTGCAGCTCGACATGTCCGAGTTCACAGAGCGGCACACAGTGGCGCGCCTGGTTGGCGCGCCTCCGGGCTACGTGGGCTACGAAGATGCCGGGCAGCTCACCGAAGCCGTGCGGCGTCGCCCCTACTGCGTGATCTGTTTTGACGAGATCGAAAAGGCGCACGAGGACGCGATCAACATCTTGCTGCAGATCATGGAAGACGGCCACCTCTCGGACGCGCGCGGTCGCCAGGTGGATTTCCGCAATGCCATCGTCATCATGACCTCCAACGTGGGCATCGAGTTGCTGACGCGCGAGACCACGCTGGGCTACGCGGTCGCAAGGGACGCGGCCAAGATGGCAGAAGACAGTTACAGCAAGATGAAGGACCGTCTGCTGGGCGAACTCAAGCGCGCATTCCGCCCCGAATTCCTAAACCGGGTGGACAGCGTGGTGGTCTTTCGTTCTCTGACCAAAGAGCAGATCCAGCGAATCGTCGATATCAAGGTCGCCGAGGTCGCCGTGAGGCTTGCGTCGCAGGAACTGAGCCTGGAGCTGACGCCGGAGGCCAGGGATCTGCTGGCGTCGGAGGGCTACAATCCCCAATTCGGGGCACGCCCGCTGCGCCGCGTCATCCAGCAACGGGTGGAAGACGCGCTATGTGAGGGCCTGCTCGCTGGGCACTTTCGGCCTGGCGACGTCATTGTGATCGATCGCACCGGGGACCAGGTTGAGCTGCGTGCCAAGGCGCGCGCGGATGCTCCGGAGCCATCACTGCAGGCCGTTCCGCCCCGTCTGGCGGCCGGCCCGAACGGGGCTTTGCCCGGGTGCGTCGAGTAGTTCTCCACTCAAGCGGTTCGCGATGGGTTTCCCTCCACCATTGTAAGGCAGGCTCCCAGAAAGGGTTGGCGTGCCAAAGACACGAACCAAGTTCGTTTGCCAACAATGCGGCTATGAATCGCCACGCTGGTCCGGTCGCTGCCCCGAATGCGGCCAGTGGAACACGCTGGCAGAGACGGTCGAGCAGCATACGGCTCCCAGTTCCTCGCGCCTGACTCCTCAGACAACTCCGCAACCCATTACGGCCATCTCTGCCGACGGGTTCACGCGCATTCCTGTGCCCCTGGAAGAGTTCAATCGTGCGCTGGGCGGGGGCATTGTGCCCGGCTCGGTGATTCTCATCGGTGGCGATCCGGGCATCGGCAAGTCCACGCTGCTGCTGCAGGTTTCGGCGCTGCTGGCCCGCAGCGGCAAATCTACCCTCTACGTTTCGGGTGAAGAGTCCACGCAACAGATCAAGATGCGAGCACACCGGCTGGGCATTGCGGAAGACCGTCTGTACGTCCTGTCCGAAAACAACCTCAACAGCATCCTGAGACAGTGGGAAGGCCTCAACCCGCAATTGGTGATCGTAGACTCGATTCAGTCCGTGCACCTGGAGGAGCTGGAGTCATCGGCGGGCAGCATCGGGCAGGTCAGGGAGTGCGCCGCGGCCCTGCTGCGTGTGGCCAAGTCCAGTGGCGTGCCGGTGTTCATCGTTGGGCATGTGACCAAAGAAGGGTCCATTGCGGGGCCGCGCGTGCTGGAGCACATGGTCGATACGGTGCTCTACCTGGAGGGGGAGCGCTTCCATTCCTACCGGCTCTTGCGCAGTGTCAAGAACCGCTTTGGCTCCACTAACGAGGTGGGGGTCTTCGAGATGCAGGAGCAGGGCATGGTGGAGGTCACCAATCCCTCTCAGGCCTTTCTCTCCGAAAGGCTGTCTTCGGCCACGGGCTCGGTGGTGGCGGTGACGATGGAAGGCACACGCCCGTTGTTGGTGGAGATCCAGGCCTTGACGACGACGACCAGCTACGGCCTGCCGCGGCGCACTGCCAATGGCATCGATATCAATCGCCTGCTGCTCCTGGTGGCCGTTCTCAGCAAACGGGTAGGGCTCAAGCTGTCTTCACAGGACGTCTTTGTAAATGTGGTGGGTGGGCTGCGCATCGGGGAACCGGCGGCGGACCTGGGTGTGGCGGCGGCCATCGCCTCGAGTTTCCAGAATGCGCCTGTCCCGGATGATTGTGTCATGCTGGGCGAAATCGGCCTGTCGGGCGAGTTGCGCTCCGTTGGCCAGGCAGAACGCCGCCTGAACGAAGCGGCCAAACTGGGCTTTCGGCGCGCCATTGTGCCGCGCTCGCTGCGTCTGGGCAAGGCTGCCGATATTGGCGTCGAAGTTCTACGCGCCCGCTCGATCGGCGAGGCGTTGGACCTGGCCCTCAGGCGCTAAACGCTGCGGCTCGCGGTGCCTGGCCTTTGACAATCTATCGGCCCTGTGCTAATATCCGATGTACTGCTTGAGCTCGCGAACCAATGGCGGAGTGTGCTTGTAGATGTTGCACGCTCCTTTTTTCTCATCCTCTCACCCACTGCACGAGGAAAGGAGGGGATTGTGACGGCGGCAGCCGCGGATTGGCTGCCGCGTCGAACGGCGTAGGTACGAGGGGAGAGATCACATACAAGGAGGAACTCCTGTGAGTATCGAACTCGTTGCCCGCATTGTCGGGTCTTTCATCATCGGTTTTCTCGGTTGGCGTTTTGGTTTCTCTCTAAGCACAGAAGCACAGTTGCCCTATTTCCAGAGTATCGCCCGCTTTCTGGGCAATACGGTTGTCTCCTTCCTGCCTTATGTCTTTGCCGGGCTTGGTGCCCTGCTGGGCATGTTGTTCACGCCCCACTTGACCACGCGTCCGTTCCTCTGGGTGCGGAGTAAAATCCGCCTCGTTCCGGCCCAGACTCTGATCGCCGCTGGAGCCGGGCTGTTGGCTGGCCTGGTGATCTCCGCCTTGCTCACTCTTCCTCTCTCTCGCCTGCCCTCGCCATTGGGGGAGACGTTGCCAATCGTCTCCGCCGTGATCTTCGGCTACTTTGGCATCATGCTCATGGTGCTGCGCGAGAAAGAAATCTGGGGCGTGCTGGGCGTGCGCCAGGCCAAGGACAAGGCAGCGCGTAAAGACGAGCAGGTGCTGCTCGATACCAGCGTCATTATCGACGGGCGCGTGGCGGACATCAGCCAGACCGGCTTTATCCACGGCGCCATTGTGATCCCGCGCTTTGTACTGAATGAACTGCAGCACATCGCCGACTCGCCCGACGTGCTGCGACGGAATCGCGGCCGCCGCGGCCTCGACATGCTGAACAAACTACAGAAGGAATCGCGCACCCCCATCCGCATCACCGAGCAGGACGTGTCCGAGGCGCGCGAGGTGGACGACAAGCTGGTGCGCCTGGCCAAGGAACTGGGTTGCCCCATCATCACGAATGACTATAACCTGAACCGCGTGGCCGAGCTGCAGGGCATTCAGGTGCTCAACATCAATGAGCTGGCCAACGCGGTCAAGGCCGTGGTGCTGCCCGGAGAGACGATGACGGTGCGCATCATCCAGGAGGGCAAGGAATTGGGGCAGGGCGTTGGATACCTGGACGACGGCACCATGGTTGTCATCGAGGACGGCCGCAGGCACATCGATCAGACCGTCGAGGTCAACGTCACGCGGGTCCTGCAGACCGTGGCCGGCCGCATGATTTTCGCACAACTGGGCAGCAGGGGAAACCGCGAGAAATCCTGACGCTTAAGGGCAGGTCGCTATGGCTATCATGACCTTTTCCAGACAATTGGGCGCAGGTGGCTCTGAAATTGCCACAGGCGTGGCCAAGGCGCTTGGGCTCAGAATCATAGACCGCGAAATGATCAACCAGGCGGCCCTGGATGCCGGCGTG
>Ga0315294_10000330_pt1 | contig 51365 bp, 42 predicted proteins | sample YL17G13_40_MG_FD_203626 | JGI IMG/M metagenome (GOLD analysis project Ga0315294, IMG submission 203626) | Sediment microbial communities from Yellowstone Lake, YNP, Wyoming, USA - YL17G13_40 | ecosystem: Environmental > Aquatic > Freshwater > Lake > Sediment | place: USA: Wyoming | collected... | reverse complement strand
CCGAGGCGCCCCGCCCCTCTTTTTTTTCTGCCCGACATCCCAGGCTGTCGCCTCCCCTTGGGGGGACGGGAGGGGGGATGACATTTTCCTTCTGGAATTACCATGACATTTTCGCTTTGGCGCGACAAGGGCATTTGCGCTGGATTGACTAATCGCGGTAAGATTGGGCATTGCAAGAGGAGGGCGCATGGACTCAAGGTTTAAAGGCATTTTTTCCATTCTTCTGACTCCGTTCAAGGAGGACGGTTCGGTGGACCTTGGCGGGCTGGAGCACCTGATCGAACGCAACGTCCAAGGCGGGGTGCACGGGGTGGTGGTGCTGGGCAGCAACGGCGAGTTCCCGTATGTTTCGCTTGAGACCAAGAAAGCGATCATCCGGACCGCGGCCGCGGTGGTTCGGAAAAGGACGGTGCTGGTCTGCGGAACTTCCTCGGCCTACACCAAGCAGGCCATCGAGCTTTCGGCGTTTGCCGAAGAGAACGGCGCGGACGGGCTGATGATCATCATCCCCTGCTACTATCCCCTGCCTTTCAAGGAAGTGGTTGCGCATTACCAGGCGATTACCAACCGGGTCAAGGTTCCGGTGCTCTATTACAACTATCCCGAGTTGAGCGGGGTCAAGCTCACGGTCGGCCAGTTCAAGGAGATGCTCAGCCTGCCCGGGATCATCGGCGCCAAGAACAGCGACATCAACCCCGGCTATTTCAAAAAGCTGCTGGCCGAGTGCGAAGGCATGGGCAAGTCCATCTTCACCGGCGCGGAGTTCAACCTGGCAACCGCTTATGGATGGGGCGCGGTCGGGTCCCTTGGCCCGCTGGCCAACATCTGGCCGGAAAAACTGACTGAGCTGTTCAAGGCTCTGGAGGAAAAAAGAGACGCGGACGCGGCCAAGGCCCAACTGGAGCTCTTCTGCCTCATGCCCCTGATGGGCGCGCCGATCATGACCGAACGCGCCGCGCAAAAAAGCTTCAAACTGGCGTCCTCATTCCTGGTCCGGCCCTTCCGCCAAAGCAAGCCCACCATGGCCATGCTCAAGGAGGCCCTCCGGCAACTCGGAGTGCCCATCACCGCCAAAGTCCGGTCCCCGATCCCCCAACTCACCAAGGACGACCAAGTCATCGTGGAGAAGGTTCTGGCAAGGATGAAAGAAATACAAAAAAAAGGAATTAGGAATTAGGAGTTCGGAGTTGGGAATTCAAAACCCCGGAACATCGGAACTCCGGAACTCTCTTTAAAGTAATGTGACGATCTGGCCCCAGAAATCCACCATAATGTTTAATGTTTAGCTCTGACCCTATTGGGGTCTTAGATTGATTCGCGACTTCCGCCTTCGCCCAAAATGCGCTACGGCGGACGGGCGCACTTGTCAGCGCTTCGCAATCTCAGATTTCAGAGCTCAAAGATTTTCTCTGCGCTCTCTGCTACTCTGCGGTGAAGTACTGATTCGCGACTGAATTCGCTCGCACATTGAATAGGGTTCAAGGGTTGTAGACAATCAGGAGGGCAAACTTATAATTATTTGGAGATGGAGAAGAAGGTGACCAACTCGGAGATCGCCGGGGTTTTTGAGGAGATCGCGGACATCCTTGACTTGCAGGGCGAGAACGTTTTCAAGATCCGGGCTTATCGGCGGGCGGCGCAGTTGCTTGAGGGTTTGGAGAAGCCGCTTTCGGAAATTGAAGAGCTTGAGGAATTGCCCGGGATCGGGAAGGAGTTGGCGGAGAAAATCCGCATCCTGCTCCGGGGCGAGCCGCTTTCGACTTTGGTCAAGCTGCGCGAGACCATAGAGCCGGGGATGCTTGATCTGCTCAAGGTCCGGGGCCTTGGGCCCAAGCGGGTGAAGGCGCTGCATGACCAGCTCAAGGTGAAGAACCTGGCGGACCTGAAGAAGGCGCTGGAGGGCCCGGAGATACTGGAGCTGCCGAAGTTCGGGCCTAAGCTGGTGGACGAGTTAAAAAAGGGCCTGGGTCAATTTCAGGAATATTCCAAGCGCAGCCGGCTGGACGTTGCCAAGGATCAGGCGGAGGAGCTGGTGGAATATCTGGAAAAGGTGAAAGGTCTTGAGCGGGCCGAGCCTGCGGGCAGCCTTCGCCGGAGGCTTGAGACCATCGGCGACATTGACATCCTGGTCACGGGCAAGGACCCCGGCCCGGTGATGGACCATTTCCTCCAATTCCCGGAGGCGCGGGAGGTGCTTTCCAAAGGAGACACCAAATCCTCAGTAGTGCTCAAAAACGGCATCCAGGTCGACGTCCGGTTCCTCGCCCCGGACAAGTTCGGGGCCGGCCTGGTCTATTTCACCGGGTCCAAGCAGCACAACATCGCCATCCGCACCATTGGCAAGCAGAAGGGTCTCAAGGTCAGCGAGTACGGCGTTTTCCGGGGAGAGAAGATCATCGCGGGCAAGACCGAAGAAGAGGTTTACCAGACCCTGGGCCTGGCCTGGATTGCTCCGGAGTTGCGCGAGGACCGGGGAGAGATCCAAGCGGCGAAAGACAACAAATTGCCGCAACTCATCGAACTCAAGGACGTGAAAGGCGACCTCCAAGTCCACACCACCCACACCGACGGCAGGAACAAGCTGGAGGACATGGTTGCGGCCGCGAAAGAGATGGGTTACCAGTACATCGCGGTCACCGATCATTCCAAGTCGCAGTATCAGACCGGGGGATTGGACGCGCGAAAACTTCTGGCCGAGTTCGCGGAGATTGACGCGCTGAACAAAAAGCTCAAGGATTTTGTGGCGCTCAAGGGGGTTGAGCTGGACATTTTGAAGGACGGCTCTCTCGATCTTCCGGAGAGCGCGCTGAAGCAGGCGGACATTGTGCTCGGGAGCATCCACGGCAATTTCAACCTGGGCAAGGACCAGCAGACCGAGCGGGTGCTCAAGGCTTTGCGCACCGGGCTGGTGCAGGTGCTGGCCCATCCGACCACGCGCCTGATCGGCGAGCGCGAGGGCATTGAGCTTGACTGGGCCAAAATCGCTCCGGTGATGGCCAGGATGAAAATCGCGGTGGAGATCAACGCCAGCCCCCACCGCCTGGACGTTAACGGCGAGCTGGCCAAGCATTTGAAGGACCAGGGCTGCGTTTTTTCGCTGGGCACCGACGCCCACCAGCTTGGCGGATTGCGGGAAATGGAGTATGGTATTTATACGGCCCGGCGGGGCTGGCTTGGCGCGAGCGACGTGATCAACACCCGGCCGCGGGCAAAGTTGAAAAAATGGCTGGAGCAGAAACGCGGAACCTGATCCGCTTGCTTTGCTCTAAATTCTTGGGAGGAACGGCATGGCAAAATTGGAGATCGTCAGGGAGTTTTTCCGGTTTTTGCGCGAGAAAAAACTGTGGTGGATAACACCGATCATCGTTATCCTGTTGCTCCTGGTGGTGGTGATTGTGCTCACCGAGAGCAGCGCGGTAATGCCCTTCATTTACGCCATTTTCTAAAATGCGCCCGGACCAGGACTGGTGAAGCCGAGCAGGGATAGCTGGATTCTCGCCGGACTACTGGCGGTGCTCGCAGCCGCGGTTTACCTCACCTATTCGCTCGCCATCTTCGCCCATTTCAATTACGACGACATCCCGCTGATCGTGGAGAACCAGTATTTGAGGACCTGGTCCGGCATTTTTGATCTTTTGAAGGCCGGCCGGCCGGTGCGCGCAGTCAGCTTCTGGGTTGACTATCGGCTCTGGGGCCTGGACGCCAAGATGTTCCATTTCACGAACATCCTGCTTCACATGGCCTGCGTGCTGGCCGCGTTTTTTCTGGTCAGGTCCATGCTTGAGAGCCGCCGGCTGGCGTTTATTTCCGCGCTGATCTTCGCGGTGACCCCGGTCAACAGCGAGGCGGTGATCGGCATCGCGCACCGCAAGGAAATGCTTTGCTTTCTGTTCATGGCCCTGAGTTTGCTTGCCTTCAAGAGCTGGAAGTCGGGATGGGCCATGCCGGTCCTGAGTTTGGCGTTCTACGCGATGGCGCTCCTGAGCAAGCAGGTGGCCATCGCCTTGCCCCTGCTATTGCTCTTTGAAGGCCTGGTCCTGCGGCGGCCTGACCGGCCGGCAAGAAAGCGGCTTCTGATCTTCTCCGCGGTCCTGATGGCGGCGCCCGGCCTGGCCTTTGCGCTGTCGTTCTCCGACTTCAAACTGGTGGGCAGGTTCCAGTCCACGCTGTTTTCCAGCCAGGATTACCTTCAGGTGCTTGCCACCCAGTTCGCCTATTTTCCGAAATACCTGCGCCTGGTCTTCTTGCCCGTGCACCTGAGCGTTGACCACAACGTGGAGCCGGTAACCGGCTTTGAGAATGCCCGCGCCGCAATCGGTCTGGGCCTGTTCGCCGGATGCGCCGGACTCGCGCTTGGGCTCGGCCGCAAGCAGCGCCCCGCGGCTTTGGCCTGCGGCTGGTTTTTCCTCAACATGCTCCCGGTCTTGAATTTTGTGCCCGGCAACGCCATCCTGGCCGAGAGATACCTCTACATCCCCTCGCTGGGAGCGGCGATGCTCATCGCGGTGCTCCTGGAAAAGCTGGGACAGGCCTCAAAGGACCTGCTCGCCTCTGCCCGTCTCCGGAGCGCGGCGCTCTGGCTCTGCAATTTCGCGTTCATGGGATTCTTTTTCGGCTGGGTCATCTACCAGATCCGCAACCTGGTCTGGCGCGAACTTGAGGCCCGGGCTGGAGGCGCTGTCCCGCTGGGAGACCTGGCCCCGGTCTTTATCGTCGGCGCGGCTTGCGCGGCCGCGCTAACCGCCCTGGCCGCGGCCTTGTGGGACCGCCGGAAAGAGCAGCGACCATCCGGATGGTTTGCCGAGTTCGGCTTCTTCTATCTCATGCTCATGTTGGGCCTGGCCGCAACCGCGGTGGTGATCGGCGCCATCGCCTTTCACCGCCCGCTGCCCGCTTTTGAAATCGAGACCAATTACCAGTTGTTCCTGGGTTGGCTCCACATGCAGGCCCGGCCGGACGCGGCCCACGTCGAGGGCCGGCTGCCGCACGGGACCAACCCGGCCGAACTCCTCAACTTTTTTTTCTACGTGATCGCCCCGGTTGCTTTTCTGCTGGCCCTGGTCAACCGCAAAGCGCGGCAGTACGCGGTTCAAAAGTCCCCGCTCGCGGCCATCTGGCTCCTGGCCCCGCTCTTGATTTTCCTGCTCCACAACGGCACCCGCGCCCGGGAAGCGCAATGGGGCTCCGAGGTTTCCCTCTGGCAGGCCACCGTGGCCGAAAACCCGTACTCGTTCGCCGGCTGGAACAACCTGGGAAGGGCGTACGTTGACCGCAAAAAATTTCAAGACGCCGTCAATTGTTTCATCCAGGCCCATTCCGCGCGGCCTTACGCGCTGGAGCCCTTGCTCAACCTCGGCAACGTCATGGTCATGCGCGGAAGGCTTGACGACGCCGCCCATTACTACAACTGGGCGCTCAAGTTCAACCCCTACGCCTTTACCGCGCGCTATAACCTCGGCAATTATTACGCGGCCAAAAAAGAATTCAACCGGGCGGTGGAGCAATACCTGATCGCACTCGAGATCAGGCCCGCATCCTTCGAAGCCAACTACGGACTTGCCTTATCCTTCTACGCCATGGGCGACCGGGCCAAATGCTACTTCTACCTGCAAAGAGCACTCAGCATTGCGCCCAGCCACGTTCCCAGCAGGACCCTGCTCCGGCAGCTAATGTCCGAACCCCGATGATAATGAGGGTGTCAACAAATTGTTTTTTTCCCCTTCTTCCGCGGGGGAGAGGTCCTCATGCGGATAGCTTTTTGGTTTGGGCAACAGGCCTTTATAGCTTGACCCTGGAGCTTAGCATAACTCAAAACTCAAGTTCTGACCCCGCTCATGCGATGCCAAAGTCAATTGCCAAGCTCTGCCTCCGCTCCTCACGGTCTGTAAACCGAGGAATCAGCAAAACCCGGATGGTTTGCAATTCAAGGAAATCCATGTAATTTTAGAGCTCGAAGGGCTATGGTTTTCGAGGAATAGATGAAGATTCTGGCTTTGAACCCCAAAGATTTTTATCCCGGCTGGCCGGTTCAGAATGATTTCGGTCGCGAGCTTTACCGTTGCCCGGGGCTCGCCTTTCAAGTCATGAAGAGGCTGCTTCCGCCCGGGCATGAGATGCGTTTTCTTGACGCGTTCTTTGAGCCGATCCCGATGAAAAAATACCTGGAACTGGTGCGTTGGGCGGAGGTGGTTGCTTTCAACATTCATTCCAGCTACGGCGCGATCAGCTATGCGACCGCCCTCAAACAGATCAAGCGGGTCAATCCCCGGGCCAGGATTGTCGCGGGCGGCCATCACGCCTTTCTCTTCCGCAGGCGCTGGCTGGAGTTGGGAATGGATGCGGTCGCCACCGGCGAAGGCGAGCTGATGTTCGGCCCGCTGATTGAGCAATTGGCCGGGAAGCGCCAATATGACCGGGTGCCGGGGTTGGCCTTTGTTTCGGACGGACAGTATGTCGAGACCGCGGCGCCGCCGCAGCTCGCGAACCTTGACGATTCCCCGGAGCCGGACCTGAGCCTGATCAACTTTACCCTCTATCCCAACTGGCTCTGGAAGGGGGGCGGCTGGGGCGGCTCGCTGGAGTGCTCGCGGGGATGCATTTTCAAATGCAGGTTCTGCGCCACGCCGGTTTTCTGGAAAGGCACCCAGCGTTATAAATCTTTCGGCCGGGTGGCGAAAGAGGTGGAATCGCTGCTTGCCCGCAAAGTCCGAGCGATCATGGTGATTGACGACGGTTTTGGAAACGACCCGAACTACACGCGCGAACTGATCAAGGTTTTTTCCCGATTTCGCGACCGGATGAAATGGTTCTGTTTTTTCCGGGTTGACTCCCTGCTCAAGGATCCCGACATGATTGACCTGGCGGGCCAAGCCGGGCTGCGCGCGACCCTGGTTGGATTTGAGTCGCTCGACCAGGACGCCCTGCGGAAGAATATCGGCAAGAGCCTGCGGACAACCCCGGAGATGAAGGATATCCAGGATATTTATGGCCGTTTCCGGCGCAACCGGATCATGGTGATCGGGGCCTTTATTTCCGGCCATCCGGAAATCGAGCAAAGCCGTCGCACATCCTATTTTGAAGCGCGCAAGGTTTGCGATGATCCCAAGCAGACCGAGTTTATGCCTTTCCCGGGCACGGCCGAATATGATCAGTTGGCGGAGCGTTATCCGGTCAAGGACATGTTTTTTCACGACATCAAGCTTTCGGCTTTTCCCGGACGCAAGGTGGAGTCCTTCCGGTTCAACGTGCTCAACATCCTGGACCTGCCCCGGAGCCTCAGGGCCTTGCTGCGGGGCTTTAATTACCGGCGGTATCTCCTGCTCGTGCACCGATATTTGTGGACCAAAATGTTGCGGGTGAACCGGCGCAAGCTCAGGGATTACCTTTTGATCTCGCGAAAGGATTTAACCGAGGGCCAGAAGCAGGAAAAGCTTTTCCAATATTATCTCGAGGATCCGGCATATCAACAATGGCTGGACCGGCAGGAAAAAAGGATCTGGTTTTAGGTAAGTTGGGGTCAGAGCTTCAGAATTCAGCATCTGCGGTCTTAGGCGCGTCGGGCGCGGGGAATCCGATCAGGCAGGTCAGGAAGCAGCCGCCGAATGAGCGTATCCGTTCCGTCCGCCAAACATAGTGTCCGGCGCCGGCCTTGCGGACCAGTTCGTTGAGTTGGGCCGTTGAATAAGTCCTGAGGCAGGAAACATATCCGTCCCAGATTGCGCAGAGCATGGGCAGGATGGTCAGGGTCCAGAACAGCCTCTTCCAGCTGAAGGGTTTGATCAGGAACGCCGCGGCTGCGAAGACCAGGGGCGAAAACAAGAGCGCGCAAAACCACACCCAACTCCATTCGGTGTATTCAAAAATGCCGATCCCCTGGTTCTGGGCGACGGCGTCCTTGATCAGCCCCAGAGCGGCCTCGGGCCGGAAATGATGAAAAGAGGTGAACATGGTCCTGAAGCCGTTTAGACCGGCTGGCAGCGCCGCGGCGTCCACCGGCTCGGGCAGGAACCGGATCCTTCCCCGGGAATTTTTGGCCGCGGCCTCAAACGCTTGAAGGTCGGGGAACTTGTCGGTCAGGGTGATGACCAGGGATTGGTCTCCAATTTTCTCCAGAAACCCGGCAAGACTGATCATGGCCTGACCGCTGCCGGAGCAAAGGTCAAGGAGGTTGGATGCGCCAGCCGTGCGGGCCGCTTGCACCAGCATGGGGAATGCCCGCTGGTAGGGATTGAAAACCTGTTCGAAAAAGGCCAGCCAATCGGTCGTCAGGTTTCGCCAGGCATGGGGGAAAGAGTCGAGGTCGTGGAATTCGAAAAGGTGCAAGCGTTTCATGTTTTGTTTTGGGTTCATTTTTTCTTAAGCACGATCCAGGGTTCGAGTCCATGGGGCTGGTCAGGGTCCAGTCCCCGGGCCGCGGCCTTGTAATAGGCAATGAGCTGCGGTCCGAAAATGAAGGGGATGCCGGCCACGCCGAAATTTTTGTAAGCGGGCGCGGCCAGGTGATAGTCGCCGCCCAGGGCTTGGGGGCCGAAGCTGACCACGGTAGCTCCGCGTTTTTTCAAATCAGCCGCCAGGTCCTTCTGGTAATTGCTCCCGGAGGGAGACGCGGCCATGATGACCAGCGTATTTTTGTCGATGAGCACGATTGGCCCGTGGCGCACGTCCAGGAGGTGGTAGTAATTGGCCGGGGCCAGGGCGATTTCCTTGACCGAGAGCGCGGCCGAGCCGGCGATGCCTTCCAGCTCCGAGTCCGCAAGCATTACCGCGTGAGTCCAGCCCAGTCCGCCGATCTCCCGGAGCGCGTCCCGGTTCGCGGCCATGAACTTCTCCTGGTTCTTGACCGCAACACCGATTTCCCTGAACAAGGCCTTGTCAGAGGCCAGCGCCGCGACCAGGCAGAGGTTGGCGGCGTAGAGGCTGGTAACCGAGCGGGTCTGGCACACGCCCTGGTCAAACGCCCAGGGAATGACCAGCGCGAGTTCCGCCATTTTTTCAAGCTCGGAATTTTCCCGGCAGCAGACCAGGATCAGCGGGGTCTTCTGCTCGCGTTTGATCTTTTTGACCGAGAGCACAACCTCGGAAGTCGCCCCCGAGCGCGTGGGCGTGATCAGCATCGCGCCCCGGAGCATATTCCGGTAATGCGGGTAATTGAGCATGAGGTCCCCGCCGGCGATTGACACCGCGGGCACCGGGAGCCGCATCTTGGCGGAGAGCTCCGCGGAGCGGCACTGGCAATAGGAAGACCCGCACCCGATAAAGGCCAGGCTCTTATAGTTTTGCCGGTCCGCGAACTTCTTTATCCGGCCGGCATTGGCCAGAAAATACTCGTAAGTCTTCGAGAGCGCCTCATGCTGGCCCAAAATCTCGCGCTCGGTTACGGACATTTGCAAAACTCCCGATCTTGTTTTTGCCGGTACGCTTCCCGGCGGTGGGCTACATGGTAAATTACCACAGTTCTTTTTTTGTCGTCAATCGTGTAGAAGACTCTGTAATCGCCTATTCTCAGCCGATACTCGTCATCCGTGCCCTTCAGTTTTTTTGAATGCAAAGGTCCGGGGTTTTTCTCGAGCGTCAGAATTTTTCCCACGATCCAGAGGATCAATTTGCGGTCAATTTTTCTTAGTTCGCGGTCGAATGAACGGGAAAAATACAGTTCATCAGAGCCTGTCATTCTCCAGGCCTTTCAGGAATTCCTCTTTAGTCAGGCATGGCTCGCGCTTCCGCTCCTGGATTTTCTGGTGTCCGTAGAGGTCTTCGAGGAATTCTTCCAGAGCTTTTCTGTGCAGCGATAGATCGACCACAACGGCCTTTTTGCGGCCGGCTTCATCCGTGATGAAGCTGACACCTTTCAGTCCCGCGCCTGATTTCTGTCTGCTCATACCAGTATTATTGAATTGAAAAACGGCCCTGTCAAATTTTCGACCAACCCTAAATCCAATACTGTGCGCCATTCACAGTCCGTCCGTCAGTCCCTTGGGCAGGAGGGATGCTTTTTCGTCGCGGATGAAGACCGCGATCTTGTCGAGCGGGACGTCAACGGTGATGGTGGTCGGTCCGGTGTATTTTTTCGACTGGTCCCAGAGATAGGTCCAGTTGCCTTTGGGCAGATAGACCTGGCGGGAGCGCTGTCCCGTTTTCCAGATGGGGGCGACCAGGAGGCTCGGGCCGTAGAGGTATTCGTCCCACATGTCGGCGACCTTGGGGTCGTCCGGCCAGTCAAAGACCAGCGGGTGGACGATGGGGTCTCCGGTCTCGTGCGCCTTCTGCGCGAGCGCGTAGGTGTAATCAACCAGCCGCTCATGGAGCCAGGTGTAGCGGTAATAAATTTTGATCAGCTGCTCGTCGTACTTGGGCTCGGTGTCCATGTTCCAGGGCTCGTGCGAGCGCACCCCCCCGATTTCCATCAGCGGGCAGAACGCTGACAGTTCCAGCCAGCGCGCGAAGACCTCGCGGTCGCGGAACGGCTCATAGCCTCCGGTGTCGGAGCCCCAGGTGGGGAAGCCCATAAAGGCCTCGCGCTGGAGTTCGATGATCACGCTGCGCAGTCCCAGGTCGGTGCCCTTCATTCTCCCGTTGACCAGGATGGCGCCGGGGGTGTCTCCGCCGTAATTGATGGCCATGGCGGTGGTGGTGTTGTCCGCGGGACGGGCCATGATCACGAAATCGTCTCCGCGCGCGGCCTTGCTCCCCTCGTAGAAAGCCTTGATGTAGAGGTAGGGATACTTGTTATGGAGTTGGAACCCGGACTCGCCGTTGGAATAGATGTCATGTTTCTGGGAGGGGTTGTATTCGTCGGCGCGGTCCAGTTTCCAGGCGTCGGTGTTCCAGGTCTTCATGAATTCCGCGACCTTTTGCTTCTGCCATTCAAAGGCTTCGGGGTTGGTGAAATCGATGTTGCGGTTGCCGATCAGGTAGCCCTTTTTGCGCGCCTCGTAACCGAACTCGTCCTGCTTGTAGCCCAGGGCCCAGGGCCCGGCCCAGAGCATCACCTTCCAGCCGTGCGCATGCAGCGTATCGATCATTTTTTGGGGATTGGGGAACCGGGTTTCGTCCCAGTTCCAATTTCCGTAACCGTAATTGCCCTGGGCCCAGGGACGATCAATGAGATACACGCCCTTGGGCAAGCCGAGCTTTTCGTACATGGTGATGTCTTCGACCACTTCCGCGTTCATTTTGACGCCCTCGAATTCGGTGATCACGCGGCGGTGCTCATCCCTCCATTTCCAGGGCGAGTACATCCATTTGGGCGGGAGGATGGGCCGCCCCGAGAGCCTGGTGAACCGGTCCATGATCTCGGGATAATTGTCCCCGGAAATGAAATAGCAGGTGAATTTTTCCTTGCCCGGATAAAAGCCGATGTCGAGCAGGTCGGGGTTGGTCTTGCCAATGTCGTAAACCCCGGGGTTCCAGCCTTCAACCCACAGGCCGTATCCGCGCGAGGATACGTAGAACGGCACGTAAGCCGAGATCGAAGGGATGTGCCACATCCAGACGATCTCGCCCCGGCGGTCCAGGCCGCCGACTTCCTTGATCTGCGACTCGCTCGGGCCCCGGTCCTTGACCAGACGCTCGGTCAGGCCGTAAATCAGCTCGCCCTTGGCCAGCGGGATCTGCACGCGGCCGGAATCGCTGGTCAGCTTGATCACGTGCTCGTCAAGCTGCTCAAGCTCGGCGTCGCCCTTAACTGTGACCTTCAAAGGCTTCGCGCTCACCTCCAGCTTGATCGGCGCGCCCTCTATCTTGAGCTTCGGCGGGTGAAAAAAATCAGGGACCATGATGTTTTGAAGACCGTCCATCACCCCGGCGCAGCCCGCAAGCCCAAGGCATCCAAGCATGACCCAGATCATCCTTTTAGCCATCTTAACCCCTCCTTTAATCCCTGAATCCCAAAGCGCTAAGCTCCCCATATTATGATGATGTAAAAGATTCCGATCAGGAGCGCCACGTAGGACCATCCTGCGAGAAATCCGGCCATGCCTTTCCAGCTCGGCTTGAGAATCATGAGGCTGGTGTCGGGAAACAATTCCTCCACCGGGTCCAAGACCTTGCCCGGAGCAGACTCCGGCAGCGTGCAGGGAGCATTAACAACCTCGCCCTCGGTAATTGGCGTGCGCACCAGGGCGTAGTAATTGTCCAGCTTTTCTTTGGCAACCGGACGGGTAACCAGGCTCGCGATAATCCCCAAAACCAAACCCGCGGCAATATAGAACACAATCGCCCAGGGAAGATAGATTTCCTGATGACCCGACCTCTCGACCACGAACCTCAACCCGGTAGAGCCGGCCAGGCCCGCAACCCGGGAGATGAAGGACTGCTGAGTGGTAAGCCACCAGGCCGCGGACGCTCCCAGGAAAGACGCCCACGCCCCCGGGAGAGTCATCCGCTTCCAGAAAAGCCCCAGCCAGAACGCAATCCCCAAAAGCAGACCGGTCTTCCAGAAAATCTCCAGGCCCTTCACCACCCCCTCAACCCGGTAGGCGAAAGTCACCGCGAAGGCAACCGTCACCACCGAGGCCACCCGCGCCACGAACAAATAATGTTTGGGGCTGCGCTCGCGCGCGAACTTCTTGTAAATGTTTTCGGTGAACAGTCCGGAGGAGCAGATCATGACCGCGTTGGCCATGCTCTGGAGCGAAGCGAGGAGCGTGGCGAGGAATATTCCCAGCAGTCCGGGCGCGGCCTTGCCCAGGAAATCCCTTGCAATGTGTCCCCAGACCTGGTCCGGCTCAATGTTTTTTCCGGGAAAATAGGCGATGGCCGCAAACCCGATCAGGCACCAGGCCATGGTGCAGATGCGCTTGACCATGTTCCCGCCCATGAACCCGACCCGGCCGTCCATTTCAGTCCGGCCCGAGGAGCAGTTGGCCAGGATGTGGGGCTGGGTCACAATCCCGATCAGGCCGGTGAGCGAAAGCATGGCGATGTAAAACACGCCGATGTCCCCGGGCGCCACCATTGACCAGAGCGCGGGCTCGGCCAGCTTGGCGTGCAGCCCGGAAAGGCCCCCGACCGCCCGCAGCACGAACGGGAGCAGGATGAAGGAAAAAATCACGGTCAGGATGCCCTGGATGAAATCGGTGATGATCCCGGCCACCAGTCCCCCGGCCACCGAGTAGAGCACAAACACGATCACCACCACCGAGATGGCGGTGTTGGCCGGGATGCCGGTGGAGCCGTGGACCACGGCGCCGAAGGCCTTGAGGATCACGCCCATGTCCACGATCAGGGTGAGGATGCCGATCAGGGTGTAGAGGTAGGCCATGCTTCTGCCGTAGCGCGCCTCGTAGATGTCCGCGGTGGTGATGGCCCGGAAGCGCTTCATCACCGGCGCGATCAGCCAGTAAAAGGGCGTGCAAAAAAGGTAAAGCCACTGGTACCAGATCCCGGAAACGCCGTTGGTGAAGGATTTGGACGACACTCCCACGGCCTCGTCGGCGTGGGTTCCGGTCCCGAAGCTGAAAGTTATCATCAGCAGCTTCCCGAAACGCTTGGGCATCACGAACTCTTCCATCGACTTCACCTTGCGCGACACCCAGAACCCGATCACGATCAGCGCGCCCAGGTAAACCGCCAGCGCGACGATATCCGGAGTGCTTAAGCTGATGCTACCCATCCCTTCACCTCTCCTTTGGAAAACAGCAGCCAAATAAATTCACAACTTGCGTGAAATTGCCTTAAATTTTTTCCCCGCCCTTGAGGGGAGGGGATTAAGTCGAAGACACGCCGAAGCCTTGGCGAAGGCGTGGGGAGGGTGATCTGCGCTTTTAATGGCATGACTTTGCCCCATTTCATGCGGACGCCCGCAGAAGCGACCCTCACCCCGGCACTCTCCCCTCCCAGGGAGAGGGAGCTGATTGTCGCCACTATCCTCATTGCGCGTGCCTCACTTGAATCTGGTCAGAAGCGAAGCCGAATCGCGGTCCAGATAAATCAACGCGCGCTCGTGCTTTTGCAGGCAGGACGACGGTGCCATCGGGCTGACCGGTCCCTCCAGGCAAAGCTTAACCGCCCGGGCCTTGCGCGAATCCGGCACGCTGCAGATGATCCAATCCGATTTCATCACCTGCCGGATCGACATGGACACCGCCCGGGTCGGGACCTCGGACAAGCTCTTGAACCAGCCCTCCCCGATCTGCTGACCACGACAGGCCTCGTCAAGGTTGACGATCAGATATGGTTCTTCAGTCTCGAAGTCCGCGGGAGGGTCGTTAAAAGCCATGTGGCCGTTCTCGCCGATGCCCACGAAAGCAACGTCAATCGGATGGGTCTTGATGATCTCGCCCACCCTTTTCGCTTCAGCCTCCGCATCCGTCTCCACGTTCAGCGGATAAAACCTGCCGATCGGCGCCAGGTCCAGAACCCGTTCCCGCAAATACCGCCGGAAAGAAGCCGGATGCGATTCCGGCATGGCAACGTATTCGTCAAGGTGGAAAGCGGTCACCTTCTCCCAGTCAACGTAATTTTCCTTGACCAGACTCGAAAGCATCTCAAACTGCGACGCGCCCGTGGCAAGGATAATGTTCGCGCCAGCCTTCCGCTTGATTGCGTCCTGGATCAACCGCGCTCCCTCGGAACCCGCGCGCTTACCCAACTCATACTTGTCCGAACTGATGATTACCTTCATCTCATCCCTTCCCGAAAATCTTATACCATAGTTCCGTTCCCCTCACAATCACCGTGGACAAAGGTCAAGTTCAAATTTTGAAACAAGGCTTGACTGACGCGGCCAGCGTTTAATGTTTAATGTTTAGCTCTGACCCCATCAATATTTTTTCGCCCATATTTTGGCCTGCTCGGGCATGGGTTTCCAGTCGATTATCGGCCTGGTCCCCAGCGTGGTCTTCAACCCGGGAGTGAAATCAACCGTGACCGTCTCGTTCTTGTTGAGCAGGAACTCGTAAGAGACTCCTCCCGCGCTCAGCCGGTAGGCGCCGGGGAGCATGTCCTTGACCGCGCCTTCGCCCGAATCGCTGAGCCTGGTCTCATACTTGTTTCGCGGGTTATATTTGTCCGCCACCGAAACCTCCGCGCCGGACAGCGGCTTCCCGTCCCTGGCCAAATTCAGCGCCAGGCTGAACCTCGGCTTGGGCGAAATGCCTTCCGCAGGCCTGAAGGTCCGCCGATTTTTCACCACCACAAAATGGTCCCAGTTTTGCGCGAGCACCTTGCCGTCAGCGGAGATCAGGTCCAGGTAGAGCGTGTAATGTTTTGGCTCTCTGGTCCTGGGTGCGTCAAATTTGATTGTGCCGGCGATCGCGTGGCTGTCCGCTCGGAGGTCAAGCACGAACTGGCCTTTAGCTGCTTCCGCAACCGGAATCTGATGGCCGATGGTCGCGGTCACAAACGCGCGCGGCACGTTCCGGTTTTCCAGCGCCGGCTTGGCCCGGCCCCGAATGAAAAAGCTGTCGGTTTCCTCCATAATGCGCCAGCTCACCCGGGCGCCCTTGAATTCTTCGTGCGAGTCGTTCATCAGGTGGATCGGGATCTCGATTTTTTCTCCCTGGGAGTGGATGTTGTGATCCACGCGCGTGGCCGCGAGCTGTTTCGAGAACAGGTCCTTCATCCAGGCCAGGGCGAGCTTGGGCTCGAGGTTCCAGTCGGTGAAGCCGAAATTGGTGGAAGGGTACCAGTCGTTGTACATATACTGCAGCACGGAGCCGGTGGGCTGATACTTGTTCTCGCGGTTGATCTCGATGTGGTATTTGATCACCACCGCCTGGTAGAGCTGGGAGGCGAACGACCAGTCGTTGAAGTTGTCGTATTTTTCGGTCCGGCCGGTGTAGGTGAGCTGGCTGGGCAGCTCCAGCGAATGATATTCCCATTCCACCACTCCCCGCTCGCTGGTGATGGGGAACCACTGGTCAAAGTAATTCATGGCCGAGGCCATGGAATAGCTCACGGCCTCGCCGCCGAACTCGAGCGGGAACTGCTCCGGGTCGTTGTAGAGGTCCCAGTAGGTTTTTTTATACCATCCGTACCAGGTGACCGAATCGGTCTCCAGCCCGCCGGTGCGGTGGATGGGCACGGTCTGGTTGATGGCTTGCGCGATCTTGAGCAGCTGCTCGTCCAGGTTCAGGTTCATGCTCATGTCCACGAACACCGGCATGGCGTCGCCCTGCTTGTAGGGAGTGCGCTTGCAGAAATTGCCGGGCAAAAGCCCCCGGCCGTTGAAGGCGATATGGTTGGACTCGTCGTGCATGCTCCACCAGAAAATCGAAGGATGGTTGTAGAGATACCACATCGCCTCCGCGGCCATGCGGCCGATCACTTCCTCGTTGCTGGTCAGAGCAGGGTCCCCGTTGGGCCGCTCAAAATCGCACGCGCTGATCCCCCAGATCAGCGTGAAGTTCTGGAGCAGCACCACTCCCTCGCGGTCGGCTTTTTCATAGACCTCCGGAGGCGCCTGGTGGTCGTGGATGATCAAAATGTCCATGTTGTTTTCTTTGAGCACGCGGAAATAGTCGTCCAGGTATTCCGGGGTGATCTTGGAATAATACTGCGTGGGGATGCCGTTGGTTCCCCGGAAGGAAAGACGCTTGCCGTTAATGTAGAAGAAAAAAGCCTCGGGACCTTTCTCCGAAAGTTTCACTTCCTTGATCCCGAAAACCTGCGAGTGACGGTCAGTTGCCTCTTTGTCCAGCACAACCGTTGCGTTCATCCGGTAGAGGCTGGGCGCGCCCAGTTCCGGGTGACTGTGCGGCCACCAGAGACGCGGGTTGTCGATCTTGAGCGAAAGCTTGACCTTGTTCGGACCGGGCGCGAGTACGGCTTTCGCGGAAACCAGGTCGCTATAGCCCGCGAAATTTTCTCCAGAGGCTTCGACCAGGACCATTGCCTCTTGGGGCTTGTCGGTGAAGTTGGTGAGGAACACCTCGAAGCTGACTTCGGCTTTTTGGTAGTTGTCAGTGAGTTTGGGCGAGGCCAAAACCCAGTCGATGGCGAGCTCTCCGGTGGCGATGAGCTTGACCGGCCGGTAGATGCCGCCGGTGCCGTAGCTCTGAGCGTCATAGGCCGAGTTGTCGATCCCTCCCATGCGCGAGTCGTGGAAGGTGAAAATTCCCTTGACCCAGATTTTTTCCGCCATGTGCACCCAGAAATGCTCCGCCTGCTCCATGCTGTAGTCCCAGGGGTTGGTAACCTTCACCACCACCAGGTTCCTCCCCGGCCTGAGCTTTTGCGTGACCTCAAACGAGAACGGGTTGAAGTAGCCCTCATGCTCGCCCAAAAGCTCGCCGTTGACCCAGACCTTGGCGAAATAGTCAACGCCCTCAAAGACCAGCCGCACGTTCCGGCCCGCAAAATCTTCCGGTGGCTCGAAAGTCTTGCGGAACCAGACCGGCTGGTAAAAATTGATGAGCTCCGGGTCGTCAATGCTGAAGTTGTTGGGCACCGGCATGGTCTTCCAGGAAGAGTCGTCAAAATCCGCGGCAAACCATTTTTCAGTCTCGCCTTTCCCCTCACCGTCCGGACGGTAGCGCCAAGTCCCCACCAGCGAGAGCTCCTCGCGGAGAGACGGACCGGGCAGCGCTACCGGAGAAACGGCCTCGGCTGAAATCTCCACGGCCCTTGCCACCGGCTCGAAAAAAGAATTGGGCATCACCTTCAAAACTCCGTCCCATTGCCAGCCCTTGTTTAAAGGTCTTGGAGTAATCAGCGCGCAGGCGCCGGCCAAAAAAACTGCGCATAAGAGCAGCACGGATCGAAAATTTTTCACCGGGGACCTCCTATGGTCAGGATAATCAAGTCTTACGGCAAAATATGATTTTTCACGGCCGCTGTCAAGCCCGGGGCTAGCGGCCCGAATCTTGTCCGCGGCCGGGTTTGCCCAAGGCCTCCAAGACCGCGGCCGCGATGATTTCATGGGCGAGTTCATTGGGGTGCGGGTCCAGGAGTTTGGGCGGGGACCCTCCGGTGCGGCCGTAGCGCTGGTAATAGGACTTCAAGCTGACTTTTTCCAGGGGGCGGAGCAGGGCCGGTTCGCTGTCCACGATTATGAAGTTCCGGAGGCTTGCCAGCTCCGGCCAGCTTTCCATTTTCAGCCCCTCGGAGAGCGGGTCATGAAGGATGACCACCACCATTTTTGCGCCATTTTGCGCGCACAACCTCTCGATGTTTTCGTAAACCGGCCGGATCAGGTTGAAGCGTTCGCCGTGGTTCAGCGGCCGGGGCACCTGTCCGGCCCGGTATTTGATCTGGAGCCAGAGCAGGTTGAGGTCGTCATGCGCCAAGAGCGGACACCCGACTTCTCGGAAGAATCGCGCAAAATCCAGGGCGCTTTTCGGGGAACCCTGGTAACGCTCAAGCGGCAGGTCAAAGACCTTGGCGCGGAAAGGAGGGGGCGCCGGGCGCACCATGTTGTCGGCGCCTTTGGTGAAGTACGGCGCCGGCGTGAGTCCGGTGTAGGAAATAGCGAACGGGATGAGGGAACGATCGAGCAGCCAGCTCGAGTACTGGACCAGCAGGTAATCCGGCTGGTATTGGGGGATCAGCCTCTGGGCCAGGGCCAGCATCTGGACAAGCCCGTAAGCAGGCACGCCCGCGTTCAAGGCCGTGCCATCCAGCTCCTTCGCCACCAGCCAGGTAAAAGTCTTTTCCGCGGCCACGCCGTCGCCGAAGGTATAAGAGCAGCCGAGCGAAAGCACCAGCGGCCGCTTCAGCGCCGCGTCCGCGGGCTGGTCCGCCGGCACCCGGAAACCGCGTCCGTCGAATTTCACAAGCACCGTTTCTCCATTGCTGATATGGACTGCGGACCCCGGTTTGACCGGCGCAAAGCCGAGGATGGGGTCGTACTGGAACGGTTTGCCTTCCCACCCGCTTTTCCGGCTTTTCAAAAAGTCATACATTTTCCATGAACGGTAAACGCCATGAGCAAAATATCCGGCCAGGAGCAGGAAGAGCACCGGGACCAAGGCAAAAATGACCGCCTTTTTCAGGCCGAGGGGGCTGGACGGTTTGTGCTGGTCGGCTGACATCCCAGGCTTTATTATAAGCTCAAAACCACGCGGCCGGAAAATGGGGATGCGAGTTTGACCGTCCATTCCGCGCTGGTAAAGTGGAAACAGAGGAGGGGAAGATGAACAGGCTGAAATATCCGGCGGCGTTGGCAATATTCATGGTTTGGGTTTGCGCATCCGCGCAGCCGAGCCTGGATTGGAATTCGCTCAAGAACCCGGTCTATTCGCGCCAGGGCTGGTCAATCAAAGACTCCTGCATGGCTGAAAAGGACGGCGAGTTTTTCCTCTTCTTTTCAGCCTTCAATTTTGACCGAGGACAGTACCGCTGTTATGTCTCTGGGGTGAAGACGCAGGACTTCAAAACTTTTTCCGAGCCGTTTTTCATCTGGACCGGAGAGGAAGGCGGCTGGAAGGGGATGTGCTCGCCCAACATCAGCCAGATCAGTGACACCTGGTATCTAACCTATAACTCCTGGGGCGACGATAAGAGCAAGCCCAACCAGTTGTTCTATGCCGCGAGCAAAGACCTCGAGCATTGGAAAAAAGATCAACCGCTGGCCGCAGAGGTCACCGCGGGCAAGCGCTCGATCGACGCCGCCATCGCTTTTGCCAACAACCGATATTATCTGGTTTACAAGGAATACCAGACCCCCAGGATGGCGGTCAGCAAAGCGCTCGAGCACGGATGGAAAAATCTGGGCACGGTCCCCGGAGCATGGTTCGAAAACGCCGAGTTCATAAACATCGACGGCCATTGGCAAATGCTCATCACCGACCGCGGCCATCTCCCTTGCCTCAGAAAAATTCGCAATGACGGCGCTAAGGACGAGGACTGGTCAAATCCCGGAGAGTTCGTGCGCCTGGAAATCCCGCTCCAGAAATTCAACACCGTGGAAAGAGCCAATTGCGCGTTCCTCCTGGACCGCAGGAGCGTGGACGGGTTCTTCTATCTCCTATACTCCGGCCGCAACCAAGGCCTCGGACACGAAGGCGACAAATATTTCAAGCTGGGCATGGCCAGGTCCAGCGACCTGAAAACCTGGCTGGCCCCGTTTTCGGGGTCAGGTCTTTAGTTATTAGTTAATTCGCTGATCTGCTTTCGCAGTCGGGGATTTTTGCTTGCCAGTTCCAGCAGGGTTTTGATGCCCAATGATACGGCGGGCACGCCGACCTGCATCATTTCAGCGGTTTGGGTAACCGATAGCCGGCAATGATGTGTCAAATGGTAATATGCCGCGAACTTGGCGTGAAAATTTCTCTTCCTGAGCGTCAAGTCTCTGGCGGCCACGTTGAATATCAGCGCAACCCTGGCCAGTTCGCGGGCGGGATCAATTTCTTTTTTCGTGGCATCGAGATACGCGGGCACATTTTGAATCCTGCCCGCCGGCCTGTATTTTCTGGCCAACTGCTCCAACTTCCGGGACGAGCCCACGACGCTGCCGCTTTTCAATTGCGCGATGAAGTCCGGTTTGGCTCCGATCAATCCCAGACATTCCTCGCGGTACCTGCGGGAACACTCTCGCGCCGTCGCGCCGTAATGGGCTAATATTTCTTCACGCGCGAGCCAGGGGTATCTGGGTTTGGGGTTGACGTAATCGCGGAAGCTTGACCAGCGGTATTCATCCGGGTCTTCAGCCATGAGCGCGCGCACCGGGTTCAGGTGGAGATACATGCTCAAGTGAAGAAAATGGACCTCCTCCGCAATGAGGACGGACTTGTACCTGCCCTGAAAAAGGTGGCCCGGGACGTCATGCCGCCATGCGAAATGGCTTGCGTAGCTGCAGTTCAGCCAATGCATGCTTTGGCTCAAGTTCGGAAGTGGAGTCTGCAAGAACAAATGATAATGGTTGCTCATGAGACAGAAGGCGAAGACCCGGAGTTGGAACCGCTCACTGGCCTTGCCTACAAGGTTTAAAAAGAAAGATCGGTCGGAGTTGTCCAGAAAAATCTCCTGCCCGCGGTTGCCGCGAGAAGCAACGTGATAAACCGCATCCTCAAACATTATGCGCCACGGCCTGGACATGTCCAAATATCTACCAGATAATTCGCCGCCTGTCAAGGGTTAACTAATAATTAAAGACCTGACCCCAAAGACGGGCGCGGTGGGCCCGTGTCCGGGGATGGTCTTTGCTATTTGGAGGCCAGCTTGAGTTTGATGGTTTTGATTTCGAAATGTCCGACCGGGAAAGCGACCGATTTGTCGTCATGCTTAAGTGGTTTGGGGTTGAACTCGAGCAGATCGGTTTCTTCCGCTCCGGCAATCCTGAAATAGGAATGAACTTTCAAGACCGCAGAGGTGTCCGCACTCTCGCCGACCACCCGCACGACCAGGCCGTCGTCATCCTCCGCCTTCTTGACCGAGGCGATGTATGCGCTTGGGCTCTCCAGCCAGAGCAGGCTGGCTTCGGGCGACAGGTCTCCCTTTCCGGCCCTGACTTTTCGGGCAATGGCCGGGGTGTTGTATTCATAAGCGGCCTTGCTCACCTTTCCTTCCTGCCAGCCGCCCTTGTGCGGGAAGAGCGCGGTCTGGGCCCAGTGGTCGCCCTGGTCGGTGTGCAGGGTCGCCAGCGTCTGATAAAGCACGTTGACTCCGCGGTCGCCCAGCCTGGGCTTGGCGTAGACCGCGGCCTTGACAATGCTCAGCCGCCATCCTCCTCCGTCCTCATTCATGCTGAAGCCGTACTTGCCGAAGTTGATCAGCGCGATGCCGGAGTTTCCATCCGAAAGGTCGGACCATTTCTGGACCGGCATTTCCGTTCGCGCCTTGTCCCACTCGACCTGAGGATGAGTGGACCGCTCGATCACCGCGTAAGGTATGTCCGCGGCGACTTTTTCCGTTTCCACCGCGGTGTTGAATTCGAGCTTGACCAGCGTTTCCTTCCAGTGCATGTCCGTGTAGGTGATCATCTCCACCATAGGCGAGTCCGAGTAAACCGTGAGCCACTGCTTGAAGCTCGTGGGTTCGGATTTCCTTTCAACCAAAATGCGCGCGAAGGCCGGGCCTTTGGCCTGGACCGTGACCGAATTCGCTCCCGGGGCGGCGATGGGCCTGGTCAGGTAGTTGTCCGCGATGTTCCAGGCCGGATACTCTTTGGGCTTGTCCACAAAGGCGAGGATTTTGTTGCTCGGACGCTTGACGAATTCCCTTTGCAGGCGCTTGTCGTAAAGCGAGACCAGCAGCCCGCTCTTTTTGCAAACGGCCACGCGCACCAACTCGTTTTCGACCAGGATGCGGTCGCCTTCCTCCTTCACCGTCGGCCCGGCCAGCGCGGACGACTCTCCGCTCTTCAAGTAGAAAACCTTCCAGCCCAGGGCCGGCAGCGAATCCGGGACAAAGTAGAGATAGTCCCCGCCGTTCTCCGACTTGGCCGACTGGCTCGGCAGTTCCTGGCCGCCTGCGGTGAAGACCTGATACTTGTCCCCGGCATTGATTGCAAGCTTGACCACGTCGCTCCTCGACCAGCCCAGCGGGTTGTAAACCATGACCGGCTGGCGGTCCGGAGGAGCGGAGATATTGACTTTGCCCGCCAAAAAATCGATCCGGTCATCGATCAGCTTCCGGCTTTGGTTCTGGATTTCGGTGTATTGCAACTTGGCGTCATCGTAAACGTCCGGGATGCTCGATCCTGGGAGGATGTCGTGGAACTGGTTCAAGAGCGCGAGCTTCCAGGAATTCAGCAGTTCGGCCGCGGGGTATTTGTCTCCGAGCAGAAACGCGGCGCTGGAGACCGCTTCCGCGCTGCGCAGTATGGCCTCGGCCCCGCGGTTGGCGCGCTTGATCCACTCGTGTGTGGTCATCACGCCCTGGTGGTATTCAAGGTACATCTCGTCGTTCCATACCGGGATGCGCTCCGAATATTTTTCCAGCTTCGAAAAAAGCTGGTCCGCGGTCCCGATCTTTGCGAAGCCGAGTTCCTCCATCGCCTCCTGCTGCTCTATCTCCGGCCGGATCGGGCCGTGGCCGCCGTCGCCGATCCCGTAGAAAATCCCGACCGTGCCCATGAATTCCGCGCTCAGTTTCGAGACGATGTTTGCGGGCGGGGTCAGGTAGTCGGCGGTCAGGCTCTCGCCGGGCTTGAGCAGGTATCGCGTCTCCTTGTACTTGTTGCGGTTGAAGTTGACGCCTTCCGTTCCCACGGGCGCGAGCAGGAAATCCTTTACCCCCGCGCTCGCCAGTTCCGGGAAGGGAAAGAACGACGGCCCTCCCACCGCGGGGGTGATGTGGGTGAGCACCTTGGAGCCGTCGGGCGATTGCCACCAGAACAGATGGAACGGAAAGACGTTGTGGGTGTTCCAGGTCAGCTTGTTGGTCCACATGTATTTCTGGCCGCTCTTGGCCACGATCTGGGGGAGGTTCCAGTTATAGCCGAAGGAGTCGAGGAGCCAGGACACGTCGGAGATGTGCCCGAAGTTTTCGAGGAAGAACCTCTGGCCGTAGAGGTTTTGCCGGACAAAGGATTCTCCCTCGGGCATGTTGCAGTCGGGCTCGACCCACATGCCTCCGACCAGGAGCCATTGCCCCTTTTTCTCGGCCTCCACGATCTGCTTGAACATTTCCGGCCTGGTCTCCTTGATCCACTCGTAGTATAGAGGCGCGCTCTGGTGGAAGGTGAATTCCGGGAACTGCTGGAAATGGAGCAGCGCGGACTTGAAGGTCTTGGGGCATTTATAGTCGCGGGTCTGCCTCCAGCGCCAGAGCCAGGCCGCGTCAATGTGCGACTGGCCCATGGCGATAACCTCCAGGTCCTCGGGCTTGAAGCCGTTCTCGGCCAGCTTGGCGGTGTAAACCCTTTTCACCCGCGCGACCGTTGCCGCGGGCGCCTTGACCTTGACTTCCTTCGCATTCTCCGCCTGCGCGAAGAACGGAATTGCAAAGACGGTCAAAGCCAGGAAAGCCACAAGCCTTTTTTTCCAGCTCATTTCGACTACCCCCGTTTAGTTTTTTGCATGATTGGCGTCGCAAAGGCGCCGGCCTGGAAATTATATGCGACTATGAGCATGAATTCAAAATGCCGGCCGGCGCTTTTGGCAAGGACGGGGTCTCATAATATAATTTCGATCCGGGAGGCAATATGGAAAAAAATTCGGTCCTGGTCCATCCTCGGGACAATGTTGCGGTGGTGATCCGGGCGGTGAAGGCCGGGGAGCAAATCGTGGGCGCGGGCTCTGACGTGCTCCGGGCCGGCCAGGACATCCCCAGGAACCACAAGGTTGCGCTCGCGGAAATCGTTCCGGGCGAGAAAATAATCAAGTACGGGGAGAGCATCGGGGTGGCGGCTCAATCGATCAAGCCCGGGGACTGGGTGCACACCCACAACCTGAAAGCGGAGGATTGAAATGGGTTTTTTGGGATTCAAGCGTGCGGACGGGAGCGCGGGGGTGAGGAACCACGTGGTGGTGATGAGTTCGGTCAGTTGCGCGAACGGGGTGGTGCAGGCGGTTGGCCGGGAGCTGCCGGAGGTTAAGCCGATCACTCACACCGAGGGCTGCGGCCGGGGTCTTAAGGACATTGCCATCAGCACGCGCACGCTGGCGGGCCTGGGCAGGAACCCCAACGTGGCCGCGGTGCTGGTGATCGGGCTGGGCTGCGAGTTCATCAAGGCGCCCGGGCTGATCGACCAGATCAAGGGCTCGGGCAAGCCGGCGCTGGCGCTGGTCATCCAGGACGAGGGCGGCACGGTGAAGACGACCAGGAAGGCGGTGGAGATTTGCCGGCAATGGCTGGATGAGGCGGGCAGGATGAAGCGCGAGCAATGCGGCTGGGACAAGCTCATGCTGGGGCTGGAGTGCGGAGGCTCGGACGCGCTCTCCGGGGTGACCGCCAACCCGGTGATCGGAGTGGCCGCGGACTGGCTGGTGGAGCAGGGCGGAACCGTCATCCTCTCGGAAACCACGGAAATGATCGGCACGGAAAAAATTCTGGCCCGGCGGGCTCGGGACCCGGCTTTGGCGGAAAAGATCGTGTCGCTGATCCAGGGCCAGGAAAAGCTGACCAAGGAGCTTTTGGGTCCGCTTGCGGGACTGGTGATCTCGCCGGGAAACATTGAAGGCGGACTTTCCACCATCCAGGAAAAGTCGCTCGGGTGCGTGATCAAAGGCGGCGGCAGCCCGATCAACGAGGTGGTTGACTACGCGGCTGTGGTCAGCCGGAAGGGACTGGTGATCATGGACTCCCCCGGCTCGGATATTTTCCAGCTCACCGGCATGGCCGCATCCGGAGCGCAACTCACCGTGTTTTCCACCGGACGCGGCACCCCGGCCGGGTTCCCGGTCATGCCCGTGGTCAAAATTTCGTCCAGCACCGAACTGTTCGAAAAAATGCGGGACGACATGGATTTCGACGCGGGCCGCGCGCTCAAGGGCATGGGCATCCGGGAGGCGGGCAAAGAGTTGATCGAGCTGATCGGAAAAGTGGCCAACGGCGAGCTGACCCGGGCGGAGGTCAACCGGCAGGACCTGGTTGCCATTCACACGGTGGGACCGGCCTTTTAAATTTGGGGACAGTCACCCGTGACTGTCCCCAAATGGGCCAATTGGGAACTTGTAAATAGGGCTGGGTATCATAAAATAGAGGGTGATGATCAACCGGGATTCGATAAAGGCGCTGGCGGTGGCCGCGGTTTGCTTCACGGGCATGGTAATGCTTTTCGGGGTGATCTTTGACCTTCCCGCGCGCAGCCAACAGTTCCTGGATCCCACGCCCAAGGACAAGGGTTATAATTTTGACGAAATCGCGGATCAGATCAAAGACCCCTATCCCCATTACGAACAATATGCCGACCGGGTGGACAAGCTGCCGGAATTCGAGCCGCCGGCCGACAACCATTTGACCGAGGAGCAGATTCACAAATATTACCAGGTGATCATGCATTGCTGGTCCAGGATCTCGGAGTTCAAAAAAGTTTACGTGGATCATCCTGAGAGCGGGTTCGGAAAAGCGCTGCTGCTCTTTGGCTCGGGCGACGTCATAGTCAAGCTGTGCCAGGTCGAGGGCCTGGACAAGGCTAAGATGAGGGAAGAGGAGTTTGACTTTGTCCGGTACGAGATTTTCAAGGCCGCGCTTTTCGCGGTCAACGTCCAGCTCGCCCAGCCCGGCTTGTCAAGCGAAACAACCGATGCGCTCTTGTCGGCGCGAGTTCAGTTGAGCCAGATGCAGGGCCTGGACCCGCCGGCCGACCCTTGGAAACCGCCGAACAAGAAGTTTGACGCCTCCCAAATTCCGCGCCACAACATTGCGCTGGTGATCAAGTTCAAGGACGAGGTGCGCCACCGGCGCACCAACTTTAAGAATGTCCGGTTCGATTATGAAGCGATTATGAAAGCCGCCCAGGCTCAGGGCTTGCCCGAGTAACCCAGCCTCCGCCAGTCTTCCGCTTCCTCGGTCCGGCTCAGCCAGAGCCTCTCTTCCACCGCGGCCAGCAGGGGCATGAAGGTATCCCTGTCCAGCGCGGAGAGCAGCGGTGAGGCGGGATACCGGTTGGAAAGCGCGCGGCGCGAGCTCTGGTCAAGCAGGTCGACCTTGTTGAGCGCGAGGATCACCGGCTTGGGCGAGAGCCCGAGCTGGTCCAGGATTTTTTCCACCGTGGCGATCTGCATTTCCAATTCCGGACTGGAGGCGTCCGCGATATGAATGAGCAGGTCCGCGTCGGACAATTCCTCGAGCGTGGCCCGGAACGCGGTGAACAGGTCTTTGGGCAGGTTGCGGATGAACCCGACCGTGTCGGTGATGATGATCTCGCGTTCGCGGGGGAACCGGAGCCTGCGGCTGGAAGGGTCGAGGGTTGCGAAGAGTTTGTCTTGTGCGGCCACGCTGCTCTCGGTCAGGTTGTTGAGCAGGGTGCTTTTCCCGGCATTGGTGTAGCCCACGATGCTGACCACCGGAACCCCCTGCCGCCGACGCATCACCCGCCGCTGAGACCGGCTTTTCCTCACATTCTCCAGCTCCTGCTCCAGCCGGCTGATCCGGGCGCGAATCCGGCGGCGGTCAACCTCCAGCTTGGTTTCGCCCGGGCCGCGCGTGCCGATGCCGCCCACCAGCCGGCTCATCTCGATTCCGCGGCCGACCAGACGGGGGAGCATGTATTTGTATTGCGCGAGCTCGACCTGGATTTTGCCCTCCCGGCTCTGGGCGCGCTGGGCGAAGATGTCCAGGATCAGCTGGGTGCGGTCAATTACCTTCAGGCCGGTGTAATCCTCGATCGCCTGCACCTGGGCCGGGCCGAGTTCGTGCTCAAAGATGAGCGTCTGTGCGCCCAACTGCATGGCGCGGATGGTCAGGTCTTCAAGCTTGCCCTCGCCCGCCAAATAGCGGGAATGAAATTTCTCCCGGTGCTGCACCGCGACGTCCAGGACCCACACGCCCGCGCTCCGCGCCAGCGATTTCAGTTCCTCAATCTCCTGTTCAACCTGCCATTTGTCAACCTGCGCGCCCTTTTTTTTGCTCAGGATAACCTTGACCAGGATCACGCCCTCCTGGCCCCGCGTTGCCTTGGCCGGACGGCTCCGAGCCAACTCTTCCTCCAAAGCCGAGATCAACTCCTGGAAATCAATATCGATCTCTCCCGGGGCGAACGGCGGGTAGAAATAGAAAGACTCCCGGCCGATGCTGTAAGGTTTGAGGTGGCCGAGAAAGCTTTTGCCGGGGTAGCCCTGGTCGTCGACTTCGATTTTGAGGATGAGGTCGAGTCTGAGCAATATCAGATCGGTCATGTCCTGGCGGGTGATGGGCAGGGCCTTGGGCTCGGCCTGGATCAGGCGCAGGCCCCGCAATTGATTGGGCCCGATCGCGGGGCCCTTGAGTTCGGGCAAAAAAATCAGGCGCTCATTGCCCACGATCACGAACTCCACGGAGCCGCGGCGGTCAACCAGGACGCTGATCTTTTTCGCAAGCCTCCGGGACAACCCGCACAATTCGCGGTTGAAAGCCTGGGTGGATATCCGGCCGGGTTCGATTTTCCTGCGATAAAGCCTTTCCAGGTCCGCATGGTCCGCGGAACTGAGGCCGGACAAGTTACCGTATAACTTGGGGTTCACTTAGGCTGTTCTCTGCCTCCGGCAAAAACCCCGTTCCGCGGGGAATGGGGGCTGATCGCCAATGGAGCGGGACACGGGCTTCGAACCCGGCCGCGCCTCCGAGCAAAAGGTTGACAACATCATTACAAAGGTAGCACCAAACTCCTCACAATCAAGCACTCTCCGGCTCTCCGCAGAGCTGGAGCTTATCATAAAGGGCCTGTTGCCCAAAAGATTTTTCCCCGCCCTTGAGGGGAGGGGATTAAGGGGAGGGTGATTATTCAACAGCCAAATCAATCACCCTCTCCTAAATCCTCCCCCCTCGGAGGGGGAGGACTTTGAGGATTTTGATTTGGGCAACAGGCCCTAAAGGCTTGGTCTGACTCAAGATGTTAAAGCTCGCGTTACTCGGTGGGAATTTCCGAGAGCTTGACCGGGCGCCTTTCGGCGAGGGACAGCTTCGCAGCCAGGCCGACGCGGAGGTCCTGAAGCCCGTCCTCGCCGGTGACAAGGGTCGGCTTTCCCAAAGCGACGGCATCGAGGAAGGCGCGCATTTCAGCGACAAAGGACTGCTGGTAGCGCTCGAGGAAGAAGTAGAGGGGCTTCTCGCCGATAACCCCGGACTCATTTGAGAGCTTGACGGTGCTTGGCGCGTCGTTCTCCGCGGCCGCGGCGCCCTTCCCGCCGAAGACCTCGAGGCGCTGGTCGTAGCCGTATGCGGCCTTGCGCGAGTTGTCGATCACGGCCAGGGCGCCACTCGCGAAGCGCAGGGTAACGATGGCCGTGTCCACGTCCCCGGCCTTCCCGATCGCCTGGTCGATGAGAACCGCGCCCGCGGCATAGACTTCGACAACCTCGCTCCCCGCCTGGAAACGGGCCATGTCGAAATCGTGGATGGTCATATCGAGGAAGATGCCGCCCGAAACCGCCACGTAAGCCGGGGGCGGCGGCGCGGGGTCGCGCGAGCTGATCTTGATCAGCTGGGGAGTGCCGATTGCCCCGGACTCCACCAGCTCGCGGACCCGGCGGAAGTTATGGTCGAAGCGCCGGTTGAAGCCCACTTGCAGCTTAACCCCGGCCTTGTTCACGGCCTCGAGGGCCGCGGCCACCTTGGCCACGGTGAGGTCCACCGGCTTTTCGCAGAAAATATGCTTGCCGGCCTTGGCCGCGGCCGCCACCAAGTCCGCGTGGGTGTCGGTGGAAGAGCAAATGAGAACGGCCTGAATGTATTTGTCCGCGAGCAGAGCCGCTGGGTCCTTCTCGATGGATGCAACGCCCAGGTTTTTCGCCCAGGCTTTGATTTCCGGCGTCAAATTAAGGTCGGCAATGGCTTTGAGCCGGCCCTGGGACATGGAGGAAACGATATTTTCCGCGTGGATCTTGCCGATCCGCCCAACTCCGATGATGCCAATATTTACAGGCGCTTGCATTAGAAACCTCCTCACAGTTTTGGACTGGTTTTTTGGACTCTGCGAAAGATTTTATAGCAGAAGCCCGCTTTCGCAACTCAATTGTGAAAGTAAGGCGCCTTTTCTACCGGATTATCTCCCTCGTGCGAGCGGGGATCACTTCATCTGCCTTCCAGGGTCAGGCAAGTAATATCTGCGGTTGCATCTTCGGTCGCCTTTCGCTTCCGGGGCCTCACGCCAGGATGAAATCGAGGCTTCCGACTTCGCTCTTATCTTTCGAAGTTCAAGCTCACGATGATAGAGCTACGTCGGACGAGTCGTCGGACGGGAAACGCGCCCCCGACTTCGCCAAGGCTTCGTCGGGCAGGCGCACATTCAAGATGATATGAAGTCGATGCTCTGCCTTACTGCATCAGCCAGTCTCTCCCTGCCAAGTTCTTGTATAGCCGGCGAGAAGGGCTCGAACGAGAAATCGCCGGCAAACCCGAGCCGGTCCAGGCGCAGGATCTGCTCTTTGCTGTTCATGCGGTCGGCCGAGCCGACCAAGAGCCTCTCCGGGATTATTTATATTTCACGAACTCTTCGATGGTAAGTCCGGCCCGGATGATTTGCGTTCTCAGGAGGGGGGGCGCCACTTCTTTATGGTCAGGGATCACCAGGGGAGGTTTTTCGGGGTGCTTGAGGATGATGTGGCTTCCGGTCTGTCGTGCGATCTGATATCCGAATTTGCAGAAGATCTTGACGGCTTTATGGCCGGAGAGATTGGCGAGCCGCTTCATCCACCAGCGGCTACTTTCAGATGTTTGGTTTTTGGAGTTTCCCGTTTTTGTTCCTTCAGAACCTCCAGGTAGCCTTGGATGGCCTCGCGGACGTTGGCCAAGACCTCCTTCTCGGTCCGGCCCTGGGACATACATCCGGGCAAAGCCGGGACATCCGCTATGTACCAATCGCCCTCTTTGGTTATGAAGACATCATATTTCATGTTTTTCATGTGTGTTTGCCTTCTCAGACAAGCATATCCCGCTGCCGGGCAAAGTCAAGTATTTAAAGCCATTTGTTTCGCGCGTAAACGCGCTCGCACATTCATCAGCGCAAGTCAAATGCAAAGAACTGTCTGAATCGCGCCTGAAGGCGCTCGCACATTGATTAGCGTAAGTCATAAGCTTTGCTCTTGATGAATAGATACGGGTAATCAGAGGGGATTTTTGCGAGACGGGCATGGGTTGGGTTGCGCAGGATGTAATTAAGGAAATTGGGGATAGGCTGATCCGGTCGGATCAAGTGGTCATGGAAGCCTCGGAACCAGACCGGCCCTTGAGTATTTCCGGCCCGGTTGATCTGAAAGGCACTTCTGCCCTTGAATAAATTCATCACTCGGCTCAAGTCCGCTCCTTCCCCCAGCCTGATCATCAGATGCAGATGGTCGGGCATCAGCACGAGGGCGTTGCATTCCCAAAGCCCCTCTTTCTCAAGCCGGTGCGCTTCGCTGCAAATGATTTCAAAGCAGGCCGGGTTGTCCAGAGCCGGCGTCTTTTCCGCCTTGGCGGAGCTGACGAAATAATAGCATCCGGACCAGGATAGTCGTCCCTTGCGGAGCATCTGCGAGCCTTTTTCCGGCAGTTTATTATTCATTTTATTGAATGTGCGAGCGCCTTCAGGCGCGAAACCTTTGGGAAATTTTTCCGTCTCTTGCTCATATAATTATCGCGCGTAAACGCGCTCGCACATTCAAGCCAGTATGTAATCTATGCTGCGGCGGACCGCCTCCGCGAGTTTATCCCGGCTCAGTTTTTGGATTGCGGGCGAGAAGGGCTCGAACGAGAAATCGCCGGCAAACCCGAGTTGGTCCAGGCGCAATATCTGCTCTTTGCTGTTCATGCGGTCGTCCGGGCCGACCAGCACCCGGTGTTGGTCGCGGTAGTCGCCTTTGGGGAGTTCGATTTCGACGCCTGAAACGTGGACCAGGCCGGTATTCGAAACATCGTAAGCCTTGCCCAGGATGGTTTGGTCCTCCGGGCCGATGTAGTGGTGGAAGGTATCGTGAACGATTTTATAACAGGCGAAACCTGACTTGCGTATGGATTCCTGGGCTTTGACCAGCGATGCGAGCGATGATATGGCGAACCCGAGCGGTTCGATAAGCCCAAGGATGCCGGCCTTTGTGAAAAGCGGGCCGAAAGCCGAAAGCGCATCGGTGGTTTCCGCGGCGCGCTGCGCCGTGGCGCGCGCATCGTTGGGATCGTTGTTCGGGCAAAGGACCACCGCGTTGCAGCCGATTGACTTTGCCGTCTCGAGCAGGGCCAGAAGCTCCGACATGGCCTTTGCCCGGACCGAGGCGAGGTTGAATTTTTGCAGCGCATTGATCGAGATGATTTCAATGCCCATATCCGCGGCCATGGCCGCGGCGGCCGCGGGCGGCATGTTGTCAAGCGCGTCGCGGCTTCCCAGATCGTTCCGGAGCTCCAGCTTGCGGAGCCCGACCGAGGCCGCGAATTCAAAGAACTCCTCAAGTCCCAGCCAAGGCGCGATGATTCGGTTCAGGCCAAAACGCCGCCGGTCGATCATGACGGTCGTCCTCCTTTTTTTTATGGGGTCAGGCCTCTTCGCCGAAGCACGGACTGCGATGTTGAGGCCAGACCCCTCACTCCACCTTTACTGCTCGTTATAAGAACTCCCGCTCAATCCAAAGTCCTACGGGGTCAGGCCGGTCAGGTGGGGTCAGGCCCAAATTCATGGGGTCAGGCCTTTTCGCAGGAGAACGAACTGCGAGGATAAGGCCAGACCCCTCGGGCCTGACCCCGAGAATTCCTGACCGGCCAGACCCCTCCCTGCTTCACCAGTTTCACCTTTTTCACCTACTTAACCTGCTTCACCAATCTATTTTCCGCCCTTGTTCTTCTGCTGGTCCAGAATAACGGCGCCAACTATGATTGCGCCCTTAATGATCTGCTGCCAGTACGCGGATACATTGGTGAGATCGAGCGTGTTATTGAGGATGCCTATGATGAGCGCGCCCACGATGGTTCCCGGGATGGTCCCGATCCCGCCCACCGACAGCGAGGCGCCGCCGATGACCGCGGCGGTAATTGCGTCGAATTCGTACCCTGCGCCGAGTCCCGGCTGTCCTGACCCGATACGGGATGACACAACTATTCCACCCAGGGCCGCCAGGAAACCGGCATACACGTAGATCAGTAATTTGTACCTGGTGACGTTGATACCCGAGACGCGCGCAGCCTGCTCATTCCCGCCGATCGCGTAGATATATTTGCCGAACTTGGTCCGCGAATACAGAATATGCGTTACGATCGCCATGACCACCAGGATCAAAATCGGAATCGGCAGACCCGCGATGTCGCCCTGGCCGATGAAATTGTAATCATCCCTGAGGTTTGAGATTGGCCGCCCCGACGTGAAAAGCATTGCCGCGCCTCGGGCCGCGGAGAACATTCCCAGGGTCGCGATAAAGGGCGGGATCCTGGTCTTGGCGACGAGCAAGCCGTTGATGCCTCCCGCAATCATGCCCACGATGCAGCCCGCGATAATCGAGACATAAACGGGATTCCCGGCGATAGCCGGATAGAGGACACGCGAGCCGGTGGGCATTTGCGAGAAGGCGGCCGCCACGACGCATGCGAGGCCGAGGACGGAGCCTGACGAGAGGTCGATGCCTGCGGTGACGATGACGCCGGTGACCCCCAGGGCGATCAGACCGATTATGGAAATCTGGCGGACAATATTGATCAGGTTGATCTTGGTAAGGAAAGCGGGTGACAATAATGAAGCTATTATGCACATCCCGAGGAAAATAAAAAATATCCCGTATTTTCGCAAGAGATTATTGATGAATGCTGGAGATGCATGCCGGCTGGTCTTGCTTTGTTTGGTCGTTTCAACCGTGCCCATATTGGCCCCCTTTATTCTTTGATGCCCTTTCCAGTTTTATGGGGTCAGGCCTCAAATGCCGGGGTCAGGCCTTTTCGCAGATGATCGAACTGCGACGATAAGGCCAGACCCCATCGCGGCCAGACCCCTTGCCCCCTTTACTCTTTCATGCCGTGGCCAGGCTCATGCCCGTAGCCAGGCGCAGGATTTTCTCCTGGGTCGCTTCCGCCCTGCTCAGTTCGCCGATCTTATCGCCTTCATGCATAACCATGATCCGATCGCTCATTCCCAGAATCTCAGGCAGCTCGGAAGAGATCATTATTATGGTCTTGCCTTGACGCGTGAGCTCGGTCATGAGTCGGTGGACTTCGGCCTTGGCTCCCACATCGATGCCGCGCGTTGGCTCGTCCAGGATTAAAATGCCCGGTTCGGTCAGCAGCCAGCGCGAAATAAGGACCTTTTGCTGATTGCCGCCCGAAAGGTATTTTATTATTTGTTTCAGGCTTGGTGTCTTTATTTGCAATTGCTCGCGCATTTTCTCGCAATCGGAGTTGATTTTGCGGAAATCGACAAAAATACCCCGCATATACTGTTTCATATTCGCGATTACCATATTGTCCCTGACCATGGCGTTGATAAAAAGTCCCGTGAGTTTCCTGTCTTCAGTCAGGAGAGCCAATCCCAAGCGGATCGCGTCCGCGGGCGACCGGATCTCGACTTTCTTCCCGTCAATGAACACTTCCCCGGAATCCGGTCTCGTTACTCCGAATACGGCCTCGAGCAGTTCGGTCCGCCCCGCGCCCATCAGCCCTGCAACTCCGAATATTTCGCCCCGTTTGACATCGAAACTAACGTTCTGGAACTTGCGGCCCGTGAGCCCCCTCACCTCGAGAACGGTTGCGCCGATCTCCGCTTGTTCTTTATGGAAAATATCGGTGAGCTCGCGCCCGACCATTTTTGAGACGAGCATGTTCCGGGTCAGCGTATTGGTCCGGTCAGTGCTGATATATTTTCCATCCCGGAACACCGTGACCTCATCGGTGATCTCGAATACCTCGTCCAACTTGTGCGTGATATAGATAATTGACCGGCCCTGTTCTTTCAGGGAACGGATAATCTTGAACAGCACGCTGACTTCTGCTTCCGTAATTGCGGAGGTGGGTTCATCCATAACGATCAAATCGGAATCGTATGATACCGCCTTGGCGATCTCGATGAGCTGAGTATTGGCGATGCTGAGATCGACCATCTTGGCATGGGGATCAAGTCGGATGGCGAGACGATCGAGCAACTCTTTCGTCCTCTTGTTCATTTTCTTCATATCGACAAGACCATACCATGTCCTCGTTTCCCGCCCCAAAAAGATATTTTCGGCTATGGTCATATGAGGAATCGGGTTCAATTCCTGATGAATCATGGAAATGCCCCTGGCAAGCGCGTAATGAGTGTTGAGGACGCTTATTTTCTCGTCTTTGAAAATGATCGTGCCGGAATCGGGGGCATAGATCCCGATCAGGCATTTCATGAGGGTGGACTTGCCCGCGCCGTTCTCGCCCATGAGGGCGTGAACGGTCCCTTTCCGAACTTTGAGCCGGACGTTATCCAGGGCGAGGACACCAGGGAACTGTTTGCTGATATCGGTCATGCTGAGCAGGTATTCATCCGCCATTCTGTTCCTCCCCCGGCTACTTCTTCATGAAGCTCTTGTAGTTCGCCTTGGTGACCAGCTGGTAAGGAACCCAAATGATGCTGTTCTTGACCTTGGGATTCGGCTTCCCGAGGGCCATCAGGTATGCGGCGTTCATCCCTTCCTCTGCCTGCCCTTTCGGATCCTGGAAGACGGTGCAATCGAGCTCGCCCCTGTCCATCGATACAAGCGCATCGTCGCTGCCATCGACTCCGCAGACGCGTATCTTGCCGAGCTTTCCGGCCGCCTTAATCGCCAAAAGGGCGCCGAGCGCCATTTCGTCGTTAGTGGAGGCGAGGCCGTCGATCTGCCTGCCGGAAGCGAGCCAGTTTTCCATGAGCGTCTTGCCCTCGTCGCGCTTCCAGTCGGCGGTCTGCTCAGCGAGAATTTTAATGCTGGGGTGCTTTTCGGTGATGACTTGCTTGATTCCTGCGGTTCGGTTGCGCGATGCTTCGTGGGCGAGCTCGCCCATCATGATGACGATATTTCCCTTGCCGCCCATGAGCCTGCCGAGCTCGGTCATCTCGAAAATACCCGCATCGATCGACCTCGATCCGACGTAAACCACGCCCGGGGGAAGGTTTTCGACCTGGCGGTTCAAGTAAACCAGAGGAACCTTGGCTGCGGTGGCCATCTTGGTGATCGGATCGACGGCGGACGCGTCCGGGGGCATTACCACGATTGCGTCCATCTGCTGAGCAAGAAAATTCTCAACCTGTCCGGTCTGGTTCGCCGGGTCGTTCTTGGCGTCCACGATGGTAAGCTCGACGTCCTTGTGCGCGGCCCCCCATTTCACTATTTCCTCCCGCACATAGGTGAGCCACGCATCATCAAAGAGGGCCATGCTCACGCCGATCTTGACCTTCTTGGTCTGTTCGCATGCCCCGGAGAACGCGATCATAACCATGAGCGCGATCAGGAAAAATCTTTTCATCTTCGCTCTCCTGCTAAAGGTTCGAGACCTGCGTATCGAACCGCAACGCGGCTCGTTTGACGCCGCTATTACGTCCCCGCAAAGAACCTTGTTCTGAAATGGCGGACGGAACAGGACTTGAACCTGTCCGAGCCTCTGAGCAAAAGGTTGACAACATCCCTACAAATGTAGCACGAAACTCTGCACAATCAAACACTAACAAGGGCAAGGCCTCACCCATCGATGACAAAATCATGCCACTTCCCGGACAGGAAAAACACGCTTTTTTTCACTCCAAGTGTGCTGCCGGCGTGCACCGGAATTTATCGCCCGACATTCAGGTCGTGGCAGATATCCGGCGGAATCTTTCCCCAAAGGCCCGACGCGCGATTGTCGGGATCGTGGAGTCAGCAAAGCAGAGGTTGAAAAATAAAAAGCCCGGGTCAGGAATGTCAAGGAAACGCTTTACGGCTGACTTAAAGAGTGGTACAAGTATAGGGGGAAGGTCAGAGCTATGACGCTCGCGCAAGGAGGGGAGATGAAAAGGACGCCTGCGGAAACGGATAAGACTCAAGTGTATGTGGTGGGAGGAGGAATCGCGGGTCTTTCAGCCGCGGTCTTTGCGATCAGGGACGGCCATATTCCGGGCAAGAATATCCATATCTTTGAAGCGTTGGATGTTATGGGCGGAGCTTTGGACGGTGAAGGTTCGCCTGACAAGTATTATGTCACGCGCGGGGACCGGAAATTTAATATTGAGGTGTTCCAGTGCACCTGGGACCTTCTGTCTGCCATTCCCTCCCTGACCGATCCCAAAAAAAGCGTGAAAGATGAAGTCCTTGAATATAACCAAATGCACAAGAAGAACGCCCGATCCCGATTGATCGACAAAAACCGGGATCTGGATAATGTGACAACCATGGGTCTCAACTGGGGACACCGGAGCAAGATTTTTTCGCTCATTCTCGTTCCCGAGAGCCGGATCGAAAATCGCCGGATTGACTCCTGGTTCGCGCCTTCCTTCTTCAAGACCAATTTCTGGAAAGTATTTTCTTCGATGTTCGCGATTGAGTACTGGAATGACCTGGTGGAAATGAAGCGATACCTCCGCAGGTTTATGCACGAGTTTCACAGGATGGTTCAGGGCGGCGGGGAGGTGGTCACCCCGTATCATAATTATGATTCCATGGTCCGGCCGATCACGAAATGGCTGGGAGAACAGGGCGTCAACTTTGAAATGGGGTGCAAGGTCACGGACCTGGATTTCAATCCCTCCCGGGAGGAATTGACGGTTGAGCGGATCCATTGCGTACGCAGGGGGGAAAAGAAAGAAATAGAGGTCGGCGAGGGCGACCTGGTATTTGTCACCAACGGATCAATGACCGCGGATTCCCGGCGCGGGTCAATGACCGAAGCCCCGGCGCTGGAAACCCGGAAATTGGACGGGTCCTGGACGCTCTGGGAAAATATCGCGAAAAAGCGGCCGGGTTTGGGCGCCCCCTCTGTTTTTAACAGCCATATCGACGAATCAAAATGGATAACGTTTGTGGTTACCACCAAAGATCCGACCTTCATTAAATTGTATGAACAGTTCACCGGCAACAAGCCGGGCCAGGCGGATATGGTTACTTTTAAGGACTCCAACTGGCATATGTCAATACTGGTGCCGCATCAACCGCACTTTCTTAATCAGCCCGAGGATGTGTTTGTGTGGGGAGGGTGCGGCCTGGTCCCGGACAAGGAGGGCGACTATGTAAAGATCGAGATGTCCGAATGCGGCGGCAAGGACATGCTGACCGAAGTGTGCCACCAGTTCGGGTTTGTTAAAGAGCTGCCCCATATCCTTGAAACTTCAACCTGTATCCCGAATATGATGCCCTATGAAATGAGCCACTTTTTGCCGAGAAAAAAGAGTGACCGGCCTCCAGTGGTGCCCAAAGGCTCGACCAATTTGGCATTTATGGGGCAGTTCACCGAGAGCGGCGAGTGCGTTATGCTGGTGGAATCCTCGGTCAGATGCGGGCAAATGGCCGTGTATTCGCTTCTAAATGTGGACAAAAAAGTTCCGCCGGTTTACACCGGAGTCCATAATCCCGCGGTATGGCTCAAGGTGCTTGCCACCGTGCTCAAGTAGATTTGGCCTGTGTAAGGGCATGAAAAGGGCATAGATAAGCTCGCTTGCTCTCCCGGGTCAACTCCAAAGGTCAGCCCTGCGCGCGAAACCTCTAAGGGTAGCGCATATAATTTGCCTGCTTGTGCCGGAAGGCGCCGGAGACTTTAATGGAGCGGGAGACGGGCTTCGAACCTGTCCGAGCCTCCAAGCAAAAGGGTGACAACATCCAGGCAAGAAAAACATACCTTTTTGCACCCAAAGTGTGCTACAGGCGTGCACCGAAACAAGTCCGGTTGAACGCAGTCAAATAGCATCCCTTCTGATTTTCATGTTCATGCCCTGATACTATGACCCTGACATTGAAGATCAGGATGGGAAAAAGGTTGGGACAATTTGTCTGCCGGTGATATAATACCGCCTTCGGCGGGTTGACTGCGGAACAAAGAGAGAGGGGGCCCGGCACAATGCAAGGAGATAATCATTATGTCCCCGGAACTGGCGGAACGGCGGGGCCGGGAACAAGCGGACCCGGGAATTCGGAACGGGAAAAGCCGGCGCTCAAAGTGATTGTTCTCGACGTTGACGGGGCGGTCATCCGGCAACAAAGATTGATGGCGCAATATCAGCCCATCGTGGTCCCGCTCCAGGAGAGATCCGAAGCGCTGCGTTATTGGTGCCGCGTTGAAGAGATGGAAGCGGTCCGACAATTGCTGGTGTCCACGGTCGGGAGCGTAAAAGGCGCGGTGATTTTCTATGGCTCGGGCGATTACCACCACCTGGCCTGGCTGGGGATCAGCCTGATGGATGAGCCGCTGACCGTGATCCACTTCGACAATCACTGCGATTTTTGGAGGACCCCTCGTCGGAGATACACGCACTTTGGACATTGGGTGGTCGAAGTGCTGAAACTGCCCCACGTCCGCCGAGTGATCCAACTGGGAATTGACGGGGATTTCGATATGAGCAAGGAGACCCCCTTCCCGATGGGACCGATCGGGCAGGAGATGGACCTGCTCTGCGACGGGAAGGTGGAGGTTTATCCCAATGCCATGCGCTGTTCCACGTTGCTGTGGAGGCTGCGCGCCACTCTGCCTTGCGTGGAATTCGAGCCGGGCCTGCTGACCACACGGGCAACCTGGAAGAACATGCGTGACCACGGCGGGATCGAAGCCGCCTTGAATCGGATCCTGCCCACTCTCCCGACCGAGGCGGTCTATTTGACGATTGACAAGGATTCCCTGAGGGAATCGGACAATTTCGCCGCCTACCCGGGACGGCAGGGAACGTTGACGCTGGATGAACTCCTCGCGGCGATTTCTTTGCTGGGAAAACAAAAGCGCATCGTCGGCGTGGACGTCTGTGGCGACGGCTCCTTGTTTGTCGCCGGTGGCCGCCCCCTCAAGAGGCTCGTGGCCTGGCTCAAAGATAGCGAGATCCCTCTCGCCGCCTTCTCTTCACCGGAGAACATCCAGCTCAATGAAAATGCCAACCTGAAGATTCTGGCGCGATTGGCGGAGGCACAAGCATGAGCGCCAGCGAATGTATCTCGATCTTCCGGCCAAGGCGGGACCAACGGACAATGTTGAAAAGCGCGGATTCTGGAGAGAGCAGGACCAGCGGGTCATCTTCTTTTTGAAATGAGGACGGCGGAGGTAACGACGAGGAGAGGCAATCACCAAATTCTATTTAGGAGGAGGGCTTGATGAAGATTTCTCGCAAAAGTTTGAGCCTGGTTGCCACGCTCGTGGTCGCGGCTTTTTTCCTCGGTTGCGCGGCTAAAAAGACCCCGGTGCTCGTAAGGCAGGGTGATTATGACTCAGTCAAAAAGTATCTGACCGAATACATCACCAGGGAAATGAAGAGTCATAAGGTCGTGGGATTGTCCATCGCCCTGGTTGACGACCAGAACCTGGTCTGGGCCCAGGGCTTTGGTTACGCTGACAAGGAGAAAGGCATCCCTGCGGATGCCCGGACCCTTTACCGCGTGGCATCGATCTCCAAACTCTTCACCGCCACCTCGGTCATGCAACTGGCCGAGCAGGGCAAAGTCAACATCGATCAGCCCCTGCAAACCTATCTTCCTGAATTCTCCATCCAAAGCCGATTCCCACATGCCGGGCCCATCACCCCCCGCAACATGATGAACCACCATTCCGGGCTGCCTGCCGACTTTTTGCAGGGGTTTGCGACCAGCAGCCAAGTCCGCCCCGCGGCCGGCATCATTCCACTTTTGAAGGAAAGCTATGTCGCTGCTCCACCCAATTTTGCATGGTCGTATTCCAACCTGGCATTCAGCCTTCTGGGGCTGATGGTGGCCAAGGTCAGCGGCAAGGATTTTGTGGCTTACACGGACGCCAATGTGTTTGAGCCCCTGCACATGACCAATTCCTCTTTTGAACTCAAGCCAGCCATGCAGCCTTTATTGTCCAAGGCCTATCACAAGCAAAAGGCCGATGCGCATGAATATATACGCGACACGGCCGCAGGCAACCTTTACTCCAATGTGGAAGACCTTGCCAGGTTCGAGATGATGGTGTTTGCGGACGGGAAAGCCGGGGAAAGACAGATATTGAAACCCGAGACCATCAAACAGATGCTTTCGGTCCAAAACGCCAACGTAAAACTGGACCTGGACCAGGGCAATGGCCTGAATTGGTTTTTATATGACTACTTCGACCTGCCGGAAGAAGCCGGCCCCGTGGCATGGCACGGAGGAGACCTCATATATCACCATACCGTTCTCATCACCCTTCCCAAATACAAAATCGGAGTAATCGTCCTCCAAAATTCCGCGGAAGGGGCCGGCTTGGCCGCAAACATCGGCGGCGAAGCCATCAGGGCATTGCTTAAGGCCAAAACCGGGATCGACGCCAAAGCCCAAAAACGCGAGCCCATATCCGATCCGGCCAAACTGACCGAACAGGATTTGCAAAAATATGCCGGCTTTTATGATTCCTCTTCGTTCGGGGTTTTCGAAATCAAGCCCAGGCGCGACCGACTTTCAACCACCATGATGAGCAACATGCTCGCCATCCTGCCCGGAACCAGGATTGACCTCATCCCCCATCAAAAGGGCGAATTCTCGCCCGTGGTTATGTTGTTCGGGCTCGTTCCGGTTGACTTCGCGGGTGTTGTCTCGCAATATCACCCCCTGATCGATATCAGCCAAGTATATCTCACCGCCAAGGAAATTGAAGGGGGCCAGGCTCTGGTGGCAAATATCACCGGCCATAAGTTGCTGTACGCGCTCAAGCTTGAGCCAATGCCTATCCCCGAAATCTGGATGAAACGAATGGGCAGGTACGAGGTGACGGACAAGGGAGACAACCTGATTTATTTCAGCGATATAAATCTCAAGGTCGAAAACGGCCTGGCTATCGCCGAAATGAAACCATTCATCCACGGTGCAGGTTCTGTTGTCAAACTGGCGGCCAAACCAATATCCGACACCGAGGCCGTTATCATGGGCGTGGGACGCGACCGCGGAGAAACCATCCGCTTCATCCCGGACCGCGATGGTGAAATCCTGAACTATAGCGGGCTTCATTTCCGCCGGGTCGAATGAACTTTTGTGGTTCCCGGCATCCAGGGCTGTAAAACTATTGATGCCCCAATGGGAAGCTGATCTTAGTGCTCTGGCCTCAGAAATGCGCTGCCAGCGTGCTAAGAGAAGAGGCCGACGGGGGAAGCGGTTGGGAAACAAGCCAAATTATGGAGCGGGAGACGGGCTTCGAACCCGCGCCGTCCAGCTTGGGAAGCTGGCATTCTACCACTGAATTACTCCCGCTGACCAGGGATTAATATATAGGGAGGCTGGGGCGCTGTCAAGCAAAAATGAGGGGGGTTTGACAGCGAACAATAGTGTGTTTAAATAAGCACGAAACCGAACCCGGAGTCCATCGGGAAAATGGCAAGGATTTCCAGACTGAACCGCCTGCCGGAGCCGGAGAAGAAGAACGTATACCGGCTTCTGATCCCGGAGAAGGTCTATCAGCTTTTTGCGATCGACGCTTCGACCGGCCGGAACCGGCAAGGGGAGTCGGTGGTCCGCTTCGAGTGCGCTCCGGGCACGGCCGAGGCCTCGGTGGAGGTCAAGCGTCTGCTGGATGACCTTGACCCGGTCTTTTACATAGAGGTTGCGGATTCCAAGGACTTGCTGCAGTTGCAATGGTATTTCATCCAGGTCAACGACCTGCGGGTTCCGCGGATCAACACCGATGTCACTCGCGGGGGCAGGAGCCGGTGGCTGTTTTGGCAGGAGCGGAACCTGCCGGAGGAGTTGAAGGCGCTGGCCGCGGGGCTTGCGCCGGGGCAGGTGCGTCCCGGGCTGCGTTTGACCGACGACATCAACCACTGCCTGGACCGGTTCTGCCGGGCACTGGGACTGGCCAGCATTTACCTGGAGGCGCTTTTTTATCACCTTGCGCTGGCTTACGAGCGGAACGGGTTCCGCTATCTGCAGGGCGAGGAGCTCATGCGCCTGATCAACCGCGGGTTCCAGCCCGGCGGCCGGATTTACGCCAAGCTGGATGACTCGCCGTTCCGGCGGAAAGATTTTTACAACCGGGTCAGGGGCCGGAGCTGGGCGATCCACGACGGGATTCTGGATGAGCCGGCCGATCCGGAAATCGGGAGCTGGAACCCGCCCAGGATGTACCGGATGGTGGGGGACTATGAGAATTATGTCAATACCTGTCCGGAAGGATGCTGGTAGGAGGGGAACATGTTTTTGAAGGACGTGGAGCGGATCGAAAAGATCATCAAGGAGCAGGACCTGTGGCGGGGCGAGACCATCAATTTGATCGCGAGCGAAAACTCGCTGAGCGCCCGGGCGCGCGAGGGCATGGGTTCGGACTTCGCGCACCGTTACGCCGAGGGCCACCCCGGCAAAAGGTATTACCAAGGCACTGAAAAAATCGACGAGATCGAATCGCTGGTCCACGGCCGGCTCAAGACGCTCTTTAACTGCCGGAACCTGGACGTGCGGCCAACCTCCGGAACCGTGGCCAATGACGCGGTCTTCTCCCGGTTCATCAAGCCCGGGGACATCGTGATGGTCAACTCAACCTCCAGCGGCGGCCACATCAGCCACCACCGCTTCGGCTCGGTCGGAAAATACACCTCCAACATCATCAATTTCCCGCTGACCGGGGACGGCTGGCACGTTGACGTTAAGGAAACGCTCAAGCTTCTGGACCGGGTGCCGGTCAAGGTGATGATCATGGGCAAGAGCCTTTACCTGTTCCCGGACCCGGTCAAGGAGCTGGCGCCGGTCTGCAAGGATAAGAAGATCACGCTGCTCTACGACGCGGCGCACGTGCTCGGGCTGGTGGCCGGCAAGCAGTTCCACGACCCGCTCAAGGAAGGCGCGCTCATCGTCACCGGCTCAACCCACAAGACCTTTTTCGGCACTCAGAGAGGGATCATCTACTCCGACCTCGAAGACCAGGAATGGGCCGCGGTGGAGCGGGGCACTTTCCCCGGATCAACCTCCAACCACCACCTCGACACCCTGGCGGTGCTCGCAATCGCGGTTGGCGAATTCATGGAGTACGGCGAGCAATACGCGAAACAGGTGGTGAAGAACGCCAGGGCTTTTGGCAAGGCCCTGGAAAAGAGGGGCTTCAAGGTCGAGGCCAAGGAGTTCGGATACACCGAGAGCCACCAGGTCGCCTTGAACGTCAAAGACCTGGGCGGCGGCAAAGAGGCGGCCGAGCTCCTGGAGAACAATTACATCATCTGCAATTTCAACCTGCTGCCCTCCGACCCGCTGGCAAAGGTCACCAATCCCTCGGGCTTAAGGCTGGGCGTCCAGGAGATGACCCGGTTCGGGATGAAGGAAAGAGAGATGGAGACCATCGCCGGGTTCTTCAAGAGCTGTCTCATGGACCGGAAATACGTCGGAGACGACGTGCGCGACTTCCGGAAAAAACATCAGGTGGTTCATTATTCGTTTGATCCGGACTATCTTAAGAGCCAGGGCAAAGGCAAGGGCAGGGGCAAAGGAGTCTGATGTTCCAATTCAAAGTCGGTACGTCCGTGGAGGCAGAGGTAGGGATCATTCGATGAAAAGCTCCCGCTGGCCTTTGCTTTATGTTCAGACTGCCTACTTCTTTTCCACCCGTCTTAACGATGTCTTTATCTTCGATTTCCATCCCTACGGGTTTTCTTTCTCTGGTAAGGATTATTTGGGAAGATCTCCATATAAAGGCGGTGTTTGGATCTACATAAGCCCGCTCCTGGATTTCCGAGACAAGTTCTTCCTCCTTCTGCATGAAGCAGGACATTTTTTCAATATTGAAAGAAACGGCAGGAAATGGAAGATCTTGAGGCGTCCAAAAGGAGGAACCGAAGAGGAAGCGAATAAGTTCTGTGTAGATTTTGCTCGTTCATTAGGTATATCGAACCTAATCATCCAGGCATGGGAGAAAGATTTTAATGAACGCAAGTACAAGAATAAAGAGTTTACGGAATGGTTTTGGCATTACAAGGAACTGAAAATCATGAATAGAAAATTCCCAAGTCTGAAGAGATTTGTTACCTCCGAGGAGGTGAGATACCCTACCATCACGAAAGCAACTCGAAAATTTATCGTTTCAGCAACGCCACCTTCATTCCTCAAGGGCGAGGTCTTGAATACGTGGCAGAAAATCAGATCCAAATCCAAAGGAGCTTGATGTATCGGCTGAAAGTCATCGACTGGTTCAGCGCCGGGCACCAACTCAAGGGTTACAAGGGCAAGTGCGAGGGGTTGCACGGCCATAATTTCAAGGTTGAGCTCACGGTTTCCGGGGAAAGCCTGGACAAGCTCGGGCTGCTGGTGGATTTCAAAACGCTCAAACAAGACCTGGCCCGGCTGCTCGAGAAACTGGACCACAAGCTCTTGAACCGGGTCGCGCCCTTCAACCGGCAAAACCCGAGCGCGGAGAACCTGGCCAAATATATTTTCGAAAAATTCGCCGCGAAACTGCCCTCGGGGGTTGAGCTGGAGGAAGTCTGGGTCTGGGAATCGGAGCAGGCCGGGGCGTATTATGGGGTCAGGCCTTAACCACGAAGCTCGAACTGCGAAGTTAAGGCCTGACCCCAATCCCCGGGAGTAGCAAGAAGCATGGGAAAAGACGTGCAGAACCGGAAAGACCATCGCCAAATTCCCATTGACCGGGTGGGCGTGAAAGGCGTGCACTACCCGATCACGGTGCTGGACAAGGCCAACAAGCACCAGTCAACCGTGGCCACCATCGACATGTTCGTGAACCTGCCCCACGAATTCAAGGGCACGCACATGAGCAGGTTCATCGAAGTGCTGAACCAGCACCACGGCCAGATCAACGTCCACAACTTCAACCAGATCCTGGAAGACCTGATCAAAAGCCTGAACGCCAAGGCCGCGGCGGTCGAGCTGGAATTCCCCTACTTCATCAAGAAGGCCGCGCCGGTAAGCGGCGAGCAAAGTCTGATGGAATACCGCTGTTCCTACATCGCCCGGCGTGAAAACGGCGAATCGCAATTCCTGGTCGGGATTGAAGCGCCCATCACCACGCTCTGCCCGTGCTCCAGGGAGATGGCCAGGGCCGGAGCGCACAGCCAGCGGGGAATGGTCAAGGTCACGCTCAAGTTCAAGAAGTTCTTCTGGATCGAGGACGTGGTTGACCTGATCGAGAAATCGGCCAGCGCCCCGGTCTATTCCCTGCTCAAGCGCGAGGACGAGAAATACATCACCGAACTGGCCTACGAAAACCCGCGTTTCGTCGAAGACGTGGTCAGGGGGGTCACGGTCAGGCTCCGGGAGAACGGTAATTTCCCGTGGTTTCGAGTGGAGGCTGAAAACTTTGAAAGCATCCACAACCATAACGCCTACGCCGAGGTGGAATGGCAGGAAGATTAAACCGCAAAGCGATTTAGATTTTTGGTGATTTCTTTGCGCTCTTGGCGCCTTTGCGGTGAGGATTAATCGGCTTTCAGGCTTTCTTCTTTCCCGAAAGAGCTCCCCGGAAGGCGAGGAAATAGTCCACTCCGCTCCAGATCGTAAGCGCCACCGCCAGCATGAAGAACACGATCCCGACGGCATAGACGTTGACGCCGTGAACGGGATAGTAGAGCATGACAAACCCGAGGCTGAAGTCCTGGACCACGGTCTTGTATTTGCCGAGCTGGCTGGCCGCGATCACCACTCCGTCCGCTCCCACCACTCCGCGCAGGGAGGTCACCGCCAGTTCGCGCGAGAGCACCACCACCACCATCCATCCGGGCAGGCGTCCCATCTGGACCAGGATGATCATGGTGCCAAGCACCAGGATCTTGTCGGCCAGCGGGTCAAGCAGCTTGCCCAGGTTGGTGACCAACTGATACTTGCGCGCCAGGTATCCGTCCAGGAGGTCGGTCAGACTCGCCACCACGAAAAAGATCACGGCCAGGATGCCGTAAAACTGGTTGCGGCCCACGGGTTCGGGCATCTCCATTGACCACCAGTTGATGGTCCGCACTTCCGGCTCGATGAGCAGGAGCAGCACCAGCACCGCGGGAACAAGGATGATCCGGGCAAAGGTCAGCACGTTGGCCGCGTTCATAAGCTTGGGGTGGGAGTCAGGCTTGGGCATTGGTCAGCGAGGTCCTCTCACTTGTTCACCACCCGCTCCGAGATGATGATCACCTTGCTGCGGTAGCGGCCCGGGGACGGGGTTTTGCCCGCGTAAAATTCCCGGTTGTCGCGGACTTTCTTCACGTAGCTCTTGGTTTCCGGGTAGGGAGGGACTCCGCCGTATTTGTCCACCGCGCCTGGGCCGGCGTTGTAAGCGGCCAAGGCCAGCTTCTCGTCTCCGTTGTAGCGATCGAGCAGCGCCCGGAAATAGGCGACCCCCGCGAAGATGTTGTCGCGCGGATGCCAGGGGTCGATCAGTCTCAGGGCCTGCGCGGTCTTGGGCATGAGCTGCATCAGTCCCTGAGCGCCTTTCTTGGACAGGGCCGTGGGGTCGTAATTGGACTCGACCTTGATCATGGCCCGCACCAGGTTGCTGTCAACGTCATAGGTGTCGCACGCGGTGCGGATGTAATCGTCAAAATTGATGGTCAGGTCCATCTTGACGCTGGAGTTGCCGTTGTCCGGCCAGATGATCATCTTGTTCAATTTGGGATCGTTCCTCACGTTGCTGAAATGATAAACCCCCTGCTCATCAATGTAATAATACAGTCCGCCCGCCCAGAGCCGGCCGCACAGCATGAACAAAGCAACACTAACCCACCCTTTCCTCATATCTCCATTTTATTTATTTTCCCCCCATTTGTCCAGCAGCAGGACCGAGCCAAGCCCAACCCGAGGGGTCTGGCCTCGGCATCGAAGCCCGAACTCCGGCGAAGAGGCCTGACCCCGTGGGCAGGGCCGGCTTGAATATGCTGAGCAACCCTCTAAAATATGAATGGCCTGGTTTTGCCTTTTTGGGTTTAGGAGGACGGGATGAAGGTTCTGGTGATCGGGGGAGGCGGGCGAGAGCACGCGCTTTGCTGGAAACTGGCGCAAAGCCCGGAGCTCACAAAATTATACTGCGCTCCCGGCAACGCCGGGATCGCGGAGCAGGCTGAACTGCTGGCCATCTCCGCCGAAGACTTGGACAAAATAGAACAGGCGGTCCGCGAACTCAAGGTTGAGCTGGTGGTGGTCGGGCCCGAGGCCCCGCTGGTGCTTGGGCTGAAAGAGCGTCTGGAGAAATCGCGCGTGCTGGTCTTCGGTCCCGGCCAAAAAGCCGCGGAGCTCGAAGGGTCCAAGGTGTTTGCCAAATACCTGCTCAAGAAATACCAGATTCCCACCGGGGACTTTGAGGTCTTTGACGAGCCCGCCGCGGCCAAAGCCTGCATCCGGGAAAGGGGCGCGCCAATCGTGGTCAAGGCCGACGGTCTTGCCGCGGGCAAGGGCGTGATCGTGTGCGCGAGCCCGGAGGATGCGCTCAAGGCGGTGGATGACATCATGGTGAAAAAGGAATTCGGTCCGGCCGGCGCCCGGGTTGTGATCGAGGAATGTCTGAGCGGTGAAGAGGTCAGCTTCATCGGCGTTTCCGACGGCGAGGACTTCGCGGCCATGGCCTCCAGCCAGGACCACAAGCGCGTCTATGATGACGACCAGGGCCCCAACACCGGGGGCATGGGAGCATACTCGCCGGCGCCGGTCATGGACGACAAAATGTTTGGGTTTGTGATCGATAAGATAATGGTCCCGACCATCCGGGCCATGAAGGAAGAGGGTCGCGACTACCGGGGAGCGCTTTACGCCGGGCTGATGATCACCCGCGAGGGGCCCAAGGTGCTGGAGTTCAACTGCCGGTTCGGAGACCCCGAAACCCAGCCGCTCCTGTTCCGGCTCTCAAGCGACCTGCTCCCTTTCCTTGTCGCAAGCGCCGAGGGCAAGCTCCGCGGCCAAAAATTTGACTGGCGCAAGGATGCCTCGGTCTGCGTGGTCATGGCCGGCAAAGGCTATCCCGGCTCTTACCAGAAAGGGCTTGAGATCACGGGAATTGAAAAAGCCAATGGGCTTGACCGCTCTTACGTTTTCCATGCCGGAACCAAAAAAGCCGACGGCAAGACCGTAACCGCGGGCGGCCGCGTCCTGGGGGTGACCGCGCGCCGCGGGACCGTGCCCGAGGCAATTGAGGCCGCTTACCAGGCGGTGGCCAAAATCAGGTTTGAAGGAGCGCATTACCGCAAGGACATCGGCAAGAGAGCGCTCGCGCATTTGAAAGGATAAATAGAACTTTGAGGAATTCAAAAACAAACGGGCGGCTGGACCAGTTCCTATCGTTACAATTTGCGAGGGGGCCGCGAAATTATCTCCCTCTCCCTGGGAGGGGAGAGGGTCGGGGTGAGGGTCGCTTTTGTGCGCGCCCATCAAGAAGTTTGCAATCCCTTGCCACCGACGGCCGCGTTCACCCTCCCCTTAATCCCCTCCCCTCAAGGGCGGGGAAAAATATTTTCGATGCCGGAGAGCAAATTGGCTAGCCGTTTCTTTGCGCTGATTTTCGCGGAAAACTTCCTGGACCTGGTGTTCGCGACCTACCTCGCGCTTAGGGGAAAGAGGGTGGCGGTGGTCGCGAGCAAGGACCGGCTGCAAAGCTCCGCGGACGCGCTCCTGCTCGACCCGTTCCGCTCGCGCGTGGTCTGCGACTGGCTGGGCATGCCGCTCAAGTCCGAGAAGGACCCTTACATTCCGGACTTTCAGGTCATCTCGCCCGGCCGCAGGCTGGAGCTGTTCTGGGACCGGCCGCGCCGGGAATTCGCGCTCGAGCGCGACCTGGGACGAGACTGGAAGAAGTTCTCCGGCCTGATCGACCAACTGGTCGAACTAGGCGGCCAATACCAGGAGCAGGTGAAAGCGCGGCAACTGGTCAGCTTCAAGTTCGGCGCGGACCTGGTCTCCCGGCTTTTTTCCAGGGTGAACCCCCGGCTGGGAAACGGGAGCGTGGGCGATTTGATCCGCCAGTCCGGGATCGGCCCGGCCGAGAGCGAGCTGGTCATGGCCCCGCTCCGGGCCTTTTCGCCATATTTCACGCTTTCCGCCCCGCTTTTTTCCGCGGCCCTGCTCTGGCGCTTTTTGCTGGCGACCGGCGAGGGCTCGGCCGGGGAAGAGGAGTCGTGGGAGAGCATTTTTGAAATACTGGCCCAGAACGGCGCCCTGGTCCAGGAGCCGCCTTACATGCTGCTCACCGCGGGCAAGCGGCTGGCCGAGCTTAGGCTCCGCAGCGGGCGCTCGCTCGAGGCTGACTGGTTCTTCGCGGAGCCCAACCGGGTTTTTTATCTTTTGGACGAGGAAAAGCGTGAGAGCCGTCAGGCCAAGGCGCTGTTCGGGAAATTCTCGCGCGCGACCATGTTCAACCATATCTACCGGATGAACTCGGATGCCTGGCCGGAGCCGATGTCCCGCCGGGTGCTCTGGGTCCCGGGATGGCAGCGCGAGCCGGAAGAGTTCCTGCTCATCGCGCGGAAGATCACGCCCTTAAGCACCCAGGTCTCGGTCAGCTACGGCCTGCGAAAGGGCGAGGCCCGGCCCCTGGAAAACATTGAAATATTTGACGCGGTCAAAGCGCTTTTCCCCTGGCTCAGCGAGAAGAAGCTGGAAAGCCGCGGCGAGCCGTTCGCGTTCCACCAGCACCTCAAGTTCCACCCCGCGGAGCTGGCCGCGCCCCAAATCAAGACCTCCTTCAGCAACCTCTGCCTCCCGCCCTCGGAACTGGCGCCCCTGTTCGGGTTCAACGGCATGTTCCGCCTGGCGCAGATCCTGGACGGACTGGACAAAAAATAAATGGAGCGCGTCCGGTTCACAAGCGGCGGTTTCTGGCTGGAAGGAGTCCTGGGCCAGCCCCAGGGGCGGCCGCGGCTGGCCGCGGTGATCGCTCATCCCCACCCGCAGTTCGGAGGGTCCATGGACAATAACGTGGTCCATGCGCTTTTTGACGCGCTGGTCGGTTCCGGCGCGCTCGCGCTCAGGTTCAATTTCCGGGGCGTGGGAGGCAGCGAGGGCGGCTGCGGCGAGTTGACCGGCGCCGCGGATGACGTGCTCGCCGCGGCTCAATATCTGGAATCGGCCGCGGCCTCGGGACCGTGCCCGCTGGTCCTGGCCGGCTATTCCTTCGGCGGGCTGGCCGCGCTCCACGCCCTGGCCAAAGGACTCGCGCCCGGAGCGATCATCCTGGTCAGCCCCATGGTCCCCGAAGGAGGGTTCGAAAAAGACGCCGGCCTCAAAAACCTTTTCCCGCTAAAGGTCCCCCTGCTCGTGCTTTCCGGCGGACGAGACGAGTTCTACGACCACCGCCTTTACCAGCCGATGGTAAAAGCTTCGGCCCCAGGGTCAAGACTGGTGGTGGTGGATGACGCGGACCATTTCTGGGCCGGCCTGAGCGCCGAAATCAAAGCCGCAGTCATGAAATGGGGTCAGAGCGGCACATTACACTTAACTGCTTCAGCTTTTGCGCTCGATTCACGTCAAATTTGAGCTGAGCGTTCAGACGCTTGATGCCCATAGATGCCGCTATCCTGCTGGTGCCGAGCATCCGCGCGGTTTCAGGGACACTCAACTCGAGGTTCTCAACTAAATGTCAATAAGCAGCCGGCTGGGCAGGGAAATTTCTTTGTCTATGATTTAAATTTTCAATACGAATTCCCAAGGTTTTCGCAACGCGCTTGAGTTCCCTCTGGGGATCGGTCCTCATATGCCGCGTCCTCAAAATGTATCCGCCAAGGACATGCCATTGCGTATGGATATGTCAAATTTGGTATTCCTTGTCAATAATTAAACATAAAACAGAGCTCTGATAGTATGAAAGACGGGCGCTCCTGTAAAATAGGAAAAAACCCAAAAAAGGAGGCCCGTCATGGAAAGTACTCAAGGCGTATCGAGCTTTGTGGGCATCGA
>Ga0315294_10000328_pt1 | contig 51478 bp, 45 predicted proteins | sample YL17G13_40_MG_FD_203626 | JGI IMG/M metagenome (GOLD analysis project Ga0315294, IMG submission 203626) | Sediment microbial communities from Yellowstone Lake, YNP, Wyoming, USA - YL17G13_40 | ecosystem: Environmental > Aquatic > Freshwater > Lake > Sediment | place: USA: Wyoming | collected... | reverse complement strand
TTCATGATTCATATTATTCTTCTATTATAGGTGGAAATGCTAATTTAATATCAGCATCAACATCATCAGTTGTTATTGGAGGATTTTATAATATTATAAATAATAACTCTATTGAATCAATAATTAATGGTGGTTATTATAATAATATTAATAATAACTCATATAGATCTTCTATTATAGGAGGTTATCATAACTCAATAGATAATTCAAGTAGATCATCTATTATAGGAGGACAGAATCTTACATTATCTGGATGTAGTGATATGGTATATGTTCCTAGTTTAAGAATAGATGTTGTTAATACAGATAATACATTACCTAATTTATTAGTTTTAGATACTGATGGGACTGTAAGAGTTAGAGATGTTAGTACTATAAGTGGTGGATCAGGTGGAGTTAGTGCAGATACATATGTAACAGGAGGGACTTATAATAAAGTTAATGGTATTGCTACCTTTACTAATAATACTGGAGGTACATTTAATGTAACTGGTATTACTGATGTTTATGTTACAGGACTTACATTTAATGTCGGCAATTATGATTTAACTGTTAGTAGAAATGATGGAATTGATTTTACACAAAATTTATCAATATTAGCATCCGATATTACAATAACAGGGGGAACATATAATTCATCAACAGGAACAGCTACCTTCACTAATAATACAGGTGGAACATTTAATGTAACTGGATTTTTAACAGGATTTACTGATGTGTATGTAAGTGGTGGTACTTTTAATAATAATAGCAAAATATTAACATTAAACAGAACTGATGGTAATAATGTTCTTATAACTGGTTTTACAGATGTTTATGTTACTGGTGGGACTTATGTAGCAGGGACTACAACTTTCACTAATAATACAGGTGGAACATTTAATGTAACTGGATACCTAACAGGAACTACCGACATATATACAACAGGAGCAACTTACTCAGGAACTACTTCCGTTAATCAAAATGCTTTTTTACAAAGAACAGATGGAATTAATGTACAAACAGATATTATAACTCCTTTCATTTCTGGAGATAGTGGAACTAGATCTATTCAAGCTCTGGGACATCAAAGTTATGTTGATGGTGATTATAGTCTTGTTTTAGGACCATCTAATGGTATTTTTAGTTCTGATACATCAAGTATAATAAATGGTAAAACTAATATAATACAATTTAATTCATATTCATCAATTATTAATGGTAGTAATAATATTATTAGTGGTAATACTGGAACTGGTAAATCAAATGGTAGAAGATCTAATTTTATTATTGGAGGTTCAACTAATATTATTACAAGTTCAGATACATCTAGTATTATTAGTTCAAGTGCTTCTACTATTACTAATTCAGTATTTTCAAATATAGCATTTGCTAAACATCAAGCATTAACAAATACTATAATATCAGCATCAACATCATCTAATATTATTGGCGGAGTTAAAAATTTTATAAATAATTCAACTTATTCAAATGTTGTTGGTGGGTATGGTAATCATTTATTTTGTAATATTAATGCAAGTATATTCGGTGGAGCTAATACATGTATTCAAAATACTATATCAAGTGTTATTATAGGTGGACAAAGTAATACAATTCAACAATCTTCTTTTGGAACAATAATAGGAGGATATGGTAATCATTCAACAGGATCTACTTATACATCTATTATAGGAGCAAGTTATAACTGTGCAACTTATAGTAATAATTCTTTATTAGGTGGTGGATATTGTAATGTAATTAATTTATCATGTGGATCAGCAATTATAGGAGGAAGAAATTTATCATTATCTTCTTGTAATAATATGGTATATGTTCCTCAGTTAAGAATATCTACTGCTACAACTAATAATAATTTAACTAATGTTCTTGTTCTGGATAGTGATGGAACTGTTAGAAATAGAACTTTGTCCTCTATTACAGGAGGATTAAGTACCGATACTTTTGTTACAGGATTTACATATAATAATGCTAATACATTAACGATAACTAATTCAACTGGTGGATCCCTTAGTGTGTTAGTTAATACAATGAAGGGTCTTACTGTTGATACAATAAGTGCAACAACATATTTAAATTTACCTATTGATATTAGAGTAACTGGAGGAACATACTCAGGAGGAACAGTTATATTTACAAACAATACAGGTGGAACATTTAATGTAAGTGGATTTATTAGCGGAGATACATTTGTTACTGGTGCTACATACAGTGGAACAACACCAAGTAATCAACATGCATTTATTAGCAGGAATGATGGAATAAATGTACAAACAGATATTATTACCCCTTTCATTTCTGGAGATAGTGGAACCAGATCCATTAAAGCTTTAGGTCATAGTGGATTAACTATATGTTCTGATTTTTCTTTTGGTGTTGGTGGAAATAACATAATAACTGGTGGTTCTTATTCATCAGTTATTGGTGGAACCAGAAATATTATTAGTGGTACTAACACAAATAATTCATTTATTATAGGTGGTGCTAGTAATTGTATAACATCTGAACATAACACTACTGAGGCATGTTCAAGTATTATTGGATCTAGATTATCTTATATATCTGATTCAAATGTATCTATTATTTTTGGATCTGCATGTTCAACTATATGTGATTCTATTGGTGTATCTATTGTATCATCATTATGTTCTAATATTAAAGGTAAAGTTAATACAACATCAGCTAATAGATCAAGTATTAATTCTTCTACATGTTCTAATTTAAATTATTCAATAAGATCATTTATGACTGCTACATATTGCAGCGCAATTATTGGTAATTCTGGATCTAGTGCTTCAAATAATGTTATTATTGGTGGTGGAAGAAATAATTTAAGCGGAGCAGGATTAACAAATAGTTCTTTATTAGGAGGAAATCAAAATACATTAATAAGTAGTGATAGATCAGCAATTATAGGAGGACAGAATCTTACATTATCAGCATGTTCTGATATGGTATATGTTCCTAGTTTAAGAATAAATTCAGCTACAACTAATAATAGTTTAACTAGTTTATTAGTACTGGATACTGATGGTACGGTAAGACAAAGAAATGTTAGTTCTCTAAGTGGTGGAACAAGTCCTTATATTACAGGGGCAACTTATTCAGGTACTACTTCAGTAAATCAAAATGCTTTCTTACAAAGAACAGATGGAATTAATGTTCAGACAGATATTATTACCCCTTTCATTTCTGGAGATAGTGGAACTAGATCTATTAAAGCACTGGGACATGGGAATACTGTAAATGGTAATTTTTCTTTTGCTCTTGGTAGTGGAAATACGTTATATTCAAATTATGGTTTAAATAGTGGAGGAAAAAATAATATTATATATAGTGGTAGTAATTATTCATCTATTATAAATGGATATAATAATATTGTTTCAGAAGGATCAAATAATTCTTCAATATTAGGAGGATATAATAATAGATTAAGTGGTACTACTTCGAGTAGTATTATAGGAAGTGTTTGTTCAACAGTAAGACAAGGCTCAAAATCAATAGCAGTTGGTGGAAATGCCACATACTTATTAAAAGCAACTGAATCTGCTATTATTGGTGGAGGACTTAATCAATTAGATACTACTTTAAATTCATTTATTGCTGGTGGAAATACTAATTTAATAACCGCAAGTAATTATTCATCTATTATAGGTGGTACTATTAATATTATTAATCAAGTATCAAATAATTCATCCATTATAGGTGGTAGTGGTAATACAATTAATCAAGGAGCAAGTAGTTCTATTATAGGAGGTTTATCAAATTCTATTTCAGGTAGTAATTCTTCATCAATATTAGGCGGAGCTCATAATATATTAGTTTATTCTAATAATGCAAATTTATTATCTTTTCAAAGCATAATAAATACATCTTCTTATTCATCTATTATAGGTGGTAATAATAATATTATTTTTAGTGGATATTCTAATAATATAAATGGAGGAATTTCAAATAGAATAAGTGGTGCATCAAATAATTCATCCATTATAGGTGGAAATAATAATACAATTAATCAAGGGTCAGATAATTCTACTATTATAGGTGGTAGTGGTAATACAAATAATAACAATAATTATTCATCAATTATTGGCGGAATTTTTAATGTTTTATCAGCATCATCAGAATCGATAATATTAGGTTCAAATGCTAGTTCAGCTATAACGGCAACATTATCATCAATATTAAATGGAAGAAATAACGTTATATGTACTACATCGTATGCAAGTATTATAAATGGTTCAAGTAATATAATTAATAGAGGTTGTTTTTCTTCTATTATAGGTGGTGGTGGTAATAATATTACACAAGGTTATAATTCATTTACAATTGATGGTACATCTAATATAATGGCATCTGTTTGCAGATCTGCTATTATTGGTGGATATAATAATGTAATTAGTGCTTCTACAAATAATTCATTTATTATAGGTGGGAATAATAATTTAATATCAGCATCAACTAGATCATCTATTATAGGAGGACAGAATCTTACATTATCAGCATGTTCTGATATGGTATATGTTCCTAGTTTAAGAATAAATTCAGCTACAACTAATAATAGTTTAACTGGATTATTAGTATTAGATACCGATGGAACTGTTAGACAAAGAGCAGTATCAACAATAGCAGGAACAAATTTTACAGGAATAACAACATTAAATTTTGATTCAGCAATAAGTGGCGAAACTAATTATACTACCACAGCAGTAACAAATAGTAATATAAATCAATATTCAAGTGTTATTATTAATATATCTGGATCAACAGATCACCCAACATTAGAAGATGCATTACTTGCTGGACTTACTTTTAATCAAACAGATATTGTTGACGGTGTTGGATTTAACTTGAATGCTTATAGTAGTAATGGTACATGGGGTATTTATAATGTAATTTACCGAATAATCAATTAAATTATTAATAAATGGATATTTATCTAAAAGAAATTAAAATAATAAAAAAATGAGTACAATAATTAAAGGTGGAACATCTAATATTTTAGCTGATGTTGATGCAAATAATAATTTAAAAGTTAATTTACCAACTATTTTATCAGCATCAGGATATAATTCTATTGTTGGTGAGGTTGATAATGGATCAATTACTGGTGAAAAATTAGTTAGACCTGTTGATGTTTCTCAGGATTATAGACTTAGAACTGGTATTGATAAAATACTATGGATGGATACATTTAGTCATGCTGTATTAAATAATAGTAAATATATTGGTGTAACATCAACAATGACCATAACTGTTGGTAGTGGCTTTTTAAATTTAAATGCAGGTAATGCCGTAGCATCAGGTAACGTTGCTAGAGTACAAACATTTAAAACATTCCCCTTATTTAATACATATCCATTATATATTGATTTTAAAGCGAAATTTTCTTTTGCACTTCAAGCTAATAGTGTTATTGAATTTGGGCTTGGTTTAGCTACTGGTGTTGCAACACCAACAGATGGTATATTTTTCAGAGCTGTTGGTGGACAATTAAATGGTGTTATTAATAATAATAGTGCTGAAACATCAATCACTAATATCCATACGCCTGTTGCTGGAGTAGTATATCATTATGCAATAATTATTGATCAAAATAAATGTAGTTTTTGGGTTAATGATGATATGATAGGGTATATTAATACACCTACTGGTTTAGGTGCCCCTTGTCAATCAAATTCATTACCATTATTAATAAGAAATTATAATAATGGCGCACCTGTTACTGCTGTTCAACTTAATATAGTTCAACTTGGTATTAGTCTTGGTGATATGGATAGTGGTAAGGATTGGAATACTGTTATGGTAACAAATGGACAATCATCAATAAATGCAACAGATGGAACAATAGCAGCAGCAGCAGGAACATATACAGCTAATATGGTAAATATTACTGCACCTGCATCAGCTACCTTATCTAACACAACAGCAGGATATGCTACTTTAGGAGGTCAATTTCAATTTGCTGCTGTTGGTTCATTAGAAACTGATTATGCTTTATTTGCTTATTTAAATCCTATTGCAACATCAGCCATACCTGGTAAAACACTTGTTATAACAGGTGTAAAAATAGATACATTTAATACTGTAGCTGCTGTTGCAACAACCCCAACAGTACTTCAATGGGCTATCGGTGTAGGCGGAACAGCAATAAGTTTATTAACTGCTGATTCTGTTACAACAGGTACTAGAGCAGCAAGAAGATTAGGGCTTGGAATACAAGCAATGCCTGTTGGTACTGCTGCAGGTGGTATGGCTGATAAAACAATTGATGTTAAATTTACATCTCCACTTATGGTTGAAGCTGGATCATATTGTCATATTATTTTAAAAATGCCAATATCCACAGCAACAGCAACAGAAATAATCAGGGGTTTAGTTGTAGTTAATGGATATTTTGAATAAATAAAATAATTATGAGTATAGTAATAAAAAGTGGGCATTCAATAAAAAATGCCGATGTTTATGCGAGTAATAATTTATATGTAAATTATCCAACAGCAACTACACAAACTGGATATTCTATAGTAACAATGGAAGCTGATGATGGATCTATTACAGGTACTAAAACAATCAGAGCGTTAAATATTTCAGAAGATTATAGAAGTAAGATAAATTTAGAGATGCCACTATGGAATGATAGTTTTGGTTATTCTATATTTAATAATTATAAATATCGTGGATCAGCAGTTACCCAAACTACTGTTTTATCTGGCGGATTTTTAACACTTAATGCAAATAATACTACCACATCAGGAACATCATCGATAGTACAAACATTTAAGACATTTACTTTAACTGATGAAGGACCATTATATGTTAATATAAAAGCTAAATTTTCAACAACATTACAAAATAATAGTGTTACTGAATTTGGACTTGGATTAATAACATCCACATCTGGAACTCCAACAGATGGTATATTTTTCAGAGCAACAGGTGGAACATTAACAGCAGTAGTAAATAAAGGTGGATATGAAACAGTAGCAACAAATGTCCAAGTTCCATTATCTGGAATAGTTTATGATTATTTATTAGCAATAAATGAAGATAACGTTGAATTTTGGATAAATGATGTTATTGTTACAAAAGTAACACCAGTATCAACAACTGGTTCAACATCTTTATCAAATGCATTACCATTATTATTAAGAAATTATAATACAGGAACAATATCATCAGCAATTAATTTTAATATAGCACAAGTTGATGTTTTATATGGTGATTTAAGTTCAGATAAAAATTATGGATTATCAAAAATATTAATGGGACAATCATCAATAAATGCACCAGATGGTACAGCATCAACAGCTAATATTATTAATTCTCTTAATCCATCAGTAACTGATCTTGCAAATACAACAGCAGGTTATACTACATTAGGTGGCGATTTTCAATTTACAGCTACAACTAGTGCTGAAACTGATTATATTTTATTTGCTTATTTAAATCCTGTTGCAACTTCTACTGTTCCTGGTAAAACACTTGTTATTAATAATGCATATATTAATACATATATGACAGGAGCAACAATAACAGGCACTCCAACTTTATTTCAATGGAGTATGGCTGTTGGTGGAACAGCTATTTCATTAACAGAACAAGATTCTGTTACAGCAGGTACTAGAGCACCAAGAAGATTTGGTTTAGGTATACAATCTTTTGCTTTATCCGCAACAACAGGATCAGCAGCAGATAGAACAATTATTTATGAAGCACCTGTACCTATAATGATTGAAGCTGGATCATATTGTCATATTATTTTAAAAGCACCTATTTCAACAGTGGCACCTTCATTAGTTTATAGAGGAGTTGTTGTTTTAAATGGATATTTTGAATAGTTAAAAATATTTCCAGAATTCTTTATCTTTATATAAATCAGTTAATTCTTTTCCTATAACTTCATTAGCATTAGATACGGATGATATTATATTACCTTCTTTTATTTTATGTAAATCATTACCCCAACCATAAGGTAAATCATTTTCATACACTATCTGTTTAATATTTTTATAGTCATGATTATAATATGGTTCATTTATAAATTCATATATTACTTTCATACTTTCTTTAGGATTAGCAGTAAAATACTCAAATGGAAGTAATTTTATCCTATTACCTAATCCTCTATCGAATGCGTCTTTTAAATTTAAGTAAGGTCTGCCTATAACCCCTTCATCTGACATCCACACTTCGCATCTTCCTTGAACAGTTTTCATTTTAGTATTTTTAAATTCAGAATGAATTTCCCCATCAGCTCTGTTCTTCCTAAAAAGTTTTTCAAAACTTGTTAAAATATCTTCAAAATTACGAACACAACAAATCATTTTAACTTCTTCCTTAGTTATTTTTTCAAGAAATTCAATATGATTTGTCCAACTTCTATTTTTATCAAATATTATTGTTTTATCAGTATTATGATATGATAATAATACAGAATTAATAACATTCCATTTATTTTGTCCTTCTGGATTCGTTTTATGTCCTTCAAAACTATCCCAGTTGTCTCTTAATTGAATTAATAAATCAGGTAATGATGATGTAGTTGTTGCATGAATTTTTGGATTCTGTAATAATAAATTACATAATAAAGTGGATCCACTTCTTGGTAATCCAGAGATATAATAAAATTTTTTCATTTTAAATTTTCTAAAACTATTTTAAATACATCATCTTCGGCATCACCTATTATAGTATTAATATTTTGTTTTTTCTTATTTAACATATCATATATAACCATTTCCATAGTATTTTCAAATAATGGATAAAATATATTTACATTATTTCTTTGACCTTTCCTATACGATCTATCTTCACACTGAAGGGCTAGATATGGAACAAATGGTAAATCATTCATAATTTCAACTTCAGCAGCAGTTAAAGTTATACCAACCCCACCTGCTTTCATATTAGAAATGAATATTTTTATTTTAGGATCATTTTGAAAATCATCAATACTTTTTTGTCTATCTTCATCTTTCATTTGTCCATGAAGTACAACGGATTGTTTACCAAAATATTCATGTAATTTCATTAATGGATCAGTAAAATTAGTAAATATAATAACTTTTTTATCTTGATCTAATGCATTTTCAGTTAATTCAATAGTATAAGGTATTTTTTCATTAGCTATAATCTGTCTTATTTTAACAATTTTATTTAATTGTATACTTAAACTTTTATCCTGATTTTCATCTAACCAATTAAGATACTCACCCATTTCTTGTTCATATTCAGCAGAATTCATTTTAAGATAAACTGGAGTTCTTATTTTTTCAGGTAAATCTAAAACATCTTCTTTTAATCTTCTTAAAACTTGGTGTTTTGTTTTTTCATGTAATTCTTCTAAATTAGATGCTCCATCGGTTTTCCATATTCTTTTTCTACCCATAAAAATTTGCTTACCATCGCAATATCTTCTTATATAATATATCCAATTATTAGCAACAGGATTACCAATAACTTTTAATAAATTATAATAATTTATTGGTCTAGATGTAACAGGTGTCCCAGTAAGTAACCAAACTTTATTTATTTTGGATAAAATATCACTGGTTAATTTAGTACGTTTAGATGTATTGGAAATTGCATGTGCCTCATCTATAATAGCTAAATCAAAATTTTCATCTATAAGAGTAGTTATGGGATTTTCTTTATCTAAAGAATGAAAATTTTTTAATATGTCATAATTTATTATTATATATTTTGCTGAATTCCATTTTTTACCATCTATTATAACAATATCATCTGATGGTGTATAATGTTCTATCTCTCTTTTCCAATTTAATTTTAAACTCTTTGGACACACAATTAATATCTTCTTAGCATTGGATTCAATTGAACCCATTACTGCTGTAGTTGTATTATGTGTTATAATAGCATGTTCTGTTACATATAAATGATCTGGTGCATCTACTTTAATACATACAGCTTCGCCATATTTTTCAAATTCTATTGACGTTATATATCTACTTACTTTATATTTTGTTGGTGGTTTATAGATATCAGCTTTTCTTTTTAATTTAAATGGATTAATATCATTAGGTAATTTTATACTTACATTATATGCCATTTTACATATAATTACTTTACCATCTTTTTTATATTTACCTTGTTTTTTACTTATTCTTGCTATACCACCAAGAGAATTAACTATTTCTACAACATCATCTATTAATTGTTTTGACACTGAACAATATTGCGCTATATTAGTTTTTTTAATTCTATTTTTTCTAAATCCTTTGGAAACAGTACCGTCAGTATCCATTAAACCTCTTAATAATTTTATTCTATCTTCAATAGATGAGTATTTGTAAATATCAGGTACAAATTTTTCATATGACCTTTTATGTTTTAATCCTAATTTAATAATAGATGGTAGAAGATAATTAAAAGAAGAATTTGTTATATTTTTATATATTTTTTTTTTATTGTGAGGAAATTCACCTATTAATTCTTCATAATCATTTTTATGTAAAGTAATAGTAATATCTTTTTCGCCTATACATCCATCACCCAAAATTATACCTAATAAATAAGGATCTATTGGTAATTTACCTTTATTTTTAAATTGTATTGGTTTAACTATTGGTATTCTCCATTTATTGTTATTATTTGATTCTTTATAATAAGTTTTAAATTTATAATCATATTTTTTACTATTATTAATCAATATTAAATTTTTATCTATCAATTGATTGGTTGTTAATGTTATATATTTATGAGTATTTCGTCTATTATCTCTATTATAAACACACCATAAGTGTTCTTCACCAACAAGTATAGAAGATTTATCATTAAATGATACTCTATATAATTTTTTTACTCCTTGCGGATAAACACCAATAACTTTAATTTTATTACCATCAGAACCTATAACATAATCACCAACAATTATATCCCCAATTCTTTTTCTTCCATATGGTGTAAATAATCTATTTTCTATATATTCTTCTTTACCTACTCCCATGTCATCTGCTAAAATAAATTTATTATTATTTAATAATTTTTGAATACCTAATTTTTGATGTTCCATAGGCATTCTATGTTCATACTTAGTATAATCTATTTCAAAAATTCTATCTTTTTTATCTGGTATAATCTGAGTTTTAGGAATCCAGAAATGACATAATGTTTCTCCACTATATCTTTTACCTAATATATGATATGCTTTATCACTTTCAGTTAATAGTTTTTCAACCCATATTTGATTCGGTATAACTGTAAGTAATAATTCTTCCATTATTTTTTTTCCAAAATATTCATCTATTTTTATATATTTTTTAGCAATTTTGGGTTTATATTCATGATTATTTATAATATATTCCGATTGATTCCTATTTAATGGAAAATTACGTTTATTAACTTTATATTGTAATTCATTAATATAATCATTAGTACCTTGATATTTTTCAAGAATATCAAGAGCTTTTTGTTCTGGTAACATATCCATACAGTATAAAATGTAATAAAAAAGTTGATATTTATCAAATACATGATAAACTTAACAAATATAGCTGATTCTCTTTTATTAGAAGAAAAAGGTGTATCATTTAAACCAAAGAAATTAAATTATTCATTTAAGGCCTTGGAACCATATGTTTCACATGAAACATTAGAAACTCATTACAATAAACATTATAAAAATTATATTAAAACATTAAATGATTTAATAAAAGACAAAAATGTACCATCTACAATTGAGAAATTAATCTCAAGAACAAAGAATTTTGATTATAAAATCAGATTTAATGCAGGTGGAGTTTTGAATCATGAAATATTATGGAATAGTTTATCAGATAAAAAAACAAAACCAGATGAAAAACTATTAGTTAAAATAAATAAACAATTTGGATCTTTATCTGAATTTAAAAAAAAGTTTACTGAGATAGGAAAACAAAAAATGGGATCTGGATGGATATGGTTGTTAATATCAAATAAAGGTAAATTAAAAATAGTAATGACTCCAAATCAGGATAACCCAATGATGAATATATTTCCACAAAAAGATTATTTGTCTGGAGAAATAAAAGAAAATATATATGGTCCAATGAACGGTAAAATATTATTTGGTTTAGATCTATGGGAGCATGCTTATTATCTTGATTATCGAAATGAAAAAGAAAAATATATTAACAATTTCTTTGATTATTTAAACTGGGATTTCGTAAATGAAAATTATATCAATTTCAAACGGAAATAATAATATTTATAATAAAAGAATAAAATGCCAATTATTGACGGGGAAATCAGGTCTAAATTATTTACGCAGCTAAAACATAGTCTTGGTGCTCCTATCCGTGGTGTTGAACTAGTTGATGAGCAACTTGATTCTTTATTGGAAATAAGTATTCAGGATTATTCACAATATGTAAATGATTGGTTAGTTGAAAACCAATGGTCTTCTTTATATGGACTTAATATAGATACTCAGGATGTTCAAAGAGCATTTATAACAAGAAGTTTAGATTATGAAACTTCATTTACATTTGCTTATTCAAAAATAGTCGGTTTACAAGCAGGTGGCAATTGGGAGATTAAAAAAGATTTTCTTACTTTAAGTGCAAATACACAAATATATCAAGTACCTGCAGGAAGAGAAATAAATGAAGTTTTATGGTTTAATCGTCCAGAAAGAGATCAAATTTATGCTGATCCTGTAACTGGAGGTTTTGGTGGATTCGGAGGAGGAGGTACAGGTGCTTATGGTGGATTTGCTCAATTCGGAGCTGGTTATGGTTCATATATGTTCCCTGCATTTGATGTTGTTCTTGCCATGCAGGATAGAACAATGAAGAACAGAGTTATTGGCTCTGATTTAACATATAAAATAACAGCAGGTCCAAATGGCACAAAATTTATCCATCTTATGCCTGTCCCTGGTGGAAATTATGATCTTGGGAATACAATGTTTAATCATGGTAAAGTATGGTATTGGTATTATGATACTGATAACAGAGATCAATGTTTAGCAGAGAATCCTGATGTTGTCAGATTGCCATCAGATGTTCCATTAGATAATTTAAAATGGGTTGATTTAAATACACCTGCTCAGACATGGGTTAGAAAATATTTCTTTGCCTCAGCTAAAGAAACTCTTGGATTAATCAGAGGTAAATACTCTGGTAATTTAAAAGTTCCTGATAGTGAAGCTGTAATGGATTATCAAATGCTTCTTACTCAAGGTAAAGATGATAAAATGAAATTGATTGAAGAATTAAATCAAAGATTGGAAAGATTGGGTTCATTAAAAATGTTAGAGAGAAAAGGTATGGAAGCTGAAAATCTTAATAAATCATTAAAATATAGACCGATGAATCCTGGTTCAATTTACATTATATAATATGTTCGTAACAAAAATAGATTATTCTAGACAACTTGTTCAGAATGCTGGCACTACGGCAACATTCAGTGGATCTACGTATATAAATCAAATATTAGTTGTTGGATTAGGCCATGTAGTAGGTTCAGCAGCAACTAACACGGTTATATTAGGTGGATCAGGAAATACTGCAACATCAATTAATACAGTTATATTAGCAACAACAGGAGTAACTGGTACTGTCGCTAACATGGTTTATGTTCCTGATATAACAATAAAAAATTTACCATCAGCAGCAGGTTTACAGACAAATTCAGCAGGTAAAGTAATATCTACTTCTGATGGAAGATTAAAAATAAATGTCAGATCTTTTAATAATGCATTAAATATTATTCAACAGTTAAAGCCTGTTAAATATGAATGGATACCTTCTGAACATATTGATGGCACAAGTATGGGTGTTATTGCTCAGGATTTAACTGATATTCTTCCAGAAGTAGTTAAAGGAACACCTGAAAGATTATCCGTTGATTATTATGGTTTAGTTGGACTTCTTATTCAGGGATTTAAAGAATTAAACGGTGATAATCAAATAAAAGAAATATCATCCGATTATAGTATTAGTGATGATGATAATATTTTAATAGTTAGTGGTACTAATGTTAATATGACATTAAATAAAAGTTTTAATAATAAAAAAATTAAGATAAAAACTTTTTCTGATATTAATATAAGATCAAATGATTGTACAATAGATAATGATTTTAATTTAACAAAATTAACTAAATCATCATGTATTGAATTAATTTTTTATAACGGTACTTGGATTATTCTTTCTTCAGATGGTAGTAAGAGTATCGTTGGTTGAGAACATATAATTTGAGTCAATTCCTACTTTATTCCAAAAAATATTTTCCTTTTCTTCCATTTTAAAAACATCTTCTTCTAGATCATCTTGTCCATCTGCTGATGTAGGTATACCACTAATTAATTCAGTTTGTTCTTTAGTATAATATTGTCTGTTATTAGGATCTTTAATTAATAAAGTATTTCTAATTTCTTCTTTAAAAACAATTAACAAAGGTGAAATACTTTCATTAAAATTTTTAATATATCTTGGTACATTATATTCACCTAACATATTAGGATTTACTTCTAATTCTCTAACATCAAGTTTATAACAATTTAAAATTATACCGTCACCTTTTTTCTGAACATCACCATGTGATGCAACTTTTCCATTATTAACATAATAAACTACATCACCTAAATCTGGTTCTATTCCATCCTTAATAAGTAATTCCATATGCGCCATTCTTGACATGCTATTACCTGCCTTATTTTTTTTACTTAATCTATTAATATAATCTTTAAGAGAAATATTAACTTTTGATTTATTGGCTAATTTTAATAATGGTATTTCTTTATTAAATAATTTATTTATTGTTTCATAGTAATATTCAATATAATCTGAGCCATTACCGTTCAATAACATTTTAAGTCCTTTATCAAAAAATTCTTCAATATACCCTGGAAGTCTGTCTGATTTAATTGTATTACCTGTTAATTTAACTTTACCATTATAATTTAATAAAGCATAATTCTTACGTGCAAGATTAATGGATGAAGGCCATTGTCCATCAATACTTAAACCCATTTCATTCCGTAAATAAATGTCATTAAATTCAGCAACAACAGCTTTTATTCCTTTATATTCTTTATCTTTTTCAGTTAATTCATTTAATCCTTGTCCAATATAAGTACACGATTCAATATCATCTGGAATAGTAAAATTAACACCATCTGTATCTAATACAAGCGGTTTAAATCCACGGTCCATAAAATATTTAATCATTTTTCTTAAATATTGTCTTCCAGTACATGTTATCATTTCACCTTTATCTATATCTCCCCATGGAAAAACATGTGGTGCTGATAGAGCACCAAACATAGAATTAATAAATATTTTTAATGGTAATTGTTTTCTATCATATGATTTAGATAAAATAGGATCAGATTTTTCAACTCTTGCTGTTTCATTCTTATAAAATATTCTAGTATCTCTAAAATATTTTAACATTCTTTTCATAACACCTGTTATATCTGAATCTGGGAATACATCATTAACTAATTGAATAGATGGATAAAGAGATGAAAAGTCAAATTTAACCACATTTTTATTATACCCTACACTAACAAGTCTTGATAACCCACCAGTAAATTCTCTTTTACTTTGTTTCTTTGGAATTGCTAAATTATTTTCATAACTCCATGACAACATTAACATTTTCCATAAACTAGCAGTACCCATAGTACTTACTCTTTCATAATCTGTTGGAATATTTTTTGCGAGAAGATATGCTGCTTGATTGAATTCTCTATCAACTTCAAAAGTTTCGTCCAGATCATCCATCAAATATCTTTTAACAATATATTTTCCATCAACTAATTTAAAATTATCACTGTATTGTTTTAATTCTTTTAGCTGCGCAATTAAACATTCAAAAGTTTTAGGTGCTTTATTTTTTAATCCAGATAATCCTGTCCCTATTCCTGCTTTTGGAAAAATAATTATTCTCCCTTCTAAAACTTTTAATTTAATAGCATCAATATCTTCTGTTATTAATTTACAATTATTTTCAAATTCATCATCAGTAAAAAAAGAATCATCTTCCATAGAAGGTTTCTTTTTAGTTCTTATACCAATAGTGTTGGGTTCACCTCTAATTTCTTTTGCTTGCCCACCATGACCTGAACGTTGCATATTATCACCAAAAATATACCATGTAGCTGGATTATTTTTAATATCTTCTCTTGTTATAAATTCTTTAAATATAATGTTTTGTTCTGGTTTCTTTGTTGTGTATCTACCATCAATATCATTAAAATAATACATTTCATCGGAAAAATATATTTTAGATATATTATCTCCTTTGATATAAACACGATTCTTTTTATTTGCTCCTATATATTTGGTAATATATTTAAGATTCCATGCTTTTATATCACTATTAATTGCTTTGGCACGTCTAACAGCATGTGCAACATCCACAACATTATAACCCCACAATTTAATCTGATTAAAATACTCTGATTTATTACCTAATTTTAAAACAGCTTTATCGTTTATTTTTATTGTCGTATCTGGATCCAAAGTTTTTATAACTTCAGAATAATCTATACCTAATATTTCAGCACGTTTTAATAAAAATGGCCAATCAAATGTTGATGAATTATATGCCATTATAACAGATGGTTTTAATTTATCAATTGTATTAAAAAATTCAATTATACCATTCCGTTCTTTTTCTTCATTATTACATTCAATTAATTTTTCATATCCTCTACTATCTTTTAACCCAATAAGAAATATAGTTCCTTTAGTTGGATCTAATGAAGTTGTTTCTAAGTCAAAACATAATTTATGAATTGATTCATAATCTTCATATCCTTTAAATAATCTTTTTTGTTTTTGAATTAAATATTGTTCTTTTATAGGAAGCATTATTGCTTCATCTGTTTTCCAAGGATCTATTCCACCGTCTTTAAAAAAATTAATTAAATTATTTAATGTTTTTGTTGTTTTAACAACATATTTTAATCCATTTTGTAATGAAATATTATTACCAGTATTTAATTTTTCAATTACTATACCGTGTTTGGATATTGCTTTTTTTTGTTCTTCTTTTGATCCGCCATAAAAATTAAGATTAGATAAATTACCTATAAAACAAAATGGGGTTAATTTATCTGATACAAGTAATTTTCCACTGATAGGATCATCTTTAATTTTTATTATAGATGATGTTTTATAATCATATTCTAAAGCTGTTATATATTTCTCGTCATCAAATCCTTCTAAGAATTTTTGGATATCTTGTTCCATCGGTATAATTCTAATAAATTTATACTATAAAGTCAAAAAAACTAAACAATAATTACAAGTATTTATTGTTAATGGAATTTTTCATACGAAAAGATAGTCTTTTACCTATACTTAAATTAAAATTAATTCAGGATGGTATAAATGATTTTAATGAATTTCATACCATGTTAGAAAATTCATCTATTTCATTTTCAATGAAAAATGAAAAAAATGGAATATTCAAGATATTAAACAAATCTGGTGGTATAGTAGCAAAAACTTCAATTGAACCAACAACACCTACTGAATACTACATCTATTATAGGTGGGATAGTGATGACATTGATGAATGTGGTAGATATATTGCCCAATTTAATATTAATTTTTTAGATGACTGCACTAATCTAATTGTTCCTTTAAGAGAACAATTATATATAACAATATCTGATAGTTTTGTTAATGGAAACTGTAATTGCTAAGTTGTTAAGAGAAGAATTATCTAATAAGATAAAAAATTATCTTATTGATAAAATTGATAAGAATTCTTATTATTCAGATGATGTAGTTGATGATATTAATTATATTAATTGTAATGATAAGAAAATAAATGAAGAAATTTTTTATCTTATTCAAGATGGTTATATTGGATATTCATTAAGATATTCATATTCTTATGGAAAAATGTTTTGTGAAAATTATGGAATAAGTATGGATGATTATATAAATTTAATAGAATATATTGTAGAAAATAATTTAGAATGTAATATAACAAATATTGATGTAATTGATGAAAATGATAACTATGAAAACTTTAATTAAAGAAGAAATAAGTAATCGTCTTGGTTTAGTTAAAATATTGACTAAATTACCATACATCGATTTTTTTATTATAGAAGATTTACTTGGTTATAGTACAGATAAAACAATGGAAGTTATTCAACTATTTCTTAATAACACAGAAGAATATTATTCTTATATTGATTTATCTGATAGTAATATTACATCACTAGGTAAACTCAGGTATGTTGGTGAAGGTTTAAATTTAAATAATTCTAAAATTCTATCTTTTGGTAATTTAGAATATGTTGGAGGTAATCTAGATATAAGAGAAACTGCTATTGAAGATTTAGGTAAACTAAGACGGGTTGTTGGTGATTTTAAAGTATATGGAACACCTCTTTGGTTTAAAAAAGGTACTAGAGATATAAAAAAACAAGTGGATATTGGTGGTAATCTTCATTCTTAAATACTTATAATAGATGAGTAATTTTATTCCAATTAATAGAGTTAATAAGTTTTTTTCAGATGATGATTTTTATTTAGAAAGATCCATGGGTGAGGAATATCTACATGGGGATTTAAATTTTACACTTGTTCTGTTTAGTGTTGATAAAAAAAATTCACAGACTGATGACATTTATGGTGAAAGTGGAAAAAATGAAATAAGATATAATACACCAGTTGAATTTAAAGGATTAGTTCAAATTGCTCCACCAGATAATACATCATATAAAGATAATTTAATTCAAAGATTAGAACCTGGTAATTTATTAATTAGCGTTTATATTCATCATTTAGAAGAACTTGGTATAGATATACAAGTTGGCGATTATGTAGGTTATTCTGAAACTGAAAAGAAATTTAAATATTACACTGTAGTTAATGATGGAAGAGTAACATCAGATAATAAACATACTATATTAGGTACAAGAGCTTATTATCGAACTATATTATGTACACCAACAAGTCCTAATGAATTTAATGGTGTTTGATCATTGGATTCTTAAAATGGGTTTGATCATAAATTTGATCTTTCTCATTTTTTGTTAACTTATCATAACTTGTACATTTTAATCCATTTACATCTAAACATAATTTTCTTTCTTTTTTATGATAATAATAATCAAAACCATTAATTTTAACTTTTTTAGGATGATTATGTAATTCTTCTCGTATCAGTTTATTGATTAAGTTCATATTTATAAATACATGATACCGAAGAAAGTTAAGAAAGATATCAACCCTTATCCTGGTCCTGAATTAAGTGACAGAAGAAAAGAATTGTCTCAATTTATATCTAAAGATGGGACATATCTACCAAAAAGTATATTACATGAAGATTTAGATAAAGGTATGCTTGATTTTGTTACCAATGAAATTTCCATAACTTCAGAAGGAGTAAAAGTTCCTGTTATTAATAAAATTTTAACTTTACAAAAATGGGCTGAATATACTACTACATGGCAATTTACAGATGATAATAAAAATGTAGATCCACCATTTATTGCTGTTATTCGTCATCCAGATCCAAAATACGGAACAAATCCTTCACTTCAATATACTATACCAAATAGAAAAAATAATTATATTTATTCAGTGATTCCAACATGGGATGGAACAAGAAAAGGTGCGGATGTGTATAAAATACCACAACCAGTTCCTATTGATATAACATATGATATTATAATAGTCGCTAATCGATTACGTGAGGTTAATCTTTTTAATAAAGAAATACTTCAGAAATTCAGTTCAAGACAAGCATACACTTTTGTTAAAGGACATTATATACCAATAGTTAATCAGGAAATAGTTGATGAATCTCAAAAAGATTTAGAAAAAAGAAAATTTTATTTAACAAAATATACTTTTCTTATGATGGGATTTCTTATTGATGAAGAAGAATTTGAAGTTACTCCAGCTATATCAAGAGAATTATTTTTTTTCGAAGTTGATTCAACAAAAAAAGTTAAAACAAAACCATTTAAGGAAATTATAAATAAAGATAAGGTTTATTTAAAAATAAATTTTGCAATAACTGCTAGTTCATCAACATATACATTTGAATACCCTGTTGATATAGATGTAGAATCAAAAGAAAATGTGTCATCTTATTCATTATCTGTTAATTCCATAGATACTACTTTACCCGTTTTAATTAATAAAAATGATACTTTAACAATAGATATTGTTAAATCATATAGCGGAACTTCATTTATTAATTTTGTAGGTAGGATTAAGATATAACTTTTGGTTTTTATTTGAATATTTATAAGAAAAACTAAATTTAACATGGCAAATGGTGCTAACCGTATTTTTGTAAGCCCTGGTGTCTACACATCAGAAAAAGATTTAACCTTTGTATCACAGAGCGTTGGTGTTACAACATTGGGCTTGGTTGGAGAAACAATTAAAGGACCCGCTTTTGAACCTATTTTTATAAATTCATATGATGAATTCACTACACTTTTTGGAGGATTAAGTCCAGAAAAATTTGTAGAAACTCAGATACCAAAATATGAGTTACCTTATATAGCAAAATCTTATTTAAGTCAATCAAATCAATTATTCGTCACAAGAGTATTAGGTTTATCAGGATATGATGCAGGACCTTCTTGGTCAATAACAACTGTTGGTAGTGTTAGTGGAAGTACTGTAGCTTCAACTGGTTCAGCTGGATTTACTGCACAATTTGCACTTTCTGGCGCAAATACGGCTTATATTTATACATCAACAACATTTACAACTGCTGATGAATATTTTAATGCTTTACCCGTTACTTTATATAATGATATTGATAAAACTATAAATTTACTTGATTCAACAACTTTACCAGATATTAGAACAGATGTTAAAACATTCTTTAATGATTATATAGCTAATGGACAATTTAATACAGTATTTTATTGGGGAGTTATTCCATCTGGAATAACAAATTCAATAACAGGAGCTGGTTATACCTTAGTAAGTGCCGATAACAGATTAAATTCAGATGGTACTAATCTTAACTCAGATATTAATGATCCATGGTATTATGGTTTATTTGATTATAATTCAACTACCGATAATTTTGTTGGACATTCATATATTTTATATGTAACTACTGGTGGAACAAGTAATTTAACACCAACTACTGTGGATTTAACAACATCAGGAACTAGTGGAACATCAATAGGTGTTTACAGTTATACTGGTTGTACAGGTACAAGTGGTTCATTTTCATCAGTAACTTATAGTAATATAAGTGGTGATAATAATATTGGTTATGTTACTTTAAATGTAGGAACTGCTTCTACTTATCCAACAACATTTGTCGGAGTTGATCCAACATTTGTATTTACAAGTAATTGTACATTTACAGGACAACAAACAAGTTTATATGTTGCATCAGCACCTATATCAATTAGTGGTGCATGTTTAACAGGATTCACTACAGCAACAACTTCTTTTTATACTGCAAGTTGTTTAAATACTATTGCTTATACAGGTATAACATCAGGTTCAGCAATAACTTGGACAGCAACACCAGAAACAACTTATCATGATCTAGTTGTTGCCACTTTACGATCAAGAGGACAATCTACATTGTCATCAGGAGGACCAGTTTATAATATTAGTGCTGATACAGGTTCAAATGTTGTATTTAATTGTAGTTCTTCAACATATTCTTCTGTTTTATCTAATCCATTTGCCACATTTGGAATAAATGTAACCACAGATTTAGGTAAATCATTCTTATTTGAAGCATCTATGAATTCTTCATCTAAAAATTTTATTTCTAAAGTATTTGGTAGAGCTCCATTTGATAAAGATGCAGCATCAACTCCATTATTTGTTGAGGAAGTTTATCCTAATTTGTTAAATCAAGCATATTTAAAAGGTGGAATAGCAGGATTAAATTGTGATTTCTTATCATTACCTGCTTCAAGATTTAATAATAGTTCATTATCATCTATTGGTTGGTATATGGAACAATATCAAACACCAAGAACACCATGGGTAGTATCTGAATTAAGAGGTACAAAAACATATAGATTATTTAAATTTATATTAATATCAGATGGTAATGGCGCAAACAGAGAAGTTAAAATTTCTGTAATGAATGTCAGTTTAGCTAATCAGGAATTTGATGTTGTAGTTAGAGATTTTTATGATACTGATGATAATCCTATTATTCTTGAAAAATTCACAAGATGTAGTATGGATCCTCAATTGAATACTTACATTGCTAAGAAAATAGGAACATGTGATGGTGAATATGAACTTAAATCAAGTTATGTTATGCTTTACATGGCAGAAGAACATCCAACTGATGCAGTTGCTTCTGGTTTTGAAGGTTATATATTTAGAAAATATACAGGGGCAAATAATCCTTTCCTTATGTATAAATTAAAATATGATTTAGCAGGTGAGGTTATTTATAATCCACCATTTACTACAACAGTATCGACAGATAATACAACTATAAGCTCTGGCGATAAAGTAAGAAAGGTTTTTCTTGGAATATCTGATACAGTGGGCTATGATGCTGATTTCTTTGAATATAAAGGACACGTTACTCCTGCTGATGTTTGTAATGACACATCAGGTAATGATTGGCCTATACTAACAAAAGGATTCCACTTAGATAGTGGAGCAACTGTTGTATTAGGTAGCCCAACATCACCATTAAGCGGACAATCTATATATGAAGTTGGTGAAGGTGACTTTACAACTGAACCAGATTATGGTAATCCTTATGATGACATCAGAGCTAGAAAGTTTACTTTCATGCCGTATGGTGGATTTGATGGATGGGATATATACAGAAAATACAGATCTAATGGCGATCAGTTTAAATTAGGTATGATTGGTTTCAGAAATGGCGCTTGTTCAACTAATTTTGCTTCTGGAACAGGTGATGGTTCATTTAAACAAATATCAACAGTTAAAGCTAATACTGACTATTATGCTTATCAGGATGGAATATTAACTTACGAAAACCCTGAAGCTGTTAATATAAATGTTTTTGCAACTCCAGGTATTGATTATGTTAATAACGGACAATTAGTTAATGATGCAATTGATATGATCGAAAATGACAGAGCTGACTCATTATATATTGTAACTACACCTGACTATAATTTATTAGTTCCTACATCAACAGATGTAACTAATAGAATTGAACCAGATGAAGCTGTTGATAATATTGATAACTCTGATATTGATAGTAACTATACCGCAACTTATTATCCATGGATTCAAATTAAAGATAGCGAAAATAATGTTCAGGTTTATCTTCCGTCTACTGGTGAAGTTGTTAAAAATATAGCTTTAACAGATAACATATCATTCCCATGGTTTGCTACCGCAGGTTATAACAGAGGTATTGTTAATGCAATTAAAGCAAGAAAAAAACTTACTTTAGATAATAGAGATACTTTATATAAAGGAAGATTAAATCCTATTGCTACATTCAGTGATGTTGGAACTGTTATATTTGGTAATAAAACATTACAAGTAAGACAATCTGCATTAGATAGAATAAATGTTAGACGATTATTGTTGCAAGCAAGAAAATTAATTTCTGCTGTTGCTGTAAGATTATTGTTCGAACAAAATGATCAACAAGTTAGAAATGAATTTTTGGATTTAGTTAATCCAATTTTGGATAGTATAAGAAGAGAAAGAGGATTAACCGATTTCAGAGTAGTTGTTAGTAATAATCCTGATGATATTGATCGTAATCAGTTAACAGCGAAAATATATCTTAAACCAACTAGATCACTCGAGTTTTTAATTGTGGATTTCATTATAACTCCAACAGGTGCATCATTTAGTGAATAACATTATTAATTATTAAAACACTAAGCACGGGACAATTACCGTGCTTTTTTATTTTATAATAAGCACTAATTGGGTTCATTATAAATATAATAAGTATTATTTGACTTTTTAAGTATTTATTATTAAATTATACATATGAATGAAAAAATATTAAATTTTATAACAAAAGCAAATATTGTTCATAACAACAAATATGATTATTCATTGGTGAATTATAAATCAACCAAAATAAAAGTTAAAATAATATGTCCATATCATGGTATGTTTGAACAAAAACCAGAAAAACACATAAATGAAAAACAAAATTGTCCAAAGTGTCGTGGATTTAATAAAACTAATGAAGAAATAATAAAAGAATATAAAGAAGTTCATGGTGACAGATATGATTATTCATTGGTGAATTATAAAAAAAGTTTATCTGTTGTTAAAATAATATGTCCAGAACATGGAGAATTCAGTATTTTATCAAAAGAACATTTATCAGGCAATGGATGTGCTAAATGTGCAGGAAAAAATAGAACTACAGATGATATTATAAATATTTTTAAAGAAGTTCATGGTGATAGATATGATTATTCATTAGTTGATTTTAAATTAAATACTGTAAGAGTTAAAATAATATGTCCAGAACATGGTATGTTTGAACAATTATTTGACGTTCATTCAAAAGGACATGGTTGCCCATTATGCGGAGGATTTTTTAAATATACTAAGGATGAATGGATTAATAAAGCAAATATAACCCACAATAATAAATATAATTATTCATTGGTTGACTATATAAATAGCAAATCAGAAGTTAAAATAATATGTCCAGAACATGGGGAATTTTACCAAATATCTGGATTACATTTAAGTGGTTGTGGATGCCCTAAATGTAAAGGCACAAAAAAAAGAAAGACATTAGAAAATTTTATAAATGAAGCTAATCTTACACATAATAACAAATATGATTATTCAGTTAGTGAATATGATAGTGCAAGATTAAAAGTTAAAATTATATGTCCAGAACATGGTATATTTGAACAACAAGCAGATAGTCATTTAAGAGGTTGTGGATGTCCTAAATGCAGTTTTTTATATACTAAAAAAGAACAAGAAATTAAAGATTTTTTAAAAACATTAAATGTTAATATAATTGAAAATGATAAATCCATTCTTAATGGTCTTGAACTTGATATATTTCTTCCTGATCATAATATAGCTATTGAATTTGATGGGTTATACTGGCATAATGAAATTTATAAAACAAGTAATTTTCATTTAAATAAAACTGAGTTAGCTTTAAAAAAAGGAATTACTCTTATTCATATATTTGAAGATGAATGGGATTTTAAACAAGATATTGTTAAATCAAGAATAAAGAATTTTTTAAAATTAACTGAAAATAAAATATATGGTAGAAAATGTGTTATTAAAGATGTTGATAGTAAAGAATGTGGTAAATTTTTAGATGATAATCATTTACAAGGTAATACAAACGGAAGTATAAGATATGGATTATATTATAATGATAACCTTGTATCAATTATGATGTTTAATAAACCCAGATTAGGCATCGGTAATAACAATGAATTAAATGTTTATGAATTAACTAGATTTTGTAATAAAATTAATTACTCTGTTATGGGATCAGCATCTAAATTATTAAATCATTTTATAAAAACACATAAACCAACTAAAATAATAAGTTATGCTGATAGAAGATGGAGCTCTGGTAATTTATACGAAACTCTTAATTTTAAAAATAAACATATTAACAACCCAAATTATTGGTATATTATAAGTTATAATAGAAAACATAGATTTGGATTCAGAAAACATATTCTAAAAAAAGAAGGATACGATACTGTTAATAAAACAGAACATCAGATAATGTTAGATAGAAAGATATATAGAATATATGATTGTGGTACTATCTGTTATGAACTAGTTATTACTTAATCTTAGTCCACTTAGCGTCATAACCGCATTCTGAAGCATAATATTTTGCCTGATCAACATTATAATGATAAGTTACATCACCATCTGGATGTAACAATACATATGCTTTACCATTCTTTTTATATTGGAAGGAATCAATATTAATCATTATTTTTAATTCTGTTTGTTCGGTATTTTTAATAAATTTACCGTCTTTATATCTTCCTTTACTATGTGTATTATTACATATACCTATATATTCTTCCCCAGTTATTCTGGTTTTTAATGATTTCATTGGTGTTTGCTTTATGAAGTTAAAATTAGGTTTTGAATCTATCTGACAACTTGAAAGAAGGAGGATGAACAGATATTTCATGTGAGTGGGGTTGGAATTGATTTTAAATATTTAGGGGAGTGAATTATATAATGTTTTTCAAGCGTTTGCGTTCCTGAATGACCTAAATTTTTTGCAGCAACAGTAAGTGGAACTTCATTTTCAATCCACCAAGTTCCTGTGAATCTTCTGATAGCGTGAACACCTAAATACTTTACACCACACTTTTTACAATTTGATTCTAAAAATCCTCTAATACTTTCTGGTGTATATGGATTGCCTTTAAATTGCCCTTCAAATAAAAACTTAACAGGTATATCATCCTTAAATTTATTCCAATATTCTTTAATTAAATCCCAAGCAAATTGGGATGGGTAAACAATGCGGTCTTTGTCACCTTTCCCTCCACGAATTAACATACTTCTTTCTTTTGAATTACAATCGGAAATCAGAATAGAGCAAGGTTCAGATACACGCAATCCACAATCAATTATCAAAGCTAATATTGCTTTCTGTTTTGGATTCTGAATAGTATGTAACACTTTCAAAATATCATCTTGTAAATAAACAGGTTGAACCTTTTGTTTTTTCTTTGGATATGGTAAGTCAGTCCAACTAATATTTTTATTCAGCACTTTGTTAAAAAGAAATCTAAGTAACACACAAATATTTTTGCGAGTATTATCATTCGTAAATGAAACAGCAAAATCTTGTATTTGTAATAAATCTACTTTTTCAGGTTCAGGAAAATGTTTTAAAATTAAATCAAGATTGGATCGATAAACAGTTAATGTATTTATACTTTTTGAACCTTGTAAACGCAGATAATTTAATAATCTTTTATGATAGTATTCATGTAGAGTTAAATTATTTTCCATTTTATAATTAATTGATTTTCATAACACCTTTTACAATCATTTATACGTAATTTAAAGTTTTTTGTTTCAAATCATCTTTATAAAATAAAACATTGGAAAGTACAACAAGGAACATATGCAGATATTCCAAATGAACCTGCTACTTGGTATGTAGATAGTCCATATTTTTCAGGTGGAAAATGGTATAGACATAGTAGTTTAAAATTAGATTTTAATCATCTTGGTGAATGGTCTAAATCTAGAGAAGGACAAGTTATTGTATGTGAAAATACAAAAGCTACGTGGCTTCCATTTGAACCATTAGTTAAATTAAAAGGACAGATGCATAAAACAATTGAAGCAATATATTATCAGATAGATGGTGAACAGGTGATGTTAAATCCAGTACCGTTACTGGATAAACTTCTTATTCTCCATACACAACAGCCCAACAACCAGTTTGTTTTTCTATTACATTACTGCCATAACCCATCTGGAAATCCCCGTCAACATATATTTTTCCTTCAACATGGTTTAATTTACCAAGAGATTTTATTTTTGTACCTTGAATATTTAAATGTCCACCAACAAATTCAAGATTACCTAAATTTCGTAAATCAGAATAATATAAATCTAAATTACCGCCAACATATTTTAATTTACCAAGAGATTTTATCTTAAGTCCTTCTAAATCTATTGATCCATCATATTTTTCAGTTGATTCAAGAAAATATTTTATTAAATCAACATTAAATCCATCATCATATCCTAATGTATCATGAAGTGATTCTAAACTAATATGCTTCATTTTAGTTAGACATTTCATCAATTTTTGCAATTTAATATTTTCCTTAATTAATTCTTTCAACATATCTTTAATAAATATATTAGATATTTATAGGAATATATAATAAATGGCACTTACTCAGACAGATAAATCCGAAATAGAACGTGTAATAAGAAAGGAATTAAAGGATTTCTTGAAAGATAACTCTTTTAATAACAAAATAACGGATGTTATTAAAAAAGAGCTAAAATCTGATGCACATGATGCCAGAGTAGCTAAAATATCAGCAGCAGTTCTTGAAAATTTATATAAAATACTTTGGTCAAAAAAGAGTTTCTGGGCTAATGAAATAAAAAATGTCAGAGTTTAATTGTTATGAAAATATTATTAACTGACTATCAATATAAGATATTAAATGAAGCAATCAGTAATATTAAAATAATAATAAAATATTTAAAGAAATTACGTAACAGATTTGATGATGAAACCCCTTTTTTTTATATAAAAAATTATCTTCAGGAAATAGGTGTACCAAAAGAAAAGATAATTGATCTTTATTTTGCATTTATTAACAACTATCGTGAAAATATAAAAGATTATGATACTATAACTAATCTTAATCTAGAACATATTAATTTATTATCTAAAATAAAAAACATTATAGACGGAACTGATCCAAATAAAATATTAACTCCTGATTTATTTAAAGGTGTAACTTATGAATATGATATAGAAAAAGATGCTATATTTTTTTATATGGAAGAAACAGAATATGCAAATAAATATTCTAATATGAATGGATATGAATGGGTATTAGCAAACGCTAATAATGGATCAAATAATTTCGATAGTGAGAATAGCGAGGAAGCAAGATATATAAGTGGTTGGTTCAGTAAAGAGTGTTATGATATTTTAGATAGAATTGAAAAAGTATTAGGTATAGAAGGAGTTTATGATTTTGATGATGAAGGAGTTTTTATTAATTTTTTAACAGAATATAAATTAGATTATAGTATAATTAGTAATTTTCTATATAATATTGGTTATGACAGAGCTGTAGAACAAGAAAAAGCAGCAAATGAATTGTTAAGTGAAATGAAATTTCCATTAATATGGTATGGTAGAGGTTATGCTATGGAAGTGAATTATGAAAAATTATATGATTATTTATTAGGACATCCTGTTATTATAGATTTTGCTGATTTATTATCTAATGATGATTTAAATGATAAAGTTGATGGTGATATAAATGTTATGGAAGCAAGATATGATAATTTTTCATCTGCTTCAACAGCAACAGATGAATTAGAAATTGATATACAAAAATTATATGATATAATAGAAGAAAATTTACCAAATTATATAAATCTATCTATGATAACTAAATTAGGATTTAGGGTAGATAAAGATAAAATGGAATATAAATATAAAAAAAATGGCTATTCTAAAATAATAACAATAAGTCAGATTAATCCATCAGAAGGAATTGCAGAAATGGAATATATTTACGGAGAACCCAATAACATTAATTTAACTGTATATAAAGGAAAGATTTTTTTAGATAATCTTTATAAATATGTTACACAATACGAAATGCCTGGTTTAAAATGACAACACCATCTATTATAATAAATGGAACAAATTATCCAGTTGAGTTAAAAACAACACATGAAGGTATAATGAAGGGAATGATGGGCAGAAGGGTTATGAACCGTCCTATGGTGTTCTTATTTCCTTATAGCGATGATAAGTCATTCTTCATGTTAAACTGTCTTATACCGCTTGATATAGTTTTTACAGATAATGGTAAGATAACAAAAATATATAGTAATTGTAAGCCATGTGATAAAGAACCCTGTAAAACATATACTGGGTATGCTAATATGGTTATTGAATTTAATGGGGGATTCTGCGAAGAAAACAATATAGAAGAAGGGCAGATATTAAAAATTAATTTAAGATAACAGCTTAGGACTGTTATGACCTCGGTCATATTATAAACCACTCAAAAGTATCGCTACCGATGAGTGGTTTTTTATTTTGGATTTCTTGTTTTCCAAAATTCAATAGCATCTATAAAATCAAAAAATTCATGTTTCTCATAAAATCTATGACCATTCTCTTCATATGCAAAATCATATACAATCCATTTATTATTTTCCTTTACTGGTCTTTGACAATCCATTTTATTAAATAGTAAGTACTCTCTTCGTAGTAGATCTTACGCATTTTAGGTATTAATCCAAGAAAAAATCCACGATCAGCCTTATCTGGTAAGGTGGAAGTAACAAAGGCCTGGTTCATAGTGGTAATTTTGGCTTCTGCTTCCCCTAATAGCTTTTTAAGATCATAAGCACCCTTTCTTATACCGATCAGATAATCAGCATTAGGTCTTCTTACATTAATAGTTTTATACTCAGCTATCTCAATACCTGTTTCAATTAAACGCATACAATGTAATAAATTTTTTCCATCCACGGACTGATTATGATTAGCAACATCAACATATCGTTGAACATTTCTTTTATTTAACCATTCCTGATACTCCAAATATTCTTTACAATGAATACTATAAGCATTCTTATTAAAGAATAACATAGCTTCTCTTATTGAATACTTAGGAATACTGGATAAGCATATATCATTTGCTTTTTCCATATCAGTTACAATACCTCTATATCCAATAGGTGTATACCTCGGATTAGTTATATCAATATCCATTACATGATCATAGAACAAACCATAACAATCAGTAAAGTGTGGAAGATTGAGTAATCCACAGTTTTCTTGTTTATAATTGTTATATTTTAACCATTGTTTAACAGGTAAGGTTTTAAAATCCTCTTGCTTCTCCATAACATAACAAAAATCAAGAATATCCTTTCTATTGATTCTTTCTTTCTCCCAGTTCATTTTCTTCTCAAGACCATTTGCCTTACTTATCTGACTCCATGAATAACCCCCATAAGAATGCTTACATGATTTAGATAATAGTTTTTCTTTATTAGCTATCAGCATATCCATAACAGGATGTTTATATAAAATACAATCTTCTGGTAAAAAGGCTAATTCTAACATAGTTGGATTTCCGCCACAAGCAAGATCTAAAAATCGGCGTAGTTCATAATAAACTTCATCTTTATTTATTGTCAGTTGTTCTCTATAACCATTATTAAGAACATCTTCAGGATCTTGCATGTAAATTCCTTTGACATCGAAATCAGAATTTTCTACATTAGTGCCGTATGCATGAGATCCAACAATTGCTTGAAATATACATCCATCAGGTATAGGACTATTTTTTCTTAGTTCTTCTCTTTCTTGTTCAGTTACCATATCAAAATTTTCTTACGATGCCAATCTAACTCCATTCTACGTAAAGCATCTAAAGGAGTTTCATTATCTTTCATTTCATAACTACATCCACCTTTCCAACCCCCACTTTTTTCACCTACTTCCTGATTAAAATCAATTTCAATAAATTTACTAACTTTAGCAAATAATTTTGTCCATTTAAGCCATTGTTGTCTCCATTCTCTTTCAGACAATCTAATTGTTGCCAATCTATTTTGAATTTCTCCTGAATATAGAATATAAACATATGGATGAGTTTCTTTCCATAGAATATTATCCCAACCTTCTAAATAAAATCGTTTTCTATTTTTCTTGGTTTCGTGTTCCCAAGTTCCATCTTTCCTGAGATTACTTGTTCTTACCCAATCTAATTGCCATGGCATATTAAATGTCCACCATTTATTTCCGCCATTATCATTTCCTTTACCTCCTCTGTGAATCCATAATGTTTTATTATGATATGCAATTCCATATTTAGGTGGGTCACATTCATCAGTGTACTTACTTTTAAATGGTAATTTTATTGTTAAATTACAATATAGAAAATGTAAATTAATTCTATGTCTTGGATCAAAATATCCACAGATTTCATAACTTATATCAAAATTCCAACCCCAATAAAAATTAAATGATTCACCATTATAACTCCATTTTTCTTTTACTTTATCCATTATTTAAATTGATTATCCAGATACTCGATAAGATATTTTGCATAAGCAGGTATCAATAAATGATCATGAAAAATAAATGACTCAACATCATCTGCTACAGCTTTATTATAAGCTAATTTTAATTCCTGCAATAATTCTTTTGTAAATTCCATGTTATTTATTTTTGTTTGTTTGTTTCATCAACCACTATTCGTTGATTGTTTAAAAACTCAGATATCTTATTTCTAGTAGAAATCAAGAATCTAAGGTACTTCTGTTTCATTTTGTTTTTAATTGACATTGGTTAATTATTAGTTTTTAAAAGTAAATCGGCTCTAAGGTTGAGTATTACCTTTTGAGATTTTCGAAGATGTGCTGCTAATTCATATTCTTGGCATCGTACTGCCCATATCTTTATTGATTCTAATTGATTTATCATATTAATAAGAACTGCTTCTTGTTTTTCTTTTTCTAATATATCCATACTATCCTTTTAATTTTTCTGCCATCATCATATTAAATTCATTCTTATAATCAAATTTTCCAAAATCTTTAAAATAGTGATAATTAAATTTGCATTGTCGGATAACGGACACTTGATCCGTCAGCTTCGGAATTAAAATCAGTTAGGTTAACACCTAAAGAAGATATGTTTTCTTTTAATAATTTAGATAATTCTTTAGCGTTAGCTAGAACCAGATCATAGTTCAGATTTAATAAGGTATCTTTTTCGGATGATAATTTTCTCATTACATTATGGGTTTGAATACTTTTTACGCCATAGTAAAATAAAAGTTACAATAAGTTTTTACTTATAACTAATAATTTCTTAGGGGATATTAAAACAGCTCCATTATTTATAGCTTTTTCGGATATAATTTTATTGGTTAAATCATAATGGGGATGACCTTTTCTAACACCCTCGTAATAATTCTTTTTTAATCCTATACTCTGTGCAAAATAATGAAGTTCATCTAGTGTATCAGCAACTAGATGAACTCCGTCTGTATAGCAGGACACTACTGGTTACTACTTATATTTTCAACCGTTATGTGTAATAATTTTTATTAGTATTTCAATTTAATTTTCTCGTTAATTAACCGCACCAGCAGGTAACACCACCTATACGCAAGTTTTGTGAAAAACAAAACCTGACGTATAGCTGTAACCGTTAGCGGTAATGTTACAAACCACACCGCTCAACCGACATATCAAAATAAGATTTCTCTTTTTCAATTCCAATATATCTTCTATTCATTTGTTTTGCCACTAATCCAGTAGTTCCATATCCAAAAAAACAATCTAAAATAATATCATTTTCTTTCGTAAACTTACTAATAAAGTGTTCAGCTACATCTGTTTTCATTACTGCCTTATGCTCTTTTGGCATACTTGAATTTACAGAAGTTGTAATAATATTTTTTGTATAAGTTGTATTTGATTTCAAACTTTCACTTCCTAATATCAAAAAGTATTCAACAGCATTTGTGATGTTTTTGCCACTTGCTGGCATCGGATTTGATTTTTCCCAAATATGAACATCAACAATATTTTTACTAAAATGACCAATCAATTTATAAACATCTTGGCGGTTGTAGTAATTAGCTTGAATATTATAAAATATATGCTTTTTTGTAACTCTTAAAAGTTCGGTAATAACATCAATATTTAGTTGAAGCCAATTTTCGTTTATATCTGTAAAATCAGAATATTTGTCATTTCTCTTTCTATTGTAAGGCGGAGAAGTAAAACTATAATCAACTGAATTTTCAAATAATTTAGGTAATACTTCCAAACAATCTGCGTGGAACAAAACACTACCGCTAACATCGGTTTTGCAATAGTGGGGCATTTGTGGTAAATTCATATTTAGTGCTTTTAATAAAGTTTAGTTGTGGGTTGAACACTTGTGCCTTGAAACCCCACCATCGCAAAGCCGAGAACCGTTATGCGTAATTTATCCGAATCCACTCCCAACATTCTGCTTCATTTGAAAATATGTTTTTATATGATTTATATGGGTTTCCATGTAACCAATTTTCAGTAACTAATCGTTTTTGTGGTTTAGGTGAAATTATTGTCCCACCAACATAAAAAACATATTTTCCTATTTCTACTTCCATTTTATCTGTTGTAATTAAACTACGCATAACAGCACATTTGTTAAATTAAAAATGGCATTTAGTTTGGTGCTTAAATTGAAATGTGAAGTAGCCATTTTTAACTTCACAAATCTGCAAACCGTTATACACAATACTACATTATACGTTCTAATCATCATTTTGTTTCAAAAACTTTTTAAAAATTTTCCTACTGTTTTAAATCTATAAACAATTCAAATACATTATCAAAACCACCACTATCCATTAATTTTTCTTGTGAAATCATACCTTCACTTTGTCCCATCGCCCAATCAACAATATGATTATATTCATCCTTTAATTTATATACATTACCACCTTTAAGTCTCGCATAATGTAACGCTTCATCTAATTCGTCAGTAACATATAAAAATCTTCCACCAAGAAAATTACCAGTACCACCATGTAACCACATCCCATAGTGTTCATTTTCCTCTTCATCATATTCTTCTTTAATGAATTGATTATAGTTCTTAACTTTATCAATCATTATTCTAATATCTTTACTCATAGTTTTTAGTTTATATATAAATATTTGGAATTAATTCTTCCACACACATTTTTAAAAAGCTTTTATTCGTATTCCAAACAAACATTTACCTAATTAAACCGTACTGTGTATAACAAGGTGTATAAGAAAGTTTGCTATTAGCAGTTGTGGTAAATTTGAAAGTTTCTACAAGCAAACCTTCTCATACACCCGACTGTTATACACAATACTACATCAGTGTTTCAATTATAGTTCTGTGTAAAAAACTTTTTAAAAATTTCCCCACTCTTGATATAAAACACAAGTTTGAAATTCAATTTCGTTTTTTTCTAAATCAATAACACAATTAAATAACTTCCACACATTTGTTTCATTACTTGGAATTACAAAAATTGAATCGTATTTTCCATCCATTAACTCATACTCATATTTTGATATTAAACTAATTTTAAATGGATTCCACTTTTGATAACCTGTTAAAGATTTTGAACCATCTTTATTTATTTTTTCCTCTAAGTAAATTGAAGGATTTTCTTCAAAACTTATTTGACATATAATGTCATTAATAATTAATTTTCCTGTTTTCATATTTTTTTATTTAATTTAATAAAATCATGTTTCAATTTTTCACCAAACATTTCTAATATTTTATCTTCACCATAAATCATCAACTCCGCTTGTGAGATTTCAACACACCAATCGAATGTAACCTTTTTAATTGGAATTAAATCTTCTGTAATAATGGTTGGTGATAATTCAAATTTGAAATCTCCATCAATCTGTAATTCACCGTTTTCAATTTTAATTTTTGGTGTTTGTGTTTTCATAATTTATTTTTTATAAAGTTACTAAAATTATTTTAATTAATCAATTTTTCAACCGCACATTTTTAAAAAGTTTTTATTCGTGTTTCAAACAAATGTTCTACCTAATTAAACCGTACTGTGTATAACAAGGTGTATAAGAAAGTTTGCTATTAGCAGTTGTGGTAAATTTGAAAGTTTCTACAAGCAAACCTTCTCATACACCCGACTGTTATTCAATAAAAAAATATTAAAACAAAAAGCCACCGCACTTCTTTGTTTTTTCAAAACAATAAAAGGTTTGGTTTGTGGATTTAATAGTTTCATCTTTTTTTTGTTTTAATATATCCTACTACGAAAGATATTTTATAAAGTTTCAGATTGATTCCATATATACTTCATATTACCACAATCATATATTCTATAAATTTCTCTATCCATCATAATGGATCGTTCTGTTTTATTTTTATTATAACCCTCTTTAATTAATATATCTTTTCTGAAATTATACCTGTGTTTACGGATATTTTTTATAATATACCAATAATTGGGTTTTGATGTATTAATATATTTAAATCCCATTTTTTTATAAACATTACCATTAAACCACCTTAAATCAGAATAAGTTGTAATTTTTATCGGATTAAATTTATTAATAAAAAACTTAAACATTTTATCAGACCCACCTATTATAGTATATCCTAATTTATTACATAATCTTAATAATTCATATTCTCCTTCTTTATTTTTAGAACCAAGAGATGTTCTCATTGACCCAAAAGACATTACTGATACTATATCATTGTTATAATAAAGACCAATTTTAATTTTGGCTGAAACATATCCTTGAATGTGATTTTTTTCAATAAATTCCTTATAATCTTTATTTGTTACAGATTTAACAATACATTTTCTTGCAAATATTTTATTATTATATCCTAATTTACTTGATATAATTGATTTACATATATCTTTATTATAAACCCATTCATCTTCAAATATATGTATAAGAGAATATCCATTTTTATTAGCAGCTAAAGTTTTATTTAAATGATAATTTTTATCAATAAATAATTCATTATGATAATATATTCCATTAAATTCGATAGCTAATTTTTTTTCTGGTAAAACTATATCCAGCTCTTTTCCACCTAATATCTTTCTGTCTTTTTTTATTATTTCATCTTTATATATAGACTTGATAAATTTATATAATTCTTTCTCATGTGATGACACAGATTTACCAAACATAGGATTACAATGTAAACAGATGGTATGTAATCTGTTCTTCCTTAATGTAAGTAATTCACACGATATTGTGTATTCTTTATTACAATCATTACATAACATTCTACATTCCCTGTCATCAGTTAATTCAATAAATTTATCTTTAAGTGATGATATAGTATTTTTAAATTTATTTAACTTATATTCTTTAGTTTTACTATAATGATCAACCCCATATTTTTTAATATTACCTTGTTTGGCTAATTCTTTCACGTTTGGTAATAAAAATGTATTACTTACACCGTATCGTTCTATGTTAGTATTTTTTATTTTAGTTATAATATCAGGTAATTGAGTAATATAATGTACTCCATACTTATCATATATTTTTTGTTTTATATAATCTTTATCTTTAAAAATATTATCAACCCCATATCTTTCTAAGGTTGTTTTTTTAATTTTTTCTGATATTATATTTTGATCTCTAGATAATAATACTTTATTAATATGATCTTTATTTTTATTTGTACAAGATAAAGAACAATATTTATTATATCCTTCTTTTAATGATCTACCGAATTTTATTTTATTAGGACAATTTTTACATATTGGTATGTCCTGTTTTTCATATATATAATGAAAAATTTTTTGTTTAAATGATACATCTTCTAAGGTATGCAGAATACTATAATTTATTATTTCATCATATAATAAAGGAAATTTTTTACTTAATATATTTGGATTGGTTTTCCATCCAGATTTGTTATTTTCGTTAATAAAGAAATTAATCAGATCATTTTTCAATTTTGGTATATTTATATATAATTCCTATAATGAGGAATATAATAATAAATACTTAAAAAATCAAAAAATAAATGGCTGATTTACTTTCACCGATGCCGATGCCCTACGAACCTAAAAGGAAAAACAGGTTCATATTCAGATTTCCTTCTTCTTTAGGGATAAACGAATGGTATGTTGAATCAGGTTCAAGACCTCATATTACTATTGGCCCAATAGAAATTCCATTTCTTAACACATCTACTTTCGTAGCAGGAAGATTCAATTGGAGTACTATAAATGTAACTTTCAGGGATCCTATCGGACCTTCTGCTTCACAAGCACTTATGGAATGGGTTAGATTACATGCAGAATCGGTAACTGGTAGAATGGGCTACGCATCGGGGTATAAACGAGATATTGACTTAGAAATGCTTGATCCAACAGGTGTTGTGGTTGAAAAATGGATATTACAAGGAACATTCTTAAGTGATGTTGACTTCCAAACATTGGGTTATTCTGATGATGCTTTAGCAGGTATCCAAGCAACATTGCGTATGGATAGATGCATTCTAGTATTCTAAGTAATTTGTAACTTTACATCTTATAAACAGTATAACAATACTGATGTTATCGTATTTTTTAGAAAATAATAAGTCTGGTTATAAATCTACTGAAAAGTGGTTATCTAAGAATAATACAGATTTACACACTAAGATTATAAATCATAGTAAAATTAACAATATTGATTCTATTCCTTTTAAAGAAAAAATATATCTATATTGCATTAATTTAACGTCACCACCTAAATGCTTAAATTGTTCTAATAAAACTAAATTTGTTGGTACTTTAAAAAAAGGTTATAATGAATTTTGCTCAGAAGATTGTTTTAATAGCTCAAAATATAATAAAGAAAGAGTTATTAAAGCAATGCAGGAAAAATATGGATTAAATAGTTATTCTAAAACAAAGGAATATGTAACTAAAGTTAAAAAAACTAAGGTAGAACGTTATGGTGATGAAAACTATAATAATTTTGAAAAAGCAAAAGCAACTAAAATAGAAAAATATAATGACGAATTTTATGTTAATACTGAAAAACAGAAACAATCTAATTTAGAAAAATATGGAACAGAAAATATAAGTAATTCAGAATATTTTAAAAATCTTATAAAACAGAACTTTTACGGATTATATCCAAATTTATCTTTTATTGATAAAGATTGTAGTGGATCAACTATGTCTATTTTTTGTGAAAAATGTAACAAAGTTTATAAAACAACTAAATCATTAATCAGATGCAGAACTGAATATAATTCTGAATTATGTACTAATTGCAATAAAAAAGGTGCTAAATTTATTTCTTCAGCAGAAATTGATATTGTTAATTTTCTTAATGATTTAGGTATAAGTAATATAATAACATCGGATAAAGAAATTTTAGATGGTAAGGAATTAGATATATTTCTTCCTGATCATAATATAGCTATTGAATTTGATGGGTTATATTATCACTCTAATTTATTTATTGATGATAAAAATTATCATTTAAATAAAACTATTGCTGCAGATAAGAAAGGAATAAGATTAATTCACATATTTGAGGATGAATGGATGCATAAAAAGGATATTGTTAAATCCAGATTGAAATCAATTATTGGTTTATCTGAACATAAGATATTTGCAAGAAAATGTTTTATAAAAGAACTAAATTCTTAGAATTTAGTTCTTTTGTTGATGAAAATCATATTCAAGGTAAAGTTAATACTACTATAAAATTGGGTTTATATTATAATGATAATCTTGTATCAGTTATTGGGTTTTCTAAAAAAAGAAATGGTATAGGACACAGTTATGATAACTATTATGAATTAGTTAGATTTTGTTCCAAATTAAACTATAATATTATAGGAGGATTCTCTAAACTACTCCAGTATTTTATTAAAAATAATAATCCAGGTAAAATAGTTACTTATGCTGATATTAGATGGTCTAATCTAAGAAATAATTTATATGAAAAGAATGGATTTATTTATTCTCATAAAACTACCCCAAATTACTGGTATATAAATCAAAATAAAAGGCATCATAGATTAAAATATACCAAATATAAACTTATCAAAGAAGGTTATGATAAAAATCAAACTGAGAATAATATTATGACTGAAAGAAAAATATACAGAATATATGATTGTGGGTCCCTAGTATATTCTACTGGTCCCTAGTACCAAATTCTTATATTTATTAATAATTAATTAAATACTTATAAACTGGGAATTCTAGAGGGGTCCCTAGAAGCTAATTTAATTAATTTAAAAAGTCAATAGCTATTGAAACTTATTTCTTTAATAAACGAGGTAACGTATGATAATCAACAACTTAAAAAAGATATAAAATATCTTAAGTTGATGTCTAAATACTTTACACCTAAATCAGAATATAAAGATGTTCAAAGTTATTTAGTAGAAAATTTAGGGTTATCAAAGGATAGAGTTTTAAAATTATGGTATCTATTTATTTCAAATTATAAAAAAAATCCAGAAGATTATAATAATTTAACTAAATTAGTTTATGTTGGTAATCCTTTTTATAATTTTATAAATAATCAAAAAATAAATGGATTAGATGATATTGATGATCAATTTATTGGAAATTATTTTAAGAAAAGATATAATAACATATCCATTGAACGTAATAATACTATTTTATTAACAATGTCATGTGAAGATTGGTATAATTACTGGTCTGGATTATCTGAAGATGATCAACATTGGTATATGATGGCATTATCCTCTGACAGATGGGAATTTTATAATGAAGTATCAGAATTAATCCCAAATATGGGAATTTATTTAACAGATGAAGCAATATTAAAATTAAAAGAATTAGTAGAGTTAACATTATCAAGTTTTTATATATTTTTATGTAATAATCCAAATGAATTAAGAAATAATAGAAATGGGGAAGTATATAATATGATAAAAGATGTTGCAGGAGAACCTAAAGCTAATGAAATAAGTGATATAATGATTAATGACATCAATTATGAATTGAGTGATCAAGGGTCGACACATACCATAGAATATTTTAATGAAAATAAAAAATATGGTGGATCAGAATCTTGTGAAATGTTATTAACATTAGATAATATTTTAGAAATAATAACAGATAATCCAGAAATTACATCTTTTTCTGATATGAAAGAAGCACATATAAATGGAGATGGTTATGAATTAGAAGGTGAATATACCGATAATTATGATATGGATATTGTTAGAAATGTTGTATCTAAGGAATTTATAAAAAATATAGATAAAATACTTGATGATATCGATTCAAATGAAAATTATACAGATACTAAAAATAATATTGATAGTATATTAAATGGACTTGGTTTTAAGAATTTTAAATTAGTTAAAAATGGAATAGAATACATTATTATTGATGTAGATATTAATGAATATAAAATTGATCTTGAGACAATTCAAGGTGATAGACGTAGAAGATATAGAATAAACCCTGATGATTTAACCAATTATGTTAATTCTCCATTACTTTTCAAAGAATCTAAATATTTATAGAAAATGAAAATACTTGTAACTGAACAACAATACGGATTAATTGTAGAACAAGGTAAAGTTGAACTTGCCCGTCAGCAATTTAAAGTTTTAGATGATAAGGTATATGATGACCTTGTTAAAAAAATTCTTAAATCAAAAGATAAACAATCATATACAGAAATTGAGAAATCAATTCTTATTAAAAAAATTGATTGGACTAATCCAGATACTAATGAAAGTGTAACAAACTTTAAATTAGAAGCAGTAAGGAATTCATTGTTTCTTAAAATGGTTGAAGCTGATCCAACAGAAAATAAGCAATATCTGTTATGGATTATGAGTTTAATGAAAAATTTAATAGCGCATAAAGATTTTGCAGAATTACAACGTTTTGCTTCTGAGGATTTGCCACAAGCAACCGATGCTATTTTAATTTTTGATAAACATACAAACCCAAGAAATCCAGAATTCAGCAGACAAACTAATCAGGATTTTTTAGGACTTAGAATACCAAAAGATATTAATATTAAAAATTATTCTTCAATTCCTTCTTTAGTTAAAGCTGTTAGTCCATTAAAACCAAAAGCTGATGAATCCAATATAGCAAGTGAAATTCGTAAGTATATTGAAATGAGTGAAATGGAGAAACTTTATGAGGACAGTAAATGGACTGTAGTAGCCCCTTTAACAAATAAGGCTTCTTGTGGTGTATTTGAAGAACATGCTTCATGGTGTACAAGAAGAAGCGGTAATACATACTTTGACAGTTATACTAATCAATTACGCCCAAATAAAGAAAAATCCAAGTTATATGTAATAATGGATAAGAATTTTATTCAGAATGGTGATAATAGTAATCTATATCAAATCCATTTTGAATCCAATCAACATAATGATGCAAATAATCATGGTATAGACTGGATTGAATTTTTAGATGCTAATGAAGGGTTAAAACAATTCTTTACTGATGAATTAATGAAATTAGTATCTGAATCCAAATCATTTAGTTTAAATGACAAATATGTTAAAGAATTAATTGAAATTACTAAATCAGTTGATACTATTATTAAAAATATTGACCCAAATATTGATAAATTAGATTTTTCTGGAATGCATATAACTCATCTTCCACCAGAAATTACTAAATTTACAAAATTAACAGCACTTGTATTAAAGAATTGTGGATTAACAGCATTACCTGACAATATAGGTGATTTAACAGAATTGGACTCACTCCTTGCACCAGGTAATAATATTAGCGTTATACCTGCAAGTATAGGTAATTTGAAGCGTTTAGAATTTATTAATCTTATTGGATCTAATATTAAAACAGCTCCAAATTCACTTAAACAATTAAATGGTGGTCAATTAATGGTTATTAATATTGGATCTACTTTGGATGATAAAATGAGGAAAAAACTACGAGAATTACTTCCAGATGTAGATATTAATTAGTTCTGTAAATATAATAGGTAGTTCCATCATACTCTATTGAATTTTCATTCTCATCAGTACCTAATTCAGATTCTCTTGAACCTTCTATGTTATTTTTAAGACAATCATCGTCATAACCATAATTTATACCAAGTGTTTTTAAATCATATCCCATTTCACCTTGCATAAAACCAACAAAATTTCTATCTAAAGAAGATTTATAATTATCATATAATTCATCTCTATAAGATTCTCTTCCAGATTCAACTAAATTATCATAAAAAGTATCTCTACCTTCTTGTTGTTGATTTAATCGTATAGTTTTTTCTTTTAATTCTTCTTCTAATTCATTTCTTTCAGTTATTCTGTCATCATCGGCAATAGCTTCTTCTAAATCAGAAATTTCTGATTCAAGATCTGATATTTCATTATCATAGTCATCTAATTCTTCTTGTTTATCACTTTGTTCTAATATATCATCATCATCCATTCCTTCAATACTACTATCCGCTAAATCAGCAGCTAATTCATGTTTTTCACCATCACTAGCATCTATACAATTTTCTAAAGTGGATGTACTAAACCATTCACTTGGATTATTTATCATATCATCTATAACTTCTTCATAAGCTGCATCTGCTTCTTCATCAGTACCAATAGAATATTCTTCTCTATCCATACTATATTGAGTTAATCCATGATTAGTATAATTTATTTCTTCTAATGTAAAATATGGTACTTCTAAAAATTTAGCTAATGCCATAATTTCGTCATCATCTGATATATCTGGTGATCTATCTATATTTTTATTTTTAAGAAACTCATGATCTTCATCATAATTTTTAAGAAATAAATTGGTTAATATTATTGATTTATCATAATCTAAATACAATTCATTTTTAAGATAACTGAATAATTCTGATCCATCTTCATTAGTATAACCTTTTTTAAGAAAAAAATTCATATATCTGAGTTCAATCTTTGTAAATTTAGATTTTACTGCTTCAGATAATATAGATAAAAGTTTCATGTTATGATAAATATCTTAAAAATTGTTATATTTATATATAATGAAATACAAAATAACTGAAAGTCAGCGTAAACGATTATTTGAACAAATTGATGATTCCGAAAATAGATTAAATAAGGATGAAAAAAATCTTGGCAAAAGTATAGGTGGGATGTTTCCTAAGAAAGACAAACCAATAGATGATTATGATGATATGGATGATGAGGAAGAAGAAATTGATCCGCAACCAGAATATAATGAGGATGAACCTTGGACAAGTTATGATGAAAAAGACAGAAAAAGATATGCAGTTACCATGGATTTTTATTTATGGGGTAAAAATGATGAAGATATTATAAAAAGAGCACAAATGATAGAACACGATATTGATCAAAAATATGATAATAGGATTAAAATAATTAATATTCATGAAATTCCATTTGCAACAGCACATTCAAGAGAAGTTAAAATAAGATAACTTTACTATAAAATATGATTTCTTATAATTATTATAAGAATGGAAAATCAATACATAGACCAATCAACACCAAATGTTCCGTTTGATGTTGTTAAACTTCCCTCTAAGGGAATTTTTTATCCTTCAAAAAAATCATCATTAAAAGTAGGATATCTTAATGCAGCAGATGAAAATATCTTAATGTCACCTAATTTAGTTAATAGTGGTGAATTAATGGATATTCTTTTAAGACATAAAATATTAGATAAAGATATAGATCCTAAATTATTATTGGAATGTGATAAACAAGCTGTATTTATATTTTTAAGAAATACGTCATTTGGACCTGAATATGAAATTACATTAAATGATCCAGGTACTGACAAAGAATTTTCACATATTATTAATTTAACAAGTGTACCTATTAAAGAATTTGATCTTATTCCTGATTCAAATGGTGAATTTGAATTTATGCTTCCAACAAGTAATAAACTTATTAAATTTAAATTTTTAACAACTGAAGATGAAATTGATATTGATAAAACTGTTGAAAGTTATCAAACAAAAGGAGTAAGGATTATACCTAGAGTTACTAAAAGATTAGAAAAACATATTAAAGAAGTTGATGGTAATAGAGATCTGTCTAAAATAGCTGAGTTTATTCAAACTATGCCATTAAATGATTCTAAAGAATTTAAAAAATATATTGAAAATAAAAAGCCAGGTCTTGAATTAAATTTTGAGGTCAAAGCACCATCAGGTAAAATGGTTCACGGGAGGTTGGGCTTTAATTTTAACTTTTTTCGCCCTTTCTTCGAAATATAAAGAAGCTCAATTGATGGAATTTTTATGGATTTCCAGATCCATACAAGGATTTACCTATTCTGATTTATTAAAAATGCCAGTATTTGAACGCAAGTTCTTTATTAATAAATTAATTGATGAACAAGAAAAGAAAAAATAGTCTATTTATATATAAAATAACTAAATGAGTTTTGTTACAGATGTTACAGATCTTGTGTCAAAAATAGCATCAAAAATAGCAGGAGCAGGTGGTATAACAAATATAGGTAAAGGTGCAGGTGATGCTGTAGGAAAGATAAGCGGTGGTGCATATGACTTAGCTATGGCACCAGCCAAAATCCCAAACGATTTCTTTCAGCGTTCCATGGGTAAAGGAAACTCAGGTAAAGGATTTAATCAGGCCGATATATCTAAAGAATTTGAAAATGCTGCTATAAAACTTGGTGTAGTTGGTGAAGAATCAAAAACATTAAGAGAAAATCTAAGATCAGCATATGAAGATGCTGTACTATTTGATAAAACATATACTGAGGTTGCTGAAACATTTAATAATATTAATGAAACATTAAAAGTTCAAACTCAATTAACTGAACATGGTTTAAATAGATTTTTAGCATTAGACAAAATTGGTGCATTGGATCCATATAATATGCTAACAGCAATTGAATCATTTAATACATTAGGTGTATCAATAGATGATACTGCGGATAAGGTTGAAGATATGCGTCAAAAAGCCACTAAAAGTGGTTTAAATATTAAAGCATATATAGAAACAGTAGTTAAAAATATTGATAAAGTTAATAAATTTGGATTTAAGAATGGTATAGATGGATTAGAAAAAATGGCAAAATTAACCCAGAAATTAAGACTTGATTTTGGATTTATTGATGGATTTGCTGAAAAATTATTTGATCCACAATCAGCCATTGAAGCAGCAGCAGGATTACAATTATTAGGTGGTGGATTCTCAGCATTAGCTGATCCTTTTACTTTAATGTATCAAGCAACTAATGATATGGAAGGACTTACTCAATCCATAGTTAAGGCTGCTTCTGCTTCAGTAACATTTAATAAACAAACTAATCAATTTCAAATATCTAAAACAGAAATGAGAAGATTGAGAGAGGTTGCAAAAGAAACAGGAATTAGTTATGATGATTTAAGTAAATCAGCTTTAAATTTTGCTAAATCACAAAAAGCATTATCTGAACTATCAGCTAATGTAAATTTTAATAAATTATCAGAAGAAGATAAAGATAAAATAACAACTTTATCCCAGATGAAAGATGGTGAATTTAAAGTTAAAGTAGGCCAAGATAAAGATAATAAGGATATATTCACAAAATTATCTGATTTAAGTGAAGAACAAATAAAGGACTTAAAAAAACAAGAAATAGTTGCACCAGAAGATATAGCAAAAAATACATTAACAGCAACAGAATCAATTAATGGATTTGTAGAAAGTATTGATTCAAAAATTAAAGGTAGAATTGCTGATGCAATAAATCCAAAATTAGTTAAAGGTGTTCAGATGTATGGCGAAGTTATTGAACCAATAGCTAAAGAAATTAAAGATCAGGAAAAAATAATTATTCAGAATATTCAGAAAGGATTAAATGTTGATTGGTTAAAAGCTGGTAGTAGTTTGTTCGATGGATTTGTAGCTGCTGGTAATAATTTTGGAATATTATGGGATAAAGTTAAGGATAATACTGTTAATGTTGGTAAATCAGTAATTGGAGTACAACCTGATGGTAAGAAAGAAGAAGGTGATCCAGTACAAAAAAGTAAAAGTTATGTTGTAGGAGAAAAAGGACCAGAATTATTTACGCCAACCCACAATGGTTTTGTTACAACAAATAATATGACTCAAAAATTGTTGGATAGAATGCAGGTATTAGAAAAAAATATAAATAATACAACAACAAATAATATAGTATCTGAAAATAAACAAAATAAAATGGATGTTAATATAAAAGGTAATATAACATTAAATGGACAGAATTTTAATGTAGAAAATTTATCATACATTGAAAAAACAAAATTGTTGTCATTTATATTTACTAATGGACAACCTAACGAGGTAGTAACCGCCTAATAATAACATATCATCTATTTATATTAGATGCCATCTTTTTCAAATATAAATAGTCAGATAGATTTAAACCAAATTGGTTTAGCGCATGTAAATATTAGTTCATTATCATTACAGGCAACACAATCAATAAGGAATTCTTTATTTACAAGAAATTTACAGCCACCACCATTATTCAGTAGTTTAAGTTTAAGAGATTTTGCTGTAATTGATCAACCTGGACTTATAGAAGCTAATGAATTTTTAACTGAATATAGTTTTATACATAATCAGTTTGGACCAAGAGGTGGGTATGACACACCTACTAACGTTATAACAATACCTAATAAAGCACAGGTAGGACTTTATATTGATTCATTTACATCAAAAAGTTATTCACCAATAGAAATAATAACAGGAGTTAATGCTGAGGGTTTATTATCAACACAATTCTTAGATGATAGCTTATTAGCACAATATGGTGCAATAGCATACAAATCTCAATTTGAAAATAGAATAGCTCAGGAACTTGAAAATAATACATTAGGTAGAATAAATTTAGATGCAACTGACCCAATAAGTTTTTTAAATGTATTAACTGGTAGAGAATCAATTATTGAAAGAAATTGGAGAATAACCCAACCAAAAAGTACAATAGGAACTGGTTTTGATTTAGTATCAAGATTAACTGGTGTATATGTCCCATTATCTATTATACCTGGAGATTATTTTGAAACAAAGGATTATCAAAAAGAAAAAAGTGGTGTAGGTAAAATATTTAGTGATGTATTAAACGGATTATCAACAGTATTACCATTAGGAGCTTTTTCTAAACCATTTGAAACAAATAATTCAAGTCAATTATTCATTGAATACTTAGGTGGAGGACAAAAATCTGTATTATTCAGATCATTATCATATAACAGATATTTGCCTGAATATGGTAATGTTGGATTAACTGGTCCTGGTAAATTTGCAGAAGATGCGGTTAATTTTGTTAAAGGTGCTGTTGGACTTAACCCACCAAAAGGTAATTCATATATTGGATCAGAAACTAGTAAACCTGATTATATTCAATCACCTATTGATGCAGTACCAACAGATTCAGAAGGTAATAAAATAAAATCACCAGTATATGGACCTGCTGAAGTAGCTAAAGAATTTGATACAGTAAATAATCAAACATTATGGTTAGATTATAACTTTGCATTATCACCTAAAGGTAGTCCATATATTGATACATCTAGTTTAGCAGGTGGATTTACTTGGGTGTCCAGTAAAACAAAAGATAATATAGGTAAACCACAAGGTAAAGGTGGAGATATTATTCCAGATAAAACAGAAAATGTTAAATCTGATCTAAGTCAAAACTTATCTGCCGATAAACAATTCAGAAATGGAAGTATACTTGATGTAACCCAAAAATTGATGGAGGCAACTCCAAAAGGTGGTAAAAGATTAGAACATGTAGGTAATGCTATAAATCAAATATCAAGAGTTTTTAATGATGGATATAAAGAATTAACAAAAGGATCTAGAGTTAAATCTTTTACAACACAAAATGGGGTTGAAGTTGGTAAAGAATATTGTAGAGTATGGACTAAAGATGTTCCTTATTCACAATATAACAGATTACAAAAATCCATACAAAATATAAGAAAAGAATCTTATTCTGTATTAGATAGTCCTCAGAATTTAAATATTGTTCCTTATGGTGATGATCAAGGGTCAACTAATATTAATAGAAATGGGGTTAATGGTAAAGGTAGTGTTAAAAAATATATGTTTTCTATTGAAAATTTAGCATGGAGATCATCTAAAGGACATGGATTAACATATGATGATTTACCTGTTTGTGAAAGAGGTCCAAATGGTGGAAGAATTATGTGGTTTCCACCTTATGATATAACAGTAACAGACAATAATACTGCTATCTGGAACACGACTGATTTTTTAGGTCGTCCTGAACCTATATATACATATATTAATACAATTAGAACTGGAACATTAAGTTTTAAAGTAGTGGTTGATCATCCATCTATATTAAATGTATTAGTTAGAAAAGAATGGAAAAATAGAACAGATGACGAGGTTAACCAGTTAGTTGATTCATTTTTTTCAGGTTGTAAAGAATATGATATTTTTGATTTAGCAAGAAAATATGAATTATTTACAATAGGAGAATTACAGACAGCTATTGATTTGGCTAACTCAAATGAGTTTACACAAACTACTGATCCGCAAACAATGACGGAAGAAATTAAAAGAGTAACTAGTGTACCTCAACAAACTGTACAAGCACCAACAACTAATTTTGATGTAGCAACCTATAACAGAAAATCACTTTATTTTCCGAATGATTTACCAACGTCTACTTCAGATGATTTCGAATCCATTAAAGCAGGTTACTATAATCAGAAACAATATTATATGAATCAATTTCCTGATGATTCAAATGAAGTAACAAGTCTCAGTGGATTTTTTGATCAGATCAATACTGATTATACAACATTATATGAATTCTTAGATAAATTATATGATGCATTAAATAATAATGCAGGATTGTTTACAATAATATTAAATACAACTGCTAGTTCACCACATAATAAAGCATATAATTTAGATCTAAGTCAAAAAAGAGGTGAAGTTATCCAACAATGGATATTGAATTATACTAAAGATGGTAAGACAATAAATGATGTTAGTAAAAATAATCTTATTATTGTTATATCACCATTAGGTGAAAATGTAGCTATGCCAGATGGTACATCATGCGATGTTGATTTACAAAACCAATATAAAGTTTATTCAGTACAAGCATCTAAGTGTTCACAAGTAAATTTTCAAATAAAATTTGAAGCTAATCCACCAGCAACGGAAACAAAAACCACAACAATAAATGGAACTACTACAAAAATAAAAGTTGAGGTTGGAAATAAAAGACGTGAAATAGCAAATAAATTATTGAGAGGACTTATATCAGAATGTTCATATTTTGATATGGTAAAAGATCAAAGTGAATTTGTTTATAATAGTATTAAAGAAAAATTAAAATTTTTCCATCCTGCTTTCCACGCAATAACACCAGAAGGACTTAATAGCAGACTTACATTCTTACAACAATGTTTAAGACCTGGTCCAACAATGCCAACTATAAATAATAATAGTAATCCTGGTAATGTATTACAAGATGCACCTAATACCGTATTTGGAGCTCCGCCTATTTGTGTATTAAGATTTGGTGATTTTTATAATACTAAAATTGCTATTGAAACAATGAATTTCACCTACGATGAAAATTTAATGGATCTTAATCCAGAAGGTATAGGGGTTCAACCGATGATTGCAACGGTAACTATGGGATTTAAATATATTGGTGGACAAGGTATAAAAGAACCAGTTGAGAAGTTACAAAATGCAGTATCGTTTAATTTCTTTGCTAATACTGAGATGTATGATGACAGAGCAACCCAAACGGTATTTGATACTGATCCTGATGAAAAAGATTTCTTAAGTAAATTATATGATAAAGTAGAATCTGAATTAGCTAATGAAAATTTACAAGGATCATATGAACCATTACAAGGTGGACAACCAATAGGTAATAATATGATACAGTTGGTTACATCAAGTGGAACAACTGGTGGATCTGGAACTATACAATATAATCAATTACTTGATGAAAATTTAACAGTAAGTGGGCAAAGATATTTTGAGGGAATTATATCAATGTTAGATAGTATCTATACAACTTATAATTATGGATTATTACAATATACATTAGCTAATCCATATAGAAGTTTCCAAGAAGGTAATTTCAGAATAAATAATGTAGATACAAGTGGTAAAATATTAGGTCAATTAAATAAAAATATATCTGATCAAATTTCTACATTAGGTACTACTTTGAAAACAGCAATAGAAAATGAACAAACATCTATTCAAAGTAATATATTAACGTATAATAATTTTAATTCAACTAAGCGTAAAAAATTAAAAAAATTATTAACAGATATTGTTACAGATCAGGTAACTGGTATAATTGATTTATTAAATCAGGAATTTAATAAAATTAATGAAATAGAATCTCAGTTAATATCATATAGTGATAGAATGAATGTTGTTCAGACAGGACATGATTTATATAAATCTAATAATACATTAATAGTAATGGAATTATCTGGAATAAGTCAAACTATTAATACAACCCTACCACCAAACAGTAAAGACGTACTAAGTCATGATTGGGAAATATTCACTAAATTTATAACTAACTATACTAATTCATTGCAAGGTATATCTATCTTTTTAAATCCTGATAGTCCTACTAATGCAGGTAGTGTAGATTTTAATAATGTAACTGATATACCACAATTTGAATTTATTCCTGGAACTCAATCAACATTTAATTATAATGATATAACAAATAATTTTAATAATTTTGGGTTAATAACAATAATAACTACTGGAGTTACAATTGATACTTTATACTTGGAATATATATTATTATCAAATATAATGGTATTAAGCGATGAATTAATATCGGTTAATGAAGATGTTAAATCTAAAAAAAGTAGTTTATTATGGGATAAATTAAGAGCCGAATTCAATGGATTAATTATACCTTCATTAGATCATGATTGGACAATAACAATATTAGATAATGAAAATAAATACTATACTGAAAATCTTAAAAAATATAAAGATTATGTAAGTAATAAACTTGTGCCATTAATATTATATGGTACAGAATCAAGAACATTAAATTATACAACAGTTGAAACCAATAATTCTGATATTTGGGTTAATGAATATTTATTATTATCACCAGAAATAGGACCAACCCAAGGAATATTAATAGATTCGACTAAATTCAATTTTAAAAAGATTCAATAAATGCAATATTATAACAGATATCAAAAATTCTTAGTAAACGGTGAACAGACAACTGTTCCATTTGTTGCAATTCCTCAAAAGATAACAGATAAAAGAGTATTATTTAAACAAG
>Ga0315294_10000327_pt1 | contig 51494 bp, 51 predicted proteins | sample YL17G13_40_MG_FD_203626 | JGI IMG/M metagenome (GOLD analysis project Ga0315294, IMG submission 203626) | Sediment microbial communities from Yellowstone Lake, YNP, Wyoming, USA - YL17G13_40 | ecosystem: Environmental > Aquatic > Freshwater > Lake > Sediment | place: USA: Wyoming | collected... | reverse complement strand
TGGTTGGTGACCAGGAAGTCCCGACTCGTGCCCTCCTCCTGCACGAAGGCCTTGAGCACCCGGATCCCGGACACGTTCTCCCGCACCTTCTCCATGAGCAGGGAGAAGCTCGCCTGGACCGCCTCGAACCGGCGATGGATCAGGCGGCCAAACCAGATCATGAGCAGGCTGACCGGCAGGAGTGGGGCCACCGCGTACAGGGTCAGCCTCGGGTCGATCGCCAGCATGATCCCCAGGGCAACGGGAATCATGAACACCGGGTCGGCGATGGTGAGTAGGCCGAAGCCGCAGGCCATGCTCACGGCGTCCACGTCGTTCGTGGCGTGGGCCATGAGATCACCCGTCTTCTTCTCGTTGTAGAAGGACGGCGGCAGGGTGAGGAAATGCCGGTAAAGCTTCGCCCGCAGGTCCCGCTGGATGCGGCGCGAGGCCCCAATGAGGAAGAATCGCCACAGGAAGCGAAAGACCATCACCACCGTGGCCAAGGAGACGATGTACGCCGCGCTCTCGAGGAGGCCCCCTTCTCCCCGGGCCAGCCGGTCGATGGCGCTCCTGACCACGAGGGGGACGAGGAGTTCTGCTCCGTCCACCACCAGGAGCGTGATGAACCCAGCGATGACACGCCCCCGGTAGCGCCACAGCCACGTCGTCAGCCGATCCATAAGCGCAGATGCTACCTCAAAGGGAGCCTGCGACAAAGCCCGTCGGCGTGGCGATCCCCTTGCGCCTCACACGGGTCGTCTGTCGGCCGTTGGACGGCAGGTCGCGGCCGGAAAGACCCCTCGCGCTGGGCACGGCCGGCTATCGAGCTGGTGGGCGATGAGACGGCCGGTATAATCGCGCGACAGCCTGAGAACTGGAAGGAGGGGGTTCATGTCCTGGGCTCGCCGTCTGGCTTTGGGTCTCGTGGTTCTCGGTCTTGCTTTTCCGTGTCTGGGAGCGGCGGACGCTCTCCCGAAGCTCCGCTTCAGCCTTCCTCCGATGATGAGCTGCCTTCCCATCGCCTTCGGGCAGTCCTGGGGACTGTTTGAGAAGCACGGCGTCGACGTGGAGCTGGTCGGCCTGAGCGACAACGACGAGCGCAGCGCAGCCCTCCTGGCGGGGACCATCGACGGGATGATCTGTGACGTCACGTCCGCCGTCCTCCTCCTCGCGGCCGGCAACGACGTCGTCATCACCAGTGTGGCCCACGGAGGCGACCAGACTGGAAGCCTGGCCCTGCTCTCGCCCAAGTCGTACCGGATCGATTCCATTGAGGCGCTCTATGCGACGGGGAAACAGGGATTCAAGGTCGCAACCATCTATCGCAGTGACCTGGAATTCGAGACCGATCAGTTGATGACGTCGCTCGGCTACCCGGTCGGCGACGCGGCCCTCTACTCGTACTATACGGACATGCTCCAGCTCGCGGTGTATTTCGCTGCGCTGATGGTCCCGGCCGCCGTCCTGCCTGAGCCCTACACGACCTACATCTCCCACCTCACTGACCTAAAGACGTTGGAACTCCTTGAGTTTACCCACCTCTCCGATTTCGAGGGGATCACACCCCTTCCGGGAGTGATCGTCTTCCGTGGCACGGCCGTCGACGAGAAAGCTGATGCGATCGCGCGCTTCTACGACGCCTATCGCGAGGCGATCGCCAAGGTCAACGCCACAAGCCGCGAGGAGCTGATCCAATCGGGAATCGGCGTGGCGATCTCCATCTTCTTCCCAGGCGTCAGTCCCGATACGATTCCCCCGGCGATGCTCGACAATTTCGTTATCCCGCAGTTCGAGGAAACCGGCCCGCTTGACCCGCAGCAATTCACCGACGTGGTTGCGTGGGTGAATCTGAAACGGTACGCCGTGTGTCACCTCGCCTACGCCGCGGTGACGACGAACCAATTCTTGCCATGATCGAGGCCAAGGGCCTGACTGTCGATCACGGGCGGGGCCGGCAGGCCGTGCGGGCGGTGGACTCGATCGACTTCCATGTAGAGAGGGGAAGGAGCCTGGCGTTCATCGGACCCTCCGGGTGCGGGAAGACCTCGATCCTGTTTGCCATCGCCGGTCTCCTCTTCCCCAGTGCAGGCACGATCCAGGTTGGCGGAGAGCCGGTCACCGGCCCGCGACGCGACGTCGCCCTGATCCTCCAGAACGCCGGACTCCTCCCGTGGAAGACCGTCTGGCAAAACGCGAACCTGAGCCTCTCTCTGGCCGGGGAGTACCCTCGCCGCCACGCCGCGGCGGTCCTCGGCAAGCTCGGGCTGGGGAACGTGAAGGACCGCTTCCCATCCGAACTGTCCGAAGGGATGAAGCGTCGCGTCGGGATCGCCCGGGCCCTGTCCACCGCGCCGGCTGTCCTCATGATGGACGAGCCTCTGGCGTCGCTCGACACCCTGACCCGGGAGCGCATCCAGGACCTCTTCCTCACGCTGTGGCAGGAGCATCGCTTCTCGCTCGTCTTGGTCACCCACGACATCGAGGAGGCCGCATTCCTTGGGCAGAGAATCATCGTCCTCACCGAGCGCCCGGCACGGATCAAGGCAACGGTGGAGAACGAGGAGATGGGGTCTCTCGAGTTCCGGCAGAACGAGGGGTTTCGCAGGACCACGTCCCGCCTGCGGGAGGTGCTTGAACAATGAAGCAAGTTCTCACCTACGTGGCGAGCATCGTCGTTTTGCTCTTCCTGTGGGAGATGGCAAGCCTCGCGGTGAGCGCCTTCTACCCCGCCACGCCCCTTCCCGGTCCCTTCCAGGCGCTGTCGCAGGTGGTGCAGAACGCCGGTGAGCTCCAACGTCACTTCCTGGCGAGCGCCGCCCGGCTCCTCGCGGCGATGCTCATCTCGCTCGTCATAGCCGTTCCCCTCGGCCTCCTCATCGGACACGAGCGGCTCCTCGACCGCTTCGTGTCGCCCATGATCTACATCACGTATCCCATCCCACAGGTGGCGTTCATCCTGTTCCTCTTCCTTCTCTTTGGCACCGGGAACGCGACGAAAGTCGCCATCGTCACGCTCGTTCTCCTATACCAGATCCTCGTCTCCGCGCAGGGGGCGGCGAAGAACGTCAGCCCGGAGCACCTGACAAGCGTTCGCTCGGCCGGAGCCACGCGCTGGCAGGTGTATCGCCATGTCGTCTTTCCCGCCGCGCTCCCCAGCATCCTGACGAGCGTACGGGTGAGCATCGGGTTGGGAATGGCCTTCCTGTACATCGCCGAGACCACGGCGCAGATGGGGACAGGCCTAGGAACGTACGTCAAGTCGCGCATGGTGTTCAGCCGGGACCAGGCCTTCGCCGGAATCGTGGTCATGGCGGTTTTGGGACTCCTCCTCTACGTGGCCGTCGAGTTCCTGGAGCGCCGCCTCTGCCGGTGGAAGTACACGGGCGCGCGGTCGCGTTGATCGAGAGCGCGGCTCGGGAGTAGGATCTCCAGGATGGACATCCACAAGATCTACGTCGTGGTCAACACGACCAAGGAAGCCTCCGCGCGAACCCTGGCCGTGCTCAAGGGCTGGTGCGGGGCCAAGGGGATCCAGGTCACCACCGTGGAGGCGACGACGCCGCGCGTGCCAGAGAAAGAGGGAGCCCTCGTCGTCGCACTGGGCGGCGATGGAACCGTGCTTCGGGCCGCCGCGCTGTTCGCCGACTTGGCTCTCCCCATTCTTGGCGCGAACCTGGGGAGCCTGGGCTTCCTGACCGAGGTCCCGGCGACATCGCTTTCCGCGGCCCTCGAGTCGATCCTGCGCGGGGAGTTCACGCTGGAAGAGCGGGCGCGCCTCGCGTTCACCGTCAGCACGGGAGCACGCGGGACCGTGCTCAACGACCTCGTGCTCGGCCGGTCGACCGCAATCGGTTTCTGCGAGCTCGAGCTCGTCTGGAGCGACGGGAGCGTCGCCACGTACCCCGGTGACGGCCTCATCCTCGCCACGGCGACCGGTTCGACTGCGTACAGCCTGTCTGCAGGCGGCCCGGTCATCGTCCCCTCGGCCGCGTGCATCGTGGCGACGCCCCTGGCCACGCACAAGCTCGGACTGCGACCGGTCGTCTTCCAAAGCGAGGAACCCCTGCGTGTTCGAGTGAGGACCCCGGCCAGCCTCTACACCGACGGGGACTTCCTCACCGACCTGGAAGGCGGGGCGGAGGTGACGGTGGGTCCGGGACCGTTGCCCACGCGCCTTGTCCGGCTGCGCGATTCCCCGGCCTTCTTCCAAATACTGGAGCACAAGCTCAACTGGGCCGACGACCGCCACCGCAAGGCCGCCAGGTAGGGCGACCGATCGGCCGCGCAAGTGCGCGTCTTCTCTTGCTCTCCTCACTCAGGGCGGGTAACCTCTCGTTTGGACTCAAGCGCGGGGGGTGAGCAGAGTGGCAGAGAAAGGAACGTTCCGTGTCAAGAGCGGGCTCGCCGAGATGCTCAAGGGCGGGGTGATCATGGATGTCACCACGGCCGAGCAGGCGACGATCGCACAGAAGGCCGGAGCCGTGGCCGTCATGGCGTTGGAGCGAGTTCCGGCGGACATCCGCGCGCACGGCGGGGTCGCCCGCATGGCCGACCCGGCACGCATCAAGGAGATCATGCAGGCGGTCTCCATTCCTGTGATGGCGAAAGCCCGGATCGGCCACTTCGTCGAGGCGCAGGTCCTGCAGGCACTCGAGGTCGACTACATCGACGAATCGGAGGTCCTAACTCCGGCCGACCCGCGCTTCCACATCGACAAGTGGGCGTTCACGGTTCCCTTCGTGTGCGGGGCGCGTGACCTGGGTGAGGCTTCCAGAAGGCTCGCCGAGGGCGCGGCGATGATCCGCACCAAGGGCGAACCGGGAACCGGAAACGTGGTCGAGGCCGTGAAGCACATGCGCCTGATGAACGAGCAGATCCGCGCCGTCCTCGCCGCCCCGGAGGAGGAACTCGTGCGCATGGGGAAGGAGCTGGGCGCCCCGCACGACGTTCTCCTCGCCATCCGTGAGGCTGGAAGGCTCCCGGTGGTCAACTTCGCCGCCGGCGGGATCGCCACGCCCGCGGATGCCGCGTTGATGATGCAGCTCGGCTGCGACGGGATCTTTGTGGGAAGCGGAGTCTTCAAGTCCGGCGACCCGGAGGCCAGGGCGCGGGCGATCGTGCAGGCGACGACCCACTTCGACGACCCCAAGATCCTCGCCGAGGTCTCATCTGGGCTCGGCGAGGCGATGGTTGGGATCTCGATCGACGAGATCCCGCCTCACGAGATGATGCAGGTCCGCTAGATGCGAATCGGGGTCTTGGGCCTGCAGGGCGCGGTGCGCGAGCACCAGAGAAGTCTCGCGCGCCTAGGAATCGACGCGGTAGTGGTGAAGCACGCGGCGGCGCTGGCACGCCTCTCCGCTCTGATCTTTCCTGGCGGGGAGTCGACGGCCATTTCCCTCCTCGCGGCCGGCGCGTTTCTGGAGGAGCTCCGGCGCCGCGCGCAGGGTGGATTCCCGCTCTTCGGGACGTGTGCGGGCATGATCCTTCTCGCCCGAGAGATCGAGGGACTGAAAGAAGCCTGCGTCCCGGCGATCGACATCACCGTCGCGCGCAATGCCACAGGCAGACAGGTGCAGAGCTTCGAGACCTCGCTCCAGGTTGAGGGAATCGGTCGTGACGTCCCGGCTGTGTTCATCCGCGCGCCCTACATCACACGGGTGGGAGATGGGGTCACCGTCCTGGCGCGGCACGAAGGAATCCCGGTCATGGCCAGACAAGGGAACGTCCTGGTCGCGAGCTTCCACCCGGAGTTGACGGACGACCTGCGCGTTCACGCCTACTTCGCGTCCATGGTCGCAGAGCATGACAAGGAGGTTCGAGCATGAAAAAGGTGGGAATCAACGGGTTTGGCCGAATCGGCCGCGCCTTCTTCCGTCTCGTGTTCAAGACGAGCGAGTTCGAGGTCGTGGCGCTAAACGACGTCCGCCTCACTCCCAAGGAGGCGGCCTATCTCCTCACCCACGACTCGGTCTACCGCCTCTACGGGCGGACCGTCGTGGCCAAGGAGAATGGACTGGAGGTGGACGGCACCTTCGTGCCGCTCCTCGCCGAGAAGGAGCCGGAGAAGCTGCCCTGGGGGGCCAGCGGTGTCGACGTCGTCGTGGAGTCCACCGGCGTCTTCCGCGCCTACGATGGGCCAAAGGGGGCGTCGCGCCATCTGCAGGCTGGCGCCAAGCGGGTGATCATCGCGACCGAACCCAAGGGAGAGGGTGGAGAGAAGATCCCCCAGATCGTGTTCGGGGTGAACCACAAGTCCTACGACCCCCGGACCCACATGATCGTGTCCGCGGCAACCTGTACGACGAACTCGCTCGCCCCGGTGGCGCACGTCCTGGAAAAGGAATTCGGAATCGCTCACGCCTTTCTGACCACGGTGCACGCCTACACCGCCGACCAACAGCTCGTCGATGGGGCAGGAAGTTCCCTCTCGCGCAGCCGCGCTGCGGCGATCAACATCGTTCCCACCTCGACTGGGGCGGCGACGGCCACAGCCAGCGTGATCCCTTCCCTCGCCGGCAAGATAGACGGGATCTCGTTCCGGGTCCCAGTCCCGTCAGGATCTGTCAGCGATTTCGTCTGTGAGATGAAGAAGGACGTCACGGTAGACGAGGTGAATGCCGCCCTGCGCCGCTATGCCGAGGGAGAGCTCAAGGGGATCCTTGGCACAAGCGTCGATCCGATGGTGTCGAGCGACATCATCGGAGATCCGCGAGCTAGCGTCGTCGACCTGGGATCGACCCGCGTGGTCGACCGCCGGCTTCTCAAGGTGGTGACGTTCTACGACAACGAGTGGGGGTACACGAACCAGCTCGCGCGGGTCGTCCGTCTCCTCTGAGCAAAGGACCGGCCGCTTCGTTGGCGAGAGCCTGCTTGCGCTTCTCTTTCCCCACCGGTGCCTCGCCTGTGGGGAAGCGAGTCCCGGCGTCGCCCCTCTCTGTCCGGGATGCGAGAGGGAATTGCCGAGCCTGGACGGGCCACGATGCCTGCGATGCGAGGAGCCGCTCGAGAGCCCGGACCTTGACTTGTGTCGGCCCTGTGGCACGCGGGACCGAGGATTTGACCTGGCGCGATCGCTCGGACCGTACAAGAGCGGCTGGGGGACCCTCGTCCGCTCACTCAAGTTCGAGCGGGAACGAGCCATCGCGCGCTGGCTCGCGCCGCGCCTCGCGCAGTACCTAGAGGAGAAGGAACCGTTCGGACGTCTCGACGTCATCACCTACGTCCCTATGACGTGGGCCGATCGCCGCCGTCGTGGGTTCAACCAGGCGCGCCTCCTGGCGGAGGGCGTCGGACGGCGCCTTCACCTGCCGGTCCAGCCGTTCCTGAAGAAGGCGCGCCCCACGCCCCCGCAGGCCGGCCTTCCGGCTGCCGGGCGGCAAGAAAACTTGCGAGGAGCCTTCCGGCTGGTAACATCGCACCCAGGGAGAGTTCTCCTTGTGGACGACATCTACACGACCGGCTCCACCGTGGAGGAGTCCGCCAGCGTCCTCAAGAGGGGCGAGTGTGAGAGGGTCTTCGTCCTGACGGTTGCGCGGGCGTAAGGAGGCGACACTGCAGGTCGAAACAATCTTGCTGGGAGAGCTCGAGACCAACTGCTACGTCGTGACAGCGGACGGGGTGACCGCGGTCATCGATCCAGCCGAGGCGTCTGATGCACTCTTCGCGCTCATCAAGAACCGCAGGATCGACCTGGTTCTCAACACGCACGGCCACTTCGACCACGTCGGAGGAGATTGGGTCCTACAAGAAAACGGTGCCTCGGTCCGAATCCACCGCGCCGACCTGCCCTTCCTGGACCACGCCTTCCCGCAGCACCCGGCGGTCGACGGGTACCTCGAGGAAGGCGACGAGATCCTGCCGGGCCTTCGCGTCCTCCATGTCCCCGGGCACTCCCCTGGAAGCGTTGCCTTCCTCGGAAAGGGGGTCCTCTTCACCGGCGACCTTTTGTTCGCCGAGTCGATCGGGAGGACCGACCTGCGCGGGGGATCGCCCGAGGCGATCCAGGCGTCGCTCCGGCGGATCGTTGCTCTGCCTGGCGACTACCGCGTCTACCCAGGGCACGGGCCGCGGACGACGCTAGAGAGAGAGAGGACGACCAACGGGTATCTGCTGGAGCTGAGGGACGAATGACCGGCGGACGGACGGACGTTCAGGCGGTCAAGGAGCGGATCGACGTCGCCGCGGTGATGTCCCGCTACCTGTCCCTGGTGAAGTCGGGACAGACCTACAAGGCGCGTTGCCCGTTCCACAAGGACGACACCCCGTCGTTCGTCGTCAGCGCAGAGAAGGGTCTCTGGCACTGCTTCGGCTGCGGCGAGGGGGGAGACCTCTTCGCCTTCCTGATGAAGATCGAGCGTATCTCCTTCCCCGAGGCCCTGGAGCGGTTGGCCGCGGAGGCGGGGGTCGAACTGAAGCGGCGCGGCGATGGAGAGAGGGACGAGCTCTACGCGATCACCGCTCGTGCGGCCGACCTGTTCGCGGAGAACCTGGTGCGTCCGGGCGACGGGGAGAAGGCCCGCCAATACCTCCTCGGCCGCGGCTTTAGCCCCGAGGTGTGGACGCGTTTTGGGCTTGGCTACGCGCTAGACGGCTGGGACCATCTCAAGGCAACGTTCGCCAAGCGCTACGGCACGAAGGTCCTCATCGACCTGGGGCTCCTCGTGGAAGGGAAGGACAGCCCCTACGACCGGTTCCGCGACCGGGTGATGTTTCCCATCTACGACCTCTCTTCCAGGCCGATCGCCTTTGGCGGACGCACCTTCTCCGGGGAACCCAAGTACCTGAACTCCCCCAAGACCCCCATCTTCGACAAGGGGCGGACGCTCTACGGCCTCTCTTGGGCGCGGGAGGCGATCGCCGCCAGCCGTTCGGCGGTCCTCGTCGAAGGCTACACCGATGTCCTGTCCCTCCACCTCGCCGGGATCGGCCAAGCCGTCGGGAGCATGGGGACGTCCCTCACGCAGGGGCAGGCGGATCTCTTGGCGCGCTTCGCCGACGAGGCCGTGATCGCCTACGACCGGGACACGGCCGGCGGAGCCGGCGCCCTGCGTGGCATGACGATCCTACGGAACAGCGGCCTTTCCGTGAAGGTGGCCCGTCTCCCCGAAGGGGAGGATCCAGACAGCCTGGTCCGGCGTGAGGGAAAGGAGAGGATGGAGGAGCTTGTGGCCCAGGCCGTCCCATTTCACCTGTTCTATCTCGAATCGCTCTCCGGGCGCCACGACCTTGGCACGCTCACGGGGAAGGAGAAGGCGCTCGAGGAGGCAAGACCCTTCTACCAGGAGATCGCAAGCCTCCCGCTCCGCCAGGAGATCGCCGGCCATCTCGCCGACCTCGTGAACCTCTCTCTCGAGCAGGTGATGCAGGATCTGTCCGGAAGGCCGTCGCGCCGCCCAGGCCGAGAGCTGGAGGGCGTTGAGGACCGGAAGTGGGGCGCGCAGGAAGTCATCCTCTCCCTTCTCTTGCGGGGGAAGGCGGACGCCCAAGCCGTGTTCTCTCTCGTCTCTCCGGAGGCGTTCTCGGGCGCATTCCGCCCGATCGCCGAAGAGTTGAGCAAGGGGTCCGATCTCAGCGACCTCTCTCTATTGATGCGCGATCTCGACGAGGAGTCGGCGAAGCTTGGAAGCTTCCTCGCCCTGGCGCCGATTGAGTTCAGTGACGCACAGAAGGCGCTGGGCGACGCCATGGCACGTCTCGTGACGCTGCCGGCGATCGAGCGACGCCTGGCCGGGTTGCGTGAGGAAATCAAACGAAGCGAGGAGTCGGGAGACCGGACTCGGGTCGACGAACTAGAGGGAACCTACCGCGCTCTTGTGGTGCAGAAGCTCTCCAGGAGGAAGACCGATGGCCATCGATAAGAAGAAGGGGCATCCGCAACCCCGCCCCAAAGACCTCCCCACGGTGGACCGCCTCGACGACGAACCCGAGACCGAACCGGCGCCCGCCCTCGATCCCGTCGTGCCAGACGGGGTTTCCCCGGACTTCGAGCCGGACGCGGACCCGGAACTCCTGGCGGGGGCCGAGGCGCTGAGCGTTGCCGAGGAACTCCTGGCCGAGGAAGAGGAGACCCAGGAGGAGACCGAAGCCGCCGCAGAGGAGACCGGCGAGGCTGAGGTCGACGACCGCGACGCCGGGCCGCGACGGGACGACCCGGTGAAGACCTACCTGCGGGAGATCGGCAAGGTCCCCCTTCTGACCAAGGAGGAGGAGGTCGAGCTGGCCATGGCCATGGAGTCGGGAATCCGAGCCAGAGACCGGCTGGAGACCGCCCGCCTCTCCGAGGAGCTTGGGATCACGATCCTCCCCCCCGAAGAGAAGGGTGACCTCGAGGTCCTTCTCGCAAAGGGGCAAGCGGCCCGCGAACGCCTGACCATCTCCAACCTCCGCCTGGTCGTGTCCATCGCCAAACGCTACATGAACCGCGGCCTCTCCTTCCTCGACCTGATCCAGGAAGGGAACATGGGCCTGATGAAGGCGGTGGAGAAGTTCGACTACACGCGCGGCTACAAGTTCTCGACCTACGCCACGTGGTGGATCCGTCAGGCGATCACCCGCGCCATCGCCGACCAATCGCGCACCATCCGCGTTCCGGTCCACATGATCGAGACGGTGCGCGAGCTGAACCGGGTGAAGCGCGAGTTCATCCAGCAGCACGGCGCCGCGCCAAGCCTCGAGGACCTATCGCGTCTCACACAGATGTCGATCGACAAGATCAAGAAGGTGGAGAACGTCTCGCAGTACACCGCCTCGCTCGAGAGGCCGATCGGAGAAGAGGACGAGGACACCCTCGGCGACTTCATCGAGGATCCCTCGTCTCCCTCGCCCACCAAGGAGACGTTCCGCATGTTCTTGAAGGAGCAACTCGGCCGCGCGCTCGACCAGCTCGACGAACGCGAGCGGGAGATCCTGAAGCTCCGCTACGGTCTGGACGATGACCACCCGCGCACCCTGAAGGACGTCTCCCTCAAGTTCAACATCACCCGCGAGCGCGTCCGGCAGATCGAGATCAAGGCGATCGAGAAGCTGAAGCACCCCTCGCGCCGCGCGGAGCTGAAGCGCTTCCGCGAGCTCCTCCTGGGAGAGGACTAGACGATGCCGGTCCAGAGCCGGCCGGGGAGTGGATCGCCCTCTCGCGCCGTAGGGACCGAGCCAAAGCGGGTGGGAGTTCTGGTCATCCTCGGGCCGACCGCCGTGGGAAAGAGTCGGATCGCGATCGAGGCCGCGCGGACCCTCAACGGCGAGGTGATATCGGCCGACTCGCGCGCCTTCTTCCGAGGCTTGGACATCGCAACCGACAAGATCCCGACGAGTGACCGCAAAGGCGTGCCGCACCACCTCTACGACATCGTTGAGGCGACCGGCCGCTACGACGCCATGGCCTTCCGGGAGGACTCTGATCGGCTGATCCAGGAGATCGCGGGGCGGAGCGCCGTGCCGATCGTGTGCGGCGGAGGGACCCTCTACCTGGGAGCGATCCTGCGCGGGCTCTTCTCCGGCCCCTCGGCCGACCTGGCCCTTCGACAAGAGCTTTCGCTCGTCCCTCCCGCAGAGCTTCACGCGCGCCTCGAGAGGGTCGACCCCTCGGCCGCGGCACGCATCCACCAGAATGACCGCCTGCGCCTCGTGCGTGCCCTCGAGGTGCACGCGCTCACCGGCCGGCCGATCAGCGCCTGGCAGGAGGAGGCAACGCCCCTTCCCCATCGCTTCGTCCCGATCGGGCTCACACGAGAGAAGGAGGACCACCGGGCCGCGATCGCGGCGCGCGTCAAAGGCATGATCGAACGCGGCCTCGTCACCGAGGTGAAGGGCCTCCGCGAACAGGGACTCGAGAAGATAGCTCAGGCCTACCGGACGATCGGGGTGCGCGAGGCGTTCGCCTTCCTCGAGGGCGGGATCCCAGAGGAGGAGCTCGAGGAGGCGATCGTGCGGAACACCTGGGCGCTCGTCCGCCGCCAGACGGCGTGGTTCCGCAGCGACAAAGACGTCGCCTGGATTGACGTCACCGGCCGCTCGCCCGAGGATGTGGCCGGGGAGATCGTCCGACGGTTCAAAGAGGGGCAGGAGGAGGAGAAGGAGAATGCCCGCAGCAGGTAGCGAAGAAACGCGGCTCGTCCTCACAAGCCAGGCCCAGCGCGAGGCCGACCGCGAGGCCGAAGCAGCCGGTATCCCCTCGGAGACGCTGATGGAGAGCGCGGGAAGGAGTGCCGCCGAGCTGATCCTTGAGCGGGCCGACTTCCAGCGGCCGCTCGCCATCGCGGGCCGGGGCGGGAACGGAGGGGACGCGCTCGTCGTGGCGAGAGTCCTCTTCGAGAGCGGGACCGACGTGACTGCGCTCGGCTTGTGCCGTCCCGAGGACCTCTCGCCGACCACGGCTCTGATGGCGCGGCGCCTGGAGGAGGCGGCTCCGGGACGGCTTCAGTTTCTTGCCAAGGACCTCGGGCCTCTCGAGGAGCTCCTCCTCGAGTGCGACGGGGTGATCGACGGGCTCTTCGGGAGCGGCCTGGACCGGCCGCTCGCCGGCCGGGAGATAGAAGCCGTTCGACTCATCAACGCGGCCGACTGCGAGACGGTCTCCCTTGACCTGCCCTCAGGCCTTGCCTCCGACCAAGGAGCCCTCCTGGGGGAGGCGGTCGAGGCCGACCTCACGATCGCGATGGAGTTCCTCAAGCCCGCCCACCTCTTCTTCCCGGCCCGCTCCTTCTGCGGCGAGATCGAGGTGGCAAGGGTCGCCTACCCGGCGGAAGTCCTCGCGCGCCTCGTCCCGCTCGCCCGCGTTCTCACTCAGGATGGCGCCGCGGCCATCCTTCCCGCGCGGCGGCCCGACGGCCACAAGGGGACCTTCGGCCACGTCCTCGTCGTGGCCGGCTCTCTTGGGATGAGTGGGGCCGCGATCCTGTGTGCACGGGCGGCGCTCCGTAGCGGAGCCGGGCTCGTCACGGTCGCCTGCCCCTCCTCGATCCAACCGATCGTCGCCACTGCCCTGCCCGAGGCGCTCACCCTCGGCCTTCCCGAAGACGCCGGTCACGTCGCCCCAGACGCAATGGCCGCCCTTGAGTCGGCCCTCGACGCAGCGACTGTCCTTGCGATCGGGCCGGGCCTGGGAAGGTCGCCAGCCGCTCACGTGCTCGTCGGGGTGATCCTTAAGCGATCGAAGGTCCCGCTCGTCCTCGACGCCGACGCCCTGTTCGCCTTGGCTTCTCATCGAGATTGGCTCAAGCATTGCGCCGGCCGCTCCGTCCTCACCCCCCATCCTGGGGAGATGGCGCGCCTCGTCGATCGGTCGGCGGACGAGGTCGACCAAGACCGGATTGAGACGGCGCGGGCGTTCGCGCGGGAGCACGGGGTCGTCCTTCTCCTCAAGGGGAGGCCGACCGCGATCGGCCTCCGAGACGGGACGATCTTCCTCAACCCGACCGGGAACACGGGCCTGGCCAAAGCCGGAAGCGGGGACGTCCTCACAGGCTTGATCGCGGGGATGCTGGCGAACGGCGGCTCGCCGGAAGACGCCGCAGTCTTGGGGGCCTACGTCCACGGAGCCGCGGCTGACCTTCTCACAGGCGAGATCTCCGAGCGCGCGATCCTCGCGACCGACCTCATCGAGGCCCTGCCGCTTGCCCTCGCACAGATCGAACGATGAGACTCATCGATACCCACGCCCACCTCGACGACCGCCGCTACGCGCCCGATCGCGACCTCGTCATCGCCCGTGCTGCGGCCGAGTCGATCGGGATCGTCACGGTCGGCGCGGATCTCTCCTCAAGCGAGGCGGCGGTCCGCCTCGCCCACAAGAACGCGGGCGTCTGGTGTTCGGTCGGGGTCCACCCCCATGACGCAAAGACCCTTGACCGCGAGGGGTTTGCCCGTCTTGCGACGCTCGCCGCGGAAGATCGGGTCGTCGCGATCGGCGAGATCGGCCTTGACTACTACCGCGATCTCTCCCCCCGCGACGTCCAGCGCCGCGTCTTCATCGAACAGCTCGCCCTCGCCCGGGAACGGAACCTCCCCGTGATCCTTCACAACCGCGACGCGACCGAGGACTATCTCAAGATCCTGAACGAGGTCAAGCTCCCGGCCGGCGGGGTCGTCCACTCTTTCCTCGGCGACGTGGCGCTCGCACGAAGATTCCTCAAGCTTGGCCTCTATCTTGGAATCGGCGGGCCGGTCACCTACCCGGCAAACGACGTCCTTCGCCAAGCCGTCGCCGCGGTTCCTCTCGAGCGGATTGTCCTCGAAACCGATTGCCCGTACCTCACACCTGTCCCGCATCGCGGGAAGCGGAACGAGCCCGCCTACGTCTCGCTCGTCGCCGAAGAGGTCGCCCGCGTCCGAGGGATCTCAGTCAACGAGGTCGCTCGCCAGACAACGGAAGGCGCTTCTGCTTTGTTCCGTCTCGCGGCGCCCCCGGAGGCACCGAGCCCAGGAGGACGGTCCCCCCGCCCGAGCCGCGGCCAGGAGTGAGTCGGCGGCGGACCGGACGGCGGAAGAGGACTAGCATCTGGCGGAGCCTGCTTGCGATGCGCTCGAGAAGCGGCAGATCTCGCTATACGACTAATAGAGAAGGTGCTGTCGACCCGGAGTGGACCGAAGGGACTCGATGGATGCGCGGCAAGAGGCGAGTTGTTTTACTCAACGCCATGAGTAAAATTACTCAACGCCATGAGTAAAGTGCGGGGCACCGAGTTCTCTCGCAGCAAGACCGAGGTCCTGGCTGGCCGACTGCGCGAGCCGCGCCGGTTCCTGCAGGTCGTCGCCGGACCGCGCCAAGTGGGCAAGACAACCTTAGTCCGGCAGGCGCTCGCCGCCTGGGGCGAGCAAGCCCGATATGCGTCCGCCGATGAGCCGACGCTGCGAGATCGCACCTGGATTGCCGCGCAGTGGGAAGCGGCGCGCCTCGTCGCCCGGGACGCGGGACGAGCCGGCGCCGTCCTGGCGCTCGACGAGATCCAGAAGGTCTCCGGATGGTCGGAGACGGTGAAGCGCCTCTGGGACGAGGACACGGCCGCTCGCCTCCCTCTTCGCGTGGTCCTCCTCGGCTCGGCCCCTCTCTCAATCCAACAGGGACTCAGCGAGAGCCTGGCCGGTCGGTTCGAGCTGCTCGCCGTCCCCCATTGGTCGTTCGCCGAGATGCACGCAGCGTTTGGGTTCACCCTCGACCAGTATCTCTTCTTCGGCGCTTATCCGGGGGCGGCGCCCCTCATTTCGAACCCATCGCGCTGGGCGCGCTACATCAAGGACTCGCTCATCGAGACGACGATCGCGCGCGACGTATTCCTCCTCTCACGCGTCGACAAACCGGCGCTCCTGCGGCGGCTCTTCGAGCTCGGCTGCCGCTACTCCGGCCAGATCCTCTCGTACACGAAGATGCTCGGCCAGCTTCAAGACGCCGGGAACACGACGACGCTCGCACACTACCTCGACCTCCTCTCCGGAGCGGGCATGCTGACGGGGCTGCAGAAGTACGCAGGCTCGGCCGTGCGCCAGCGCGGATCGAGCCCAAAGCTCCAAGTGCTCAACACGGCGCTCCTGACGGCGCAGAGTGGGCTTACGCTCGATGAGGCCCGGCGGGACGAGGACTACTGGGGGCGGCTGACGGAGTCCGCGGTGGGCGCGCACCTCGCCAACGCAGCAGCCGGCGGCGAATGCGAGCTCTTCTACTGGCGGGAGCGGAACCGCGAGGTGGACTTCGTCGTCAAGATGGGGCGGCGGATCCTGGCCGTCGAGGTGAAGAGCGGACGGAGGCGCGAGGCGCCGAAGGGCTTAGCGGAGTTCGCCCGCCTGGTCCCCTCGGCGCGCCCCTTGCTCGTCGGAGCGGAGGGGATTCGCCTAGAAGAGGCTCTCACGCGGCCGGTGGCAGAGTGGATCGCGACGTGAGCGCTCCGGCGCGGAATCTGGGGACGCATCACGTATTTGGCAACGACTCGGAACGCTCCGCAGCGTCGGCCCGACAATCGGTGTTGCGTCCCCGGATTCACCAGGCCGTCGACCCGCGGGTGCACCATGGGAGAGGTCGAGAAGATTGATCCAACTGACACGGAAGGAGCTTCGTGAGCTGGCCGACCCCCGCTCGTGGGAACGAGGCGTGGAGTACTTCGAGGACGGCCGCGTCCATGCCGTCGTCCAAGATGGAGCGACCGTGGTGGCCAGCGTGCAAGGTCAAGAGATCTATCGTGTCCGGCTGTCGCGGCAAGGGAAACACCTCCTCGCGAAGTGCTCCTGCCCCGTGGGGCGGACGGGTGCGTTCTGCAAACACTGCGTCGCGGTGGGGCTGGCGTGCGCAGACGGTCCGGTCGCAGCGCCAAGTCCCGACCGGATCGCCGACGCAGAGGGAAGTCCGGCGGACGGTCTTGGAGAGGACAGCAACTTCACAGACCTCGATCGCATCCGAGACCATCTGGCCAAGCAGGATCTGTCGACGCTGGTAGAGATCCTCGTTGAGCAAGCCCTGTCGGACGAGAACCTGCTGCGGCGCCTGACGATGGCGGCAGCGCGCGGCGGCAGCGCGCGGCGGCAACGCGGTCGACCTGAAGGCGATGAAACGCGCCATCACCGAGGCCACTCGGCCGGGAGGGTTCGTCGACTACCACTTCGCTCACAGCTTCGCCCGTGGCATCGAGGACGTCGTCGGCGCCCTGGCCAGGCTTCTGCAAGAAGGCTCCGCGAACGAGGTCATCACCCTGAGTGAGTACGCCCTTCGCCGGGTGGAACGGGCCCTTGGGAACATGGACGATTCCGACGGCCACATGCGCCCCATCCTCGATGACCTCCAGACGCTCCATCACGCCGCCTGTGTGAAAGCAAGCCCAGACCCAGTCAAACTTGCGCGCCACCTCTTCGAGTGGGAGGTGACCGGAGACTGGGACACGTTCTTCGGCGCCGCGAAGACCTACGCCGACGTGTTCGGAGAGAAGGGTCTCGCCGAGTATCGCAGACTCGCGGAAACGCGGTGGCAGAAGATTCCCCGACTCGGTCCCGGTCAGGAAAGCGAGGTTTACGACGACTCGCGATTCCACCTGACCACGATCATGGAAGACCTGGCGACCGCAAGCGGCGACGTGGAGAACCTGGTCGCTGTCAAGAGCCGCGATCTGTCGGACTCGCTCCACTACCTAGAGATCGCCCAGCTCTACAAGGAAGCCGGCCGGGATGACCAGGCCATCACGTGGGCAGAGGAGGGCGTGAGGGCATTCCCACGCCAGACCGACGCGCGACTGCGCGAGTTCCTGGCCGAGGAATACCACCGGCTAGACCGCCATGAGGACGCTCTCGCGCTCGTCTGGCAGAACTTCCTCGACCATTCCCACCTCGGCACGTACCAGGCCCTCAAACAGCATGCCGATCGGAACCAAGAGTGGCCCCGCTGGCGGGGGAAGGCGCTCGCCCATCTCGGACGACAGGGACAACCCGACAGGCGGATCACGTCGCGAGTGCGTTGGGAAGCAGGCCCCGTGGTCTACGGCTCCGAACTCGTGGCGATCCTTCTCTGGGAAAAGGACGTCGATGCGGCGTGGAATGAAGCGTGCCAGCGCGGGTGTACGATCAGGCAGTGGCTGGAATTCGCGCTCCTGCGGCAGGAGGAACACCCCGAAGATGCCCTCCGCATCTATCAGGACGACGTTCGCAGACTCGTCGAGGCAGGGAACGCAACGTACGAGGAGGCGCTCGACCGCGTCCGCGGCACGCGCAACCTCTTCACAAAGATGGGGCAAGAGGACCGATTCCCGCAGTATGTGGCGGAGCTTCGAAGCGAGTACAAGCGGAAGCGCAACTTCATGAAGCTCTTGGCCGCCCTCCCCTGAGCGCGAGCACGGACGCCGTCACCTCGTTCCTCCCGAATCAGGAGACACCGTCGAACTCCGGCGCCTGTCGTCAGGACGGAAGCGCTCGCTCCTGGAGGGCACGCGCCTTGGCAAGGCCTGCGTCGGTGATCCGGACCCGCTTCGCCCGGTGGGTCGTCGCCAAGAGGCCCTCCTCTACGAGGGCGTCCAGGATCTCGAACCGGTGACTCTTCCACGCCCGATAGATCGTCGGTGCTCCAGGGGCGGGCTCTTCTTCCCACGAGGTGAGGTAGAGCAGGAGCAGGGTCAGCTCCTTCACGGTCTCCTCGCTGGTCTGGCGCACGTTCAGTTCGAGACCATCCACCCCTTTTGCGACGGGAACGGCCGAGTTGGCCGGCTGCTGATCACGTTCCTACTCTGCGAGGCCGGCGTGCTGCACGAGCCGCTGTTGTATCTCAGTCTCTACCTGAAGAAGAACCGCGCGGCCTACCACGCGCTACTCGACGCCGCGCGCCGCGATGGCGATTGGGAGGCGTGGCTCACCTTCTTCCTCGAGGGCGTACGGGAGACCGCGGAGGGAGCCGTCGCCACGGCCCAACGCCTGACGAGGCTCTTCCGGGAGGATCGCGAGCGCATCACGACCACGGAGCGCCGGGCGGGATCGGCGCTGCGCGTGCACGAAGCCCTCAAGGCACGCCCCCTCGCGTCTCTGCAGGATGTGCGCGCCAGGACGGGCATCTCCTTCCCCGCTGCGAGTTCGGCCATGGGTGTACTCATTGATCTCAGCATCGCGCGCGAGCTCACTGGGAAGCGCCGCAATCGCATCTTCGCCTAGGACCGCTATCTCGCGATCTTGAGCGAAGGAACGGAGACGACATGAGTCCCGAGCGCTCCGGGCCGGGGCCTGATACGAGCGCGGAAGACGGGTCACCGGACAACGCAGCAACAGGGTGTGACCTTATCTCTGGACTCCGGGGGAAGAGCTTGACTCCGACGCGGTGTATTACAGCATCTGACCCTCGCTCGTGCGCCCTGTTCCAGCTTCCTGCATCCGCAAGTACGCCGCTTGGGCCCCGGCATGACCTACCCTAACGCGCTTGGGGGCGAGCGGGACCGCGTGAGAAGCTAGTGAGGACGCCACCGTGCGGTCAGAGGGAGTTGACCGAACCACCCCGTGCGCCTAGCATGGTTTCGAGCAAGAGGTGTTCTCCTGTGGGAAGCGCCGATGGAGGGCAGAGGCGGCATGGACTACCATCTGACGGAACATGCCCGCGACGCAGTGAAAAAGAGGCAGATCCGACTGGAGTGGCTGGAGCAAGCGCTCGACGCTCCAGAGTGCATCGAAAGGGACTCCATGGATGAGACCCTGGAACACCGCCTAGCGACGATCGAGGAGTTCGGCGGTCGTACCCTGCGCGTTGTCGTGGACGCGAGGTTGACTCCGCCGCGCGTGGTGACGGCCTACTTCGACCGAAGGAGGCGAGACCGATGAGACTGAAGGTAGATCACGAAGCGGACGCTCTCTACTTGAGCCTCGGCGAGAGCCCGGCGACCGAGTCGGATGAGGTCTCGCCCGGGATCATCGTGGACTACGACGAGAGCGGGCAGGCCGTGGGGATCGAGATGCTCCACCTCTCGAAGCGTGCTCAGGGCGCGGACATTCACCGTCTCTTCTTTGAGTCCGTTCCCCAGGCGAGCTAGACGCACGAGGTAGTCCTGACGGACGAAAGCCCGTGCGCCGTGCCGTCGCCGCGGTCCCTCTCGAGCGGATCGTCCTGGAGACCGACTGTCCCTACCTCACTCCGGTCCCCCACCGCGGGAAGCGCAACGAGCCAGTCCACGTTTCGCTCGTCGCCGAAGAGGTCGCTCGCGTCCGAGGGATCCCGCTCGAGGAGGTCGCTCGCCGGATGACGGCGAACGCAGGCGCCCTGTTCCATCTCGCCTAGGGATTTGACTCGCCTGGACCGCTTGACACGAAGGTAAGGATGCACTACCGTGTAAGGCACGTGAGGCGTGTAAGGAGACCGAGATGAGCGTGGCCAGGGTGACGTCCAAGAGGCAGATCACGATTCCCCAGGAGATCGCGCGCAAGTGGGGCGTGGAGAAAGGGGACGGCATCCTCTTCCTCGAGAAAGGGAATGAGGTCGTCGTCCGCCCGGTGAAGCGGAGGGATCTTCTGTCTCTAAAGGGCTCGGTCCCTGCGGAACGGCCGGCGATGACGTTCGACAAGATCCGTAAACAGGTGCGCGCGGAGCGGCATGGCGATCCCGACCGCGACAGCTGACACCTGCTTCTTCCTGCGCTACCTCACTGGGGAGCCCGCCGAGCAGGCAGACCAGGCTGAGGAGTTCATCCGCAGGGCGCAGGAAGGGAAGTTCCTCCTCCGCGTTCCAGCTCTCGTCATCGCCGAGCTCGTCTGGACGCTTGAGTCCTCGATCTACCACCTGTCGAGAGACGAAGCGGCGGAGAAGGCGGTGGCGATCCTCAACACCCGCGGCATCGAGGTCGAGGATGCGGACCTCCTTGAGGAAGCGGCCCTTCTGCACGCGGAGAAGAGGATCGACTTCGTCGACGCCTACCTCGCCGTGTATGCCAAGGGACGGGGGATCACTGACGTCTGCACCTTCGACCAGACTGACTTCCGCAAGGTCGACGGGCTCCGCCTCCTTCCGCCGCTGCGGCGCGCCCGCTGAGCTGCCGTGCCGTCGACTGGGACTCGCCTCGTCTGGGAACGCTCCGGCCGACTTGTGTTCGACGCGAACGCCAGTCCAGGGACAACGGTGGTGCAGGCGTCGCCTGAGACGGGATCGACGGTGGAATCCGGGGACTCAACAACCGATTGCCAGGCCGAAGCTGGGGAGCGTTCCGAGTCGTCGCCGAGGCAAGGGACGCGTCCCCGGATTCCACACCTGACGCACCCTTCACGGGGCAAGAGTCGACCGCTGCAGCCCGGAGGCCTCAAAATGAGTGGGTCGTCTCCCGAGTCGGGTCCGGTCGATGTGTGATCGCCAGACGTGACGCTCCTACCTCCGTCCGGCAGGGCAAAGCCCGCCCGGCCTACGGTTCCCAGCGTCGGAATGCGACGACGGCACCGGAGACGGCGAGGAGGACGATCGCCGCGCACCCGGCGAGCGGCTCCCACGGAAGCGGGGCCCCAAAAGCGGATGCCATGGCGGCGGAGATGAGGCGGCCGGGGAGGAACTCGCTCACGTAGCCCAAGCCGCTGAGCGACGCGAGGAGGATCCAAACGAGAAACGAGAGGACTCCGGCCACGGCCTGGGAGCGTACGAGAGCGCTGAAGAAGAAGGTCGTCGTGACGAAGGCCAGGACGTGCAGCAAGAGCGCAAGGTTGGCCAGGGCGAAGGCGATTGCGCCGATCGGGCGGAAGAGCACGGCCGTGTACGCGTAGGCGCAGAAGGCGGAGAGCGTCAGGGCTCCCGTGGCCGAGATCCACAGGACGGCGAGCTTGGCCGCGAGGAAGCTCTCGCGCGATGTCGGCTTCACCAAGACGAAGACGGCCGTGCCGCGCTCTTTCTCCGTGACGACAGAGCCCATCGTGAGAAAGATGAGGACCAAGAGCGCGATCTGCGAGACGTTCTTCACGTATTGCGCAACGGCGTCGGCCACCGTTGGCTCCGGCAGCACGATCGTGACGCCCTGGTCCGTCCCGACCATCTTCAGGATCTCCGGCGTAAACTTGGCGAAGAGCGGCGAGGCGAGCCCGAAGAAGACGAACACGAGACCGAGCACGAGGAGTCGATAGCTCCGCGCCTGCTCGCGCAGCTCCTTCCGCACGAGAACGGAGAATGACCGTGCACTCATGATGTCCCTCCGACGAGGCGAACGAAGACGTCCTCGAGCGAGGCGGAGCGGGTTTCGAGTCGAACAAGCGGCAGACCACGCGTCGTGACGAGCCGCAGCGCCGAGGCGCGTGCGTGGGAGAGATCCGGTGCCCGGAGTCGGACCTTCGCGCCGTCGACGTCCGCGGAGGCTGTGCCTGCGTCCTCTCGCCACGCGGCGGCAAAGGCCGTCGCTGCCTCCACCGTCTCGAATTCGAGCTCGACGACGGGTGGTGCAAACCGGCGCGCGAGTTCGTCCGTCCCGGCGGTCGCCACCATCCGCCCGCGGTCAATGATGCCGACTGTGTCGCAGACGCGCTCCACGTCCTCGAGGATGTGCGTCGACATGAGGACCGTCGTCTTCCCTCGTAGGCGGGCGATGAACTCGAGCACATCGCGCCGTCCGAGAGGGTCGAGCGACGCGCACGGTTCGTCGAGGAAGAGGATGCGAGGCGAGCTTACGATCGCCTGGGCGATGCCGAGGCGCTGCACCATCCCGCCCGAGTAGCCGCCGATCCGCCGCCCCCCGGCTCGCGAGAGGCCCGACATTTCCAGCAACTCGTCCGCGCGGCGGCGCGCGGCCGCCCGGCCCGTGCCGAACAGCTGCCCCGCGAATTCGAGGAGCTCGCGCCCGGTCATCCAGGTGTAGAAGCGCGGATCCTGGCTCAGGTAGCCGATCTGCGACCGCAGGCGCGCCGACGACCGCGCCACCGACTCCCCGGCCACCCAGGCGTCGCCGGACGTCGGTTCGACGAGACCGGTCAGGATCTTGATCGCCGTCGTCTTCCCCGCTCCGTTCGGGCCGAGAAAGCCGAACACCGACCCCTCGGGAACGGTGAGGTCGAGCCCGTCGAGGGCGAGGACTCTCCCGTGCTCATAGTGTTTGACGAGAGCGCTAGTGCGAATCGCGTCGATCGGGCTCGGCATGCTCCTCCCCCCGGCCAAGAGCCAGGTAGAGAGTTGGCCCGACGATCCCGACGGCGATGATGACGAGGAGCCAGCCCCAGCGCGGGAGCGCGCGGTACGTCTTCCGCCGCGCCCAGTCGACGACGGCGACGACGGCCAAGGCGAGCTCGATCAAGCCGAGCGGGATCACGAGCAGAATCATCTGACTGTCTATGTCGAAACCTCCTTCTCGAAGGCGAATTGAAGCCTACGGTGGTGTCAAAGTCAAGACAGATCGTGCGCTCGGGCCGAGCCCAGCCTTGGTCTGGCCGCTCGGCTGACTTCGGGCGCGGACAGGCGGTCCTTGCCCCCGGTCTGCTCCGCTTCGAGCCGCTGCCTGCACGCAGCCCTGTGTGCACGGGCATTGTCCCCAGGAGTCTCGGGACGCAACATCGATTCTCGGCCGAAGCCGCGGAGCGTCTCGAGTCGTCGCCAAAATGAACGATGTGTTCCAAGAGTCGCCCGCTCTACCGCCAGATCTCCTCGGGAGGGGTCATGATATGCGGATCCTCTCCCGCGCTCAAAGAGCTGATCTCGGCGCCAAACGACGGCAGCGACTCCGTGTCGCGAGGGCGCAGATACATCCGGGCCCAGTCGTAGGGCGGGATCATCACGTGCCACCACACCGCGAGCTCCCACTCGTTCGAGAGGAAGAGGTGGTAGGACACCTCGAGGATGTGCGGACGAAGCGGGACGGCCGTCCACTCCGTGTCGGCGGTGATCCCGAGCTCCGGGTGGTCGCTTTCAAGCCACGGAATGAACAGGTCGCGCATCGCTGTGCCCGTGACAAACCGATCGTCCGGGCTCTCGATCGGCTGAGTGATGACGGCCGTCGAGGTCGCCGAGTGCGTCTCGTCCCCCCGACGCCCCTCGATGGTCAAGGTCACGGTCGTGTCGACCGGGACACCTGTGGGCATGAGGATGACCTCGGGGACTCGGCCGGCCTCAAGCGTGCTGGGCACGAGGACCATCCCGCCCGTGGGATTGACGTTGATCGCCACCGGGCCGGCCGACGGGCCGGTCCCCAGTTCCGTCATCGAGAGGAGGAAGTAACACCGCGCGTTCTGCGCCAGGTCGGTCACCACGGCTGGTGTCAGTTGGATTTCAAACGTCGGCGCCGGCGGAGTGAGCCAGCAGCCTGAAACGAGGAGCCCGCACGCGCAGACCACCACTCCCAGAAGAACTGCTTTCGTCCGCGTCCGAATCACCGTCTCACCTCCCCGATGAATACGTGCACCCTTTCCTAGAGCCGAACGCAGTATCCTTTCCATCCTAGCTAAGGACGCAAGACGCGACAACCCAAGCCCCACGCAGAGACGCCTGGCTGGCATGTCGTGTGACTTCCGCCGCAGCCGACACCTTCTGCCGGACGCCGGGGAAGGGCGACTTACCCTTTCAGGCTCGCTCGATGTGTCATGGCAAGATCTGACAACAGCTCCTGTGCGAGGGCTCTCTGCTCTAAGCCGGATCGGAAGCGCTTCCCCAGCATCTGCCCCCCTTGACTTCCATCTAGTGCTGTGACGTGCTATTCTCATCTTTGGTTCACGTGCTCGCCTCGTGTGGAGGTCCGATGTGATTCCTGGAGTTCCCAAACAGGGTCACAAAGAGGGGCACAGGGGCAATTCATCCTGGCGCCCTCACTGAGGTGTTTCGCCGAGATACCTCAGCCGCCCCCGAAGGCAGGGAACCAAGGAGGCACCATGCCAACTGACACTCTCGGGAGCCTTCGTGAGAAGGCGAGGTACATCTTGGAAATCCGATACCCTCCACTCGTCCAGGCTTTCGATCGACGAGGCAAGGTGCTAGAGGTCCTGTTTCCTCGCTTCAGACAGAAGCTGGAGCACTGGAGAACGGAGAACGTCGAAGTAACGATCGCGAATAACCTCGAGTCCCCTTCTCGAGCCATCAGCGTGGGGCACCTTCGTAGCTCGATCATCTACGAAGACCCTGGCACCCGCCAAGAGTTCCTCGATGACTCCCGTGCTTTCATCGCGGGGCTGGAGGAAGTCTTTCCCGAGGGTCTCAAGACGATCACACGCCTCGGCTTCCGAAGCATTGGCATCGTGAAGCATGAGACCGCTTCTAGTTTCGACGAAGTATTCGCCTCCGTCAGGAGTCGCTTCCTGCACCCACAGCTCCCGACGACTCTGAGATTCACAGACTGCGCCGTCACCCTAGAACAAGAGAACTGCCGGGTGATGGTTGGCCCAGTGAAGACAGGTGAGGACTGGGTCCGGAATGCATTTGCCAAACCTGAATCGAACGTTCCAGCATTCGGAATCGGCCTCGACGTTGACTGCTATTCGCACGATCTAGACTGTGGTTCGCCCGGTGCTCTTGCGGCCGCGGCTCGAGCTTTGGGGGAACTTGCTCTCAAGATTGAGGAGGAGACGATCGCAGGGGTCCTGGGACACGCACATGGCGAAGAAGCGCAACAAGGCTAGTCGTCAAGAGCAGGGGACGGCGGCAGAGGCCGCTCGTCGACTGGCCGCGTTGCCCAAGGCCGGTGGCTCGCATGTGAGTGAGGGATCCACAAACTCACTCCCAGCGGTATCGGTGAAGCGGCGTCTCGCTCAGGAGAGCAGCAGGGTCTCCCCGAGGGCTACGACGGGAGCGAAGGAGTACCCAGAGGAGGAGAGGGGATCGGATGTGGCCTTCAACCTTCTGCGAACGGAGCAGAAGCTAGAAGTCACGCAGCTTGAGGGCAAGCTGAACCTCGCCCTCGGGAGTCTGCGCGACGATCTCCGGAAGGAGTTGCATGACGCAAAGCAGTCGATGCAGAGATGGTGCATCGGCACGATCGTCACCGTGCTGATCACCGCGGTGGTGGGATTCGTCGTCTTTTACTTCTCCGCCATCAAGTAGCAGAGCGCCTCCTCTCGGCCTCCAATTGCCCAGGTGCCCTCGGCAACAGTCCGCGCCGTCCGGGATGTGGCCGCACCGGGCGTCCGATATCAACGCAGATGTGGGTGGGCCAAGTACCGCGTCGGATCTTCCTTCCCGGTGCGTGAGGACTTGGCGTTCTCGGTGCCAGGGCACAGTCGTTTGGTCCTAGGCGCGTGCGTGATGCCATCCGCGCGTGGTGCCGAGGGGGGGCGCCTTGCGTCGCGGTCCTCGGCGGCCAGACGACCGAACCCACGTGGCCGCGCCCTGGGAACTCCCCTCTTCCTATACTAAGACTCCATGCCCGGCCGACTTTGCAGGCTCCGGAGCTCACGAACTGAAGGCGATAGCGCGATGACGAACGATCCCAGGTTGGCCGCCCTGCTCAAGGGCAAAGCAGCCCTCGCGGACCCGCCCGCGAAGTCGGGACGAATCCTCTCTTCCGCCGCCTCAACCTGACCTTCGCGGCTTACTGGGCCTTCGCTTTCTGCGCGGCCACATCCTCGGCCGTCACGTCCGGGTGGTGATAGCGTCCGCGGGCGCGCGTGTTCTTCCCGCGAATCTGGATCGCGGCCACCGGGCAGAAGTGGATGCAAGCGAAGCACTGCTCGCAGTGACCGAGCCAGGTCGGCCTGCCCTCGACGAGGCGCACGTTCTCGACCGGACAGACACGGGCGCAGGTCCCGCAGTGGATGCAGGTTGAGTCCACGGTGAACCGTCGGTCGAGCATTCGACAAGCCGCAAGAAACCTGCGGCCGAGGAGGGCGAACATCGCGCGGCTGAGCGCACGTCCGACTGGCCCACCATGCTTGACGTGCGTTCTCTTTGACCCGACGGCCTCCACGACCTCGGCGACCCGACGTTTCGTCCGCAAGAGCATCGCCTGTACCGCCCTTTCCCTGCGCACGTTGTACTCGGCGATGTAGTTCCCGAGCATCCGGATCGGGAAGGCAGCGTCGAGGCGTCCCCCGGACTTCGCGAGGCACTCTTCCGCGTGCTCCACGGCAAGGCCTGGGAGGCCGCCCATGGTGAGGACGAGGAAGGTGTAGCGGACCTTCGAGAGATCCAAGCGCGCAAGGACCTCTCGCACGATCAAAGGCACCGTGTAGAAGTAGACCGGGCAAACGATGCCAACCTTCTCCGTCGGGACCGTGATCCTTGCGGTTCGATCGAGGGAGGCGATCGGGATGAGGGTCGCCCCACCGAGGCCCGCGGCGATCGCCCGTGCCACGGCGAGGGAGTTCCCGGTCCCGGTGAAGTAGTAGAGCGTCGTCCGTCCTGTCTCAGCCATAGTCGCCACCTCCGCTGCTGCTCCGCCCGATTCTCCCCGCTCGGCTCCTCGTTGGCCAGGCGGGCTTCTCTGACTAAGATGGGGACCGTCGCGCGGAGCGACTGCGCGATGCCAAAGGAGGAAGGATGGAGATCGTCGACCTCACGGAAGAGCTCGTACCGCTTTACTGCGTGTGTCTTGAGGACTGGTCGCCGGAGCTCGCCGAGGCCGGCGACCACAAGCGGCGGTGGTACGACCGGATGAAAGGGAAGGGACTGCGCGTCAAGCTCGCGCTCGACGACCGAGGCGAGGTCGGCGGGATGATCCACTACGCCCCGATCGAGGAGACGTTCGTCGAAGGGAAAGACCTCTACCTCGTCTATTGCGTCTGGGTGCACGGCTACGAGAAGGGACGCGGGAACTTCCAGGGGAAGGGAATGGGGAGAGCGCTGCTTCTGGCCGCGGAGGAGGACGCCCGTGCCCGCGGGGCGAAGGGGATGGCCGCCTGGGGGCTTGACCTTCCCTTCTTCCTGCGAGCCTCGTGGTTCCGGAAGCTCGGGTACCGAACCGCCGACCGCCTGGGCGGGTTCCAGGCGCTTGTTTGGAAGCCTTTCGCGGCCGACGCGGTCAAGCCCCGGTGGCTGCGGCCAAGGAAACGGCCGGAGACGACGCCCGGAAAGGTGACGGTCACCGCGCTCGTGAACGGGTGGTGTCCCGCGCAGAGCCTCGCCTGCGAGAGGGCAAAGCGGGCCACGGCCGCGTTCGGCGAGAAGTGCCTCTTCCGCGAGGTCGATACCCTGGACCGCGCCGCCCTTCACGAGTGGGGGAGCGCCGACGCCCTGTTCATAGACGGAAAGCTCGTCCACACCGGGCCCCCGCCCACCTACGAGAGCCTTCACAAGAAGATCGCCCGCCGCGTCCGGCGCCTGAGCCACTAGAGCCGAGCCGTCGAAGAGCGGGCAAGGCGACGATCGCGGAGGGTCAGGACTTCACTCTCGCGCTGAGCTGCCGCGCCATCGCTTTCGGCTCGCCTCGTCCGGGAGGGCGTCGCCTGCTGGTGTTCGTCGCGAAGCGGTACGCCAAGGGCAGGAGTGGGGAGGGCGTCGCCTGGGATGGGACCGACGGCGGAATCCGGTGACCCAACACGGATTGTCGGTCCGAAGCTGCGGACCGTTCCGAATCGTCGCCGATATAGGTGATGTCCCCAGATCCTGCGATTGGGGTACACGAACAGGTTTCACCACTCGTGTGGCCAAGACACCAAGAGCGCAGATCTCACCGTCGCGTCCGTTCACTTCACGGCGACGAAGTCGCGCAGCCGGGTGAACTCCAAGAGCGAGGGCAGGGTTGCGAGGGTGAATACCTTGCCGTGCGTGCACAGAAGCATGCTGCGCATGTCCTCAGTGCGAACACCGAAACCGCGGCCGTCGATACAAGCCACAACCTCAAACGCCGGCTCGCCTTTCCTGATGCGCTGGTCGCGCATCGCGGCCAGGACCTTGAGGCGCGCAACCTTGTCCCGGGCTGTGCCGTCGTCGTTCGTGATCTTCGCCTCGATGATCACTGCGGGATCGAACTCGGACGGCACGAAGAAGTCAGGCGCCTGCTCGAAGCCTGGGACCCGCTCGGCGCGTCTCGTCGTACGGTATGTGACCTTGTGCTTGCTCAGCAACTCAGCGATGGCGGACTCCATCACGCCTCCGACGAGTTCCGAGACGGAGTCGCGATGGCTCGCGAACGGGCGGCCGAGGTAACGCTCGTAGAGAAGGACCGCGTACGGAACATGGGCATCCGCGGCATGCCGCAAGGAAACGAGCCCTTGGTCGGTGTCCACCTTCTTCAGCCGGTGTACAGTCTCCTCGCTGCCGACAGGCGCCCCTTTCTGGATGCAGCGTGCCGCGACAGTCAGCAGGGCAAGTACACGATTGTAGGTCTTTTCGCGGGTTACTGCTTTCGATAGCTTCTGGAACAGATCGCGCTGGTGCCGCACCCTGACGTCTAGGGCGCGGGCCATCCCCTGCCCAACGTCGCTGCCAAGCTCAGAACGAGCAAGCTCAGCCCACTCCGGTGGTGAAAAACCAAGGATTGTTCTCAGAACGACGAACGCCAGCGCGTCGCTCACCAGGGCGTCTAGTAGCGTGACATCGGTGACTTCCTCGAAGGCACCGGTATGGCGCTTCAAGGTCTCGAACGCGTCCTGGAAGTCGTGGAATTCGACGTAGTGGTCGCCCCTCGGGAGGACAAGGAACTGCGACTGGAGATCGCCGAACGTCAGCTTGACCATCTCGTCAAGCCGTGCGCGCAGTTCCTCCGAAGACAGCTGGAAGGGCCTGTCAGAACTCGACGACATCTGCATCCTCCTGATCTTGGTAGGGTTCGGGCTCCTCCCGGATTCCAGCTGACTTACGCCGCGCAGTGAGGGCTTCGTTGGGAAGGTACTTCTCGATAGCCGGCCAGTCGCCCGAGGCACCTAGGGCGGTCCGGACGCGGTCGAGCTTCTCCTGCCACGGCGCAGTTCGATCCCAGCTTGTGCGGCACCGCCAGATTGCGAGCCGGACTAGGTGGCCGTAGGACACGCAACGGGCATCACCGCGGGTGATACGGACGCCTCCTGCCTCAAGTCGAGCAAGATCCGCCAAGACCAGGGATGCAATCTCGGACGGCCGCTCCACAAGCAGCGCTTTCGGGATCCGGCCAGTCGTGCGACAGACGAACACGGTGTCGACTATCGATGACCCAGTGCCGTGGATGTGGATCGAGCCGCCCATCTCTCCGGGGGCTGGAAGAGACGCCGTGCAGGTCATGCTGGCGTCCAGGAGCGCCATGGCCACCGGTGCATAGGCGTCGATGCTGTTGTGGTGGTAGGTGAACGCAAGCGGAGCCCCAGGTTTCAGAGCCAGCGCCATGCGGGAGTAAACCTGAGACAGCCCGGCTGCGAACTCCTCGATGCCGCGCGACAGGGTAGCGTTGCCCGTGAGCTCGCCGCTGTTGCGTGTTGATGTCGCACGAAACGCCGGCTCCCGATCGCCAATTAGGCGGCGCAACCAAGCGTAGCAGAAGTCCATCAACTCGGCGTACTGGACGTTCGCGAAGTAGGGTGGGTCGGTAAACACTGCGTCAAGGCTGGCCGGCGGAAGATCGATCTCCGCCGAGTTGGCGCAACGAAGGTCGACCGACCGGCTCTTACCTCCAGGCCGAGCGAATTCCCCGATCCACTCGCCATCAACCGTCACGGCAACCTTGCGACCTCTCTCTTGCCGAACCTCGAAGGGATGCTCGCAGTACTCCTTCGCACGTGTGAACTTCTCGACGATGTTCGACCATCCGCCGCTGCCGATGTTGATCCCGGTCGAGGCATGCCGGATCCCGAGTAGGTTCGACTCGCACGCAACGAGCCCGACCGGGAACCCGTGGATGGAGAAGATGTCCAACGACTTCAACGCCCACGTGTCGTAGCGGCAGAGCATATTCTGGTAGCGGAGGATGTCGGAGACGTTCGTGGCAAGCGCATCCCTCAAGCGCTTGTCCTTGGCTGCAACCACTTGCTCGCAGAGCAGCTCGAGCCCGAGAGTCTGACGGGCGTTGAACAGGTTGCGCCATTCGCGGTAGCCCCAACGCAGCAGGCGATCCGTCTCGTCACCAGCGGGAATCGGATCGTCAGGGGCAAAGGACGTTCTCATAGCCCTAACGCGTTCCTCTGCCTCTGAGTACCGAGCGAGGTCCCGATCATCGGGACGCTTGAAGAAGCGGCCTCGGTGCGAGGGTTTGCACTGGTCGCAGTGATACTCGATGGCGAACATGCGATGGCGCGGCGTCCCTGCCCTCGGAACAGGAACAGGGTTCACGGCCCCGCAGTGAGCGCAGGGGCAGTGGCCTCGCCGAGCTGGGCCTTCCACGAGCAGAGTGGCGCCACACTGCGGACAATCTCCGGGAGCGCCGAGTGAAGCGGTCTCGACGAGCACGCCACACCCCGAGCACAGAAGAACGTTTGCGGGGTGGCGAGCACTCTCCGCGACCAGATACCCGGGGAACAGGTCGAAATCCCTTCCGCAGTGGTCGCAACGCTGGACTTTGACCCAGAGGAAGTACTTGACCCGCGCGCCGGGCTGCCCACAGACCTCGCAACGTGTTCGGTATAGGTGTCCCACCGCGGAGTCAACAGCTGCTTCGATGCGGCTCGCAGCTTCTGCGTATGCGCGAAGGTCGATCGACTCGATCTCTTGACGAACGATCCACCAAGCCATCGGGTTGATATCCAAGCCAACGACGTCGCAGCCCATGCGATTCGCCTCGATCAGAGGTGTTCCCCCACCCATGAAAGGGTCAGCGACCCGGACGCCAGTCAGAGAGTGCGCCCGGAAGAAGTCATCGCAGAGCTGCCCCTCTCCGAACTCCGCCAAGAGGAGAGCCCGGAACAGGGTGCCGGGTCTACGTGCGAACCACTTGTGGACTGCAATGATTGGGCGGTAGTTCTGCTGGACCTGCTTCTCGCGAAGCGCCATCCCGGCCACGAAAGCAGTATCGTAGCGTGACTCGATTCCGGCCGACCGTCGCACCACGGAAACGAGGTCTTCGCGGTCGAAGAGACGCAGGCCCGCGCTATCAGATTCATGACGGCTTCTTGCGGACATCCACCTTCCCGTTCTGCCCTGTCATTCTGGCGAAACACGGCACTACGATTCCGTCCTGCCTAGGTCATGGCAACAGAGGCAATGATACATCTTAAGGCGCATGGAGGTCGAAATCCCTACCCGTCGGAGGATGGATTGAGGAATGGAGGCGAGGGTCCTACGCAGTCTGAGTCGAAGGTGAGAAGACACTCGTGAATCAGGCTGACGTCCGCGAACGGGACGCGAGGGCCAGGGCTCGGGTCAGACCTGCCCTTCGTATCTGGGTTGCCCGTGCTTGGAATCCGCGGGACACATCACCCATTCCCGCACCTCGTGGCCAGGACTCGGTCCGCTTCGCACGCCGTCAAGCAGCGGTGCCCGCTCCGGGTCCCGCTAGGTGAGAAAACAAGGCCTGGGAACTCCTGCAGCGCCGCGCTAAGATTGCGTGCCCGGGCGTGTTTGCTGGTCCGGAGCTCCGAAGGCCAAAGGCGATGAGGCGATGATGAACGATGCGAGGCTCGGCGCCCTGCTCAAGGGCCGCACGGCCGTCACGAACCCGCTGCGGAAGGCGCTGATTGAGGAATCGGTCAAGAACAAGGAGGCGATGGTGACCGCCCGCGGGGCGCTCGCCACGTGGACGCGGCCAGAGTCGAGCGGCCGGAGCCCCAAGGACACGGTGTCGGTCCGGCGTGCGTCGAGCGAGAAGGAGATCGACTGGGACTCCCCGAACAACCTCCCGATCAGCGAGGAGACGTTTGACCTCCTGTTCGACGATGCCGTGAAGACCCTCGGCACGAAGAAGCGGCTCTACGTCACCGACCGGGCCCTCGGCGCAGATCCGCGCTACACCCTCCCCGTAAGGACGGTCACGAGCCGCGCCCTAACCGCGTTGTTCACGGACAACATGTTCCGCCCACTCCCGGAGGGGAAGGAACAGAGCGTCTTCGCTGGAGAGCCGTTCACCATCCTCTCTCTGCCAGACGACAAGCTCGATCCGGTCCGCTACGAGGGGCGCCTCCGCGTCGATCCTGCCACGAAGAAGACGACGACCATGGCCATCGCGATCGACTTCGATCGACGGATGGGGATCGTCTACGGGTCGGCCTACTGTGGCTCGGTGAAGAAGCTCATGTTCTCGGTGATGAACTACCTCCTGCCTGGCGTCGGGGTCCTGCCGCTCCACTGCTCGGCGAACGAAGGAAAGAAGGGCGACGCGGCCCTGCTCCTGGGCCTCTCCGGGACCGGCAAGACCACCCTCTCCGCCGACCCACGGCGCGCTCTACTCGGCGACGACGAGCACGGCTGGAGCGACGAGGGGATCTGGAACTTCGAGTATGGCTGCTACGCGAAGCTCATCAACTTGAACCCCAAGAAAGAGCCGGAGATCTACAACGCCGTGATGCACGACGACGACTGGCGCCGCCACGGGGCGATCGTGGAGAACGCCATGGTCTACCCGGATGGGACGTTCGACCTCGACGACGAGCGGCTCACCCCGAACTCGCGGGCGTCGTTCCCGCTCGTCTACCTCGGGAACGTCAAGCCCTCGGCCTGCGCCGGACACCCCAAGACGATCCTCTTCCTCACGGCCGACGCCCACGGCGTCCTCCCTCCGATCGCCCGGCTCTCCAAGGAGCAGGCGATGCTGTGGTTCCTCATGGGCTACACGAGCAAGCTCGCCGGGACGGAGACCGGGATCGTCGAGCCCAAGACCACCTTCTCCCGCTTCTTCGGGGAGCCGTTCATGCCGCGGAATCCCGACGTCTACGCGCGGATGCTCGGGGAGAAGCTCGATCGGCACGGAGCGAAGGTCTACCTCGTGAACACCGGCTGGAGCGGCGGCCCGTACGGCGTGGGAAAGCGAATCGATATCACGGTCACACGGACGATGGTTCAGGCGGCCCTGGAAGGGGAGCTGGAAGGCGTCGCCACGCACGAAGATCCCTTCTTCCGCGTCCTCGTGCCGGAGAAGGTGCCGGGCGTCCCGTCAGAGATCCTCTCCCCAAGAGAGACGTGGACCGACAAGAAGACCTACGACGAGCGGGCGAGGAAGCTCGCTTGCGAGTTCGCGGCACACTTCGAGAAGGCCTACGGCACGAAAGGGATCGACGCGGCGGTCGCGACCGCGTGTCCCGGACGCTAGACCGGGGCCGAGAACGCCGCGCACGCGCCGCGGGGGAAGCTTCTTGAAGCCGAGACCGTCCCAGAGACGCGCGACCTTACCTGCGCGGAGAAGGGCGACCGGGAACGGCCTCGAAAGCGCGGTTGGTCTGGGCGAACGCCCGCCCGTAGAATGGAGTTGAATCGCAGCAGCGAAGGAGGTCTCAAGGTGGAGGAGACGATCCGGAAAGCGATCGCCGGAAGCGGCGCGGACTACGTGGAGGTGCGGCTCGAGAAGGCCTCTCGCAGCCAGGTGTTCTTCCGCAAGGACCGGCTGGAGAACATCGAGTCTTCGACGGAGTCCGGGGGAATCGTGCGGGCCCTCGTGAACGGAGGGTGGGGCATCGCGGTGTTCAACGACCTCTCCGGCCTTCGGAGCAAGGTGAAGGAGGCGGCCCGGGTCGCGCGTCACGTGGCCGATCGGATCGAGGACCGTGCGGTTCTCGCCGAGGTTCCGGTCGTCCGCGACGAGGTGCGGGTCTCCCTCAAACAGGACTTTCGCAAGATCTCCCTCGAGGAGAAGAAGCGGCTCATCGAGTCGTACAACCAGATTCTCCTTGCGGGCGGGCCAAAGATCGTGGCGACGAACACGCGCTACACGGACTCCTTCCGCGAGATCACCTTTGCCAATTCGGAGGGAACCTACCTCGTCGAGGAGATCCCCGACGTCACGCTCATGCTGGGAGCGGCCGCAAGCGATGGCGGGGCAAACATCCAGCAGGCGTTCGAGAGCGTCGGGGAGGCCGGGGGGTTCGAGGTGGTCCTCAATCGGGAGAAGGAGGCAGAGGGAGCGGCCCGCCGCGCCGTGGAGTTGCTTGAGGCCAAGCCTGTGGCTGGAGGGAAGTACACCGTGATCCTTGACCCCAAGATCGCTGGGGTCTTCATCCACGAGGCGTTCGGCCACTTCTGCGAGGCCGATTTCCTGTTCAAGAACGAAAGGCTCGCGAAGATCATGACGCTGGGGACGGCCTTCGGGAAAGAGGACCTAAACGTTGTGGACGACGGATACATCCCGGGCCGGCGCGGGAACGCCCGCTACGACGACGAAGGGGTCGCCCGCACGAAGACCTACCTCATCCGCAAGGGTCGTCTCGAGGGGCTCCTGCACTCGCGCGAGACGGCGAAGCGGATGGGCGCCGCCCCGACCGGAAACGCTCGCGCGACGTCCTACGAGCACGAGCCGATCGTGCGCATGCGCAACACCTATATCGAGGGAGGATCCGCCACGTTCGACGGGATGCTCGCCGGGATCGATCGCGGCCTGTACGCGGTCGGCGCCTACGGCGGCCAGACGGTTTTCGAGCAGTTCACCTTCTCCGCCGAGTACGGCCGGGAGATCGTGGACGGCAAGCTTGGCAACATGGTGCGAAACGTCGTCCTGACCGGCAATGTCTTCGACACCCTCCGCTCGATCGATCGCATCGGAAACGACTTGACGATGTTCGGCGGAGCGGGTGGATGCGGAAAGGGAGGCCAGTACCCGCTCCCAGTAACCGACGGATCGCCCCACATTCGTATCCAAAACGTGACCGTAGGAGGGACCCGATGAAAGAGATCCTCGAACGGCTGAAGGGGAAGGTGGACCAGGCGGAGGTGTACCACCTGCACAGCAAGAGCATCCCGGTCACGTTCCGCGCGGGGCGCCTGGAGGCCGTGAAGATTCAGGAGACCGAAGGCCTGGCCCTGCGCGTCATCCACGGCGGCCGCCTGGGGTTTGGCACCTCGACGGACATCAAGGACCCCTCCGCTCTCGTCGCCTCGGCCGTGGCCTCCTCCGCCTACGGCGACCCGGCTGGATTCACCTTCCCGAGCGGACGCCCGGCCGGAGGCCCGCCGGTGCACGACCGCGCGGTGGAGAAGATGACGGAGAAGGACCTGATCGAGATCGGTGAGGAAGCGATCGCCCGCTTGCTTAAGGCCAATCCGACCCTCACCGCCAACGTGAACGTGACCAAGGTGGTGGAGACCGTCTCCATCGCCAACACCTCGGGCTTGCGCGTGGAAGAGGCCCGGACGCGCCTTTCGATCAGCCTCGAAGTCGAACTCGCGCGCGAGGGAGACATTCTCGTCCTCGCCCAGGATGCCCAGGCCTGCTACCTCGAGGACTTCGACCCCAACACGCCGGTCGATCGGCTCGTCGAGTTCTTCCGTGTGGGGGAACGGATCGTCCCCTCCCCGTCCGGCCGTCTGCCCGTGGTCTTCACCCCCAACGGCACGGTCGCCCTGCTCTTGCCCCTGCTTACCGGGGTCAACGGCCGCTCGGTGCACGTGGGCATCTCGCCCCTGAAGGGTCGTATCGGAGAGACGGTTCTCGACCCGCGCTTCACGATCGAGGACGACGGCACGGTGCCCCGCGCCACGGGGAGCGCCGCGTTCGACGACGAGGGGACGCCAAGCGAGCGGACTACGCTCGTGGACCAGGGCGTCCTCCGCGGCTTCCTCTACGACCTGCGCACGGCCGCTCTGGCCGGCACCCGTTCCACCGGCAATGGTCGCAAGGCCGGTCCGTTTGGGAATGCCGGGTTCCGCATGCTTCCCACGGTCGGGATGACGAACGTCGTCGTGAAGGAGGGAGTAGGCGAGGAGAAAGACCTCCTCCGCGCCGTCGGCGACGGCCTCCTCGTCGAGGGAGTGCTGGGGCTGGGACAAGGGAACATCGCCGGCGGCGACTTCTCAAACAACGTCGCCGTCGCGTTCCGCATCGAGAAGGGCGAGCTCGTCGGCCGGGTCAAGAACACGATGATCGCGGGGAACTCCTATCGTCTTCTGAAGGAGAACCTAGTCGGGCTGGGCGGCAAGGCGGGGTGGGTGTACGGTTTCTTGCGCGTCCCGCCGATCGCCGTGAGCGAAGTGTCCGTAGTCGGCGCATAAAGCTAGATTAGAACAGCATTACGGGAGGAGTCTGACCGGACTTGACAGCGTAACAGTGTTATGTTATACTGGCCTCGCTTGACTAGACACGGGGGTGAGGCCGATGGTCCCGACATTCTACGACCTGTGGAAGTACGTTGAGATAAGGAACAAGGAATTGGCGCGAGACGGAGACATGTGGCGGCAACGGACGCCGGAGAGAACATACCCAGAGAATACCCGAGTGCTCTGCTGCCCATCTGGTAGTCTAGGAAGCCGAGGGTACGCCGCGCATCATTGTAACAGTGTGTTGTTCTTGTGACGCGGAGGGGAGATGGAATCCGAGGAGAAACTGATCTCGAAGAAGGAGGTCCTGGAAAAGACCGGGATCTCTTACGGGCAGCTCTACCGTTGGAAGCGCAAGGGCCTCATCCCGGAGGGCTGGTTCATCCGCCGCTCGACCTTCACCGGGCAGGAGACGTTCTTCCCAGAAGAGAAGATCCTGGAGCGGATCGAACGGGTCAAGAACCTGAAAGAGGATCACGAGCTCGACGACCTGGCCAGACTCATCACCGAGCGGGTCAACGCGAAGCTGGTGGTTCGCCTCGGACGTCTACGCGCCATGGACTGGTGGGACGAGAAGCTGGCCGAGGAGTGCTGTCACATTCGCCCGCCGCGGCGACCACATGCCCCCAGAGCGCCGGGAACAGAGGAAGAGGAGACGATTCCTCTCAACGAGGCGCTGTGCATGGCGGCTCTGCGCCCCCTGCGCGACAAGGCCAGGCCCGAGGAGGTTGACCTCTCCAAGCGGACGCTCGAACGGGCTTTCGCCCCGGACACGGTCGAAGAGCTGCGGGACAAGAAGCTTGAGTTGTATCTTTTGCGCAAGCGTCTGAGTGCCGCGGGGATCCAAGCGGAGATCAGCCTCGCCGTGATCGCAGGCCCCCCCATCACCTTCGATCCAGAGATCGAGGTCGTGCAGACGGTCGACCTGGGGGCAGTCCTAGATCGCATGAAACTGGAATTGGGCAAGGAGGAAGCGTGAACGAGAAGCACCGGTCGGCGACCCTGGCGGGAGCCGGAACCCTCAGTGGGGGAACCTACGAGCGGATCTCCATCTCTGGAGCGGGGAAGATCGAGGGAGACGTGGTGGCGCAGGAGATCCACGTCTCGGGATCCGCCAAGTGCGAGGGGCGGGTGGAGGCCAAGGAGATGCACGTCTCGGGGAGCGTCGTGTTCGCCAAGGACGTCGTCGCCGACGAGCTCAAAATCAGCGGCAGCGGCCGCGTTGAGGGAAGCGCCCAGGTCAAGGAGTTCAAGTGCTCCGGATCGTTCCGCGCCGCCAAAGACCTCTCCGGAGAGTACATCAAGTCGAGTGGCCGTCTGCACGTCGCCTCTAACCTCGAGTGTGACATCTTCAAGGCGAGCGGCGGATTCGAGATCGGCGGACTCCTCTCGGCCGATCGCGTTGACATAGACCTCGCCGGGAAGAGCCAAGCGCGTGAGATCGGAGGAGAGACGATCTCCGTCCGTCGGAGAGGATGGAGAGACCGTGGGATCCTTCTCGATGGACTGGTCCGCTTGTTCGCCGGATCGGGGGCTGCGGAGCTTCGCGTTGCCCAGATCGAGGGGGACGACGTCGCCCTGGAAGGCACGGTCGCCGACGTCGTGCGCGGGAAGCGAGTGGACATCGGCGAGGGCTGCCGGATCGGCAAAGTGGAGTACACCGAGTCGCTCCAGGTCGACCCCGGCGCAGAGGTTGGGGAGAAGGTCAAGGTCTAGAAGGTCTAGCGAGCGGGTCCTATTGCCAGACTCATTCGCCCAGCTGCGCCGGCTGGGCGACTCGCACCACCAGACCGCCGGAACATCCCGGATAGGTCCCATCGGGATGGGACTTGCGGCCGGCCTCTGCCCGCTCGAGAGACACCTTGCGAGTCCTCCGTTCCCTACACCACCGAAGTGATGGCCGGACGCTTCGGGCCGAATCGGGAAGAGGGCGAAGCGGCCGATTCCCGAGGGGCGGGTGGGGTTACCCGCGTCTGGATGCAGAAGAGAGTCGGCGACCAGCGCCGAGCGGTGCAGGCCCGGCACTAGCGGAAGGGGCTCGCGTGGGTTGCCCTTCTGGCAGACAGCTCTGGGACTTGGAATCTTGACGCCAGGCCGTCCGGATCCCAAAATCGCGGCTCCTGGATCCAGCCCCGTGGAGCGGCTGTGCCCGAGGAGTGAACCCTTCCGGGGACCCGCAACGACGCACTTCAGAGGGGCACCGGGGGACTCACTCTGAGTCGGGTCCTGGACTGGCGGATAGAGAAGGGAGCAAGATGCCTGAAGCGGCGCGAGAATGGAAGCGGACGTTCTTCGTGGTCTGGACCGGCCAAGAGGTTTCGCTCATCGGGAGCCAGCTCGTCCTGTTTGCTCTGGTGTGGTGGCTGACGCAAAAGACCGGATCCGCGACGGTCCTCGCCACCGCCACGATGGTCGCGATTCTCCCTCAGGTCCTGATCGGGCCCTTCTCCGGCGCCCTGGTCGATCGGTGGAGCCGCCGAACCGTGATGATCGTGGCGGACGGCTCCATCGCCCTCGTCTCGGCCTGGCTCGCCTACCTCTTCTTCACCGGATCCGTCGAGGTGTGGCATATCTTCGTCGCTGCCGCGGCTCGCGCGATCGGCACCGGGTTCCACTACCCGGCGATGGCGGCTTCCACCTCGCTCATGGTGCCGCGCGAGCACCTGGCGCGGGTGGCCGGCCTGAACCAGGCGATGAACGGGGCCTCGAACATCGTGACGCCTCCCATGGGAGCCATCCTGCTCTCGTTCCTTCCCATGCACTGGATCCTGGGGATCGACGTGGCCACCGCCGCGACGGCAGTCCTTCCCCTCCTCTTCATCGCCATTCCGCAGCCCGAGTCCAAGGCGACCACAGAGCGACCGTCGGTGCTGCGAGAGATGAGGGAGGGGTTCCGCTACGTGCTCGCCTGGCCCGGGCTCCTCATCGTCATCCTCACGGCGATGCTTCTCAACTTCGTGCTCAGTCCGGGCGCGTCCCTCTTGCCCCTGTTCGTCACGAGACACCTGCACGGCGGGGCGATGCAGTTGGGCTGGCTCGAGTCGTCCCTGGGCGGAGGCATCGTCGTGGGCGGCCTTGTTCTCGCGGTGTGGGGCGGGTTCCGGCGCCGGGTCGTCACGTCGTTTTGTGGAATCACCGGAATGGGCGTGGGGCTCCTTGCGCTGGGACTCGCGCCGCAGAGCGGCCTGTGGATCGCGATGGCTGCCTTCGCCCTCATCGGAATCATGAACGCCATGGCCAACGGCCCGCTGCAGGCCTTGCTTCAGTCTCACGTGGACCCGAGCATGCAGGGACGCGTCTTCACCCTGTTGGCAAGCCTGGCCACGGCGATGTCGCCGCTCGGCCTCGCGGTGGCAGGACCGGTGGCTGACCTCGTCGGAATCTCGTTCTGGTACATCCTCAGCGGAGTCGTGCTGACCGTGGCTGGAGTCGGGGCCTTTCTCGTCCCAGCGATCAGGCACCTGGAGGACAGACGCCCGACACGGGCCGACGCTCAGGATGAAGCTGTCCCCGCATCGAAGAGCGCCATCGACTAGGTAGCACAACGGACACACACCTGCCGTCGGCTCTCTAGCGATTCGCCGTGTGGATGGCGCGGCCCAGGGCGTTCTCCGCCGCTTCCTTCCACCCTTCGGAGAGCGTCGGATGCGGGTGGATGGTGTTCGCCATCGCGCCAAGAGAGAGCCCGTTCTGTAGGGCGATGGCCACCTCGGAGATGAGGTCGGAGGCCTCGGCGCCGATGACCTGCGCGCCAAGGAGCCCCCCGGTCTTCTTCTCGCCGACGACCTGGAAGAACCCCTCGGGTTCATCCATCCCTTGCGCCTTGCCCAGAACTGCGTACGGGCAGCGGCCGACTGTGACCTCGTGACCCGCCTCCCGCGCCCGCTCCTCGGACAGGCCGACCAGCGCCACTTCGGGGTCCGTGAAGATGGCCTGGGGGACGAGCGCGTAGTCGAGGGGAATCTCTTCCCCCACGAACCACGCCGCGAGCTTCAGCCCCTCGGCCGAGGCCTTATGCGCGAGCATCGGGCCGGGGACGAGGTCGCCGATGGCGTACACCCCCCGCGCCGACGTCTCGAGGTGCTCATCGACCAGAACGAACCCACGGCGGTCCGCTGCGACGCCGACCGTCTCCAAGCCGATCCCGGCGGAGTTCGGACGGCGGCCGACCGCGACGAGGACGCGGTCCGCCGCAAGGCTCTCGCCGCCCTTCGCGCGCACGAGCACCCCGTCGGCCGTCGCCTCGAGCGAGGCCGCGACGGTCGACAAGCGAACGTCGATTCCCTGCACAGCCAGGGACCGCCGGAGGAGGGAGAGACCGCGCCGGCCGAGGTCGATCCCGGGGAGGATCTCCGCGAGAAGCTCGATCACGGTGACGGCGCTCCCGAGGCGCCGGTAGATCGTCGCGAGCTCAAGCCCGATCACCCCAGCTCCCACCACGAGGAGCCGTTTGGGAATCTCGGTCAGGGCGAGCGCCTCGCTCGAAGACCACACCGCGGGATGGGAGAAGGGTAGGCCGGGGATCTCAACGGGAGAGGAGCCGGTGGCGAGGACGATCCGCTCCGCCTCGAGGGTCTCTCCCGATGAGAGGGCAATGTGTCCCGGGCCGGCGAGGCGCCCCTCGGCAGCGATCACCGTGACGCCGCTTGACTTGAGGAGGCCCGCGACCCCGTCGGCGAGACGGCGAACCACACCCTCCTTCCAGGTCGCCAGGCACCCAAGCTCGATCTGGGGCTCGCCGAAGGCGATCCCGTGCGTCGCGGCCACTCTCGCTCGGGCAACGAGGCGAGTCGCCGCGTACAGGGCCTTCGTTGGGACGCATCCCCAGTGAAGGCAGACTCCGCCGAGCTGTGCCTTCTCCACCAGGGCGATCTTGAGCCCTAGCTGGGCCATCCGGATCGCGGCCACGTACCCGCCCGGTCCTCCTCCGATCACGACGACGTCATACCTCATCACACGAACACTCCTTTCCCTTCCTGTGGAAACGTACCGCCGCCTTGCCCTTCGAGCAACCGCTCGCGAGCGAAGTCGACTCAGATCCAGTCCACGTCTGTCCGTCTGAGAACAGAGCGCGCAAGGCAGAATCGAGGTGATGGTAACAACTAGCTCATAGTGGTGGATGCTGGCATCTATCCGAAAAGGCAAACCCTTCGCAAGGAGGCGACGCAAAGCCACGGGCCCCTCTGGGGTAGCCGGGTTGCCGAAGATGAAACGCTCGACGCTTCTGTTGACCTTGGTCCTGACCGTCCTCCTGCCCCTCGGCGGCACGCTCGTCTGGTTTGAGATGCCCCGCGTGGCGGGCGGAGCCGGGACGGCCGGGGCCCTCTCTTCGGTCAATCCGCAGGATCTCGCTCTTTCCTGGGGCGTGAAGAGAATCGACGCCCCCCAGGCGTGGCAATACACGACCGGCTCTCAGGAGATCGTGGTCGCCGTGATTGACAGCGGGATCGACGCCTCCGTCCTGCAACTCGCGGGGAAGATCTGGACGAACTCCCGGGAGATTCCAGGCAACGGCATCGACGACGACAAGAACGGCTACGTCGACGACGTGCACGGTTGGGATTTCCGCAACACCAGCTCTGTGGACACGACTCCGATCCACTGGCACGGGACGTTCGTCGCTGGGATCATCGCTGCCCAGGCCACTGCGGATGGGGTAGCCGGCGTGGCGCCCGGGGTCCGGATCATGGACCTTCGTGTCCTGGACTCCAAGAACCTCTTTTACTCGACCGACTGGCCAAAGCTCGCGGCCGCTGTGGACTACGCGGTGAAGAACGGGGCGCGCATCATCAACCTGAGCATCTACTCTAATGGCAAGCCGCCGCTTGTCTTCGAGGAAGCGATCTCGCGGGCGATCGGGGGCGGCGTGATCGTCGTCGGGATCGCGGGAAACGATGGAAAGAACGCCGTCAGCTATCCCGGCAAGTACCCCGGAGTCCTCGCTGTCTCCGCGACCGACCAGAGCGATCACCTGTCGAGCTTCAGCAACTACGGATCCGAAGTGGCGGTTGCCGCGCCCGGCGAGAAGGTCACCTCGCTCCGTCCCGGAGGAGCCGCGGCGACAAGCTCCGGGACCTCCTTCGCCGCCCCACACGTGGCCGGCACCCTGGCCCTCATCCTTTCCGAGAACCCTCGCCTGACGGCCCAAGAGGCCATCTCCGCCCTCAAGACCTCGGCCGTCGACCTCGGCGTCGCCGGACGCGACCCTCAGTTTGGATCGGGCTTGATCAACGCCGACCGGGCCGTGGCGGGCGCGCAGAACAGGAACTGAGGTCAGACTCAAAGCCAACGATCCACCCGCTCTGCCTGCCTCGTCACTCGGTCCGATACTCTGGAACCGAGCCTCCCAAGAAAGGGCTCCTGCTCTTGGGTGTCACCTCGCGATCGCCAGGGGATTCGCTGGGGCACTCCACGCCGCGGAGGCACTCGAGAATGACGCCCAAGAGAGGTTCTCTCACAACGCCTCCTCCTGGAGGATGAGGCCGATCGTCCAAAGCGGGGTCCCGCCTTCCACAGGGGAGCAGGAAATCGCGGATCGCGCCCGTCGCTTGCCACGCCCTCTAGCCGTCTCCACTGGACACGTTCCGAAGAGGGGCACCGAAGGGAGCGGTCCGAGCACGCGCCAAGGAGGCCGGCCGGACCGCCGCGCTCCGGATCAGGTCGGTCATCACCCACATCGGCGCACCCTGGGTCAGTGGTGGAAAGCGGGATCGAGCGGGGCGCGTCCAGATTGCCCGATGGTCAACGCGAAGCGGACCCGCTAAACTCAAGATGCGTGGGCGCTGGGCGCAGGGAGAAGGAGGCGGAATGAAGCTCTTCATCGACACCGCGAATCTGGACGAGATTCGGGAGATGGCGTGGCTCGTTGACGGGGTGACGACGAACCCTTCCCTCGTGGCCGCGGAGAAGCGGCCGTTCCGCGAGCTCATCGCGGAGATCTGCACGCTCGTCGACGGTCCGGTGAGCGCGGAGGTCACCGCCCTCGACGCCGACGGCATGGTCGCGGAGGCCCGCGAGCTTGTGAAGATCCATGAGAACGTCGTCATCAAGGTGCCGATGACCCAAAGCGGAATGAAGGCCGCGCAGAGGCTGGCCGAGGCAGAGATTCATACCAACGCCACCTTGGTCTTCTCCGCGAATCAGGCGCTCCTCGCCGCCAAGTGCGGGGCGACGTACGTCTCTCCATTCGTGGGACGGATCGACGACGTGGGCGGGGACGGGATGGACCTTGTCTCCCAGATCCTGGACGTCTACGAGGCGTACGCCTTCCCGACCGAGGTGATCGTGGCCAGCGTCCGGCACCCCCAGCACGTCCTCCAGGCCGCCCTCCTCGGGGCGGACATCGCCACCGTGCCCTACGGGGTTCTGAAGCGCCTGTTCGATCACCCGTTGACCGACGCGGGGATCGAGCGGTTCCTCAAGGACTGGAAAGGGGTGCCCCGGTGACGTTCGCCCGCTTCGAGGGGACGCGCGACGCCTACGGCGCCACGCTCGCCAAACTCGGGCACGAGGACCCGCGGATCGTCGTCCTGACCGCCGATCTCGCCGGCTCGACCAAGACGAGCCTGTTCGCCAAGGAACACCCGGACCGGTTCTTCAACATGGGGGTCGCCGAGGCCGACATGATGGGGGTCGCGGCGGGGTTCGCCATGAGCGGCTTCCGTCCCTTCGCGTCGACCTTCGCTGTCTTCGCGACCGGGAAGGCGTGGGAGCAGGTGCGCCAGGTCATCGCCTACCCGAAGGTCGCCGTGCGGATCGTGGCGACGCACGCCGGACTGACCGTGGGCGAGGATGGCGCAAGCCATCAGATGCTCGAGGACATCGCCCTGATGCGCGTCCTTCCCCACATGACCGTGATCGTCCCGGCCGACGCGATCGAAGCCGCGTCGGTCACACGCTTTGCCGCCTCCTACGACGACGGGCCGGTGTACGTGCGCCTCGCCCGCGAGAGGTTCCCGGTCATCCTCGACGAGAGGTACGCGTTCGCGCTCGGCCGATCGCCGGTCCTCGCTCTAGGGACGGACGTTTCGATCGTTGCCTGCGGACTCATGGTTTCGGCCGCGCTCGAGGCGCGGGAGCTCCTGGGCCGCGACGGGATCTCCGCCGAGGTGGTGAACGCCTCGTCGGTCAAGCCGCTCGACCGGGAGACGATCGTCGCCTCCGCCGCGAAGACGGGCACCGTGGTCACCGCCGAGGAGCACGAGATCGCTGGAGGACTGGGGAGCGCGGTCTGCGAGCTTCTCTCGCAGGAGTGCCCGACCCGTGTCCTGCGCGTGGGGATGAAGGACGAGTTCGGGCAGTCGGGGAACGCCGAAGTTCTCCTCGCCCACTACGGCCTCGATGCGCACGGTATCGCGTCCGCGGCAAGAGAGATCCTGAACCGCTAGTCGCGACGTGGGGCAACCCACTTCGACGGCGGCCGTGCCGGCTGGAGGCCAGGTGAGCGAAGCGATCGAGGTCCTTGCGCGGGGCGTCCTGATCCAGAACGACCGGATCCTCCTGTGTCGTTCTCTTGCTCAAGGGCACGCCTACCTCCCAGGAGGGCACGTGGAGTTCGGGGAATCGATCGCTTGCGCCCTCGTGCGGGAGATCAAGGAGGAGCTGGGAGTCGCTCTAGATACGGGTGAGCTCCTCGGCCTTCTCGAGTACGCGTTCCACGATGGGAAGGAGCGACACGCCGAGCTGAACGTCCTGTTCTTGCTCCAGGGCGAGGTCGCAAGTCTCTTGTCTCGAGAACCAGAGATCGAGTTCTTCTGGCACCCTCTTTCTCAACTGGGCTCGATCCCCTTCCTTCCCAGACCCCTGGTCGCGCTCTTGCCTCCGTGGCTTCATGACCCGCAGTCTACCCGCTTCGCAAGCTTCTGCGACGCCTGAAGAACGAGGAAACGCGCACAGAATCTTGGTTCGTTCTCCACAGGCTCCTCACAGCGTCCCGCTACGCTCCGATCACCTTATCGAAGGGGAGTGAGCTCGATGAACAATCGGACAAAGAAGTGGATGGTCGGGGCGTTTGCTGTGGTCCTCTTGGCCGGGGCCATGGCTTTCTTGTTGGGGAACCTCTCTAGCAGCAAGGGGGCCGGATGCGCCATGAGCGGGAACTGCCCATCCGCAGCGGCGGGCGGGAACGCCCAGGGTAGCTCGAACAGCCAAGGCCAGAACGTCACTTGTGCAGAGCATTGCTCAAGCGGCGCGTGCCCGGCCTCCGGAGGCTGCGGCGGGAATGGCTCCGGGTGTGGGATGATGGGCAGCTCCGGACAGGGGATGATGAGTGGCTCCGGGCGAGGGATGATGGGCGGCTCCGGGCAGGGGGCTTGCCCCATGATGCGCGGTTCGTCCTTGTAGACGACGCAGAGAACTGAGTAGAATCGCCGCGGCGCGAGGCTTTCCGGCCTCGCGCTCTTCTTTCCCACAGACGTCCTTCGCAGTCCCGCCCGGCGCCATCGCCGTTGACCGATTCTCTCGGGAACCCTACAATGGCCTCGTATCTATATAGAGGAGGCGCCGTGTACCAGAGGAAGGTCCAGCTCACGGGAGGATCGACGTTCTTCGTCACTCTGCCTAAGGAGTGGGCTGAGGAAGTGGGACTCACTCGCGGGAGCCTGGTGAGTCTTCTGCCCGGCGACACCGGCGCCCTGCTCCTCGTCCCGCCGGCAAGAGAAGACATGAACGTCTGCTCCATCACGCCGGGAGACTGGGACTTCAGCCGCCTGCAGCGGGAGACGATCTCCCGTTACATCGCCGGATACGACATCATCCGGGTCACCGGAGAGCGAATCGGCCAGGAGCAGCGGCGGATGGTGCGTGAGATCGCTCAGGGCTTGATCGGCCTGGAGATCCTCGAGGAGACGCAGGGGACCGTCGTCCTGCACTCGTTGGTCAGCATGCGGGAGTTCCCCGTGCAACGGACCCTGCACCGCATCTTCGACATGGCCCGGGCCATGCTCGGCGACGCAGTTACCGCGTTCGTCAATAGCGATCTCGAGCTTGCCCGCGACGTGGTGGAGCGCGACGCCGACGTCGACCGCCTCGTCCTCCTCGTGGCGCGCCAGTTTGGCCTCCTCCTACGGAATCTCCTGGTTGAAAGCGACGTCGAGCTCTCCCACCTCCAATTCATGCACTACCACACGGTTGCCGATCAGCTCGAACGCGTGGCCGACCACGCGGCGAAGATCTCGCAGGCGACGCTCACCTTGGGTGCCCCTCTGGCGAAGGTCGTTGTCGGACGCGTGAAAGACCTCGCCGCGGCGTCGGTGGAGATCCTGTCCAGGTCGATTGAGGCCTTCGAGGAACTGGACGACGGGAAGGCGAACAGCGTTCTCGAGGAGAAGGCGAGGAGCACCCACCTCGCTGAGCAAGCTCGGGCGACGTCCTCCACGGAGCAGCCCGAGGCGGCCCACGAGATCAGCATCGTCATGGACAGTCTGCTGCGGGTACGGGAGTACGGGTTCAATATCGCGGAGAACGCGCTCGACGCCGGGGCAGTCCTTCGCCGCACGGACTAGCTCCGCCGGAACACAAGTGAATGGGCTCGACTAGCTCGCTCCCGCGGAGGCTTTGGTCTGGCCGCTCGACTCTGGCCCAGAGGCCGGGCGGACGTTCAACTCCTCGATGCAGCCGGTCGCGACAAACACGATCTGCTCACAGACGTTCGTCACGAGGTCGCCGATGCGCTCCAGATTGTGGCTCGCCCACATGAGGTAGGTTGCCTGCGTGATGCATGACGGGTTCTGGATCATCAGGTGGAAGAGGTCCTGGTCGATCACGTTGTGCAGCCGGTCCACCTCGTCGTCGCGCCGCGCGATCGCTCGCGCGCGGTCCCCGTCCCACTGCCGGAGCGCCTCCATTGCCCCCGCGAGCATCTCCAGGACCACCCCCGTCAGCTTGGGGATGTCGATGAGGGGCTTGATCAGAGGCTCCGTGCCCAGGAGGAGGACGATCTTGCCCAACCCTTCCGCCTGGTCGCCCATTCGCTCGAGGTCGGAGGCCACGTGAAGGAACGCCGTCACCCGCCGCAGGTCGCCGGCCATCGGTTGTTGCGTAGCGAGGAGCCTCAGGCAGTGTTCCTCGATCTCGTAACGTTCCTCGTTCACCGAGGCATCGTTGGCGATCAACGCTCTCGCGCCGGCGAGATCCCGAGTCTCCAAGACAAGAAGCCCCTGTCGGATGGCATCGGACACTCTTTCCCCAAGCTCGAGTGCCTCGTCCTCCAGAGCTTGCAGGTCCTTCACGTACTCATCGCGTGTCATCGTCCGTCCCCTTTGTCCGATATGCTAACCGAACTTCCCCGTGATGTACGCCTCCGTTCGCGGGTCGCACGGCCGAGTGAAGAGCTGCTCGGTCGCAGCAAACTCGATCAGGTCGCCGAGAAGGAGAAACGCCGTGTCGTCTGAGATGCGCGCCGCCTGCTGCATGTTGTGCGTCACGATGACGATCGTCACTTCCTTCTTCAGCTCTCGGATCAGGTCCTCGATCTTCGCCGTCGCCACCGGATCGAGAGCCGAACAGGGCTCGTCCATGAGCAGGACTTCCGGCTCGACCGCAAGCGCTCGCGCCAGGCATAGACGCTGCTGCTGGCCTCCCGAGAGGTCGAACCCACCCTTCTTGCGTAGACAGTCCTTGACCTCGTCCCACAGAGCGGCACGCCGGAGGGCCGTCTCCACTCGCTCGTCCATGCGATCGCGCAGACCGTTGACCCGCAGGCCAAAGGCGACGTTCTCGTAGATCGACTTAGGGAAGGGGTTCGGCTTCTGAAAGACCATCCCGATTCGCCGTCGGATCTCCACGGGGTCCGCGTCGCGCGCGTAGATGTCGCGGCCGTGGAACAGGACCTCCCCTTCGATGCGCAGGTGCGGCACGAGATCATTCATGCGGTTGAGACAGCGAATAAGCGTGCTCTTGCCGCATCCAGACGGCCCGATCACGGCCGTCACGCGGCGGAACGGGAACTTGAGCGTGACCTTCCTCAGGGCCTGCTGCTTCCCGTACCAGATGCTCAGGTTCGAGACGCTAAGGATCGCTCCGGCCACGGAGGACGGATCCCACGGCACGGACGCCCCCAACGAAACGGACGAAAGGGCTGTGCTTCCTCCCTTCTCTCGAGGAGGCTCCCGCATGCGGAGAGCTTCCTCGTCTGCGCGATCGTTCTCTCTTGTCACCAGACCTTCCTCCTTCGGGCATAGGCGCGCAGGATGATCGCACCGAGGCTCAAGACGAGGACGAGACCGAGGAGCACAAGCGCTGCACCGTACTGCAGGTCCTTCGTCTTCCAGTAGTTCGGGCTCTCCGTCGCCATCACGAAGATGTGGTATGGAAGGGCCATCACTTGGTCCAAGGGTGAGGACGGAAGGTGAGGCGTGAAGAAGGCGGCGGCGGTGAACATGATCGGTGCGGTCTCCCCGATGGCGCGAGAGAGGCCAAGGACCATGCCCGTCAGGATTCCCGGCATCGCTGCGGGAAGGACGATCGTGCGGATGGTGCGCCAGCGGGTCGCCCCAAGGGCGAGCCCCCCCTCGCGGAAGCTGCGCGGGACCGTGCGCAGGGCCTCCTCGGCCGTCCGGATGAGAAGTGGCAGGATCAGAAGGCCGAGCGTGAGAGCCCCCGCGAGGATCGACACCCCAATTCCAAGCGCCTTGACGAACAGGGCCAGGCCGAGCAACCCGAAGACGATCGACGGAACCCCGGCGAGCGTGTTCACGCAGATCCGAATGGCGCGGACCAAGAACCCTTCGCGTGCGTACTCCACGAGAAAGACCGCCGCTCCCAGAGCCAGAGGGAGCGCGACCACGATCGCCCCCGCGGTCAGGTAGAAGCTCCCAACGAGGGCCGGGTAGATCCCCCCGGCCGTCATCCCCTTGCGGGGGAAGCTCGACAGGAACTCCCAAGAGAGGGCCGGGCCTCCCCGGCTGATCATGTAGTAGAGAATGACGCCCAGGGCGAAGAGGCCCGCCGCCGTCGCCAGGCCAAGCAGGGAGAAGGCCACGATCTCCGTCGTCCGTCGAATCCGCGCCCACCCTTGTCTCTTCATTCCGCGTGCTTCCTCGCCATGCGGCCGCGCAGCCACTCTGCCAGCCAGTTGGTGACCAGGGTGATCAGAAGGAGGATTGCTCCGAGCATGAACAGCGCGTGGTAGTGCGCGCTGCCGTACGGAGCCTCCGCCATCTCTAGGGCGATTCCTGCGGTCAGAGTCCGCACCGGCTGGAGGAAGGACCACGTAACCTGAGGGCTGTTGCCGGCCACCATAAGCACGGCCATCGTCTCCCCCACCGCCCGCCCCATCCCCAGGACGGCCGCTCCGAACAGGCCGGAGAACGCGGACGGGAAGACGACGCGCCACGTCGTCTCCCACTTCGAGGCACCCAGAGCAAAAGACGCCTCGCGGTGATCCTTGGGAACGGCTGTCAGCGCATCCTCAGCGAGGCTGGCCACCGTCGGGAGGGCCATCATCCCGAGGACGAGTGAGGCCGTGAGCGCGGTCTGCCCTGTCGGAAGACCAAACGCGCGCTGGATGAAGGGACTGACGACTGTCAGACCAAAGAACCCGTACACGACTGAGGGGACTGCGGCGAGAAGCTCGAGGAGCGACTTAGCGATATCTCTTACGCCCTTGGGGGCAATCTCCGCGACGAAGGCAGCCGCGGCGAAGCCCAGGGGAATGGCGAGAAAGAGCGCCCCGACCGTGACGAGCGCCGTCCCCACGATCATCGAAAGGGCGCCGAACTGGGCCGGGTCGCTCGTCGGCTGCCAGATGGGGCCAAGGAGCTGCGCCGGAGTGGCGAAACGGAAGAGTGGCACGGCTTCTCGAATGACGAAGAACAGGATAACCCCGAGGGCCAAGAGCGAAACGAGACCAAAGAGAGAGAAGACCGGCCAGTCAGCGCGCCGGACAAGGCGCCGCAAGGGGTGCGCGCGCCAGGCGCGTCGCTTGCCTCCATGGGTTGGGGTTCCGTTCAGGCCCATAACTGGTCCCAAACTATATACATTTCCCGCCTTGAGCGCAATATGGCCTTGGAGATGGTAGGCTGGCCAGAAGAGGGCCGGCCTGGCAAGGGTGTGGAGAGGCTGCGATGGCGCTAAAAGGCGCTGGACACCTGGCGAATCGGAGCATAACCCGCTTCGAGGACCAGCCTCTGGCCTTCGTCGGAGAGGACATAGTGAATGACCCGCGCAACAGCGCCGGTCGGGAAGCCGTTCGTGATGTAGAAGAGGGGCCGGGAGAGGGCGTAGTCGAAGCTGATGGCCGTCGCGACGGACGGGGTCACGAATGGGCCGGCGTCCGTCTTGGCGAGGTCAAGGGCCTTGAGAGCTGGCTGCAAGTAGCCCAACCCGACGTACCCAATCGCCCCAGGGGTCGTGGCCACTGTGCTTGCCACGGCACCGTTCGACGACTGATACAGGGCTCCGGCCATGACGCCCTTCTTCTCGAGGATGAGTTCGTTGAACGTCCCGTAGGTTCCCGACGCGGTGTCGCGGGAGACGACGACGATGCGGAGATCCGGGCCGCCGAGGTCCTTCCAGTTTGTGATCTGTCCGAGGTAGATCCCTCTCAACTGGGCGTAGGCGATCTGCGCGATTGGGTTCGACGGATGGACGACGATGGCAATCGCGTCGACGGCAATCTCCCACATGTAGGGAGTGACGCCCTTGTCCACGGCCTGCTTGAACTCGTCAAGCGTCATCGCACGGGAAGAGGCCGCGATCTGGGTTGTGCCGTCGATGATGGCGGTGATGCCAACACCCGAGCCTCCGCCCGAGACGGTGAAGTCGATCCCCTCAGGCGCGAGCGTTTCGGAGACGAGCTGCGAGATGGGGAGGACGGTGCTCGACCCCGTGGTGGTGACTGACGTGCCAGCGAGAAGAGGGACACTCACGAGGCACAAGAGGACACACGCGACCGCGAACATATGCCGGCTATTCATATAAAGGACCTCCTGACTATATATTTATGGTGCCATGTTTATACTCGGGAGAGGGGTGCTTGTCAAGTGGGCGCATTGCCTCACCAGGAAAGTACACGAAACGGGATCGTTGCCTCAGCTAAGGGAAGTACTTGAAACGGGAGGTGACGCTACGGTGTCTCTCGGGGATTGAGCGAGGAGACGCCGATGGGGCTGAC
>Ga0315294_10000325_pt1 | contig 51575 bp, 44 predicted proteins | sample YL17G13_40_MG_FD_203626 | JGI IMG/M metagenome (GOLD analysis project Ga0315294, IMG submission 203626) | Sediment microbial communities from Yellowstone Lake, YNP, Wyoming, USA - YL17G13_40 | ecosystem: Environmental > Aquatic > Freshwater > Lake > Sediment | place: USA: Wyoming | collected... | reverse complement strand
TGACGTTCTTCAGGGGGTTGCCGTACTGGAGCACGCTGATCGTGAATTTGGCGTTTTCACGGACTTTGTATTCCCAGTTGTCATGGTCGGGCGCGACGATGACTTTGACCAGCTGCTCGCGGGGCTGGGCGGCGACGGGGGGACACAAAAGGGCAAAAATTAAAAGGGCAGAAAATACGCAGAAAAGCTTATTTTTCATGGCAGCCTCCGGCGACTGACTTTTATGGATAAACGATATTTATCATTTATTCCCCGAAGAAATCAAACGCTTTCACCGAAGGCGTATGGTTAATATTGCATTCGAGGCCCGCAAGGAGCGACCCGTTGATTACTCGATGACTGTTCAGGAAGGCAGAGGAAATAGCGAATCTAAATCAGGGTTTTCCCTCTCGAATTTTTCTTTCCTCGCTTTCAAAAGAAGCAACGACGCGATTAGTTCCTATCTTAATTTTCCTTTATAGAGAAGCGAGACGCCTTTTGGCGTCCTCGACTTCGGGCCGGCCGGGGTCGGCGTCTTTCCAGAGGTCGAGGAATTTCTGGTAATTCTCCCCGGCTTTAGCTTTGTCGCCCTGTTTCTCGCAGATCATTCCCAACCGATAGAAGTTTTTGGCGAACATGTCGCCATAGAAAAACGCTCCGACCGTGAGCTGCGAAATCTTCTCACATTCTTTCCGCGCTTTGTCAAGATCGCCCTGCTTAAAATATGCGAGCGCCAAAGCGTCCATAAACAGGACTTGGTCGTTGTCGAAAAAATATTGAAACGGAAGCAGCGCTTCTGCTTTTAAAAGACGGTCCGTCGCCCCGGAATAGTCCTTGTTATCGATCATCATCCTTCCAGCCAACAGATCCCAATATCGAACGGCCTTCTTGTTGGCGTCCTGATCAGCTAACGCCTTAAGCGCGTCTGCCGTTTTTTGGGCCTCTCCCATCTTCCCCGACTCGAGCTCGACAAATCCCTTAGCCCATAAACTATTTCTTTGCCTGGACAGACTGTCAATTTCGACGGCTGCCCGGAGAGATTTTGACGATTCTTCCAGAGCTTTTTCAGGCTGTCCCGAGTCGAGATAGACATAGGCCAGCCTCCGATGGAAGTCGGAAATCCATCCCTTGTCACTAATTTTTTCGGCGAGCCCAAGGCCCTTGTTCACCGCCTCCTGAGCCCGCTTGAATTGTCCCCTCAATTGGTACATCGCCCCAAGCATATTCCAGCCTACCAGATGCCCGGCTATTTCTTTCAAACCAAAAACTTTTTGAAACTCAATCTCGGCTCTCACCCAATCGCCCAGGCCCCTGTAGCAACAGCCCTTGGCAATATAATTCAAATAAAACGCCGGATTCAGCGAATCGGCCTTCTCCGCTTCAGCAAGAGCCGCCTCGTATTGCCCTTGAACATAATCGATGACAGCGAGATAGATCCGGATCATGAAATTATCTTTATAATTCCGGATATAGCCCTCGAAGGCGGCCTTCGCTTTCTCCGGCCATCCTTTGGCCAAGTACGAATCGAGAATGTTGAAATAGGCCCAAATATTATCGGGACGGTTTCGGATCTGGCGTTCATAAAGCCCGATCGCCTTGTCCCATTCCTCCAGGCTGTTGTAAAGAATTCCAAGGTTGGTGACGCCCATCGTTTCATCCGGGTAGAGCTCCAAAAGTTGCTCGTAGGCGGCGATCGCTTTATCATAAAACCTTTCGGATTCCCGGTAATAATCCGCTTGAATGATAAACCGCTCTCTATCGGACAGGCGGTCTGAGAGTTCAAAGGCTTTTTGGAGGCATTTCTTTTTCTCCGAATTAAATAAAAGATTACTGTACGACATGGCCATCGATCGGTAGGCCATGGCAAATCCGGGATCGATGGCGACGGCTTTCTCCATCATCTGGATACTCTCCCTGTTTTTCTGCTCGTTGTGGAGCTTCCGTCCCTCGACGTAAAATTTGAAGGCCTCGGCCGAAGACGTCGTGATCTTTCTCAGGTCTTCATCGATATCCGAAGCGATCTCCTTGGATGAGAGCTTGAGGTCCGTCTTGATTTTTCTTGTCAATTCATCGACCATGGAAAAAATGCCGTCTTCCCCTTTGCCTTCCACTCGCTCGGAATTCAAAAGCTCTCCCGTGCCGGCCTCCTGGAGCATGACATCGATCCTGAAGTTATCGCCGGCCTTAGCATAACTGCCGACGAGGACATCCTTGACGCCTCCCCGTGCCGCCACATCCTTCAGGACTTTCGACGTATAGCTTTTTGCATCGGCCTGGTTCATTTCGCTGAGAATATTGAAGAGTTGGTCGGAGCTCAAGACCTTGAGGTACTTCGATTGAGACAGGTCTGTTATGAGGAGGTCGGAAATGGCCGCTCTCCAATGATCCAGTTTTTCATCGCCCGTGTTGTTCTTGAAATACATAACGGCCAGGGAGGGCTTGCCCGAGGGAGGCGGGGCCACGCGCTTCTTGGCCAAGACGCGCCATAAGATCAACCCGGCGGCAACCACCAGGAGAAAAACGAACGCCGGGAGGAGCAGCTTTTTAACGCCAAAGGTGACGGTGACCTGCTTGGAAGTAAAGCCTTTCTGTCTGGGAATCACTCTATCCGTAGTGGGAATCTCCTTCTCGATTTTTTCGATATCCGACAGCATATCTTCGGCGCTCTGGTATCTCTTCTCTTTGTTTTTCTCCAGGCACTTCAGGACTATCCGATTGAGGTCATCGGAAATTTGAGGGTTGAGCTCCTTGGGGTTTTGCGGCGGCTGGCTCTTGTGCTTCATGGCGATGCCGAGCAGCGTCTCCCCCTCGAAAGGCACCCGGCCGACAAGCATTTCATAAAGGATCACGCCAAACGAATAGATATCCGACCTCTGGTCGACGTCCTTGACCTCCGCCTGCTCCGGGGACATGTACTCGGGGGTGCCGATCATCACCCCGGCGCCCGTGATCCCCTTGGCCGCGAGCGAGCGGGCGATGCCGAAATCCATGATCCGGGCGTTTCCCTCCCGGTCGATCATGATATTCTGAGGCTTCAAGTCCCGATGGACAACGCCCAACCGGTGGGCTTCGGCCAATCCCTCCAGCACCTGCCGGGCTACATAGACCGCCTTCCCAACCGTTAATTGCCCCGACCGCCTGATAAAGCTCTTAAGGTCCTCCCCGGGGACATATTCCATGGTGATGAAATAGTTCCCCTCGGCCTTGCCCAGGTCATACATCCGGCAGACATATTTATGGCCGATCTTCCGGGCCAGTTTCATTTCATTGCGGAATCGCTCGATGGTGTCTTCATCCGAGGCGACCTCGGGTTTCAGGAGCTTGAGGGCGATCTTCTCTTTAATTTCGCTGTCGAAAACCTTATACACCGTACCCATGCCGCCTTTGCCCAGCTCCTCAATGATCTGGTAGCGCCCGGCAAACGTGGCGCCGGTCGTGAGCTCTTTTTTCGGAGCGATGATGGTTTCCGTGGGCATCGCCGGGATCTCTTTTGATGCTTGGAGCGGAGCCCCGCAGTTCCCGCAGAAACGGGTGTCGGAAGGGTTGTCAAAATGACACGACGGACATTTCATGACCTATGAATCCTTCCTATGATTTCAAAGCGGCTAGCCTTTTCTTAGCATCCTCAACTTCGGGCCGGCCGGGGTCGGCGTCCTTCCAGAAAGCGAGGAATCGGTTATCGTCATGGCTACCTTATTCCGAAGAAAAGAGTCAGCCCTTTTCCTTTGGGTCCCTAACGGCAACCTCATAGGCCTCCCGAATCGGGGCTTTTGTGTAGAAGCTCAAGAACTTGGTCACCTGCTCGAGGAAAAAGTGGCTTTGTTCATTGGCCAGCATCGCCTTTTCGTTTGTCCAGAGGGTTATGACGACGCCTTCGCCTGTTTTTTGATCCGTCATGAAATAAGCGCCCTTGAAGCCTTTCTGCTTTTTGCATTGGGGAACGACGTTCGTTTTGAAAAGCCGGACGGCCTCATCGATCCGGTCGACTTTCAATTGAATCCTGAGCAGACGCGCAAACATGGCACATCCTCCTTTAGCCTAACGGAAGATCCAAGCGGCGCTCGAAACATTTCATGGGCCGATGTCCCTTTTCGGCTGCCTGGTCAAAGAATATCAATTCTTGAGCCGGGAGTCAAACGGAAAGCGGCCGCCGTTTTGGATTTGACCGCGCCCTGTTCCTATGATAATAACCATAGGAAGCATTCATGAGGTGAACATGGACGGCAATATTCCAACCCTCTTTGTCCAGGGAAAAACTCTCCCGGAAGCCTGGGAGAAGGCCGTGCTCGAGTGCTGGCACAAGGGCGCGGCGATCAAGACCGAATACGACAAGCCGAACGATCCTCCGAGCAAGGACTGCACGATCCTGTGGGTCGTCGAAGATCCGTTTGCCGAGCCACGCATCCACCGGGCCTTTCCCGGCGGGCTCGAAGACCTGGAGATCTACCGTCAGGAAGTCGTCGAAGGCGTCCATGACCACTGGATCGCGCCGGAGGAAGGCAAGTGGACGTACACCTATCATAAGCGCTTGTTTTCTTATGAAATCGAAGGCCAAGCCATCGACCAGATCAACTATATCATAGAAAAGCTTTCCCAGGCCGGCCATTCCCGGCGGGCCCAGGCCGTCACCTGGAACGCCAGGCTCGATCCGCCGACCTATGACCCGCCCTGCCTGCAGAGGGTCTGGTGCCGACTGCTGGCGGACGATAACGGCGAGCTCGCCCTGAACATGAATACGCACTGGCGCTCCCGCGATGCTTACAAGGCCGCTTATATGAACGTCTTCGCCCTGACCGACCTGCAGCGCATCATCGCCGAGAGGATCGGCGCCAAGATCAAAAAACCCGTCCGCGTCGGCCGCTATGCAGACCTGGTGGACAGCTTCCACATCTACGGGTCGTATTTCAACGAGTTCCAGGGCTTTCTGAAAATGGTCGAAAGACGGACTTTTGAGGAACGGACATGGGACAGCCGGTATGCGGAGCCGATTTTTGAAGAAGCCCGGGAGAAATTGGAGAAGGAAAAGCTGGTCGTCAAGAATCCTTTTGATTTGTATAAATAAATGAGTGGAATCGTCGCGCTCATTAGGGCCGTCCGCGATGATCACTCTGTCAGGATGATTCGGTCATGACATTCCTTAGCCTAGTCCTGAGTCTCGCGGCGCTCGTCTCTGCGGCGGCCGCCATTCTGGCTGATTATAAAGAGAATCGATCTCTCGTCTATGTCCTCAGGCCATTGACTATGGTCTTGATCATTCTTATCGCCCTGCAGGCTGCGAGGTCGGCGCTTCCCTCCACCAAATATCTGATCCTTGCCGGGCTCTGCGCCTGCCTGGCCGGGGATGTTTTCATGATACTCCGGACGAAGAAGGTCATAGCGGGAATGGCCAGCTTCTTCATCGCGCTTCTGCTCTACATCGGGGCTTTTTCGACAGGGCTGAGATTCTCATTTGCATTCTGGCCTCTTCTGGTCCTCGTGACCTACGGCGTCTTTTTTACAAAAGGACTTCTGCCCCATCTCGGCCGAAAAAAGATCCCGGTTATCTTCTATGTTGCGGCCATGACGATTATGGCCTGGCTCTCGGCGGAACGATACATCCAAATGAAAGAGAGCCACGCCTTGTCAGCTTATGTCGGCGCAGTGCTTTTCCTGATCTCCGATTCCGCCTGGGCCGTCAACAATTTTGTCAGGAAGCGCAGATTCACCCAAGTCCTGATCCTGAGCTCTTATTTTGCCGCCCAGTGGCTCATCGCCGTTTCGATTCACTAAAAAAAGCCGAGGCAGCCGCCTCTTTTGCCGTCTTGAATTTCCGGATCATCCAACCTTGATGGGGGCGGGGGAAGGCTACAACAGCTTGAGTCCGGCTGCCGCTCGCGCCAGCCATTTCGGCGCGTCGTTCCCTTCCGCGATCAAAACCCAGGCTTCGGGCTTATCGATAATGACCATGGCCGCTTTTGTCTTCGCTTCAAGGATCATCGCAAGCCGGCCCGAGACTTTTTGCTCGCGCGCTTTTCCCGGGATATTCAACCTGTCCAAGATCTCCCGCGCCGAATCCTGCGGGGCCTTCCAGGGAAAAAGATAGTGTTCCTCGAGAACGACTTTTTCTCCCTTGGGACCTTCTATGACAGCAACCGTCGTTTCCGGCCAGGCGAGGTCCAGCTTAGCGAACTTGGAATCCGCCGGCTTGAGCAGCTCAAGGCCCAACCACTGATTTGCGTAAAGGTCGCCGGTGATGCTGTAAGGCCGAGCAGCCTCTGGAACGGTCACTTTTTTCCCGTCAGGGCCGGCATATCCCAGGATTTTTATGTCCACTTGGCCAAAAACCTGCTGCCCGGCGCCTCCGCCGGCGAGGGACCCGGCCCCTTCATAGAGAGACGAGGCGATGAAATACAGCCGTCCGGCATCCGCAACCCCTTGGGCGACGATCGCCGCATCGATGGGAATCCAGGACTCCCCTATCAATATTTCGGTCCAGGCATGCCCGCCGAACATGCCGAGGACATAGACATAGCCCATGACGACCCTGGAGGGAATCCCGACAGCCCGAGTGAGGGCGGCCAGCAGCGTGGCATAGCCTACGCACGTCCCTCTCCGGTTTTTAAATATTTCGGAGGAGGGGGCCAGGACGATTCCCAGGTCGAACGTCATGTTTTCCGTGACCCAGCGCTCGAGCTTCAAGGCGGCCTTGAGGATATCCTTTTCACGGCCTATGACTGTCCGGGCTAGGGCCTGCAGTTCCGACATATCGGATTGAATGTAGGTATTCGGCAACAAGAATTGCTTGTTATTTTCGTTCATGGCAACAGGCAGTTTGGCGGCTTTTCCGGACGGTTTCGGCCGCTTGATTTCAAGGATCAGCGAATCAGCCGACTTGGAGAGAACGGTCTGGTAAGGGCTCTTGATTTCCGGCCAGCCGAGTTCCGGCTTTCGGTGGACGAGCTTGACCTTTAGGTATTCGAGGCTCCTTGCCTTTGGGAGGCGGATGTTGGAGCGGATAATCGAGCTCGCATACATTTCGGCCGGAAGCTCTTCCCCAGATGCGGCGGCGAGCGCCTGCTCCCTATCGGTCAGAATGACCTGGGCCGTCCCGAACGGAGTGGGCATTTCCTGCTTGACCGCCTCGAATTCATCGTCGAGCCAGGCCGTGCCTTTGCCCGCCGTCGCCTCTATAACCTCCTCGACCTTGAGCGCCGGAACATCCTTGCCGGCGATCTTCAGCGTCTCCCGAGCCAGGACTTTCCGGCTGCCTTTGCTGACCGCATCCAGCTCCGCGACGAACGTCTGGAATTCCACAACATCGCCGGGATTGCGGAGCCGCTTCTGGGAAATTTGCCTGATCCCTTCGGGGCCGAGAAGCGTCCCCGTAAAATTCAGGGTGCGGGTGTAGCCTTTTCCCCCAGCCTGGCTGCGGATCTCGATCGTTTGGCCCTTGATAACGGCTTCCGTTTTTGTGGAAAGGAGAGACGCCTGCATTTCGTAGCCGACCTTCTTGAGGAGGCCGTCCTTTGTTTCCTCGTAAGACGAAATCATCCGGAGCTCGACTTTGGCCCCCAGCCGGTTGAGGACCATCCTCGTGTCCGAAGTGGAGAGGATGGGGTCACCGCCCGCGGCGCCCATTGCGACCCGCTCATAGCTGTAGCCGACCGGCTTATCGGCGATGGTAATAACAAACCATTTCTCCGAGGCCGGCTCCACTTTTTGGGCGGGAATCGCCGCAAGGAGCACCGGGGCAAGGGAAAAAACAAATATCAGGCCGATTCTTCTGGGCAAAAGACGAATTGGCCGCGCTTCATTCGCCCCAGGCCGTCGGCTCACTCGCTCGAGATGACAATCAAAACAGCTGAACCAACTCAAGCGCGGCTCACCTTAAATCTCGCGGATCAGCTCGAGAATCCGGATGTCTCTTTTTTCGAGCTCGCTCATGAAATCCTGATAGATTTTTCCATAGAAGGCATCTTCGGGTGCGACGATTCCTTTCTCTTTAAAAATCCCCTTGGCCAGCATGCGGGCCGCGATGGCGACGGGGAATCCGGTGACCCTCATCATGGACGAGATCTTGTTCTTCTTGTCGGCCTCGTCCCACATGTAATACTCGATCCGCGTCTTCCGGCCGTCTTTCACGCCTTCGACGGTGTTGTACATGACGCACACGTCCGTCTCGCCTTTGTTGGGCTGCAGCCTCGGCGTGATCAGATGGGACAGGAATTCCCGAGGGACAATCTTCTGGCCGTTGAAATCGACGGGTTCGATGTCGAGCAGTCCGCATTCCTTGAGGGTCATAACTCCCTGCCAGTGGCCGGGCCAGCGGACAGTTTTTTCGGCAAATTCCTTGAGCGTGGGTCGGGTAAAGAGAAAGCTGGGCATGCCGGGCGTCACGGCGCATTCAAGGTCATCGTCTTTTCCCAGTTGGTCGAAGCGGAATTTTTCGAGGTCGGTCGCGGCATCGACTTCCACGATCTTGCCGTCCTTGATGACCTTCAACTTGATCACATATTCCCGGAGGACATGCCAGAAAGCCCAGGTGATCATGTATCTTAATGGATGGCGCTGGGCGGCCTCCTTGGACGGGATGCCTCCGACCCGGGCCACGGCTTTCTCAGTGACATCCAGCTTCCGGATGGCCTCTCCGCACGTGACATTGCTGAGACCTGGGGCAAATCCCATTCCGTCGATGAAGGTGACCCCGTTCTTCGCCAGTTCTTTATGGAGCCACTCGCCGTATTTGTCGATGCTCAACCCTTTGGGGATTTCCAGGCCCTCGATTTCGTAGGGATCCGGCGTCCTGTGAAATTCCTCCAAGGCGTCAACGCTGTGGAGGCCGGCTTCCGCCGAATAGTGGAGGACCTTATAGCTCGTCTTTCGGTCGGGCATGACGCTGGCGGCCGCGTCATATTTCTTCATCAAGGAGATGGCGTCCTTTTTCTTGTTGATATCGAGGATGTGCAGGACGATTTTCTTGCTTCCAACCCAGTCTTTTACCCGCTGGAGTGTTTTTCTGTGCCTGCCGACAAGCCCGATGGCCTCGACCTCCTTGTCCTTGGCCAGGTCCCAGGCGACGGCCGAGCCGATTTTTCCGGAGCCCCCGAAGATCAATATTTTCATATTATTCCTCCTAAAATATTACGAGAATATCATAGCAGCCGTGTCCATGCCTGCTGCATGAGAGGGAAGTTTATGCAGAAACGTCTTGGAAGTCAAAGGGAAGAATACCATAGAAAAGTCTATTTGATTACGATTTCGGCGACCACCGGATGGTGGTCGGAGGCGAACTTCCCGTCCCACATCTCAGCAATGATGCCGTGGCGGAGGACGCTCTTGATGCCGCGGACAAAAATGAAATCGATGGTATTCCCGGGATCGAGCTCGATATTAAACCCGTTGAAGGATTGGGTGGACCCGTAGTGGCCGGTTTTCGACAGACGGAGAGTGTCGACAAGCCCGGGGGCCTTCCCATCTCCGGAAATAAGGAGATGGTAGGGCGCGTCGTCGGACCGGCAGTTGAAATCCCCCGTCACCATGACCGGTTCATTCCCCGCGATCTCGCCGATCTTCTTGAGAACGAGTTCGGCGCTTTTCAGCCGGGCCACCTCTCCGACATGGTCAAAATGCATGTTGAAAAAGAAAAACGCCTGGTTGTTCGCCTGGTCCTCAAACCTGGCCCAAGTCACGACCCGGTTACAGGCCGCATCCCAGCCGCGGCTGCCGGGGATATCGGGGGTTTCAGACAGCCAGAACGTGGATTGGGCCAGCATCTTGAACCTGCTTTTGAGATAGAAGATGGGGTTGTATTCGCCCGCCTTATTTCCGTCGTCCCGCCCGACACCCAGCCAGCCGTATTCAGGCAGGAGGCTTTCCAGGTCTTTCAACTGGCCGTTCAGGGCTTCCTGAAGTCCTGCGATTTCGATTTTTTGAAACCGTATCGTGGAGGCCACCAGTGATTTTCTATTCGGCCAGGCGTTTTGCAGGTCGCTCTGGTTATTGTAGCGGATATTGAAGGTCATCACTGTGACGCCCAGTTCCGTCCCGCCCGCTTGGCCAAACAGCCAAAAAACTGGAACAAACCCCAGGCAGAATAAAGCAAAAAACGGGAAAAGGTCCTTTCTAAGCCGCGATTTCTTCATTTCTTCCTTCCTGGTTTCCATTATCGAACCTTAAGCCGATTCAAGTCAAGAGCGCCGATCCCTCTCGGGGCGAGAGGGCAAGGGGCTAGATTATTTTGACTGCTTGATCAACGCCAACGCCTTTTCCACAGCCTTTTCGAGTTGCGGGTCCTGGCCGCTCAAGTGGTGGGTCAGGTCGTTGACGACCAGGATGTCCGGGACGACGCCGCCGCTCGTCTCAAGGTCTTTTCCATCCAACGTATAGCAACCCCAGAACGGCAGGCGGAACGAGCCGCCGTTCATCAGGCCGACACTGGTCGTAAAGATTAGCCAGCCGTAGGTCGTGTTGCCGACGATCGGACCGCGCTTGAGCGTTTTGAACCCGCTCGAAGTCATCTCGCCGTCGCTCAAGGTGATCTCATTCGTGACGAGAACGACGGGTTTGTCGGCGAACCCGAACGTTGATTGGGGGGTCTCCGAAAGCCCCCTGACCCGCCACTTGGCGTACTTGGGTTTCATCAAAGCCTCCAGCACCCGGTCATGGACGTTGCCGCCCGAATTGAACCGCAGGTCCAAAATGAGGCCTTTGCGCGGGACGGCATCCCGCTCGAGCTCAAGCAGGAACCGGTCGAGGTCCCCCCCTCCCATGGCCCGCATATAGAGATAGGCAACCTGATCGTTTGTCTTCTGCTTGACAAACTCGCGCCGGCCCTCGATCCATTCCTCAAGAAGGAGCCGGCTCTCTTCGAAGGAGGGAATGGGCTTGATGGAAATTTCCACGGTTTTCTGGGTTTTCCAGTTTTTGAAGGCGAGCTTCAGCCGTTTCTCGAGCTTTCCGTTCAGGGATCGCCAAATGTTCTTCGAGGCGTCCACGGGCTTGCCGTCGATGGCCACCAGCTCATCTCCGGCAACGATGTTCTCTCTCTGATCATAGAGAGGCCCGTCCTTGATGATCCGGCCCAGATAGATCTTCCCGTTCTCGAATGTCCAGGTCGCGCCGACGTGGGCGCTGGGCTCGTCGATCCTCATCTGCCGCGGCCCGCCGATGCCCGTATGAGAAGAGTTGAGATAGCCGATCATCATGTTGGCGTAGTCGTAGAAATCCTGGTCTTCGCGGACCTGCTGGAGGACGGGCCGGTGCTGTTCATAGACCTCCCGCCAGTTCACCTGGTGGTGCTTCTCGTCATAATAATAATGCTGCAGGGTGTAATAGAGCTCTCCCAGCATCTGCTCGTAATCGGCCGTCTTGTCGACCTGGATCTTGGTGTCAAAAGAAATGCTTTTCTGTTTCTGGCCGCCGAGGTCGATGCGGCCGATCCTGCCTTGGCTGAGATAGTAGAGCGCTTCGCCCTTCTTATCCAGCTGGAGAAAAGACGGGTTTTCGACCTGGGCCATGAACGGCTCATACCGGCCGCGCTCCTTTTTCTTGAGGCTGGTCTTCCAGAGATGGCTCCTGCCGTCGATATTGGAGACGAAATAGATCGTCTCGTCCTTGGCGACATAAACGAATTCCTGTTCGTTGCCCAATGTGCCCGTGACGATCTCCGTTTGACGGTCGAGGTTCTCCAGCTTCAGGACGATCTGCGGCACGGCCGGCTCATCTTTTTTGGAATCGGTCTTTTCCTTCTTCTCTTCCTCCTTCTTGAAGAGCTTTTCAAAATCGTCCTCGTCGAACTCCGGCTTTTTCGGTTGGAGCATGAGCTGATAGAGGTCCGACTGGCCGGTGAATTCGGGAAAGCTGTGGCCGGAGCGGTTCGAGGTGAACAGGAGGAATTTTCCGTCCGGCGACCAGAGCGGGTTGCTTTCATCATAGGCCGTATTGGTCAAAAGGACTTTTTTGCCGGACTGGACGTCGACGGCGAAAATGTCGAGGTTGCTGTTGCGACGGACAACCAAGGCCAAGCTGCGGCTGTCCTGGGACCAGGCGAAATCATCGGCAAAACGCCCTCCGAAATCGTCTTCAGCGAGGAGTCGGTCTGCCTGGCCATCGGGCTGGACCAGCCGGACTTGGCGCTTGCCCCGGTAATAGGCGATCCACTTTCCATCGGGCGAAAATAAAGGCGCCACTTCATCTTCGCTCGTTTCGGTCAGCCGCCGGGGCTTTTCGTCGCCGAGCGCGGAAACGATGTAGAGGTCCGGGTTGGCATCGGCGTCTGAGATGTAGACGATGTTCTTGCTTTCCTTGTCCCAGTCGATATTCCTTTCGCGCCAGGGCGTGTTTGTGATATTACGGGCATATCCACCATCGCTGCCCAGGACGAAAATATCGCCGCGGACGACGGCCGCGAACTTCTTACCGTCCGGGGAAAGACGGAACTCCGAGGCCGGAGCGTTTTCTATGAATAACGTCCGGTTCTCCTTGGTTTCGGCCGGGGCCTCGATCGGCACGCGGCGCGATTCCCCCGTCCGGAGGTCGACTGTCCAGATCCCGAATTCGCGCTCATAAGCCGCCAGAGATGAATGCGCAGCTACGGAGAGCCAGCGGGCATCCCCCTGCTTAAACTGTGTCACGGGCTTTGCATCCGAACCGTCCTTGGCCACGCTCCAGATATTGGCGTTGTCGAATTTCCGGTCGGAGACAAAATAAACGCGCTGCCCGTCAGGGCTCCAGTCCGGCCAGAAGGAATTGCTCGAATCCTCGACGATCTTCTTCACGGCGCCGCTCCCAAGGTCCTTCATCCAAATCTTGGCCGTGTTCGCCCCTCGATAGCCCCGCCGCCACCAGTAGCTATTTTCCGTGCCGAGCGAAAAGAGGATCGTTTTCCCGTCTGGACTGAACCTGGCATGATAATCCCAGTTCCAGAACGTCTCAAGAACAGGCAGTTCATGGCCGCCGTTCACGGGAACCTTGTAAAGGCTCGAGGAAGAGGCGCGTCCTGAGCGAAAGATCACCCACTGGCCGTCCGGCGTAAAATCCGTGGCCACATCATCGCCGGAATGAAACGTCAGCTGGACAGGCGTTCCGCCCTGGGAGCTTATGATGAAGACATCGTTGTTCCCCATCCTGTTCGAGGTGAAGGCCAAGCGCTTTCCGTCGGGGGACCAGACGGGCTCGCGTTCGTAGGCGACATGATCGGTCAGCCGGACCGCTTTGCCGCCCTTGACGGAAACCAGCCACAGGTCGCCCATGTAAGAGAACGCGATCTGCTGGCCGTCCGGCGAAATGGCCGGATAGCGCGCGCCGATGAGCGGCCTTTCCTCGGCCGGGGCAACTGAGATGAAAACTGAAAAAATAAGGGCCCAAAAAATCAGGAACGGGAAACGACGTCTCATGATAAATCTCTCCTTCACATTCATATAAACATAAATGGTTCTTTTCCATTTCATGAGGGGAAAAACTGTCTGGGAAACGATCCGGAAACGGCTTTGCTCCCCATCCGGATTTTTAACGCCGCTCCCGAGCCTTCCAAGGTCGCTTCGTCCGTCTCCGGATCGTTTCCCTTCTCGAACCCTGCAGTATGAAAAAGAATCATTTAAATTTATATGCACCGACCAGAAACCATAAGCTTTATAAAATAAAAACGTCGTCCCAGCCCCCATCTCGAAGCTATTTTTTTTGGTCGCGGTAAAACTTGAGGTCCAGCAGCCTGTCGGCTTCCTTGATCTCGAGCCGGAGGAGGTAGATCAGGACAATGATGGCCGCCCACAGCCAGGCGACGAAGACGTAGATCGCAGTCCGCTCTCTGATATTCCGGGGCGCCGCGAAGATCCTTTCGGGCTGGACTTGGACCGCTTTGTCCTTGGCGGGCGGCTGCTGCGTCGGAGCCGGGACAGTCTTATCCTTTTCTTTGGGAGCAGGCTGCTGGATTGTCGCGGCAAACGCAGAAAAGACGCCTATGATCAGGACGAGCAGAAAGAAGCAGGCGGTTCTTTTCTTCATGTCAGCTGCTGGGCATCTCCGGGCAAGCCTGTTCTTCATGTTAAAAGGCTCCAAACAGACATGCCCACTGCATAAGCAATCGTCGCCCAGGCAAGCCAGGTGATCACTTTGCCCCTCAACTTGTTCGGCTTGTTGTCCAGGAAGGGCAGGAAGAAGAACAGGGCGAGGGCGGCCACGATTAAGAATACGGCGATGGTGTCTCCGTTGATAAAAAGGATCTTGCCCGGGAAAAGCTTCAGGGTCTGGAAGAGAAAGAGAAAATACCATTCCGGCTTGATCCCCTTGGGGGCCGGTGCCATGAGGTCGGCGGCTTTTCCCAGAGAAGGCGGCAAAAACACGGCCACGGTGATGAGCGCGCCTAACAGGACAAGCCAGACAATGATCTCCCGATAAACAAAGTTTGGCCAGAAGGGAAGCTCCTTCAGCTTTTCCTTTCCCGCTTCGACGCTGAGCGGGACGCTCATCCCCTGCTTTTGGATGAGATAGATATGGATGGCCAGAAGGAGCAACAGAAAGAGGGGCAGGACCGAGATATGGAAGCTGAAAAACCTGGACAGCGTGTCGCCCGTGACGTCTTCGCCGCCCCTTAAGAATTTTGTCACCCATTCGCCCACGATTGGGATGGACCGGGGGATGTCCGTTCCGACCTTGGTGGCCGAGAGCGACAGGTCGTCCCAGGGGAGAAGATATCCTGTGAAGCCGAAGACCAGGGAGGCGACGAGAAGCAGAACGCCGGTCATCCAAGTCAGCTCCCTCGGCTTGCGATACGATTTGATCATCCAGATGCTGAAGAGATGGACAAAGACCGTGACGATCATGGCCGACGCCGACCAGAAATGGACCGACCGGATGATCCAGCCGAGAGGGGCCTCGGTCATGATCCGGGCCACGCTCTTATTGGCTTCCTCCAGGGTCGGCCTGTAGTAGAAAGCCAGCATGATGCCGGTCACGACCTGGATGCCGAAAAAGAGCAGGATGGCGCTTCCCGTATAAGACCAGATGGTGTGCTTGTTCTGAGGAACCGTCTTTTTTCGCAAAAAATTCATCACGGCCGACAGGCCGAGACGGTCCTCGAACCACACTTTTAAAGAACGCCCGATATTTTTTGCGTTCACGCCACACCCTCTTTTTTTACGACCAGGTTGTCGCCTTCCACATCGGCGCGAAGCTGACGCAGCGGCTTGGGCGGAGGTCCGGCGATGTTTTTTCCGTATTCATCATACCAGCCGTCGTGGCAGGCGCAGTAGAATTTCTTTTGGTCCGCTTTGTACGAAACCGTGCAGTCCAGATGAGTGCAGACGCCGACGATGGCCATGTAGCTGCCGTCCTCCTTCTTCTTGATATAGCCGGGCTTCGCGCCCCAGGCAAAGGGTTTGATAGCGCCCGGCGCCAGATCTTGATAATCGGAGAATAGGAGCATCACTTTGTCCGGTTCCATGTAGGGAGGGAAGACGAATTTGATCACCGGATAGAGGAGGGTCGCGGCCAGGGCGCCCAACCACCCGCCCAACAATCCGTTGAGGAATTCGCGGCGGGTGAACAAGGAATGCTTGATCTTCATTTTCGCAGCCTCAGCATCTTCTTCAACCTCTCGACGACAAACTTCCTCCGCAGGGCTTCGATCCCGTGCGCCGGCTGGACGTCTTTAGGACACGCCTCATTGCAGGCAAAAACCGTATCACAGCCCCACATGCCTGTCCCGGTATCGATCCTGGCCCAGTCGGCAAACGGCCTCGTGTCCCTCGGGTCCTGGACAAAGCGGTAAAGCTTGGCCAGGGCGATCGGGCCCAGGTAGCGCGCATCCCGGGTGACGACGGGGCAGGCGGCGTAACAGCAGGCGCACAGAATGCAGTTGGTATACCGCTCGAACTTGGCCATCTCTTTGTCTTCGATCCCGTGTTCTTTTTCCGGCGGCTTTCCGTCGCCGATCAAATAAGGATGAACGTCGCCCAGTGCCTTCCAGAACGGCTCCATGTCAACAACGAGGTCCTTCTGAATCTCCATGTTCGGCAGGGGTTCGAGGATGACGAGTGGAGAGCCCAGGGAATCGACCATCGTCCGGCAGGCAAGCTCCGGCCGGCCGTTGATGACCATGCCGCAGGAGCCGCAGACCGCCTCCCGGCAGCTATAGCGAAAAGACAGCGTGGCATCCTGCTCGTTCCGGATTTCCATCAGGGCTTCCAGGATGGTCCGCTTCTCCCGGCTTTCGTAGGGATATTCCTGGAAGCAGGGCTGCCCATCCTTGACCGGGTCATAGCGGAAAATCTTGAATATGTATTTCATCTTAGTAGAGCCGGGCTTGGGGCTTGTGTTTCCCCAGCTTGACGTCCTTATAGTTGATTTGTGGTTTCCCGTCCTTGAAAGCCACCAGCGTGTGCTTAAGCCAGCTCTTGTCATCGCGCTCCGGAAAATCCAGGCGGTAGTGCGAACCCCGCGTCTCCTCGCGGTTCAGAGCGCCGACGGTGATCACCTCGGCCAGGTCAAGCATGTATTCGAATTCCAGGATATTCACAGCCTCCTGGCAGAAGCGCAGGTTCGGGCTCGAGAGATAGACGTCTTTAAGATCCTCCCGAACCTGGCGGATGCCGTCCAGGGCTTCGGCCAGATCCTTCTGGGTCCGGAAAATGCCCACCTTCTCGCTCATAATCAGCTTCAGCCTATTGAGGAAATGGTGGGTTTTGACGCCCGAATCCTTCTTCTGCAGGGCGCCGATTTTTCCCTTCAATTTTTGCGTTCCATCAAGGAGCGGCCGTTCGCCGGGGGCCTCTTGAGCCGCCCCTTTGACGAAATCCGAGGCGGCCTCGCCGACGATCTTGCCGAAGACGATGGTGTCGAGGAGAGAGTTGCCGCCCAAGCGGTTGGCCCCGTGGACGCTGACACAGGCGCACTCTCCGGCCGCAAAAAAGCCCGGCAGACAGGACGCCCCTAGGGTATCGACATCGATCCCGCCCATGGAATAATGCTGCGCCGGCTGGATGGGGATGGGCGTCTCCACCGGGTCGATCCCGGCAAACCTCATGCAGATCTCGCGGATGGCCGGAAGCCGCTTGTTGATTTTTTCCGAGCCCAGATGGGTGAGGTCGAGGAGGACATATTCATTAGCAAAGCCCTTCCCCCGGCTGATCTCCGTCTGGATGGCGCGCGCCACGATATCCCTTGGCGCTAGCTCCATGGCCGAGGGGGCATAGTCTGCCATGAAGCGCTTGCCGAGGTTATTCAACAGATAGCCGCCTTCGCCTCGGGCTCCCTCGGTCATCAGGATGTTATTGGGGAAAAGCGAGGTGGGATGGAACTGGACGAACTCCATGTCCTTGAGCGGGACGCCGGCCCGGTAGGCAATGCCGATCCCGCTGCCATGGTTGATGAAGGCGTTGGTAGTCCTTAAATAAACCCTCCCGTAACCTCCCGTCGCGAAGATTACGGCCCGGGCTTTCACGGGAAAGACGTCGCCGGTGGCCAAATCATAGATGATGACGCCGCGGCACTTGCCGTTTTCCGCGGCCAGCTCGGTGACCAGCCATTCGTTATAGTATTTGACGTTTTTGCGAAGGGACTGCTCGAATAATGTATGAACCAAAACATGGCCGGTTCTGTCCGCGGCGTAGCATGTCCGGGGAAATCCGGCCCCGCCAAAAGGCCGCTGGGCGATCAATCCTCCGGGCAAGCGGCTGAAGGGCGTGCCCATGTGCTCGAGCTCGTAGATCGTGGGGATGGCCTTTTGGCACATCAGTTCGGCAGCGTCCTGGTCGGCCAAATAATCGCTGCCCTTGATCGTATCGAAGGCGTGTTTCTCCCAAGTGTCATCCTGTCCCTTGGGATTATTTCCCAAGGCCGCGTTGATACCGCCCTGGGCCGCCACAGAATGGGAGCGCAGGGGATGGACCCTGGAGATGACGGCGACATCAAGGCCGGACGAGCTGGAAAGGGCGGCGGAAAGCCCGGCCAGGCCCCCGCCGACGATCAGGATGTCGTGACTAATCATCAATAGTTCCGGGTAAAATAAACCACGAGCAGGCCGGCGCTGAGGACAAAGCCGAGGATGGTGAAAATCCAGAAGAGAAGCTTTTCCTTCCGGACGCCGAGGTCGATGATGACCGTCCTCAACCCGTAGAGGGCGTGGAAGATGACAGAGACGATGAGCAGAGAGTCGATAAGCGGATTCGTGTGAAGGACGAGCGCCCAGTCAGGCTTCTGGTTTTTCGTCATTAAGAAAAATGACGTGAGAATTTTGAAGCTGAGAGTCACGATCAAGATGAGGCCGGTGATCCGATGAAAAAGCCAGACAAACATGGATGGCCTTCCTTTTCTGGATTATGAGAGACTATTAATAATGGATAAAAGAGCGTCGTGTCAAGAAAAAAGGGGAGCAGAAACATCGAATGATGGCCGGAATCATAGGAGCTGAGAGGAAGGGCTTCGCTTAGAGGTACTTGGTCTTCCCCTTCTTGGCCAGGGCGTCCAGGACCTGCTTCACTCTTTGGTCCTGGCCCTTATGGCAGACAAGCAAAGCGTCTTTGGTATTGATGACGATGAGGTCCTTGACGCCGATAAACGCCGTGAGCTTGCCGGGATTGAAACAGATTGAGTTGCTCGTATCGAGGACGATCGTCTCCCCCTTAATCGCATTCCCGAAATCGTCCTTTTTCCAGATATCGGCCAGCGAAGACCAGGCCCCAACGTCCGACCAGCCGAAATTTCCCTCGCAGACAAGCACGCCTTTGGCTTTTTCCATGAGGGCATAATCGATGGAAATGGAGGGAATCTCACTGAATATCGACCTCATCCGGGCCGCGGATTTCGCCTTGAGCGCTTCCAGCATTTTCAGCCAGTAGGCATAGAAATCGGGGGCATGCCTGCGGAGTTTTCCGGCAAAAACATCCGCCCGCCAGAGGAACATTCCCGAATTCCAATAATAATCTCTCGATTCGATGAAAAGCGTGGCCTGCTCGAATCCCGGCTTTTCCTTAAACTCCAGGACTTCGTAAAAATTCTCGCCTGCGACTCTTTTTTGACCAGGTTTGGAATAATGGATGTAGCCGTATCCCGTGGAGGGAAAGGCGGGAGGGATCCCGAACGTGATCAGGCTTTTTTCACGACTGGCGGCCTCGGCGGCGGCCAACATTTTTTTCGCAAATAGCGGGTTGTCCAGGATGAGATGGTCAGAGGGAAGCGCGGCCACCACGGCCTCGGGATTTTGAAGGTAAATCCGGGCCGTAGCCAGGACGAGCGACGGCGCCGTATTCTTCCCTACGGGCTCGACGAGAAGATTTCCTTTCCGCAGGCGCGGCAGCATCCTCTGAATGGTCTGGGTCTGCCTGCGGTTGGCGATCGTATAGATATTCGGGTAGGAGATGATGGGCAGCAGCCTTTCGACGGTCTCCTCGATCATCGTCTTATCGCTGACGATCGGGAGAAACTGCTTGGGCGTCCGCTTCCGGCTGAGCGGCCAGAACCGGGTGCCGCTCCCGCCGGCCATGACGACCGCCCGAATATCCAGGCTTTTTTTCATGACTTTTCCAACTTTTTTATCGACCGCTCAACTGCCCCCTTGACTTCCGTTTGGATGGCATCCAGGTCCTTTTCCGTCTCCGCTTCGAACCGAAGGACCAGCACGGCCTGGGTGTTTGAAGCCCGGACCAGCCCCCATCCGCGCGGAAAGATCGCTCGCACACCGTCGATATCGATCACCCGATATTTCTGGGCGAGCTCCTTCCGGACTTGGTCCACGATCTTGAATTTGACTTCTTCCGAGGCATAGATCCGAATTTCCGGCGTGCTGTATGTCTTGGGCAGCCCGGCCAGCATCTCCGATAGTTTTATAGCGGAGCGCGACAGAAGCTCTAAAAGCCTGGCCGAAGAATAGATGGCGTCATCGAACCCGAAAAACCTGTCGGCGAAGAAGATATGTCCGCTCATCTCCCCTGCCAGGAGGGCATGTTCTTCTTTGATCTTCTTTTTGATCAGCGAATGCCCGGTCTTCCACATGATCGGCCGTCCGCCCAGCCTCTCGATCTCCTCGTAAAGCGTCTTGGTCGCCTTGACCTCGGAAATGATGGCCGCCCCGGGATTGGTTTTCAAGATGTCCCGGGCAAAAAAGATCATGAGCTGGTCGCCCCAGATGAGATGTCCTTCATCATCGACGATCCCGATCCGGTCGGCGTCCCCATCGTACGCCACTCCGAGGTCGGCCTTCGCCTCCCCGACCGTCTTGATCAGGTCACGCATGGCGTCCGGCAGCGTCGGGTCGGGATGATGGTTGGGAAAACGGCCGTCCATATCGCAATAGAGCTCCACGACTTCGCATCCCAGTTTTTTGAAGATCGGGACGGCCACGACTCCCCCGGTCCCGTTTCCGGCGTCGACGACCACCTTCAGCTTCTTTTTGAGGCTGATATTCTTCAGGACGTAATCCTGGTATTCAGGGATGATGTTGTAGGCGCGCCGCGTCCCCGCCTTGTCCTCGATGATCTTATCGTCCTTAATCAGGCGATAGACTTCTTGGATCGTCTCCCCGTAAAGCGTCTCCTTTCCCGACATCAGCTTGAAACCGTTATATTCCGGCGGGTTGTGAGACCCGGTGATCATGACGCCGGCTTCGAACGATTTGTAATAGATCGCGAAGTAGAGGAGCGGTGTGGGAATTGTCCCCAAATCGACGACGCTGCATCCGGTCGAAAGCAGGCCTTTCGCCAGCGCCTCCGAATACGCCGGCGAGCTCAGACGGCAATCCCGGCCCACGGCCACTTCGCGCCTGTTCTGCCGGCGAAAATAGGTTCCCATGCCCTTTCCTAAGGTCTCGACGACGTCGAGGGTCAGGTCTTTATCGACGATTCCCCTGATATCATACTCTCTGAAGATATTCGGATTGATCTCCACGCCTCTCCTCCCGTTCAGGCTTTTATAATTTCCTGTCGAAAATTTTCTTAAACCCGGATGTGATGACCTCCCATTTTTTCTGGGCGCCGATGATATACTCGATAAATTCCCGGAAAGCCCCGCCGCCGCCTTTTTTTTTGCAGATATAATGGGCGCTTTTCTTGACGATGGGATGGGCGTCCGCGACGGCGGCGGAGAAGCCGACGCTCCTGATGACCTCGAGGTCGCCCAGGTCATCACCGATATAGGCGACATCCTCGGGGGCGAGCCGGTTCTTTTCCAGGATCTCGTCCAGGACCTTTTTTTTATCGATAATGCCCTGGTAGATCTCGGTGATCTTCAGCCGCTCGGCCCTTTTTTCCAGGCCTTTAGAAATTTTCCCGGTAATGATGCCGAGCTTGAGCCCCGCCAGCTGGGCGAGCAGGACTCCCATTCCGTCTCTCACGTTATACGTTTTAATCTCTTCGCCGTCCGGGAGCACGGCCAGGGTGCCGTCGGTCAGAGTGCCGTCCACGTCCATGAGGACCATCTTGACCCGGCCGGCCCTGGCTTTGTTTCTCATCAGAACATCTCTGTCCGCCACAGGTCATGAAGGTGGATGATTCCCTCCATTTTTCCGCCCTTGTTTTTGATGACGAGGGAGGTGATTTTTTTCTTTTCCATGATGTTGAGGGCTTCGGTGGCCAGGTCGGATTTGTCGATCGTGACGGGATTGAGCGTCATGCACTCCCGGGCCGTTTTCTGGAGGGTCGTATCTTTGTATTTTCTGAGCATTCTGCGCAGGTCGCCGTCCGTGATGATGCCGAGCAGGACTTTTTCGGGATTCACAACACACGTCATGCCCAGCTTCTTCTGGGTCATTTCCTCGATGACTTCGCTCATCGGCATCTCCGGCCGGACACAGGGAATATCCTGCCCTTTGTGCATGAGGGTTTCAACCCGGAGAAGCTTTTTGCCGATCTGGCCCTTGGGATGGACAAAAGCAAAATCGCGCTCGTTGAAGCCTTTTTTCTTCATGACGGCAATGGCCAGCGCATCGCCAAGGGCCAGGGCCGCTGTGGAGCTCGCCGTCGGGACAAGGCCGCTGGGTTCGGCTTCCTTCTCGACTTTTGATTCAATGACGATATCGCTGTACCTGGCGATTTTCGAATTCTTGTCGCCGGTGATGCCAATGAGCTTCACGCCGATCCTCTTGATGAAATCCAGGAGGTCGATGATCTCGCGCGTCTCTCCGCTGTAGGACACGGCGAGGATGACGTCTTCCCGAAGGATCATGCCGAGGTCGCCGTGGCCGGCTTCGGCAGGATGGACGAACATGGCCGGCGTGCCGCAGCTGGCCAAGGTGGCCGCGATCTTTCTTCCGACGAGGCCGGATTTTCCGATGCCGGTGACGATAACGCGGGATTTCGTTCGATAGATGAGATCGACGGCTTTGGCGAAATTCTCATCCAGCCTCGAGCTCAGAGCCTCGACCGCCTTGGCTTCAATCTGGAGGACTTCCTTCCCTGTCTGAATGATTTCTTTTTTTGTCATCCCCTTCCCTTCAAACGGCGCTTTTCATCCTGACCAAGGTTTTGAGCAAACTATATAATTCTTTTATATTCAATGAGTTATATCTGTCGGAAAGGGCTTTTCGCGGGTCGTCATGGACTTCCAAAAAAACACCATCCGCGCCCACGCTGACCCCGGCCTTGGCTATATAAGGGATGAATTCATGCTCTCCGCCGGAAGTTGCGCCCTGGCCGCCCGGCTTCTGGATGCTGTGGGAGGCGTCGATGACGACTGGATACCCCCAGCCCTTCATGATGGGAATGGACCGGACGTCAAAAACCAAGTTGTTGTAGCCGAACAAAGCGCCCCGCTCGGTAAGGATGATCTTATGATTCCCTGTACTTTCGACTTTATCGATGACGTTTTTCATTTCGGGCGGAGCCAGGAATTGCCCTTTTTTTATGTTGACCGGTTTTTTCGTTCGAGCGGCTTCTAAGATCAGATCCGTCTGGCGGCAGAGGAAAGCGGGGATTTGAATAACGTCCAAGACCTCCGCCGCTTTTTCGATTTGCCAGGTTTCATGGACATCCGAAAGCACCGGCAGGCCGAGCTCTGCCTTGATCTCGCCCAGGATCTCCAGCCCTTTCTCGATGCCCGGGCCTCTGTATGACTTTAGCGATGAGCGGTTGGCCTTGTCGAAGGAGGCCTTGAAGATAAACGGGATGCGCAACGTCCGGCAGATCATTTGAATTTTTTTGGCAAGGGAAAGGGAATGCTCCCGGCTTTCAATGACGCACGGACCGGCGATCAAGAACAGCCGGCCGGCGCCGCCGATCTTGACGGTCGGGCTAATCTTTATTTCTCTTGCGGCGATGGGCATAGCTGGCTCCGATGAAATCTTTAAACAAAGGATGGGGCTTCAAAGGCTTGGATTTGAACTCGGGATGAAACTGGCAGCCGAGAAACCAGGGATGGTCCTTGATCTCGATGACTTCGACAAGCCCGTAGTCCGGGTTCTTTCCCGAGAAAAAGAGGCCGGCTCCCGCCAATATCGACTCGTATTCGGGGTTGAATTCGTAGCGGTGGCGGTGGCGCTCATAAATATCACATTTCCGATAGGCTTTGTAAGCAAAAGATTTCTTCTCCAGGCGGCAGAGGTACTGTCCGAGCCTCATCGTCCCGCCCAGGTCCTGGATTCCCTTGATCTCTCTCCACTTGAAAAAGATCTTGTGTGGGGTGTCCTCGTCGAATTCCGTGCTGTTGGCCCGCTTGAGACCGGCCACATTCCGGGCAAACTCTATGGACGCGCATTGCATCCCGAGGCAAATCCCGAAAAATGGGATTCTGTTTTCCCGGGCAAAAGCAGCGGCCCGGATCTTTCCTTCGATGCCCCTGTGGCCGAAACCGCCCGGGACCAGGATCCCGTCTTTATCGCCAAGAATTTTCTCTATCTTTTTTCTTTCGAGGTCCTCGGCTTCGATCCAGGAAATATTCACTCTAAGGTCATTGGCGATCCCACCGTGACAGAGGGCCTGTTTCAGGCTGAGATAGGAATCCTGGAATCCCGCATACTTGCCGATCACCGCGATGTCCACTTCATCCTTCGGCCGGCTCATTCCCTTGATCAGCGCGTTCCACTGAGCCATGTTTCTTTTTCTGGGCGTAAGCTTCAATTGTTTGATGATGATCGTATCTAGACCTTCTTTGGCGAATATCAGAGGGACTTCATAGATATTATCCACATCCTTGGCGGTGATGACGGCTTCGACGGGAACATTCGTGAACAGGGAGATCTTTGTCTTAAGGTCGGGGGTTAGGAACCTGTCGGTCCGGCAAAGAAGAATATCGGGCTGGATGCCGATAGCTCGCAACTCCTTGACGGTATGCTGGGTAGGCTTGGTCTTCTGCTCGCCCGATGTTTTTATAAAAGGGACGAGGGTCAAATGGACAAACAGCGTGTTTTCATTTCCGAGCGAAAGCCTCATCTGCCGGGTAGCCTCGAGGAAGGGGAGACTCTCGATGTCTCCGACCGTTCCTCCGATTTCCACGATAACGATATCGTTGTTGCTTTGGACCGCTCGGAACCCATTCTTGATCTCATCCGTCACATGAGGAATGACCTGGACGGTCTTGCCCAGGTACTCCCCTCTCCGCTCCTTCTTAATGATCACATCATAGATTTTTCCTGCCGTCCAGTTGTGGAATTTCGTCGTCCTTGTCGAGGTGAACCTTTCATAATGACCAAGGTCCAGGTCGGTTTCGGCGCCGTCATCCGTCACATAGATCTCGCCATGCTGAAAGGGATTCATCGTGCCGGGGTCTACGTTGAGGTAAGGGTCGAATTTTTGGAGCGTAATTTTTAGCCCGTGGCTCTCGAGCAGCCTGCCGATCGATGCCGCGGCAATCCCTTTGCCGAGACCAGAAAGCACACCTCCGGTGACGAAAATGTATTTACTCATCGCTTCTCTTCTTCAAGAAATTTTCCACCTTGATTATATCGTGGGGTGTATCCACACTCAAGGTGGCAATCGGGATTTCGATCATTTTAATCCTCAGGCCGTTCTCCAGGACCCTCAGCTGTTCCAGCTTCTCGATTCTTTCCAGCCTCGACGGGTCCAGCCTATGAAAATTGAGGAGGAAATCTCTTTGGTAGCCGTAGATCCCGACATGCTGATAATAAAAATCAACGGTCTGATAGGGGAGAGGCGCCCGAGAAAAATAGAGAGCATAACCATTTCTATCCGAAATGACCTTGACGATGTGGCCTTCCTCGAACTGGCCGAAATCGTAGACCTTGGCCATAAGAGTGGCCATGGGAATGGATTCATCCTGTAATGCCTCGACCAGGCCGTCCAGCATTTTGCCTTCGACGAGGGGCTCATCTCCTTGGATGTTTATAACGATAGGCGCATCCACTTTGGCCGCCACTTCGGCGGCTCTTTCGGTGCCGGAGAGATGTTCGGCCGAGGTCATCATGACTTCGGCTCCGATTTTTTCGGCGGTCCAAAAAATCCTGTCATTGTCCGTGGCGATGATAATTCTCTCGAGGAGTTTCGCTTTTTTCGCCCCCTCAAAAACCCATTGGATCATGGGCTTCCCGAGAATCGGGGCCAGAGGCTTTCCCGGAAATCTCGTGGAGTGGAAACGGACAGGAATAACGCCCAGAGCTTTTTTCAATGCTATTTACCGGATTTTTCTTTCAAATCTGCACTCGGCAAAGGAACCTGCTCGGCGGTCTGGCAGTTGGCCTCCAGATAGGCGCCTTCTTCCACGACCAGCTTCGGAGTCAAGATCGTGCCTGTCACTCGACCGTTGCTGTTGATCTCCACCTTTTCCACGGCTTTGATATTTCCCTTGAACTCGCCGTTGATGATAATAAAACCAACATGCGCTTCAGCCTCGACTTTCCCTTTATCACCGATAATCAGCATTGAATCGGACTCTATTTTCCCCTGGAAATAGCCGTCGATGCGGAAAGACCCTTTGAATTTCAATTCTCCCTTAAACTCCGTCCCATTGTCAAAAAAGCCCGTGATTTTTGTGTCTTCCATTTCCTTCCTCTTATCTTTCATAAATTGACTCCTTTGATGAGATCACAGATCCTATTGAGCTCATCCAAAGAAAAATAGAATATTTTGATCACTCCTTTTTTCTGGCTTCCGGTGATATCGACTTTTGTCCCCAAAAACTTCAACAAGTCTTCCTGCAAAGCTCCGAGGTTAGGGTCGGATTTGGCCTTCCTGGGAGGCGCGGACGTTGGTTTGCGTTTTGAGACAAGCCTTTCCACTTCCCTGACCGACAGGTTCTTCTGAATGATCTTGCGGCACAACTCCGCCTGGAACTCCGGGATTTCAACGCCAAGAAGGGCCCTGGCATGGCCCATGGAAATTTGCCCTTCTTTGAGGCTCTCCTGAACCTCCTGGGGAAGCTTGAGCAAGCGCAAGAAATTAGTTACCGAGGTCCGGTCCTTGCCGACCTTATCGGCTACGTCCTGCTGCGCGTAGTCCAGCTCTTCGATCAACCTCTGATAAGCGTTGGCGATCTCGATCGGGTTCAATTCCTCTCTCTGAAGATTTTCGATGAGGGAAATCTCCAATTGCTGCTCTTTGGGGATATTCCTAATTATGACGGGGACTTTCCGGAGGCCGGCCTTTTGAGCGGCCCGCCACCTTCGCTCGCCGGTAAGGATCCTATAATAGCCTTCCTCAGGAACACAAAGGATCGGCTGGAGAACGCCCGCCTCCTTGATCGACCGGGCAAGCTCATCGATGGCCTTTTCATCAAACTTCATTCGCGGCTGGATCGGATTCGGCTTGATCTCGTCGAGGTCCAGTTCGGCGTACCTCTCGTTCTTCAAGATGCCATATTCTTCCGGAATAAACGCTTTGATCCCCTTGCCTAAAGCTTTTTTCATTTTTGGAGAATCTCCTCGGCTAAATTGAGATATGCCTCTGCTCCTTTGGATTTTATATCATAAAGCACGATGGGCTTGCCGAAGCTGGGGGCCTCGGCCAACCTGACGTTTCGAGGAATGATGACGCTATACACGATTCCCTTGAGAGACTTTCTGACCTCTTCTTCTACCTGCCTGGAAAGATTGGTCCGCTCATCAAACATGGTCAGAAGAATCCCTTCGATTTTAAGAGAAGAATTAAAGTAGGTCCTGACATCATTGAGACTCTGAAGAAGGTCGGGAATCCCTTCCATGCAGAAGAATTCAGCCTGAACGGGGATGAGGACAGAATCTGCGGCGGATAAAGCATTGATCGTCAGATATCCCAAGGAAGGGGGGCAGTCAATAAAGATAAAATTGAACCTTGCCCTGACCTTCGCCAGTACGTCACGAAGCTTTCCCTCTCGGTTATCCTGGGAAAAGAGCTCCGCTTCCGCGCCAGCGAGCTCCGGCGAGGAGGCACAGAAATAAAGGTTATCAAGCTTGGTCCCCTGGATATTTTCCAGGATATCGTGCCCGTTCATCAAGGCTTGGTAGATGCCTTTTTTGGGCTCTTTGGCGATTCCCAGGCCAGCCGTTGCCATTCCCTGGGGGTCAAAGTCTATGAGAAGAACCCTCATCTTTTTCATGGCCAGGGAGGCGGAAAGGTTTATGGCGGTAGTTGTCTTCCCCACCCCTCCCTTTTGATTGGCGACCGCGATGATTTTATTCACCATCCTCCAATGTTCCACGTGAAACATTATGCCTGCCGGACCTCATTTTCTTCTGCAGGCTGAGATAAACATAGACGCTGAAGATATCGGAAGGCGTCAGCCCGGGGATTTTCTTCATTTCACGGACCGTCTTGGGCCTGTATTTTTCCATTTTCTCGATTGCTTCTCGTGTCAGGCCGTGGATCTTCTTGAAATCGGTGTTTTCGGGAATCTTGACCCCATCGATCTTCAAGATCCTTGCGATTTCTTTTTCCTGCTTCTTAAGATAACCTTCGTACTTGACCTCTGCCTCGATATGCCTGACTTCTTCGTCTGTCAAAGACACAGGAATCTTTTCGTATTCTAGCACATTATTCAGATGAATTTCAGGTTTTTTTAGGTAGTCTTTCAGGGAAATCTTATCTTTATTCTCCAGGGAAATCTTCTTCTTCTCCAGCATAGCCAAAACCGACTGGATCCTCTCCTGCTTGCCAAGGAATGAGTCGAAATCCGCTTTTTTTATCAGGCCGAGCTCATTTCCGTATCCCATCAATCGTTTATCGGCATTATCGATTCGAAGCATGAGACGGTATTCGGCGCGTGAAGTAAAAAGACGGTACGGCTCTTCCACCCCTTTCGAGATCAGGTCATCAATAAGTACCCCGATATAAGCTTCATCCCGGCGTATGATAAAGGGCTTTCTTTTGTTGATTTTCAAAGCAGCGTTTATTCCGGCCATAAGCCCCTGGGCTGCCGCCTCTTCGTAGCCGGAAGTGCCGTTAATCTGGCCGGCCAAGTACAGGCCTTCAATGATTTTAGTTTCCAGAGTCGGAAGGAGCTGGGTCGGCGCCACGGCATCATATTCAATTCCGTAGGCAGGTCTTAATATTTTTGCCCGGTCCAGGCCGGGGATGCTTTTTAATATCGCCCTTTGTGTCTCGTAGGGCAGGCTTGAAGAAACTCCGTTGATATAGATCTCGGAAGTTTCCACCCCTTCCGGCTCCAGGAAGAACTGATGGCGGGAATGATGGGGAAATTTGACGACTTTGTCCTCGATCGAAGGACAGTAGCGAGTGCCGATGCCCGTGATTTTTCCGCTGTAAAGAGGAGATTTGTCCAGGTTATCCCTGATGATATCGTGCGTCTGTTGATTTGTATAGCCGATAAAGCAGACGACTTTGTTCTCGAGCTTCTTTTTCGTCCGGTAGGAGAAGGGGACGGGCTCTTCATCGCCCGGTTGAGGATCGAATTTATCCCAATCGATCGTGTACTTGTCGAGGCGCATCGGAGTGCCTGTTTTCAGGCGAAACGTCCGAAAACCCAGCTTTTTTAAGCATTCGCTCAATTCGTGGGCTGCCGGTTCATTCGCCCTTCCGGCCGAATAGCTCTTGAGGCCGATATGGATAAGCCCATTCAAAAACGTTCCCGGGGTTACTATGACGGCTTTCCCTAAAATCGCGCTCCCGTCTATGGTCAGGACTCCCCTGGTTTTCCCCTTTTCAACCAGGATTTCATTGACTATTCCTTGAAAAACGGTCAAATTAGGCACATCCTCGAGCCATTTTTTCATGGTCAATCTGTAGAGGGCTTTTTCACATTGGGCCCGGGGCGCCTGGACTGCTCCGCCGCGGCTCCGGTTCAAGAGTCTGAATTGTATGCCTGTTTCGTCGGCAAGAAGTCCCATGATTCCACCGAGGGCATCGATCTCCCGGACTAAATGGCCCTTGGCAAGCCCCCCGACGGCCGGATTACAGGACATCTGGGCAATCGTTTCCAGATGTATGGTCACAAGGCAGGCCCGAAGCCCCATCGTGCTTGCGGCATACGCCGCCTCGCAGCCGGCGTGTCCGGCGCCGACCACAACAACATCAAAAGCGTCTGCAGAGGTTTTTTTCATCTCACTTGCCGAGGCAAAACCGGCTGAAAATATTTTCGATCACATCGTCTGCATGGATTTCACCGGTGAGCCGCCCGACGACGGGGACGATCTTTCGGATTTCTTCGGCATAAACCTCTTCGGGGAATCCCGATTCGAGAAGCTCCCTGCCATTCTTCAAATGATCGAGTATCTCTTCGATAAGAAGCTTCTGCCTAAGATGGAAAATGACATCTTCCCCGTCCTTGAGTTTTGGCAGAAAAATCTCATAAATCTTGTTTTTTAAATGAATTAGATTCGTCCCTTTCAGCGCCGAGATGTCCAGAGAAGGAAGGTCCCTATACCGATTCTTGATTTTTGCCGCATCCATCTTGGAGGGAAGGTCGATCTTGTTAAAAACAAGGAGAATTTTCTTTTGCTTATATTTTTCGATGAGGGCGAAGTCCTCTCTCGTTTCCTTTCGGGACACATCTATTAACACCAAAAGCCCTTCCGCTTGCGAAGCGATTTTATTCCCTTTTTTCATGCCCTCTTTCTCGATCAAAGAAGAAGCTCTGCCGAGCCCGGCCATGTCAACAAGGTTGATGACGGCGTCTTTGATCCTTATTTTTTCTCTCAAATAATCCCGCGTAGTTCCGGGGTATGGCGTGACAATGGCCCGCTGCTCCTCCAGCAGAGCATTAAAAAGGGTCGATTTGCCGACATTCGTCCTTCCCGTAATGGCTATCATAAGCCCCTCGGTCAAAGCCTTGCCCGCATCGTAGCTTGCCACCAGCTTTTCCAGAAATTCAATCATTTTTTCAAAAGCCAGCGCGATTTTTTTGGGAGTTATCCGGAGGTTTTGGTCGGGAAATTCAATGGCTGCCTCGATTTGAGAGAGAAGGTGGACGATCTTATCGCGAATTTCCGAGATCTGCCTGGAAAGCCTGCCTTCAAGGTGGCCGAAGGCAATCCTGGCTTGTTTGATCGACGCCGCCCTGATCAAATCATTGACCGCCTCGGCCTGAATGATATCGATTCTGCCTTTCCAATAAGCCCTGAGTGTGAATTCTCCAGGGTGGGCATGCCTGGCCCCCGCTTTTATACCGAGCCGGATAACATTCTCCATGACTGCCGGGCTGCCGTGGCAGCTTATCTCAACGACATTTTCTCTTGTATAGGAGCGAGGAGCCGGGAAAAAAATCAGGTAGGCTTCATCAAATATCTCGTTGTTCTCAAAATCGATGAGGTTTCCGATGATAGCCTGTCCAGGCAAAACCCTGGCCCCGGGCTTTTTTTTGGGCCGGAATATCCTTATGGCGATCGGAAGGGCCTTTTTCCCGCTCAATCGAATGATTCCAATTCCTCCATAACCGGGCGGCGTCGAAATTGCGATAATCGTATCGTCCAGGCTATATTCGAGCATTTTATTAATTTTAATAGAGCGTCAATGATTAGTAAAGAACAAAAGAGCTTTTAAAAGGGATTTCCTGCCGAGTCTTTTTATTGCTTAGCTGGGCGAGGCGTATGCCGCGAAAAAGCGCGTCGACCTTTTATATCCCCCCCTAATTCGCTAGGGGGGTAGGGGCGACATGTTAATCCCCCCTAATTGCCTAGGGGGGCAGGGGGGTTAATAAATATGGTTCTCTTCCATTTCGTGTGGGTAGAAAAAGGAAACGATCCGGAGACGGCTGAAGCGACCATGGAGGGTTTAGCCTTCCCGAGCCCTCCTTCGAGGGCAGCCGGCTCGGAAGAAGCCGGCCGGCGAAGTTGTCTGAGCTTCCCGGCAAACGTCCGTAAAATCGATGCCGGGAAGCGAGTTCTGAGCCGCCGAGAAGGAGGGCTCGGGAACGGCGTCAATTTGGAGGGGGAACCCGCTTCGCGTTTCCCCCTTCCAACGGGCACCGGGAAGACCCGGTCGCCCTGCCTCCCTTTCTCGGGCAGGGCAGAAAACCCCGCCCTGCGACCAAGGGGGCGGCTCCCCCTTGGATCCCTCTACGAGCGGTTCCCCGTGGCAAACCACGGCGAACCGCTCGTGAAAAACCCGGATGGGGAGCGAGGCCGTTTCCGGATCGTTTCCCAGACGATCTCTCCCCACACGAAATGGAAGAGAACCATAAATATAAATCTTCATTCTTTATTCATGCTTTTTTTAGTCCCCCCATAATTTTATTACTGCTTTTAAGGAGAGAAGAGCGAAGGAACGATGTCGAGCGGATTTTCCTCGCTGGGGAAAATCTGCGTGGCTTCGAGCGGCATATGCCGAGCCCTTATTTTTTATTTTTCTCGACGGGAAAGACTTTCACACGTTTGAGGAATCCTTCGCCCAAGCTCTCGCTGGTGATGCCGGGAACCTGGTTGACTTCGATATGGACGATTCTTCGTTCATAGGGGTTCATCAGGTCGAGGATTTCGTTTCTGCCCGTTTCATAAACCTGCCGGGCCACCTGCTCGGCATATTCCTTCAGTTCCTTCTCTTTCCGCTTCCTGAAAAACTCGCAATCCACCTGGACTTTTTGCGACGAGATCTTGTTCAAAATATGCTGAAAAGCCAGCAGCAGGGAGCCGTCCTTCCAGAGCAAGAGCTGTTTGTCGTTTCCCTCGAAGATGACATAGACAAAGCCGTTCCGCTTCTTAATCTCATAGGATATTTCCAGCGGAAAATTGGGGAGGAGCTTGTCCAGAAAATTGGCGACCGCGTTTTCTTCGGCTTCGATTTTCGGCCAGGCCCGGATGACGATTTCTTTGCTGATGCCGAAAAGTTTCGTCTTTTCGGTCACGATCTCATAGTTGAGCTCGGACCGCGGGATCTTCAGCCTATGCTCGGCCAGGCTGATGGCCTCTTCCAAGTTCTTGCCTTTAAATTCCGGCTTTTCTTCTTTCTCTTCAATCTTTTCGTCGTTTTCCATGGGACTCTCTTTTTTTCTTTTGGATCATACGATTCATGATATATTGCTGGCCGATCTGCAGAACGTTGGATGTGAGCCAATAGAGAACCAGCCCGCTTTGGAAATTCATGAAAAAAACCGTCATGATGACCGGCATGATGAGCATCATCTTGGCCTGGGAAGGGTCGGCTGAAGTCGGCGTCATTTTCTGGCTGATGAACTGGGTGATGCCCATGAGGATAGGCGTGACATAATAGGGATCTTTCACCGAAAGGTCCTTGATCCAAAACATAAAAGGACTGTGCCGGAGCTCGATCGAGACAGCGAGCAGTTTGAAGATTCCCCAGAAAACGGGGATTTGGATGATCATGGGCAGACAGCCGCCGGCAGGATTGACGCCGTGCTCCTTGTAGAGTTTCATCATTTCTTCATTCATTTGGCGGCGCTGGCCGATGTCCTGCTTGGCCTTTTTATACTTGGCCCTCAAGGCCTTGACCTTCGGCTGCAGCTCCTGCATTTTGGCCATGGATTTGGTGCTGCTGTAGGTCAGCGGGAAGAAGACGATCTTGATCAGGATCGTCAAGATAATGATGGCGATTCCCCAATTCGGGATGTATCTGTGGATAAATTTAATCGAGGCGAGAAGGATTTCGGCGATGAAGCCGAAAACGCCGAAACGGACGATTTTTCTGGCATCGTGCCCGAAGGCCGTAAGCGTGTCGTATTCCTTCGGCCCGATAAAAGCCCGGCGGGGATTACTGACGGAGAGGAAGAAAAAAGAGGCTTTCTCCGTGTCTTTTTTCAAAAAAACGGCCGTGCCACTCTCGGGAGCAGGGAGAAAAAGGGCGGTGAAATAGTTTTCATCATAGGCGGCCCAGTTCACGAAGTTGAAAGCGCTCTGTTCGGGCTTGTACTTCAACTCATCAACCCTGTAGAGATTGCCGGAGGCGAGGACGGTCACGCCGTTGCCCCCGACGAATCTATTCTTGAGCTCCATCGCCGTCGGATTTCCAATTCCCGGACCCCAAAGGAGGCGGGGCTCGACTCTTTGGCCGTTTCTACGAATATTGACGGCGATTTCAAGATCATATCTTCCGCCGAAGAAAGTCAAAACCTTTTCGACCTCGATCCCCTTCCCGTCTGAATATTGGAAGCGCACTTCGCCCTTCTGGCCGTCTTTGAGGTCAAGAGCCGGAACAAAAGTCTTATAAAAAGGGCTGTTGTAGGCATTCAATTTGATTCCGGACAGATCGGCATTGACCGCCTCCGAACTTTCGTCCAGCAGGGCAAAGGGATAGATCCCGGTCTCTTTGGCGAACGCAGAAACCAGCTCGAGGTCTTCCTTTTTCTCATTCTTGTGAGCTCGAAGCTTCCAGCTCTGGAGGACTCCGCCTTTATTGCTCCAAACCGCCTGATAGAGCGAAGTGGAAACGGTCACCAAATCTTCCCTCTGCGCCGCAACCTGTTCAAGATTGGGCTTCTCCACTTCGGGCTTTGATTCCTGGCCCTGCTTCGGGGCCACAGCGGGCTCCTTCTGCTGCGGCGTTTGGGTTTGGGCCTTTTCGACCTGGGGGGACACTATGGCGCCCGGTTGAGGCTCAGGGGCTTTTTTCATAAAAATACGCTGGTAAAGGAATATGACCAGGAACGAAAGGACGATGGCCAAGATGATTCTTTTTGTATCCATGCTCTAACCTCTTAAGGAACCGGGTCAAACCCTCCCTCGTGAAAAGGATGGCATTTCAGGATCCGTCTCATTCCCAGATAGACTCCTCGGAAGATCCCAAATTTTTCTATGGCTTGATACGTGTAGTCGGAACACGTGGGAACAAACCGGCAGTGACGGCCAACGAGCGGAGACATCAGCATTTTATAGGCTTTGATCAAAAACAGGACGATTCGCTTCATGCGTGCCATTTGTTCGCGCCGACGGCTTGGATCATGGAAAGATACTGGGCCCGCATATTTTCCCAGGAGGCGTCCTGGACGCCTTTCTTGGTGACGACGATCATGTCAACGGGCAAGGTCATCAATTCTTTGTTCCTTCTAAACAACTCTCTGACTCTTCTTCGGACCCTGTTTCTCTGAACGGCATTGCCGATTTTTTTGCTGGTGACGACGGCCATTCGGGAATAGGACAAGCTATTGGGAAGATAAATCAGGTTGAAATACTTTCCTCTGGTTAAGCGGCCTTTTTTGTAAAGATACGAAAAATCTTTTTTCTTCCTAATCCTCTCGCGAGGACTATAGCTTTCACCCATTAAACAGCGAGGCGAGTCCTGCCTTTCCGTCTTCTTCTTTTGATGACTTTCTGTCCGCCTTTGGAGCTCATCCTGACCAGAAAGCCGTGATTCTTATTTCTTTTTCTATTGTTCGGCCGGAAGGTTGGCTTCATCGTTCTATAACCTCTACGAGAATTGAGAGTAGTATGTTAATAAAGCTGCCCTTTTCTGTCAAGGTGTAATTCTCATCCCAAAATTGCCTATAAAAACGCCCGACGGGTCCTGTCGGATACCCTTGGAGGGAAACCCTTATTCCGGGTTTCCCTCCAACGATCGCTTCGCTCTCTGCCTCCTTTCCAAGGAGCATTTAGCAATGAATTCATGGCGGGATGCTCCTTGGAGGGGTGGCAGGGCGGGCGGGTATTCCCGCCGCCCGTTGGAGGGGGACCCGGTGAAACGGTCCTCCTCCAAGAGTGTCTGGGGGGCCCCCGAACCACGCCACCCGCCGGATATCTTCGCTACCATTCTGCTTAATGGAATGCTCTGAGATATTAGCTGATGATTAGCCTCGATCGGCAATTTCGGGTCTCATTTCGCCTTCCGCGGCTCTATGATGTTGCATTTTTTTTATCTTTATCGCCTCTATTTCATGGAGATCACAAAACAGGGAACTTGGGACGACCTTTCCCCGGCGGCGATCGTTATGTCATTCGGTTGCCTGAAAAGAACCTTTGATTTTCAATAATTCAAATTTGCCATATCGAAAGAATGACCTAATAATGAACAGTATTTCATATATCGTTCTAATTTATTTATAATAATATACTTAAATGCTTATATATTGAAATAATGTCCATTTATTAAACACTATTTAGGGTTTAATGATTTTACTTGAATTTCTATAAATACAACATATTAAATAAATTAAAAGATTCTCCGACTATTGGCACCTTTCTTGCTTTTAATGATTACGCAATGTGCCCGAAAGGAGCGAGGAACGTGAAAAAAGCATGGCTGGTCTTTGTTGTCTTTATCGTCCTCGGTTCCGCTGCTCGCGCCGAATCCGATTTAATTGTTGTCCTTCTCGAAACGCCTCTGCCTGCAGCTCCAGCATCACCTCTCCAAGGCCTTGACCTCATCCCGGTACCGGCGCCGACAACTCAGGACCGCTCCTTCCCCGTCATTGTCTGCACCGCAAGCCCCGCCTATTCCGGCCAAAAATTCGCCATTCCGAGTATCAAGGCCTCCGACCTCGGCGATTCTCTCTACAACGCTTCCCTGATCTCGCTTGTCGCCCTCAACGCCGCCGATTACTTCTCCACTCTAGAGGCGCTCAAATCTCCTGGTGTGGAAGAAAAGAACCCCACGCTAAAGTCTGTGGTCAAGGACCCCTATGCCTTTGCCGCGGTCAAGATCGGGTTTACAGCCTTGGCCTGTTACAGCCTGAAAACGCTGTACAAGAAGAGCCGGCCTCTGGCTTGGGCCCTTTCCATCGCTTCCAACCTCGCCTGCTCTTATATCGTCTCCAACAATTTCCGAATCATCAACACGTGTAAAACGAGATGAACAGGACCGAATATCTTCAGTCTTACCTCGATTCGAGGAAAAATTCGCCGGCCCAAAACGAGAACGTGTTCCCCACGCTGGAAGACTTGAGGAGAGAATATATTCGTTATCTCCTCGAGGTCACCTTTCACAACATCAGCCTGACGGCGAAAATCCTCAACGTCTCCCGGACAACGCTCTACAACGCATTGCATAAACCCTTCCGCCGATCTTTTTGAGACCTCGCCAATTCTCCGCGGCGGGGAGGAGGTCTGTCTGCCCATTTTATATTTTTAATTTTCATTGACTCTTTCAGGGGAAATTCCTATAATAGGGGTTCATGAATTCATTTAAGATTGGCGATAGAGTCATTTATCCCAATCAAGGCCTTGGCGTCATTGAGGATATCCAACAAGAAGCCTACAACGGGGAAAGCTTCAAAGTCTATCATCTGAGAATCCTCGCCAATAACACCCTGGTCCTCGTCCCCTCCACCTCCACCGACGAGATCGGAATCAGGAAACTCATCTCCAAGCTGTCCGTGAAGGAAATCTTCGACGTCATGAAAAACGGCGATGTCGAAGTGACCATGAACTGGAAAGGCCGTTACAAGGAATATGTCAATTTGATGAAATCGGGGACGATCCTGGACATGGTGGCCGTCTTGAAAAGCCTGTTCTACCTCAGCCTGATCAAGCCTCTTTCCTTCCGAGAGAAAAAGATGATGGAAAAGGCCAAGGAGCTGGTCGTCATCGAGATCTCGGTTGCCTCCTCCCTTCCCTCTGACCAGATCGAGCGGAAGATTTTTCACACGCTCTCCCACTGTTTTAAAGACGTCAAGGCCGACCTGGACATCTGACCTCTGCCACCATGCTTTTGCCGGCTCTCCTCCTATTCTTGCTCTTTGTCATCCTCAGCGCTTTTTTTTCCTCTTCGGAGACGGCCTTCATCAGCTCGAACCCCTACACGCTGGAATACCTGGAGAAGAAGGGTTCTTTAAAGGCCGGGGCCGTCCGAAAAATCCTGGCCCGGATCGATCATCTCCTGACGACCATTCTCATCGGCAATACCCTGGTCAACGTGGCAGCCGCTTCTGTGGCGACCTATATTTTTGTCTCCTTCATCCCTAATCAAAAACAGGCCGTCCTGCTGGCCACCGGCTCCACGACGCTGCTGCTCCTGCTCTTTTCCGAGATCAACCCCAAGATCTATGCCGCTTATCATCCCCTGAAGCTTTCTTTTCTCTATATCTATCCGTTCAGGATTTTCCTCGTCCTCTTTTATCCCTTCGTGAAAGCCTTCACGTTCCTGTCCAGCCTGATTTTCCGGTCCTCGCGCGAAGAACGGCCGGGCATCTCGCGGACGATGACGGAGGATGAAACCAAGGTCCTCTTGACCAAAGGCATCAAAGGTATGTCGGCCTTCCGCAAAAAAATGATCGAGGAAATCATGGACCTCGCCTCACGCCCGGTGAAAGAGATCATGACCCCACGTCCCCAGGTCAAGGCCATCGAGATCGGCGCGCCGAAACAGCAGATCCTGGAGATCATCCAGAACGAGGGTTTTTCCCGGTTCCCGGTCTATCGGGGACGATTCGATCATATCGAAGGCCTGATTCATGCCAAGGACATTATTCCCTATCTCATTGATAATAAAGACATTGATTTGATAAGCCTCATGCGCAAACCGCTCTTCGTCCCGGAATCCGCGTCCGTGGAAAGAGTCCTGCTCCAAATGAAGGAGAGCGCGGTCCACCTGGCCTTTGTCGTGGATGAGTTCGGCAGCATGGAAGGGATCGTCACCTTTGAAGACATCATCGAGGAAATTGTCGGTGACATCCAGGATGAACACGACGACAAAGAAGAGGCCTGGTTCCAGCCGGTCGCCGATCATGTCTTTATCATCAAAGGATCGGCCGCCATCAAGGACATCAACGAAAAGCTGCCCTTGAAGCTGCCGGAACTCAGGGAGTACACGACACTGGCCGGATTCTTTTTATACGAATTCGGCCGGATTCCCCACGAGAAAGAAGCCCTCGACTATGAAGGCCATCGGTTCATCGTCGAAAAGATGAATAAAAGGCATATCAGCCTGATCCGGGTCGTCTCGAAGCCGGATGGGTGATGTCATGAAAAGCATTTCCGTCAACAAGAAAGCCTTTTTCAATTACGAAATCTTCGAGAGCCTGGAAGCGGGCATCGCCCTGCAGGGCAGCGAAGTGAAATCCATCAAAGAGGGCCGGATCAGCCTGAAAGACAGCTACGCCGAGATCAAGAACGGCGAAGTCCTCCTCGTCCAATGCCATATCAGCCCGTACGAGGCCGCCAACCGGTTCAACCACGACCCGCTGCGGCCGAGAAAGCTCCTCCTCCACCGCCGGGAGATCAAGCGCCTGACCGGAAAGATCAAGGAAAAGGGCTTCACCCTCGTGCCGACAAAAGTCATGCTCAACGACAAAGGCCGGATCAAGATCGAGATTTCCCTGGCCAAAGGCAAACGTGTCTATGAAAAGAAGGACGTCATCAAGGAACGGGAAAGGGACCGAGAGCTGCGGAGAGAACTAAAAAGAGCGAGGCGATAGCTCAGCCGCCAGCCGGATGGCTTCAGCCATGCTCCGGTGGCTGGCCCGGCCTTTTCCGGCAATATCGAAGGCGGTCCCATGGTCGGGAGAGGACCGGATAAAAGGCATCCCCAGGGTCACGTTGACACCCGTCTCAAAAGCTTCGAGCTTGAAGGCGATCAGGCCTTGGTCGTGGTAGAGCGCGACGACGATCTTCTCAGGATGCCCCAGGGCGGTGCGGAAAACGACGTCCGGGGGATAAGGCCCGCTGAAAGGAAGCCCCGAGGCTTTAGCCTCTTCGATGGCGGGGATGATCTCTTCGGCCTCTTCCTTGCCCAGCAATCCGTCCTCGCCGGCGTGGGGATTAAGGCCGGCCACGAGGAATTCGTAGGGACCGGGCCGGGCCGTGTCCATGCTCTGGCGGAGGGTATGGAAAAACCTCAACAGGTTCTTTTTTTCAACTTTTCGGAGCGCCTCTTTCAACGGCACATGGTGGCTGAGCAGGGCCACGGTCAGCCGCTCCGACCAGAACGTCATCATGGCCTCCGGATAGAATTGCTCAAGGTATTCCGTATGCCCACGCCAGGAAATCCCGCCCAGCTCCCAGGACAGCTTGGAGATGGGGGCCGTCACGATGGATTGGAGCTCACCCCGCCGGGCTGCCTGGACGGCCTCCTCGAAAAAAAGAAAAGCGGCCAGCCCGTTCTCTCCGAAAGCCTTCCCTTTCTTCACCGACGTGAGCGGAGTCTTCACTTCCTTCAAAGAGATCCGGGCTTTCTCTCGATCTTCTTTTTCGTCGTAAAGCAGGCAATTTAAATACTTTCCGAGAGTCCTCTCCGCCTCATCGAGGACAGTGCGATCCCCGAAAAGGACAAGCTGAGCCGGAGGGAGGGCGCTCGTATCAAGAAGGGATTTGACAACGATTTCAGGGCCGATTCCCCCCGGATCGCCGAGCGTGATCCCGATCCGAGGCAGGCTCATTTTTTATCGGTTTTCTCGGGTTCCTGGCCATCCTTGTTTTCGTTGAGCTTGTACATATATTTGATGTTGCTCTTGAAGATGAGCAGGTTGGCGCCTTTGTCGCGGTTGAGCTTAATGCAGTTGCGGTCGTACCATTCGATATATCCTTCGATCACCTGGCCGTCGTGGAAGACAACGGCCATGGGAGTTTTTTTGCTCATCTGCTTGAGGTAATAATAATTTTCGGCAAAGGTATCCGTCGGAGGATGGGCTTTCTTCTGGGGCGGCTGTTGTTGCGGTTGTTGCTGTTGTTGCTGCTGCGGCTGTTGTTGCGGTTGTTGCTGTTGTTGCTGCTGCTGCGGCTGTTGTTGCGGTTGTTGCTGTTGTTGCTGCTGCTGCTGCTGGAGCTGCTGGAGCTGCTTGGCCGCTTCGCTCGCCTTTATTTTGTCCTTAATCTCCGTGAAATTGGGCCGAATAAGTTTTCTATTCATAGAATTTCTCCCGATCTTTGATTGTGCCTTTGATTTGCTCTAACCCAGTTGAAGATATCATACCACCGTTTTTTTCAAACTTCAAGCATAAAAAGGCGCTCGGGGCAAATTCGGCCAAAATGAAATGGGGTCCTGTCGCCGACCAGCCCCGGTCGGTGCCACCCCTATTTATTTTTGCGTATTGCCCCTCGCTTTAGATCTAACGGGGAGGGCCGCGCCCGATCCTGCTTTTTAAATCGCCCTTAGTCCTCTAAGGGGCGATGGAGGATTACTAACTTTGCATAGAAGGGGGAGGAGCGAGACCCGGGTTAATTTACTTTGAAAGGAAGGGTTGTAGCGATTCGAACCAATGGCGGGCAAGGCGTCTGTATCCCTCAAGCGAAGGATGGACGCCGCGGAGCAATCCCGGCTCTTTGAAAAAAAGCTCATAATGATCGACCAGCGGAATCCGTTCTTCCTGGCTGATGGATTTTAGGGCGGGATTGATCTCGGCATCGACTCTCGCCACGGACTCGGACGTGAACGGGAAAGGCGTCCCTTCCGGAACAGGAGGAATCGTGGCCAGGAAAATGACCGGAGTCTTCCCGGACCGGCTCTTGAGGCTCCGGAAGATCTCGATGATTCTTTTCATATTGGATTTAAAAACGGGCGTCGGCGTTAGGTCGATGTCGGCCCGGACGTCGTTCGTGCCCAGCTCGAGCAGGATAAAATCCGGGCTTTCGGCTTCGAGCCGGGCTCCATTTTTTTCAAGGAAGCTCAAATACTCGCCCGACGTATGGCCGTTCCGGCCGTAGTTGAGGACCCTGGCTTTCCTGCCTTCGCTGTTGAATATTCTTTGGAGAAAATGAGGGTAGGCTTCGGCGGTGATGCTGTCGCCCGCGCACAAAACGATGATCCCCTTCGGAGACGTCGAGCAGAACGAGATAAAAAAGGGCATCAGCAACAGGACGGAATGTTTGCCCAGCCGGAGCTGCATGAGAGTATTATATTGACAAATCCGGATCAGGACAATATAATATATATGTCATTAATTCGTTGAATATTAAGCAGTTATCGTGAACACGACCAAGCCGACAAGCCAAACGCCGTTCCGGCCCCTGCTCTTTCTTTTCCTGATCGTCCTCTTCGGCACAACCGTCGTCTGTCATGATTATTTCTGCCACGAACACCTCCACGAGCTCTGCAGCCCCCTTCACTCCTTCTATGAAAATCCCGAGTCTTTCGAAGCCAGCTCTTTTTTCGGCAGTCTGCCGCCCCGAACGTACCTGCCTTTCCCCGACGAAAAAATCCCTCATGATGAGTTCATAAAAAATATTTTCCATCCCCCCGATCTTCTTTCCTGAAAACCTCTCCCATCCACCCCTTCTTCCCGGTGTCTTTGTATGGAGGTTCGATGTGAAAAAAATCCTGTTTTTTATTCTTCTTGTAAGCGCGTGTGTCCGCCCGGCCGTGTTTGGCGAAGACGGGCTGACCTTGGACCAGGCTGTCATCACGGCCCTTAAGCAAAACCCCGATATCGCGGCCGTCGAGAAGGAACTCGCCCGATCCCAGGGCAAACGGCTGCAAATGGAAGCCATCCCCGACCCTGAAATCGTGTTCAGCAATGAGGGCATCGCCTTCAGCAAAACAGGCAAGGCCGCCTCCGGGGAGAGAGAGATCAGTTTCGGCATCCAGCAGGACCTCGAATTTCCTGGAAAACGGTCGCTCCGGGGGAAAATCGGGAAATATGGAGAGGACATCGCCTCTTTGGGCCTCGAACAAACCCGGATGATCATCCGGGCCAAAGTCAAAAGGGCCTACTACAAAGCCAAGCTCACGGAGCGGACGATCGCGGCCCTGGAAAAAACGTCCTCTCTTCTCGACCAACTGATCGAGACGATCACCATCCGTTATCAGGCCGGAGCGGCCGCTTACAGCGACGTCCTCAGGGCCAAAGTGGAAAAGGCCAGGCTTCAGAACCAAGTCCTTGAGGAACGAAAAGCCTGGACGGAGAACAGCGCCGAACTGAACCTGCTCCTCGGCAGGAATGGGGACGAGCCGCTGATCCTGCTCACGGACATCGCCTATGTCCCTTTTGATAAAAGCCTTCCTCAGTTCAAAGACGAGGCGTTGTCATCCAGGCCGGCCTTGAAAATCATGGCCTTGAGACTCGATCAGGCCGAGGCAGGTCTGAAGCTGGCGAACATGAATCGTCTGCCGGATTTTTCCCTGGGGCTTTTTTCCCCGAGCTTGAGAGGCGGGGCTTGGGGGTTCGCCATCAGCTTTTCCGTGCCCTTATACTGGTGGAAAAAGCAAAAGGGAGAGCTTCTGGAAGCCGAGGCCGACAGGGATATCAGCCGGATCGAGTCGGGAGCCCGGCAGAAGAGAATCGTAGCCCGGATCGATGCCGCCTATGCAACCGTCAAGACGGCAGAGGAACAGGTCAAGGTTTTCGAGCAAAAACTTCTGGGTGAAATGGAGGATGAGCTCAAGATCAGCATCGAATATTACCAGTACGGAAAGATGGAGCCCTTCAGTCTTCTCGACCTCTACAGGACCTATACCACAACCAAGATGGAACATTTAAGGGCCCTCTACCTTTATCTCGTTTCTTTGGCCGACCTGGAAATCGCCGGCGAAGAAAGGGAATAGCGGAGGAGAACATGAGAAAGATAAAAATCTTCATTCCGGCTTTGACCGTCATGATCTTCGCCCTGGTTTTTCAAAGCTGTAAAAACACCGGCACCGGCGATGCCGAATCGGCGGCGAGCGAAGAAACGGCCTCGAACACCGTGACGCTCACGGCGGAAGCGTTAAAGACGGCCGGCATCAAGATCGAGCCCGTCCAGCTCAGACCGGCGGCTCAAAAAATAAGGGTCGTCGGGGATATCCAATTCAATGCCAAGAAATATGCCCACATCACCTCCCGCGCCGCGGGACGCATCGAAGACATCCTGGCTTTCCCCGGAGACAAGGTGAAGCAGGGACAGCCGCTCCTCAACCTCTACAGCCCCGACTTTCTTTCGCTGCAGGCGGAACTCGTCCAGGCTTCGGAGCGCTGGAAGAGGCTCAAGGGAGACGACGGAGAGCAGGCCACCGCCCGCGCCCTTTTCGAATCCGTGAAGCGCAAGCTCACTCTGCTCAATGTCGCGGACGAAGAACTGGCGGAGATCGAAAGGGCCCGCACGATCCGGCCGCTTCTCGCCGTCCGGGCGCCTTTTTCCGGAAGCATCATCGAAGGCTCGGCCGTCGCCGGCGATTATGTGGAGCTCGGCGGAAGCCTTTTCAAAATCGCCGACCTCTCGTCGCTCTGGGCCTGTGTCCACATCTACGAGAAAGACCTGTCGTTGGTCCGGCCCGGGTCGAGCGTCATCATCCGCGTCGGCGCTCTTCCCGGGGAGGAATTCCGCGGCAGCCTTCTCCTTGTCGGAGACGTGGTCGACGAAAAGACGCGCACGATCGAAGGGCGGGTCGAGGTCTCCAACCTGCCGGGGAAACTCAAGCCCGGGATGTATATCGAGGCGGACATCATTTCGCCGGTCGAACGGAAAGCCCTCTTTATTCCCGGAGCCGCCGTCCAGGATCATGAGAATAAAAAAGTCGTCTTTATCCGCACCGGAGAAAATATGTTTTCCCTCAGGGAAGTGACGACGGGGGGAGCATCGGACGGCCTTGTGGAAATTACGGGCGGCCTGAAAGAAGGGGAGAGCGTCGTCACCGGCGGGAGCTTCCTTCTCAAATCCGAGATGTTGAAGAAAAGCCTGCGAGAAGAAAAACCGTGATCGAAAACATCATTTCCTTCACTCTGAAGCAACGTCTGCTCATCGTCATCTGCGTCCTCCTCCTGGTGGGCCTGGGCGTTTATTCCTTCCTGAAGCTCCCCATCGACGCTTTTCCGGACGTCACCAACATCCAGGTCGAGGTCCTCTCGACGGCCCAGGGTTTATCGCCGCTCGAAGTGGAAAAATTCGTCACCTACCCCATCGAAATGGCCATGCGCGGGCTTCCCCGGCTGAACCAGCTGCGGTCCGTCTCAAAGTTCGGGCTCTCGGTGGTCACCGTCGTTTTTGAAGACGGTGTGAACATCTATTTCGCCCGGCAGCTCGTGCTCGAACGGCTGACCGAAGCCAAGGAAAAGGTCCCGGAGGGCGTCCGTATTTCTATGGGACCCGTGGCCACGGCCATGGGCGAAATTTACCAGTATACCCTGGAAGGTCTCGAGCCTCAGGACGAAAAGGAAAAAATCCGCTATTTGACCGAGCTCCGGACGATCCAGGACTGGGTGTTGAGCCCGATCCTCAAGTCCATCCCCAACGTGAACGAGGTCAATTCGTTCGGGGGATACATCAAGCAATATCAAGTCGTCGTCGATCCCGGTCAACTGCAGAAATTCGACGTCTCCCTCGGCGACGTGGCGGACGCTCTGAAACGCAACAACGTGAATGTCGGCGGCAACGTCCTCCAGAGCTACTCCCAACAGTACTTGATCCGGGGCATCGGCCTTCTCCAGACCGAGGAGGACATCCGTAATATCGTCTTGAAATCCGAGAACGGCGTTCCCGTCATCATCCGGGACGTCGCCGGAGTCCAGGTCGGGCAGGCCGTTCGCCAGGGCGCGTCGATCAAAGACGGCCACGGCGAAACGGTCGGCGGCGTCGTGATGATGCTCCGGGGCAGCAACAGCCGGGAAGTCGTCAAGCTTGTCGAAGAGCGGGTCGATGAGATTAACGCCGGCAGCATCCTGCCCACCGACATCAAGATCAATCCCTACTACAAAAGGTCGGATATCGTCAGGAACAGCATCCATACCGTGACCGAAGTCTTGATCATCGGCGCCATCTTTGTCGTCTTTGTCCTCTATCTTTTCCTGAGGAGCTTTCGGGGCGCCTTCATCGTCATCCTGGCTCTTCCCCTTTCCGCGCTTTTCACATTCATCATCATGCGGCAGTCCGGGCTCTCGGCCAACCTGATGTCCCTGGGCGGACTGGCCATCTCGATCGGCATGATCATCGACGCCACGATCATCCAGGTGGAGAACGTCCAGCGTCACCTTTCGGAAATCCCGGCGGGGGCAACGAAATTATCCACGGTCTTCAAATCCGTGCTCGAGGTCCGCAAGCCCAGTATCTTCGGCGAACTCATCATCGCCCTGACGTTCATCCCGATCATGACCCTCCAGGGCATCGAAGGCAAGATGTTTTCGCCGCTGGCCTTCACGGTGGCCATTGCCCTTTTCGCATCGCTCATCCTCTCCATCCTGGTCATCCCCGTCTTTTGCCTCCTCTTCCTCAAAGCCAAGAAAGAAAAGACCAGCCTCCTTGTCCGGGGCGCAAAAAGCCTCTATCTCCCCGTCCTGCGCTGGAGCCTGAGGCACAAGACGACCGTCCTCCTCATGGCGGCCGCCCTGCTGGCAGGGTCGCTCTGTCTCATCCCCAGGCTGGGGACCGAGTTTATGCCGATCATGGACGAGGGGGCTTTCGATATGGACATCCAATTCCTCCCCGGCATATCGCTCCAGGAATCGCTGGAGATGTCCAAAAAGGTCGAGCAGAAGCTCATGGAGTTCGAGGAGCTCCAGACGATCGTCGGCAAAACCGGCCAGACCGGCATCGCCATTGAAGCCAGGGGTGTGGAAAAAACCGGCTACGTCGGGATGCTCAAGCCGCGCTCCGAGTGGAAAAATGCGAAAACACGGGAAGAGCTGACGAACAAGATGCGCCAGGCCGTTTCCTCGATTCCCGGGATGGCTTTTTCGTTCAGCCAGCCCATCGCCTGCCGGATCGATGAGCTTGTGGCGGGAACCAAGGCCCAGCTCATCATCAAGCTTTTCGGAGAAAACCTGGAGACGCTCAAGAGCACAGCGGATGAGATCGCCGGGATCCTGGCGAAGATCCGCGGCACCAGGGACTTGGTCGTAGAGAGCATCGCCGGTCAGCCCTATATTTCCATCAAGATCGACCGGGCCAGGATCTCGCGCTTCGGGATCAACGTCGATGATGTCCAGTCCATGGTCGAGACGGCCGTCGGCGGAAAGTCCGTCACACAGCTTTTCGAAGGGGAAAAATATTTCGACGTCGTGCTGAGGTTTCCGGAAGAAAAAAGGAATTCGCCGGAGGCCATCGGAAACATCCTTGTCGTTTCGCCCCGGGGCCAGAAAATTCCCCTGAACCAGCTGACGGACATCTACTCGTCGCAAGGGCCCGTCCAGATCAGCCGGGAATCCGGCCTCCGGAGGATCGGCGTCGAATGCAACATCTCGGGAAGGGACATGGGCGGCTTTGTGGCCGAGGCCAAGAGCCGGATCCAGAAAAATGTAAAACTTCAGCCAGGCTATTTCCTCACCTGGGGCGGCCAGTTCGAAAACCAGCAGCGGGCGATGAAGCGGCTGATGATCATCGTCCCCGCGACGGTCGGGCTGATCTTTTTCCTGCTGTTTTTAACGTTCAGCTCTCTACGGCTGGCGGCCCTCGTCATCCTGAACCTGCCCTTCGCCTTGATCGGGGGTGTTCTCTCGTTGTTTTTGGCCGGCCTTTACCTGTCCGTCCCGGCCTCGGTCGGCTTCATCGCCCTGTTCGGGATCGCCGTGCTGAACGGCGTCGTCCTCGTTTCTTACATCAACCAGATCCGCGAGGAGGGGCTGAGCGTCAAAGAGGCGGTCCTCAAGGGGTGCGAACACCGGCTCAGGCCCGTCCTGATGACCGCCTCGATTACGATCTTCAGCCTGATTCCCATGCTGTTCGCGTCCGGGCCGGGGTCTGAGGTCCAGCGTCCCCTGGCCGTTGTCGTGGTCGGCGGCCTCTTCACCTCGACATTATTGACGCTCTTGGTTCTCCCGGCATTATACAGTTGGGTCGCTCCGAAGCAAAATCAAAGCGGAAACTGACTGGATAGAAAGCGTCGTTTTCTCAGCTTGAAGAGCCAAAAGTCGGCTGGGGATGTTCGGCAACCGCAGGATGCGGGACATCCACGGGCCGGCTTTTTTTCTTGAACAGCTTGTCGGCGATAACGTAAAAGGAAGGGACGACGACCAGGCTCAGCACCGTGGACAGGACCAGCCCGCCGATGACGCCGATGGCCATGGGCATCCGGATTTCCGACCCCGGCCCGAGCCCGAGGGCAGGCGGGATGGCCGCCATCATCGTCGCCGTCGCCGTCATCAGAATCGGCCTCAGCCGGATGGGCCCCGCTTTTTCCATCGCTTCCCTGGCCCCAAACCCCTGGGCCTTGAAATTATTGGCGTAATCGACCAGGATGATGGAATTTTTCTTGACGATGCCCATCAGGAGGAGAAGCCCGATCATGCTGAAGATGTTCAGGCTCTGGCCGGTGATCAAGAGAGCAAACGCGGCTCCGGCAATGGACAGCGGAAGAATGGTGATGATCGTCACGGGGTCTTTATAAGAATTGAACTGGGAGGCCAGGATCATATAGGCGATGGCGATCCCCAGGAACATGGCGAACAGCAGGCTGCTCATGGATTCGCGGAAGGCCACGCTGGCCCCGCCAAGCACCATGCGGTATCCGACCGGCAGGTCCCCGGCCAAGCTCTCGACGAGCTTGATCGCTTCATCCTGGGCATGGCCGGGAGCGACGTTGGCATAGACCGTGATGGCCCGCTCCCGATCCCGGCGGGTGATGGCTTGGAGCGCGGGCTGCTCTACGTATGTCACCAGCGAGGACAGCGGGACAAGATCTCCGGACCGCGTCCGCACCCGCAGCCTGGATATATCTTCCGGCCGGGACCTCTGGCTTGCCAGAAGTTTCAGGCGGACATCGACTCGCCGTCCACCCGTGCTGTATTTGCCGACGCGGACGCCTCCGACCAGGGCATTGAGGGTCGTGGCGACTTCGTCAACGGAAACGCCCAGGTCGGCCGCCACGGCCCGGTTAGGCGTGACGCGGAGCTCGGGCATTCCCAACTGGTAGTCCGTGTCCAAGTCAACGACAACTCCGCTTTCCCGAAGCTTACTCATGACGCTCTGGCTCAGAGAAATCAGCTGGTCCCAGTTCGAGCCACGGACAGAAAATTCGACTGGAAATCCCCGCTGGGCCGTGAAGCCCTGTTGGGACAGGTCCTGAATGACCGCCCGCACGCCCGGGATGGCATTCAGGTCCCTGCGCAGCTCGGCCGAGATTTGGGCTTGACTCATGCGCTTGTTGGGAGGGACCAGCGTGACGTTCATGTTTCCCGAATTGACCCCGCCTCCGAAGCCGCCGATAAAGGTGAACATCTGCACGACTTCGGGCCGCGCCGCAACGATACTTTCGCATTTCGTCATCAATTTATCCGTCTCCAAGAGACCCGAACCGACGGCGGTTTGGATGCGGATCGACATCCGGCTCAGGTCCTGGGACGGAACGAATTCGCTGGGCATGAGGCGCAGGACGAACAAGGCGGCCGCGAAAAGAAGCGCTCCCAGGACAAGGATCAGCCCGGGACGCCGGAGGCTGCGGCGCAGGACTTTGCCATAGGTCCTTTCCAGCCAACGAAAGCTGTTGTCGACGACAAGCCCGAGACGGCTCCTGCCTTCGCGGGAAGTTTTCAAAAATTGGGAACAGCGGGCCGGGGCCAGGGTCACGGCCTCGACATAGGACAGGAGAACGGCCAGGCAAAGGGTGATGCCGAATTGAAGGAAGAACCGGCCGATGATGCCTTTGACGAAGACAACCGGAGTGAAGATGGCCACAACGGCCAGCGTCGCGGCCAGGGCGGCGAAGGCAATTTCCTTGGTCCCTTCCAGGGCTGCCTTGACCAGCCCTTTTCCTCCTTCGCGATGGCGGAAGATATTCTCCATGACCATGATGGCGTCATCGACGACGATGCCGACAGCCAAGGCCAATCCGAGCAAAGTAAACGTATTGAAGGTAAATCCCAGAAAATAAATGATGGCGATCGTCCCCATCAGGGACATCGGTATGGCCAGGATGACGTTGAGCGTGCTGGAAAAAGAGCCGAGGAACATCCAGCAGACAAGGGCGGTCAGGATGACGGACAGGATGAGTTCCAGTTGGATTTCTCTAACCGAATCCTCGATGAATTTTGTCGTGTCGAAGACGACGTTGAGGCTCATGCCCTGGGGCATGGTCTTGCGGAAGCCGTCGAGAGCCTCCCGAACCTTCCTGGCAACAGCCACGGCGTTGGCGCCGCGCTGTTTTTTGACGCTGAGCCCCTGAGCCTGAACGCCGTTGACGCGGGCCATCCGGCGGACATCGTCAGAGCCGTCCTCGACCAGCGATACGTCGCTTAAATAGATGGGGCTTTCACTGACCTCGCGGACGACGATGTGTTTCAGCGTTTCTATGTCGATGGCCTCGCCAAGGACGCGGACGTTGACTTCCCTGCCCTTGGTTTCCAGGCGGCCGGCGGGGAGCTCGACATGCTCTCGCTGGAGGGCCTGGATGACGTCCCTGACGGTCAAACCCTTTTCATCGAGCTTGGTCGCATCCAGCCAAACGCGAACGTTGCGGTCCTGGGCGCCCATCACCCCAATCTCCCCAACTCCGGGGATCGTCTGCAGTTTTTCCCTCAGGCTGTACTGCAGATAATCGGTGAGGACCCGTTGGGGAAAGGGGCCGACCAAGGAAACCATCATGATCGGCTGGTCTTCCGGGTTCGATTTGGAGATGGTGGGAGGATCGATGTCCCTGGGCAGCTGCCGCTGGGCTTGGGCGACCTTGGCCTGGACATCCTGCATGGCGACATCGACGTTCCTCGACAGCTCCATTTCGACCGTGATGTTGGCCGACCCCATCCGCGAGTTCGAAGTTAGGCTCCGGATGCCTTCCACTTGGCTGAGGGCTTCTTCCAGAGCTTCGACGATATCATTCTCGACGACTTCGGGCGCCGCGCCCGGCCAGCTCACGGAAACCGAGATGTTGGGAAAATCGACGTCCGGGAACTGGCTGATTCCGATCCGGGAGGCGGCCACAACGCCGAAGACGACGGTGGCGGCCATGAGCATCCAGGCGAGGACGGGCTTTTTAACGCATACTTCCGTAAGATTCATGATCGGGCTCCTCTACGCATCCGATTCCTCAGCGGCTCTTCGGTTTTTTCTCGGAAGGCTTGTCGTCCGGGGCCTTGGGCGGGCCGGTTCTCACCGGAACGCCGTTCCGCAGGGCTTCTGCTCCGCGGACGACGAGGATGTCCCCCTCCTTGAGTCCAGTCAGGACTTCCGCCTGGCCGTCCGACGTCCTCATACCCAGCGTCACGATGCGCTCCACGGCCGCTTCATTTTCAACGACAAAGGCGATAAACCCCCGTTCGCTGGGGCGGATGGCGATCTGAGGGATGACCGGCGAGGACCGGGATGTGCTCACTGGAATCGTGATCTCTGCGAACGCTCCCGGCCGCAAGACCGGGTCCCTTGAGTCGATGATTTCCGCGGTGATGGGGACCATCCGGGAGACTTCATCGGCGGCGTCGGCGACATGGACGATCTTCGAGCTGAACTCTCGCGCATCGTCACGCATCTTGAAGTTGGCCGGCATCCCCGGCCGGAGCCGGCTGGCGTCGCGCTCGGGGATCCTGAAACGGAGAAGCAGAGGATCCCGGCGGACAAGGGTGGCCATAACGGTTCCGACCTGGACATACTGGCCTGTCTGAACGGTCCGTGTTTGGAGGATCCCGGAAAAAGGCGCTCTGACATAGGCATCATGAAGGTTGAGCTTAGCCTGATTGAGGGCGGCCAGGCTTTGGGCGACGTCCGACGTCGCCAGCAGAACCTTGGTCCTCCATGTCTCAAGCTCTTCGCCGGGGATCAGGCCCGGAGTCTGGTTGATGACGGTCTCCCGCCGCTTCAACCCGGCCTCGGCATCGGCCTTGGCGGCCAGGGCCTTTTCATAGGACGCCTGGGCGGCTTCGACCGCCAGCCGGTAGCGCTCCGGCTCGATTTCGACGAGCACTTGATCGACGGCCACGATGTTTCCTTCGGCAAAAAGAACCCGGTCGACCACACCCGAGACGCGGGCCGTAACCTGGACTTTCTCGAAGGCATCGATCGACCCGACCGCGTTGACCGTATAGACTAGAGACTGCATCGTCACCGGTTCGACTTCAACGGGATATTGGATCCTTGACCTGTCGGAGCTCGATCCTCCCCGTTTTCCCTGGGGCGCGGAACCGCCGCCCTTTTTGCAGGAGGTAAAGACAAGGATCGAGACGGCCGCCATGAACACCAGCGCTTTTTCTATTCGTTTAATTTCCAATTTTCGGCTCCTTTCCAAAGGGGTCCAGGCCAAGAGCGGCCTCGAGGCTTAGATAGGCTATTCCCATTCCATAACGAGCTTGGACAAGGGCCAGCTCGGCTTCAAAAAGTCGGACGTTGGCGTCCGCCACCTGAAGGGCCGTGCCCAGGCCCTGCCGGTAGAGCTCGGCAGTCTCCGCCGCATTTCTTTTGGCGACTTCATAGGCAACGGTCGCCTGCTTGAGCGTCGCCCGCTGGTTGGTCAAAGAGACCAGGGAGTCGCGAACTTCGAGCTCCACCTGGCGTAGAATCGACTGGACATCGAGGTCGGCTTGACGGGCCAAGGACTTACGCTCGCTGTAATCGCCGTTGCGGGTGAAGCCGTCGAAAATGGACCAGCTCAGGCTGAGCCCGGCAT